>Ga0181858_1000064_pt1 | contig 36035 bp, 39 predicted proteins | sample NewIslPassag4_SG_FD_130749 | JGI IMG/M metagenome (GOLD analysis project Ga0181858, IMG submission 130749) | Feedstock adapted compost microbial communities from Newby Island compost facility, Milpitas, CA, USA - Passage 4_SG | ecosystem: Engineered > Solid waste > Feedstock > Composting ...
ATAGGAGGAGAACAGATTGATAGTCGTCATGAATCCTTCGGCGATGCCCGAATCGATCGAAAAAGTCAAAGCCCGGCTCGAAGAAGCCGGTCTTGGCGTACACATTTCGACCGGTGAAAACCGGACGATTCTCGGCGTGCTTGGGGATAAGCGGAAAGTGAACATTCAAGCCATCGAAATGATGGACGAGGTGGAGAAAATCGTCCATATCGAGGCGCCTTTCAAGCTGGCCAACAAACAATTCCATCCCGAACCGACCGTCATCAGCGTGGGTGACATCCAAATCGGCAGCCAACAGTTGGCGGTGATGGCCGGCCCTTGTTCGGTCGAAAGCCGTGAGCAACTGTTAGAAACCGCCGCCATCGTCAAGGAAGGCGGAGCCCAATTTTTGCGCGGCGGAGCTTACAAGCCCCGCAGTTCGCCTTATTCGTTCCAAGGTTTGGGCGAAGAAGGATTGAAAATTTTGGCGGAGGCGCGGGAAAAGACGGGCTTGAAAATCGTTTCCGAAGTGATGGACACGGAAAGTTTGCCCGTCGTTTGCGAATATGTGGACGTGCTGCAAATCGGCGCCCGGAACATGCAAAATTTCCACTTGCTGAAAGCCGTCGGTCGCACCGACAAGCCGGTCTTGCTCAAGCGGGGGTTGTCGGCGACGATCGAAGAGTGGCTCATGGCGGCCGAATACATCTTAAATGAAGGAAATCACCGGGTCATTTTGTGCGAACGGGGTATTCGGACGTTTGAAACGTACACCCGTAATACGCTCGATCTAAGCACCGTGCCGGTCATCAAACATTTGAGCCATTTGCCTATCATCATTGACCCGAGCCACGGAACCGGGAAATGGCGCTATGTCGTGCCTATGGCCCGGGCGGCGGTGGCCGCCGGGGCCGACGGGTTGATCGTGGAAGTGCATCCCCAGCCGGAAAAAGCTTGGTCCGATGGCCCACAATCATTAAACCCCGCCGCTTATGCCGAAATGATGAAGGAAGTGCGGAAAATCGCCGCCGTGATGGGACGCGTACTATGATCCAAGTGGCGATTTTGGGCGTGGGCTTGATCGGCGGTTCCCTGGCCTTATCGTTTCAGCAACGGGCAGCCGATGTTCGCATTACCGGTTACGATCAAAACGACACGACATTGAAACTGGCGAAGCAGCTGGGAGTGATCGATCAAGGTACGACATCGTTGCGGGAGGCGACGGAAGAGGCCGACTTCATATTCTTGTGTACACCGGTGGACACCATTGTTCGCCTGTTGAAGGAATTGTCCCAGCTGCCTTTAAAACCGGCGTGCATCGTTTCCGATACGGGAAGTACGAAAACGGAAGTGATGCAGGCCGGAGTCTCCTTGCTTGGACACGACCGGTTCATCGGGGGCCATCCGATGGCCGGTTCCCATCGGTCGGGAGTGGAAGCCGCTTCCGACCGGCTTTTTGAAAATGCTTTTTATGTGCTAACGCCCCATTCGCTTACACCCCGTTCGACGCGGGAAAAATTGAAAGAGCTCCTGGGCGCGACGCGGGCCACGTTGTTGGAGATGGATCCCGAAGAACATGACCGGGTCGTGGGGCTCATCAGCCACCTCCCCCATATCATTGCCGCCGCCCTTGTACGGCAAGTGGCCCGTTACGACGAAAAAAATTCTTTGTACAGTCAGTTGGCGGCCGGCGGTTTTCGCGATTTGACGCGGATCGCTTCCAGCAACCCCGTCATGTGGCGGGATATTTTGTTGCAGAACAGTCACGTGCTGCTGGCGTTAATGGACGACTGGCAAACGGAATTGGCACAAATTCGGCATTGGCTTACGGAAAAGGACGACCGTTCCATTTACGCCTTTTTCGACGAGGCCCGGACCTTCCGGGACAAAATTCCGGAACGGACGAAGGGCATTTTCCCGCCGTTATATGAATGTTACGTGGATATTCCCGACCGGCCGGGAATTATCGGTGAAGTGGCGACCATTTTGGGGGACCGGGAAATCAATTTGACCAATATCCAGATCATCGAAAATCGTGCTGAAATCCCAGGCGTTTTGCGCTTGTCGTTCCGTCAGCAAGAAGATCTGGACCATGCCGTGCAAGCGTTGAAGGACAACGGGTTTCAAGTGTATCGGCGCTAGGGGAAAATGTTTGCCCATAGGAATGAGTTGGAGGAGAAAATGAAACGCTTACAAGTTGAAAAAACGACGCTACCCCTTATCGGTACAGTGCGGGTGCCGGGGGATAAGTCGATCAGCCATCGGGCCGTCATGTTCGGGGCCGTGGCCGACGGTCCGACGGTCGTACAAGGTTTTCTGACGGCGGAAGATTGTCTTAGGACGGTTGACTGCTTTCGCAAAATGGGGGTTCGTATCAGCGACCCGTCGGCCGCAGAAATGCGCATTGAAGGCTGTGGCTGGGAAGGTTTGCAAGAGCCGACGGAAGTGTTGGATGTGGGAAATTCGGGTACGACCATCCGCCTATTGTTGGGCATTTTGGCGGGTCGCCCCTTTCATGCCATTTTGCAAGGGGATTCGTCCATTGCCCGTCGGCCCATGAAGCGGGTCGTGGAACCGTTGCGGTCGATGGGGGCCCGCATTGACGGCCGACAAGACGGGCAATACGCCCCGCTGGCGGTACGGGGCGGGGGTCTTGTCGGACGATCGTTGGTTTCGCCGGTGGCCAGCGCCCAGGTTAAATCGGCCATTTTACTCGCCGGGCTGCAGGCCGAAGGAACAACGACGTTTAAAGAGCCGTCTTTATCCCGCGATCATACGGAACGGATGTTGTCTGCCTTCGGGGTCCGGATTAATACACAAGGAACGACGATATCCGTAGAAGGCGGCCAGCGGCTGCAAGGCGACGTCTTGCTGCGCGTTCCCGGCGACATTTCATCGGCGGCTTACTTTTTGGCGGCGGCCACATTGGTCCCAGGAAGCCGGCTGACATTAAAAGAAGTCGGCATTAATCCGACCCGTACCGGTCTGCTGGACGTCCTGGAAACGATGGGCGGAAAGGTGCACATCGTCAACCGGCAAACGTGGGGCGGTGAGCCGGTGGCCGATTTGTACGTGGAAGCGGCCCAATTGCAGGCCATGACAATCGAAGGCGATCTCATTCCCCGCCTGATTGACGAGATCCCCGTGATTGCCGTTCTCGCCACGCAGGCCGAAGGGACGACGGTGATCCGTGACGCCCAAGAATTACGGGTGAAAGAATCGGATCGCATCGCAATGGTCAGCCGTTTTTTGAACGATATGGGAGCGCAAGTGGAACCGACGGACGACGGCATGATCATTCACGGGCCGACGCCGTTGAAGGGTGCCGTCGTTGACACCGCCGGCGATCATCGCATCGGGATGGCCGCCTTTGTCGCCGGTTTGATCGCCGATGGGCCGACACAGATCACACGAGCCGAAGCCATTAACGTTTCTTTTCCCGACTTTGCCCGTCAATTCCAAGGGTTGTTCCGGTCCGGTTGAAGGACCGGAAAAATTTCATTGACTGAAAGCGTTTTCTGTAATATACTGGCCTTACAGTATGGTTTCTCTCCACTCCTATCCATCTACCCACTCAGCAATGAGTGGTTTTTTTTTGTTTGTTCATACTAGGTAATGACAAGAAATCGAACCGTTTCAGGGAGTGGCGAGAATGAAAGTCGCCGATTTGCTTTGTTATACGGACATACAACAGTTGACCCGCATGGCCGAAAGGCTGGAATGTCAATGCAATACCCGTTCGAAAAACGAGTTGATTCAAACGATACTCCTGCAGATGAAAAGGCGGGGCATTTTTGGCACCGAGCTGCACGAACTGGCCGACGAAGAATTGACTTTTTTGATGTTGTTGGTCTTTGACCGCCGCGATTGGTTTTCCTTGGAAGAGTTAACGGCCAAAGCCTCCCTGGCTGTTCGACATTTCCGTTCGCCGCGACCGGTTCGCAATCTCATTGCGGAAGCGGTGGCCAGCGGGTGGTTGTTCCGCGGCGTCGACCGCCGGACCCGCGATTTGTATTGCATTCCCCGGGATTTGACGGAAGAAGTCATGGCCAAATTGCGTACATTCTTTAGCCGGACTTTGCAAACGTTACCCAACTCTCCGGCCGTTTGGCGGGATGAGGGAGATTGTCTTTTGTCCGACATTCGTACGTTTCTTACCTATGTCCATCAGCAGGACGTGTCGTTGACAGCCGAAAAGGTGATGTACAAGCGGCATTTGCAACAAATCTTAACAAGACTGGCCGTTCAAGAAACGTTGCCGGAACCGGGGTGGCGTTTCGGATACGGTTACCACTTTCGCCATTATCCCGACCGGTTTTCCCTAATTTATGACGTTTGTCTCGTATTGGGTTTTGTCCGGGAAGAGGAAAATTGTTTGTCCATCACCGACAGGGGAATTCGGGTGTTGCGCCAACCGGCGGCCTTGGATCTGCATACGGCGTACCGCACATGGATCCGCCTTTACAAGTATCCCATTCCGCTATTGCCGGTCTTGACCCATCTCATCGCTTTGTTGTGTGAGCAGTGGGTTCTTTTGCCGTCACTGTTTTCCGTCGTCCGTCCTTGGCTGAACGAATTTTATTATGATTCACCGGAACAAGTGTTTGAACAGCGCATTGTCAAAATGATGATGCATCTCGGTCTGTTGCAGATGACCGTCTCGCCGGAAGGGACGGCGATCCGGTTGAGTCCAGGGGGACGACGTTTGCTGGAAAAGGTGAAAAGCTTCGAAGGCACGCCGATTCCGACCCCGTTGGCCGCCCGTTGATGTCCAGCGGGGTTTGTCATTTTTCAGATGATCCTTTATCTTGAAAGTCAGGATGCGAAGTTTTGTTTTCGACAAGATGAATGGATTTGGAAATGTTCGTTGGGAGGAATGGCCGTGGATTATTACGAACTGAAGCGGGACGTGTATGAAGCCCATGCCGCGGATGTCGACACACTGCTCATGCCATTGCACGTGTTGGACGGAACGGAAACGTTTTTGGAAATCCAACAACGCTCGGTAAAAATGTTGGAATTCTGTCAAGAAATCGAACAGCCTTTGACCGGACGGATCATCTTGCTTCCCGAATTGTGGGTGACGCGGGATGAGTGGAAATCCCGTTCCCGACAATGGGGCCGGGTTTGGTTAAAACCGCCGTTTCGCGTCCTCCTTTTCGTCAAAAGCGGCGCCGAGGCTGTTGACGAACCCCTTAGCCGGTGGTCGGACGATGCGGCCATTTATTTGGCCGATACGGCGGGGGGCGCGACGCCGGTCGACGCATACCAATGGCTGTTGAAAATTTGGTCGAGCTTGCCCCGTCCATGAAACACCATATGATCACAACACTGTTGGGTGATGCATAAGACAAAAACCGACGTCCACATTATAAACAGACCAATTTTGACATAACTTGACACCCTAATTTAGAGGGGCTATGATGGTTATGTCCTAGTACATATGAGGAAAGTTCGGCCGACTATTTTTTTGTGAAGAGGGGGTTAGGCAATGAGCGACAGGAAACGGATATCGCGACGGACCTTCCTGATGTACTCGTTGATGGGTACAGGAGGTTTCTTGGCAGCAACCATCCTTACCCCGCTGGTTCGTTTTGCCATTGATCCGGCCCTGAAGGCGCAGGACGAGTCCGACTGGATACCAATCGGTGACATTAGCGAATTCGGCCCGGAACCGACGAAAAAAGACTTTAAGGTCAAGCAAGTCGACGGTTGGTACGAATCGGAAGTCCCCCAAACGGCCTGGATTACCGTGGAGAACGGTGAAGTTTTGGCCCTTTCTCCCGTCTGTAAGCACCTTGGCTGTACCGTCAACTGGAACGGTTCACCCGATCATCCGAACCAATATTTTTGTCCCTGTCACTACGGATTTTACGAAAAGAACGGGAAAAACGTTCCCGGAACGCCTCCGCCGGCGCCGTTGGATGAGTATGAAACAAAGCTCGAGGGAACGACCGTATATCTCGGAAAAATCGTACCGAACCGTCTCGTGAGGGGGTGAGTGAGGCGTGTTGCAGCGGATTTATGATTGGATGGATGAGCGGCTTGACATTACGTCCATTTGGCGGGACGTGGCCGACCATGAAGTTCCTGAACATGTCAACCCGGCTCACCATTTTTCCGCATTTGTCTATTGTTTCGGAGGGTTGACCTTTTTTGTGGTCATGATCATGATTCTCTCCGGGATGTTCCTGGCCATGTATTACGTTCCGGACATTGTCAATGCCCATGCCAGTGTTGACTACTTGCAACACCAAGTGGCATTCGGCCAAATCGTCCGGGGAATGCACCACTGGGGCGCCAGCGTTGTCATCGTGATGCTCCTCTTGCACACGCTGCGGGTGTTTTTCACCGGTTCGTACAAAAAGCCGCGGGAGCTCAACTGGGTTGTCGGCTGCTTGATTTTCTTCGTCATGCTGGGTCTCGGCTTTACCGGTTACTTGTTGCCTTGGGACAACAAGGCGTACTTTGCGACCAAAGTCGGGGTGGAAATTGCGGCCAGTGTACCGTTTATCGGCGGTTTTATCAAAACCTTGCTGACCGGTGGCAGCATTGTCGGTGCCGTCACGTTGACCCGTTTCTTTGCCATCCACGTCTTTTTCTTGCCGGCCTTGCTGTTGCTCCTGCTCGGCGCGCACTTTGTCTTGATTCGCCGACAAGGAATTTCCGGGCCGCTATGATGGTGCATGTATGAGAACCCATGGAGAAAAGGGGGGGAACTGATGGCACGAGAATCCAAGGAAATTCTGTACGTCGGGGATTCACGGGTCCGGGCGGAGCGCCGGCCGAACATTCCGCGGGACTACGATGATTACCCCGGGAAAACAGAAGCGTTCATGCCTGACTTTTTGCTGAAAGAGTGGATGGTGGCCGTCGTCTTCCTGGTCGGCTTCATGATGCTGGTGATTTTGCACCCGGCACCGCTGGAAGAAGTGGCGGATCCGACCAATACAGCATATACGCCGTTGCCCGACTGGTATTTCCTGTTTTTATACCAACTTTTGAAATATCCGTTTGCTTCCGGTGATTTTGTCGTGGTGGGCACGGTCATTATTCCCGGCCTTGCATTTGGCGCATTGCTTTTGGCGCCGTGGCTCGATCGCAGCCCCCATCGGCGGGCTTTGAAACGTCCCATTGCCAGTGGCATCATGCTCTTGTCGCTGGCGGCCATCGTGTATTTGACGTGGGCTGCTGTGGCGCAGCACGAAGCCAAGTTGGCGGCCTCCGGCCAACACGGCACGCCCATGGAGTCGGCCAAGGTGGAAATGGTCGAACCGGACAGCGAAGGTGCGCAAATTTTTGCCTCGCAAGCTTCTTGTACCGGTTGTCACGGCGCCAACATGCAAGGAGGCATGGGACCGTCCTTGCTGGGGGTCGGCGACCGGCTGAGCGCCGACGAAATTGCTTCGGTCATCCAGAACGGCCGGGGTGCCATGCCGGGCGGTACGTTTACCGGCACCGATGAAGAGTTGAACATCATGGTTGAATGGCTGGCGAAACAAAAAGCCGCCGCCGAAGGCGAAAGCGCTGAATAGTTAGAGTGGAAAAACTGGCCCTACGCGGCCAGTTTTTCTTTGAATCATTCGGGAGCGATGTGGATGAACATTTGGGGATGGTTGGAAACGCTGGCAGGACAAAGGCGGATGATTGTCCTGCTGTTGGTCATTAACGTGTTGGGCACCATTTACGGTTATTATTGGTACCGGAATCAATTGGCCCAAACGCCGCTCCATTTTTTGCCTTTTGTGCCTGACAGTCCGACGGCCAGTTTGTTTTTTTCCCTGGTTCTGGCTCTTTTTTTGTTACGGCGGAGCAATCCCTACATCGAGGCTTTTGCCGCGGTAACTTTGTTCAAGTACGGCATTTGGGCTGTGGCGGCCATTTTTGCCGGTGCCTGGCTGGCGGAACCGTCTATCGGTGCCATGCTCCGGCGGAAACCGGTGCCGCCCGCCAATTGGATGCTCGTTTTCTCCCATACGGGGATGGCTTTGGAGGCGTTGTTGTTTGCCCGATATTATTCGTTTCATTACCGGCATCTGTTTGTTATTGCCATGTGGGTGTTTGTCAACGACTTTATGGACTATGTCTTTTTATTGCACCCGTGGGTGCATCCGGCCCTGTACCCGTTTATTCCCCAGCTCGGTTTTTTTACCCTCTTTCTCACGGTTTTCAGCTTAACGGTATTTGCTTTGACGGTAGATAAACGGCATAAACTTGTCCCCCTCTCATAAACATGAAATGGGAGGGGGTAACATGTTGATCCGTCGGCGCCTCGTAGTAGCTTTGTTGTTCATATTCGTCTCGACCATGGGGTTTTCCGTTCGTATTGCAGAAGCAACTGTCTACGACGGAGAAGTTTGGGACGGTCGCCAAACCGTCGAAGAAAAATTCCTGGAGAAAGTACAACAACTTGAAACATATTTGGACAACGGCCAATATGTCGAAGCCCGTCTGTTGGTGTTGCAATTACAGCAATTGTTTCCGCAACTTACCTTTGCCGGCCGGACCGGCGTGGAAGGCATGGCAGCAATTTCCGAAACATTCGTTCATCTGAAGCAACTGTTGTCCAGTGTCGAGTTGCAACCGGAAGCCATTCGCCATGTCGGACGACAATTTGCGCTGGCCGTCGACGCACTCATTCATCAAGACAGTCGTAAACAAAGCCGATGGAAGATTCGGCTGGAAGAACTGTTGGCCGAGTTGAACGACGTCCGGCAAGCGGAAAATGCGCCACCGACCCCGCTGATCGTCCAACGGTTGCAACAAGGTTACGAAGAACTGCGGCCGGCTTTATCGGTACTGGAACCGGCCGCCGTAATCGGACAGTTGGACGCTTTGCATCAACGTTTGACACAGTTGAAACTGCGACGGCACGTGGCGGCGGAAGAATGGTCCGACGTACTGGGACAATTGGCCGAGCTGTACCAACAAATTCTCCGCGGGAAGGACCGGCCCACCTTAGTGGAACCGCTTCGCGCCCCTTTTTCGCGGTTGACGCTGGGGTTGTTGGCTTTTCTTGTCCTTGCATTGTCGTACACCGCTTGGTGTTACCGGACATTTCGCGGCGCCGGGTCGACATAAAGCCGTTGGCCAATAAGCCCATACTTATGGTTAATTGATGGGTTATGATCACGTCTCTTCCTGGTAAAATCCTTCCCCCAAAACGTTTTTCGCGTCGCTGATGACGACGAAGGCGTGGGGATCGACTTGTTTGATCATGCCTTTTAAGCGGATTAATTCCGGACGGGAGACGACGACATATACGACTTCCTTTTCTTTTTGGGTGTAGCCGCCTTTTCCGAGCAAAAGCGTCGTGCCCCGTCCCAATTGTTCGACAATGAGCCGGCTGATCTCCTGGGGTCGGTTTGACATGATCATGGCCGCCTTGGCTGCGTACAGCCCTTCTTGCACGAAATCGATGACGCGGGCCGCCACAAAGACTAATATGAGCGTGTACATGGCCCGTTCCCGCCCCAGATAAAAAAAGGAAGCGGAAATGACGAAAAAATCAAAAATGAACATGGTTCGCCCGATGCTCCAGCCAAAATATTTATTTGCCAGTCGCGCCAAAATGTCGACGCCTCCCGTGGTCCCGCCAAAACGGAATATAATGCCCAATCCTAATCCGACGGTTACGCCGGCGTAGAGGGAAGCCAACAGCAAGTCGTCGGCAATAGGGGAACCGAAATCTTCAAACAACCACAAAAAAAAGGAAAAACAAATCGTTCCCCAAATGGTGTAACCCATGGACCGTTTTCCCAAATACCGCCAACCGAGAAAAAAGAGGGGCAAGTTCAGCGCCAGGGAGGTGATGCCGGGCGACCAATCGAACCAATATTTCAACAATATGGCCACGCCGGTGAAACCGCCTTCTCCCAAGGAATTGGCAATCGTAAAATAATTCACTCCGAACCCCGCTATGGCTGCCCCGGCCAAAATGGCCGCCATCTGGCGAAAAACCACATTATCCCTCCTCAATAACCCTGCCAACACTTTTCCCGCTACTCTCATCTTAGCCTATCATCGATGGCCAAAATCATCCGCCCGGCCCATTCATTGCAACTTTTCCTAAAATCTTTTACCATGAACAAAGAAAACGCCACATGAAGAGCACGAAAGGAGCATGGAGATGGCAAACATACGGGTGGCCGTTGCTGGAGCAAAAGGGCGGATGGGACAAGAGGTGGTGAAAATGGTCCTGCGGGATCCGGAACTGGATTTGGTGGCCGCCATTGACTCCAAACTGGACGGCGTGCCGGTGGCGGACGTGTTGGGTGTGCAGTCCGACGTCCGTTTTACCCGCTCCCTTGCGCAAGCGTTGCACGACACGAAGCCCGATGTGTTGGTCGATTTTACAGTTCCCGCTGCGGTCCGGAACAATGCGGAAATGGCCATTTCCGCCGGTGTGCGGCCGGTCATAGGAACCACCGGTTTGACGGAAGACGATCTTCGCATGTTAGACGAGCAATGCCGAGCAAAAGGCATCGCATGCGTCGTGGCGCCCAACTTTGCCATCGGTGCCGTGTTGATGATGCACTTTGCGGCCATCGCCGCCAAATTTTTACCGCATGTGGAAATTATCGAATATCATCACGATCAAAAACTTGATGCCCCATCGGGCACGGCGATCAAGACGGCGGAACTGATTGCGGCCGAACGGAAGGAAATCAAACAAGGACATCCGCAAGAGGAAGAACGGCTGGAAGGGGTGCGGGGAGGGTATGTGCACGGGTTTCGCATTCATAGCGTTCGCTTGCCCGGCCTTGTGGCGCACCAGGAAGTGTTGTTCGGCGGTCCCGGCCAGTTGCTAAGCATCCGCCATGACTCGCTCCATCGGGAATCGTTTATGCCGGGGGTCAATCTGGCCATCAAAAAAGTCATGGAGTTGCAAGGACTTACCTATGGCTTGGAGCATTTGTTGAATCTTTCAGCGTGAAGGAATTAATTGCGATTCATGGCTTTTTTGATTTTGACTTGTTGAATGATTTTGGACAATAAAATCAAGAAGCTCGATAGGATGCGCATGTTTTCCCTCCTCTTTTCATGAACGGTCCGAAGTTCCACAAATTCGTTACAATTTATTATACCATTTATTATACCATGCTTCGTTTCGGCGTGTTCAGCCCCCCGGAAAATCGAATGCGAGGGAGCAAGCAGTCATGCGACGCGTCACAAGATGTTTTCCCAGCGGACAAAAATGGGATCTTGCCCGCCAAGTGGCCCGCCGGCTGGAAAGCGCCGGTTTTCTGGCTTTTTTCGTCGGCGGATGCGTGAGGGATTACCTGCTCGGCCGGGCCATTCACGATATCGACATCGCCTCCAATGCCAAGCCGCAAGAAGTGATGGCCTTGTTTTCCCATGCCGTTCCCACCGGCTTGCAACACGGCACAGTGACGGTCGTTGTCGACGGACAAGCCTTCGAAGTGACGACCTTCCGGCAGGAGTTGGGATATCATCGCCGCCGGTGGCCGCAAGTCACTTTTGTCGGAGATTTGGCGGCCGACCTGTCGCGGCGTGATTTTACGATTAACGCCATGGCCTTGTCCTCTGACGGGCGGTTGTTGGATCCGTACGATGGGCAAGCCGATTTGCGCCGTCGTCTTATTCGCGCTGTCGGCGATGCGCAGCAGCGGTTTGCCGAGGATGCGTTGCGCATGTTGCGGGCGATACGGTTCGCCGCCCAACTGGGATTTGTCATTGAGTCCCGCACGTGGGATGCGGTAGTCCGCAATGCGCCGTTGTTGGCCGAAATTTCACTGGAACGGATTCAGCAAGAATTGCAACGCATCTTGCAGTCCGACCATCCCGACGAAGGGATAAAGCTGCTCCAGGAAAGCGGGCTGAAAAAGCATATTGCGCCGCTGGCGGAAACGGATGACTGGCCGTCGGAGCGCTTGCAAGCCTTGCGGGACGTGACCGAGGAAGCCAGCCGCTGGGCACTCTTGTTGATTCCCAGACGGGCGCAAGATGCCGCCGACGTGTTGCGCGGGTTGAAGTACAGCCGTAAATTGATCAATGCGGTGAAAACGTATATCGATTTGTACGACGCTTTAGAAGCGGGGAAATGTTTTCGGCATCTGCTGTTGGACTTTCGGGATGAAGAAGTGCACGAGGCGATTCGATTGCAAGGCGCCATTCACCGATGGCCCACGGCCCTGACGCATGCGCAGCTCGACGCCGCAACCGATGCGGCCCGGCAGATGGTCATTCGCAGCCCAAGCCAAATGGCCGTTGACGGCCACGATTTGCGGCAAGCGTTTGATGCTCCACCGGGTCCGTGGATGGGGCGGTTGTTGCGACGTTTGTTTGAAGAAGTGGCCTTCGGCCAACTTCCCAATGAAAAACAGGCCATTCTCGCCCGGGCAGTTGCCTTGTGCCGCGCCGAGCAAATCCAATAAAGAAAACCGGGTTTCATACATACAGGGAGGTCGAAGGTGAAAAAGGAATTGTTGGCCCACTTTTACCGGTTTCCGGATCAGTATGTGTCCGGCGAAAAGTTGAGCCGCCAGTTGCAATGCACCCGGGCGGCCGTCTGGAAAACCATTGAAGAGTTGCGGAAAGAAGGATACCGAATTGAAGCCGTGCCGAACCGGGGTTATCGGCTTGTAAGCGCACCGGACAAGCTGTTTCCCCACGAAGTTCAGGCCCGTCTGTCCAGCCGCTGGGTCGGCGGCCGCGTTTATTTTTACGAAAGCGTGGCCTCGACGCAACAACAGGCTTACGAGTTGGCGAAGGCAGGGGCGCCCTCCGGCACTGTCGTCGTCGCCGAAGAACAAATTGGCGGTCGGGGCCGTCTCGGGCGGCCCTGGCATTCACCGCCCGCTACCGGCATTTGGCTCAGTTTGCTCTTGCGGCCGACGATGCCACTCGAACAGCTGGCCCAACTTACTCTAGTGACGGCCGTGGCGCTGGTGGACGCCATTCGGGCCGGTTTTCGGGCCGACGACGCACTTGCGCCGGAAGCTATTCGCATCAAATGGCCCAACGACATTTACGTGTTGCAAGGCGAGAACAGCCGAAAAAAAATTTGCGGCATTTTGACGGAAGTGCATGCCGAACTGGATCAGGTTCATACGTGCATCGTCGGCATCGGGATGAACGTAAACCAGAAGGCCGTCGATTTTCCGCCGGAAATTCAAGCCAAAGCGACATCGCTGGCCATGGCTACCGGCCGTCCATGGCACCGGGTTTCATTGGCCGTACGTTTCCTCGAGCAATTTGAATCGTGGTACGATACGTTTGCCCAACAGGGCTTTGCCGCCGTCAGAACGGCGTGGCAAGAGCGGGCGCTGCCCATCGGAACGCCCATTCAAATTCAGCTGCAAAACCAGCGGTTGGAAGGGACATACGACGGCCTTACCGAACAGGGGGCGCTCCGCTTCCGCCGCCACGACGGACAAGTCCTCACCGTCCACTCGGGAGATGTGAATTTGTAATACCGTCATGACAAAACAGTGTTTATCATGTTATAATTTGTTTGTCCATTATCCGTACCCGAAAGATGGTATCGATTTCGAACCATACTTTCAGTAGGGTTGTTTCGTTTCACTTGCTAACAAATCTGCTCTGAGCCGTAACGGACCGAGACAGAGGAATGTCGTAATGAGAAACCGCGCCCTCCTTCTCGGGGGGCTTTTTTGTTGTTCGGTTCAGGGGGAAACGGCGGGAGGTATACATGAAGAACAAAGTGACGCTGTTGGATTTGCAGAAAAAGAAGAAGGAAAAGATTCCTATCGTCATGGTCACCGCCTACGACTACCCGAGCGCCAAATTGGCCGACGAAGCCGGTGTCGACATGATTTTGGTCGGCGATTCGCTGGGGATGGTCGTGCTCGGGTACGATTCCACCATCCAAGTGACGGTGGACGACATGGTCCATCATACGAAAGCGGTTACGCGGGGTGTTGAACACGCTTTCGTAGTGGCGGATTTGCCGTTTTTGACGGTACATCTCGGCGTGGAGTCGACCTTGAAGGCCGCCGGACGGCTGATGCAGGAAGGTTTGGCGCACGGCGTCAAAGTGGAAGGCGGCAGCGAAGTGGCGCCGCAAGTGAAGGCGTGTGTCCAAGCCGGTATTCCGGTGGTCGGCCATTTGGGTTTGCTGCCCCAATCGGTGCACCAGTTGGGAGGGTATCGGGTTCAGGCGAAAGAACTGGCTTCCGCGCAAAAATTGCTGAAAGACGCCAAAGCCTTGGAAGAAGCCGGTGCCTGCGCCATCGTTTTGGAATGCGTGCCGGGTCTGCTGGCCACCCTCGTTTCTGAAACGCTTACCATTCCGACCATTGGCATCGGCGCCGGCGCCGGATGCGACGGACAAGTGCTCGTTTATCACGACTTGTTGCAATATGCCGCAAAACTGGCGCCAAAGTTCGTCAAAGCATACGCCGACGTGGGGACGGTCATTCGCGACGCCATCGCCGCCTACGCCCGGGAAGTGCGGGACCGGTCTTTTCCGGGGCCGGAGCATACTTTTTCGCTGGATGAATCCGTCTTGGCGGCGTTGCGGGAGGCGGAGGGGTTACAATGACAGGAAGCAATGGTCCAACGTTGGAAGTTATTCCGACCATTGGCCAGTTGCGGCAACGCCTAAAACGGGAGAGGGCGGCGGGGAAACGGATCGGATTGGTGCCCACCATGGGTTACTTGCACGCCGGACATCTCAGTCTCGTCCAGCGGGCGAAAGGGGAGTGCGACGTGGTCGTCATGAGCGTGTTCGTCAATCCGCTCCAGTTTGGCGCCAATGAAGATTTCGACCGTTACCCCCGGGACTTGGCGCGGGATCGGGCACTGGCCGAAGAGGCGGGCGTCGACGTGTTGTTTCATCCCAGTGTGGAAGAAATGTATCCGCGGGGCACGTTGACGACCGTCCGGGTCGACGAACGGTTGACAGGACGGCTGTGCGGCCGTTCCCGCCCCGGACATTTCGACGGCGTCGCCACGGTGGTCAGCAAACTGTTTCATATCGTCGAACCGGATCGAGCGTATTTCGGACAAAAAGACGCCCAGCAATTGGCGATTATCGAGCGGATGGTGGAAGATTTGAATTTTCCCGTGCAAGTCGTCGGTTGCCCCATCGTCCGGGAAGCGGACGGCCTGGCGATGAGCTCGCGCAACGTCTACCTGAACGAAGCGGAAAGACGCGTAGCCCCGCTTTTGTATCACGCGTTATGTCAGGGTAAGGCCTTGATTGAAGGCGGCGAAAAGTCTCCTTCCGCCGTTGTGGAACGGGTCAAAGAAACGATTAGCCAAGAGCCCCGGTTTCGCATCGATTATGTCGAATTGCTCCGTTATCCCGATCTTGAGCCGCTGGAGACGATCCATGGAAAGGTGATTTTGGCCATAGCGGCCTGGTTGGGACAAACCCGTTTGATCGACAACGTGATTCTCGCGACGGATATGACTGAGCACGGGGCCGAAGTTTCGGGCAAGAGGGAGCAGGAGGAGGTGGGAGTGCCTTGCTGCGGGAAATGATGAAGAGCAAAATTCATCGGGCGACCGTGACGGAAGCCAACTTGCATTATGTCGGCAGCATTACTATCGACCAAGATTTGATGGATGCCGTCGACTTGTTGCCCAACGAAAAAGTGCAGGTCGTCAACAACAACAATGGCGCTCGGCTGGAAACCTATGTCATCCCAGGACCCCGGGGCAGCGGCGTCATTTGCCTGAATGGGGCGGCTGCCCGGCTCGTTCAGCCCGGCGATACGGTGATCATCATCGCCTATGCGTGGATGAATGAGGAAGAAGCCCGGTCCCACGTGCCGAAAGTGGCCATCATCGGAGAAAACAACCGCATCGTCGAATTGTTGGGGCAAGAAGTGCACGGCGTCATCAAATAACCTCGGCGCAAGAGGGAAAAAAACCAACGGATAATCCACCGCATACAGGAGACAATGAGGATACCAATCGCGCAAGGTGGCATGGCCGATGGTTCTCCCGCTTTTCCGATTTTTTGCTGAGCTGCACAACCAGTTAGATGCGGTGGAAAAGGGCTGGCCGCTGCAGTCCGTTCCTTTGTCGTGGCTTCTGGAAATTGACCGTTGGCTCTACGAAGAGTGGGCGGAGTTGGATCGGCGAATACGGCAATTGGCACCGCTGTTGGCACAACAAAGTGAAGCCCGCCAACGGTTTCTGCAAAGCATCGGCTACTTTTCTTTGAACATGTTTTGGGAAGCGAAGGAGCAGCTTGACGCCATCATCGATAAAGTTCCGAACACCGTGTTAAGCTATTTGTTGCGGGCGGCGGTTCATTATGAGCTGCAAAATTATGAAAGCGCATGGCACGATTTAACGCGATTGGACGCCGTTGCGGCCGATTCCCCCGCGGTACACGTCGTGCGTCACATGAAGGGTTGCGTCTTGGCAAAAATGGATCGCTGGAATGAGGCCAAGGCTTGTTTTGAGCAAGTGTATCGCGCCAATCCCGGACATGTGGAAGCGATGTTCAACTTGGCATTATGTTACCATCATCTCGGATACCGGCAACAAGCCGTTTACTTGATGCGAAACCTTTCCGCATTGCGCCCCCACGATCGGCAGGCGAAACGATTGCTTGCATATTTTACCCGTGATGCCGCAACTTGACCAAGGAAACTTGGTCATTTTTTTTTCGCCTCGGGACAACCTGAGACTAACCGCAAAATGAAATTTGCCGCAAAAGGTTGGCGGTCCGATGGGGAGGAATTCCCATGCATACCATGTGGAAAGGCGCCATCAGTTTCGGCATGGTCAACATTCCGGTGCGGATGTTTGCCGCCACTGAAGATCGCGACATCCATTTCACTATGTTGCACCAACCTTGCCATACGCCGATTCGTTACCAGCGCCATTGTCCCAGCTGTCAGAAGGTTGTTTCGCCGGAAGAAATTGTGAAAGGTTACGAAGTTCAACCGGGCCGTTTCATCGTTGTCGACGATGAAGATTTGTCGCGCCTGGCGCCGGAACGGAGCAAAAACATTGAAATTCTCGATTTTGTTCGCTTGGAGGAAATCGACCCGATCTATTTTGTGAAAAGTTACTATTTGTCGCCGCAAGAGACGGGCGGAAAAGCCTACGCCTTGCTTCGGGAAGCCATGGAACAGACCGGGAAAATCGCCATCGCCAAGGTGATGTTGCGCAATAAAACCACGCTGGCGGCTTTGCGGGTATATCGCCGCGTCTTGGTGATGGAAACGATATTATATCCCGACGAAGTGCGGGCGGCGGAACAAGTGCCGGGCATACCCGACAAGGAAAACTTGCAAGAAAAAGAGTTGCAGTTGGCCATCCAGCTGGTGGAACAATTGACTGCACCTTTTAAGCCGGAAAAATACACCGACGATTACCGGAACGCTTTGCTTACGCTCATCGAACAGAAACAAGAAGGCGCTGTCGGCGCGAAACCGGCGCCGGCCCCGGCTGCGGCGCAAGTCATCGATTTGATGGAAGCCCTGAAAGCAAGTATAGAAGCCGCGGGAAAAAACCGACCAAACAAAACCAAGGGGCGAAAAAAACGTCTCACGGCCAAAGAGCCGGCGGCCACCTCTTGACATTCAAAAGAGACGGACAATGACCGGAGAACGCAGTTGTCCCGCCGGTGTCCAAGCTTGAAACCGGACGGTTGCCCGCAACTCCGGCTTCAGCCATAAACAATTTTTGTCGGAAACAGAAAGATTGGCAAAAGGCGGAGTAGGTATCAACAAGGCATCGGTTTTTTGTTGCAGCCAGTTCCAATCGGCACTGTTCATTCCGCTGGCGGCCTGGCCGATATATGTCAACCGTCCGTCGCCAAGGGGCAAACCAAGGAGCAAGGAGCGGCCGGTGCCGTCGGCCTTCCGGCGAAGACCGCCGATGTATGCTTCCACTTCCTGGACATGTTTCACTTTAAACCAATCCCGATGCCTTTTCCCGGCCGAATAATGACTTTCCCGCCGTTTGGCGACGATGCCTTCCAAGCCCATTTGCTTGGTCGCCGAAAATAAGGCAAGACCGTCGGTGAAACTTTCCACCACTTCCACATGGGCGGAAGGGACGACGACCTGCCGGAGCAGTTCTTGGCGGCGCCACCACGGTTTAGTCCGCATGTCGTCTTTTTCGAACCGCAACAGGTCAAATGCCATGAAAACGGCCGGCATTGATTGTCGGGCATGGATTACGGCCGACGGTTTTTTCAAGCGCAGGCGACGGACGACGCGGACAAAGTCGGGCCGACGGTTTTCGTCCAGGACAATAATTTCGCCGTCCAGGATGGCTTCGTTGGCTTGAGCCAACGGTAAAGCGTGCAATTCGGGGAATTGTTGCGTCAAGTCATGGCCGCGGCGCGAAAAAATGCGTACATCGCTTCCGTTTTGCCACACCAGAGCCCGGATGCCGTCCCATTTCACCTCGTAGCGAAAATCGTCGTCTTGAAACGGTTCCAACAACAGCAACGGTTCCATCGGAGAAAAAGACAATGTCATCGCCATTCCCTTCCTTAAGTTGTTCCCTCTATTGCTTACCCCGCTGCCAGCAGGTGAAGTTTTCATGGCAAATGTCCAATACCGTTGGGTAGAATTGAACGGGCGCGTCATCCGCATTACCCATCCGGAAAAAGTGTTGTGGCCCGATGCGGGTCTGACCAAATGGGACTATGTGTTGTACCTGGTGCAATTGGCTCCCTTTTTGCTCCGGCATGCGCAAAATCGCTTGTTGACCACGATCCGCTTTCCTGACGGCATCAACGGAAAATCGTTTTATCAAAAAAACGTCCCGATTTACGCCCCGCCATGGATAGACCGAGTGCGTTGGAAAGACACGACCTACGTGTTGTTGAACCGGCCGGAAACATTGATTTGGCTGGCCAACCAGGCTTGTCTGGAATTCCACGTTTCATTTTCGTTCTATGGGGAAGACGTGGTCCGCGCCCTCGTCTTTGATCTGGATCCCAACGAATGCGATTTTCCGCAGGTGGCGGAAGCGGCCTTGCTCATCCGGGAAGAATTGGCGGCCCTGGAACTTGAATGTTACGTCAAAACGTCGGGCGCCACCGGATTGCAACTTTTTGTCCCTATTGAACCGTGTTCTTATGAAGCGGCCCGGCAAGCGAACCGATTCTTTGCGACATATTTTGTCGGCAAGTATCCTCACCTATTCACAGCCGAGCGGCAAGTGAAAAAACGGGGCAGAAAGGTGTACTTCGACTATTTGCAAATGTGGCGGGGAAAATCGTTGATTTGCGCCTATTCGCCGCGGGCGCGGCCCGGTGCCCCGGTGTCGGTTCCATTGAAATGGGTGGAGCTGGAAAACGGCGTTCGTCCGGAACAATTTTGCCTCGAAACGATCGGTCTGCGCCTGGCCCGCGAAGGCGACTTGTTTCTCCCGCTGGCGGAACACCCCGGACATCCCATCCGGCCGCTCTTGCGCCTGCTCGGCGTGTTCCCTTGACGTTGGTGTTAACGCTTTGTTTAAATGGATATATCTTCTACAAATTGGGGACGGGAAAAGACATGAAGCAACTTTTTTACCGAGCCACCATCGTTACCGGCGCGGGGCCTGTGATTACCGACGGCTGGTTAGTCGTGGAGGACGGAATCATTTGCTATGTTGGTCCGGCCGAAGGCGAACTTCATGCCAAACCATTCGATGCGATAACCGATTTGGGCGGCCGCATTGTGCTGCCCGGCCTCGTCAATACGCACACCCACGCGGCCATGTCACTGCTCCGGGGCTACGCCGACGATTTACCTTTAAAAGAATGGCTGGAAACGAAAATGTGGCCCATGGAAGCCCGTTTCACCGACCGGGAAGTTTACTGGGGCAGCGCCTTGTCGGTGTTGGAAATGATCAAAGGCGGCACCACGTGCTTTGCCGACATGTACGACCATATGGACCAAGTGGTGCGGGTCGTGGAAGAATCCGGCGTCCGGGCTTCTTTGTCCCGCGGGGTCATCGGCTTGGGCGAGCGGGACGTTGTCCGGGGAAAAATTGCGGAAATGGCCCGATTCGCCAAGGAGTATCACGGGGCTGCCGAAGGACGCATCACGACGATGGTCAGCCCCCACGCCTTGTACACGTGTCCGCCGGACGTGATGGAGCAAATCATTGCTATCGCCGACGAACTGTCTTTGCCGATTCATACCCATTTGTCGGAAACGAAAAAAGAAGTTGAAGAGTGCGTGGCGACGTACGGCAAAAGACCGGTGTTCGTCTTGGACGAAATGGGCATGTTCCGTCGGCCGACCCATGTGGCCCATGCCGTTCACCTGACGGAAGCCGAACTGGACGTCTTGGCCGAACGAAAAGTGTCCGTTTCCCATAACCCCGGCAGCAATTTGAAGTTGGCCAGCGGCATCGCGCCGGTGCCGGCCATGCTCCGCCGGGGCATGACGGTTTCCTTGGGCACCGACGGCGCCGCCAGCAATAACAATTTGGACATGTTTGAAGAAATGCGGCTGGCCAGTCTCATCCATAAAGGCCACACGTTGGATCCGTTGGCCGTTCCGGCTGTGCAGGCTTTGGCCATGGCCACGGTGGAAGGCGCCAAGAGTTTGGGGCTGGCGGATAAAATCGGGACTTTGGAAGTGGGAAAAGAGGCCGATTTTATCGTTGTCAGGCCCACGGAGCCCCATTGGGTGCCGATGTATGACCCGGTTTCCCACCTCGTGTACAGCGCCCGGGCGGAAGACGTTTTGGATGTTTATGTCCGCGGAAAACCGATTATGAAAGACCGCCATGTATTGACGATGGATGAAGAACGCATTTTGTACGAAGTCGGTCACATCGTCGGAGAATGGTAATCGGCGGAAATAAAGCCTGCCGGCGGCAGGCTTGCGGGGGACGAGGGAACGGATTTGTGTTATTCGTTGTCTTCCAATTCGGCAAGAAATTCTTCCAAGCTTTCCCGATAACGCAACGCCTTCAGTAACACTTCTATGGGCTCCTCTATCCAAGCTCCTTGTTGCAGGCTTTTCGATAGGGGAGTCGTTTTTCCTTCCGGGTTCAATCGACACCTCCTGTTCCATTTGTACAGTTTTTATTATGAAGCGGTTGTAGGGACGTATGTGTAACAGATCACACCATGGAAATAGAGAAAGGTGAATCCGACCCATGCAAAAGCGACTGCTTTTCTTGGCCGTGGCCGTATTTTTCGGGGCGGCCACTTCCGTCGTCTTGGTCGTATTGATCGGATGGCAGCAAATCCGGCAAATGGAACAGACTATCATCCAAGAAGCGGCCCAAAGAGGATTAACCAACGTAACGGAAACGGCTGTGTATGCCGGTGAGAAAGAATATCGGGTCATTAGGGGGAGGGATGAGCAAGGGCGGGAAAAGTGGGTTTGGTTTAACGATGACGAATGGTACGAGACGGAAACCGACGGTCTGCTTACGGCTGAAGACGCCGAACAAATCGCCCGACGCCTATACTCCGAAAGCCGGCTGGTCCGTCTGACGCCGGGCTTGTTTAAGCAACGGCCGGTCTGGGTTGTCTTATTGCAAGAGCTCCCAACGCAACAATACGTCTATTTGTACTTACAGATGACCGACGGAGTCGTCATCCGCGAATTGAAGCTGCATTGACAGGTTTTGTTCGTTTCTTCGGCCGCCACGTACATGATATACTGATCGTGTGCTCCGACAAATGACGGTGAAGGAATGGAAATGGTGTGAATTTGCGACTGAGCGTCATCATTGCGTCTTTTATCGCCACTTTGCTCGTGCTGTTTGCCGCATGGCAAATTTACTGGGCGTGGTTTGTGGAAAAACCGATCGAACAACGGCTGGCCGCCATCGAGGGCGTGCAGGACGCCTCCATTGAGCGCAGTCGCCAAGATTGGCGGGTGGTGCTGGCGCTTGCCGACGAGGCCGAATTGAAAACGGTGCATGAAGCGGCATTGGATGCGGTGAAACCTTTGGCCAAAGGGCGGGAAGTGGACATCCATTTTGAAGCGCAACCGAGTCGAGAAATGGAAGACGCTTGGCATGAATTGCAGTTTCATGTGGAAGAAGCCCTGAGCCTTCATCAATACCGGCGGTTGCCGGAAATCGCCGCGACCATGAAAGAGCAGCTTCAATTGGAGAAGGCGCTGGTCGATATCAATACGGAATACGTCTATTTTCAATTTCAGAAGGGAGAAAACCGGCTATATCTCATTTACCCACGCCAACGGGGAGAGGAGGGATCGCGTGGTTAAAGAATTGGCCATCGGAATGATCGCCGCCTTCCTGATTTTCCTCGGCGTCAACGGCGTCAACATCATGCCGCTCATCTTGCTGGCCGTTGTGCTTGGGGCCGTTGTCTTTTTTTTGCATGCCCGAGGCGAGTTGAATTTCGGCGTCAAAGAACGGGCCCGGCATGTCATTCGCGACACGTCGGTGGCTTTTGCCGACATCGGCGGCCACGAACGGGTCAAACAAGAATTGCAGGAAGCGCTGGACTTTTTAAAACACCATGACCAGACGCAGCGTTACGGCATCCGGCCGATCAAAGGCATTCTTCTCAGCGGTCCGCCGGGGACCGGCAAAACGCTTCTTGCCAAAGCGGCGGCCAATTACACCGATTCGGTGTTTTTGGCGGCATCGGGCAGCGAATTTGTGGAAATGTACGTCGGCGTCGGTGCCCAGCGGGTTCGGGACTTGTTCAAAGAAGCGAGAAATCAAGCCATCAAACGGAAAAAAGAAAGTGCCATCATTTTTATCGACGAGATCGATGTACTGGCAGGAAAACGGGACGGTTCCCAAGCCCGGGAATACGATCAAACCCTCAACCAACTGTTGACCGAAATGGACGGCATCAATACGGGGGAATCGCCCCGCATTCTGGTCATTGCGGCGACCAATCGGAAGGACATGTTGGACGAGGCGCTGCTTCGTCCGGGGCGGTTCGACCGGCAAATCGAAGTGGATTTGCCGGAAAAGAAAGCCCGTTTGCAAATATTAAAATTGCACAGCCGCAACAAACCCCTCTCGGATCGGGTGGATTTGGAAAAAATCGCCGATGAAACGTTCGGCTTTTCCGGCGCACAGCTGGAAAGCGTGATAAACGAGGCGGCCATTTACGCCATGCGGGAAGGGACGGAGACCATCGAGCCGAAGCACTTGGCTCAGGCCATCGACAAAGTGATGCTGGGCGAACAGACCGACAAAGAGTCGTCGCAGGAAGAACGGAAGCGGGTCGCCGTCCACGAACTGGGGCATGCCGCGGTATCGGAAATTTTGCGGCCCGGATCCGTCTCGCAAGTGGCACTGAGCCCCCGGGGAGGGGCCCTCGGCTATGTGCGGCACAATCCGGGCGAAGATCGGTATTTGTACACCCGCACCCACTTGGAACAAAAAATTATGATTTGTCTGGCCGGCGCCGCGGCGGAACAACTCATTTACGGCAACCGGAGCACTGGGGCGAAAAACGACTATGAACAGGCGATTCAAATCGCCAAGACGATGATCGACACCGGGCTCAGCTCTCTCGGCATCGTGGATATGAAGCTCCTCAGCAAGGAAGCGTTGCATCAAGAATGCAACCGAATTCTCAACGACTTGTTCTTACAAACGGAAGAGCTGTTGCAACGGTACCGTCCTTTATTCGAACAGGCATTGGCCATTTTGCTGGAAGAAGAAGTGTTAAGCGGAACCGCCTTTCGCCAATTGTTTCAGACGTACTTGGCAGACCAGGCCGGCTGACGGCCTGGCTTTTCCTTTGTTGGTCGAACAGGTAAAATAGAGTATGATTGTTAATATCGTGAAATGGGGGACGAATATGATCCTGTCTGAACGCGCCAAACAAATTTCGCCTTCGCCGACATTGGCAATTACGGCCAAAGCGAAAGAAATGCGGGCCCAAGGATTGGATGTCGTCGGCTTTGGCGCCGGCGAACCCGATTTCAACACACCCCAGCACATTATCGATGCAGCCATCGAGGCGATGAACAAAGGGTACACCAAATATACGCCTACCGGCGGGATCCCCGAACTGAAACAAGCCATCGCGGAAAAATTTGCCCAAGACAACCGGCTGACGTACGAGAGCGACGAGATTACCGTCACGACCGGCGCCAAACACGCCCTTTACAACTTGTTTCAAGTCTTGTGCCAACCGGGCGATGAAGTGATCATCCCGGTTCCGTATTGGGTGAGTTATCCGGAACAAGTCAAACTGGCCGGCGCCACGCCGGTATTTTTGGAAGGGAAAGAAGAAAACGGTTTTAAAATTACCCCCGATCAATTGGAAGCGGCCATTACGCCAAGAACAAAAATTTTTCTGCTCAACTCGCCCAGCAACCCGACCGGCGTTTTGTATACCCGCGACGAGTTGGCCGCCCTCGGTGATGTTTGCCTGCGCCACCAACTCGTCATCATCTCCGACGAAATTTACGAAAAATTGCTTTATGACAATGCGGAGCATGTCAGCATCGCATCCCTCAGTCCCGAATTGAAAGCCAACACCATTGTAGTTAACGGCGTATCCAAGCCGTACGCCATGACGGGTTGGCGGATTGGTTATGCCGCCGGTCCGAAAAATGTCATCAAGGCAATGGAAAAATTGGCCAGCCACAGTACGTCCAACCCGACGTCCATCGCCCAATACGCGGCGCTGGCCGCCCTCCGCGGTCCGCAAGAACCGTTGGAAGAAATGCGGCTCCATTTTGACCGGCGCCGGCAGACGATGCTCGCCTGGATCGAGCGCATTCCCCGGCTTCGCGCATTAAGGCCGCAAGGTGCCTTTTACGTTTACGTGAACATCCGGGATGCCTACACCACGCCCCATGGAACGTTTTCGGACGCCGATGAGTGGGCCCAGGCGTTGCTGGAAAAAGAAAAAGTGGCCGTCGTGCCCGGTTCAGGATTTGGCACGAAGGATCACATTCGCCTGTCTTATGCCACGAGCTTGGAACAAATCGAAAAAGGAATGGAACGCATCGCCCGGTTCGTCCAAGGATAAACAAGGGAAGTGCAGTCGGGAGGCGTTGGTTATGAATTACCGAGCAAACGACACAAAATTTTTCATTCAAACTTGGGAAAGTCCCGCCGTTACGCTTCCCGGTGGTCTGTTGAAACATTACCGGCACCTCGGAATTCAAGACGACGAAATGATGTTGATCATTCAATTGTTGGCCTTTCGGCAAATGGAACAAAACAGTTTTCCCACCTTTGACGAATTGGCCGAACGGTTGGCGTGTGACCGGCAAGAAGTGGTTCAGCGCATTCAGCGTCTCATCCAGAAAGGGCTCTTGCAAATCGCCCAATATCAAGATCCGGTCAGTGGCATGACGACGGAAACGTATCGATTGGAACCGCTTTTCCAACGTTGGCGCGCTTATGAAAACGGCCAGCGGCCGTCGCCGCTGGCTGACTTATCCCCAAAATCACTTTTTGCCGTCTTTGAAGAGGAATTTGGCCGTCCCCTTTCACCCATGGAATACGAAATGATCAACGCCTGGCTGGATCGGGAAGGTTATTCGGAGGCGCTCATCGTTGCGGCGTTGAAGGAAGCGGTCTTGAGCAGAAAACTAAGTTTTCGCTACATCGACCGGATTCTTTATGAATGGCAACGAAACGGCATCCATACGCCGCAGGAAGCGCAGGCTTTTGCCATGCGTTTTCGGGAACGGCAACGGAAAAATCCGCCGGTGGATTTTACGTTTTACAATTGGTTGGAAGAAGAACATTCGGGCTAATTGCTGCTTTTTATTGCCCAGCGGGTTATTTCCCAGGGAAGCGCACGTTTCTTATTTCTTCGACGTATTGTCGGCGCTATCGTGTCGAAAGGTGATGGAGCGGATCAATTTCCGTCCGTTGCAAACCAATTTTTTATTTCTTGGGCGGCGTCTTCGGGTTTTTTCAAGCAAACCGGGTCTTGGTGCAACGCGTTGACATAGTTGTATTCACTGGTGTTGATCAAACCTAAGAAAGTGCGCGGAACAATGCGGACGTGGGCAAGCAACCCTGACATCGCCGCGGTCGGCAATGAGAACATCAAATTAAATCCGGCGAACCCTTGGTCGTGCAAATAGGAGAAAATGACGAGCAAATCCCGGCTCAACCGGTCCAGGTGGGTGGCCGTGAGCTGGGACAAATCGGCGACGTCTTTTATAACACCGAAAATATCCATGAGGCCCAGAGGCGCAAAGGCGTGCACCCAAGCGACGGCGTCATTTTCGGCAATCCACCGCACGTCGCGGCGCCGTTCTTCCTCCAAGAGCCACGTAAAATAAGAAATCCCGTGTTTGGCTAAAAACGCTTGGGCTCCGTTTACGATTTCCCGTTGATAATTGGTCGGATTGGACGTGGCCAAAGCTTGTACATGGGGATGTATCATGCTGGCCCCGGCAACCGGCATATAATTCCAATTAATAGACAAATACTTTGCTGACGGATCGTGGCGTCGTAGGACGTTCAAATATTGCACGGCCAGTTGTAGCCCGTTCCGTAACAGGTCGGGGGTGAACTCGTTCAACGGCACGTAATGTCGTTTTGTCAAGACGATGACACCGGTATGTTTTCCATACGGAAACAGGTTCGGAAACAACACTGCTTCTCCCAATTCCATCCGCCCGTCCGGAAGGATGGCCGCGGGAAATTTCGGCGTAACTTGCGCAATATTTTCGGGACAGAAAGGACAACCCAGCGATTTCGTCTGTTCGGCCACCGTACGGTAATCCGGGGGCTGAATGCGAAGACCGGCTGTAGGGACGATGCGGGACGTGCGGCCAGTTAACGGACAATAGCGAACTTCCGTTTTTTGTGCAATCGGTTTCCAACCGTCCCTCGGATCGTGAAATTCCATCACTTCTTCTTCGATGCGAAAATGCGGCAAGCCGATCCCTCCTTGAAAATGTTTACAACATAAGTATGACCCATGCGAGAATGGCAAGTCAATCCAACTCCGCGAATCTTCAAAAAAGACAACAAATATGCGGGGAGGTGAATCGTTTGCGCTGGCTCATCCAACTGTTGCTGAACGGTTTGGCCTTGTTGTTGGTGGACGCCATCGTGGAAGGGATTCACTTGCAAGGTATCGGTACGGCCTTTTTGGCGGCGCTCTTGTTGGGAATCATCAATACGTTTATTCGGCCCTTATTTGTCATCTTGACACTGCCATTGACAGTCTTGACCCTCGGCCTTTTTATCCTTATCATCAACGCCGTGACTTTTAGCATTACTGCGTGGCTATTGCCCGGCTTTACCGTATCGGGTTTTTGGGCCGCCTTTTGGGGCGCGCTGTTGTTGAGTCTTATCAGTTGGGGGCTCAGTCTCATCTTCCAGCAATAATGACGCCCAGTGAATTAGGAGGACATGGAATGAACAACACGACGGAAACGGCTATCTTGGTCGAACAACTGGATTGGTGGCGCGACGATCGCCACATATTAAAAAACATCAACTGGCAAGTGAAAAAAAAGGAGCACTGGGCCGTGCTCGGTTTGAACGGTTCGGGCAAAACGTCTTTGTTGCAAATGATTGCAGGATATCTTTGGCCGACCAAAGGAACGATCACAGTGTTGGGTAACCGGTACGGCCAATGTGATTTGCGGGAAGTGCGAAAATCCATCGGATGGGTCAGTTCCGTCTTGGAAGGGCGCATCAATCCCGGTGAGCGGGTGCGGGATGTGGTCATCAGCGGCAAATTTGCGTCCTTTGGCTTGTATGAAGCATGGGGCGACGCAGAAGTCCAGCAGGCGGAACAGTTGTTGCGCCAGTTTCATTGCCAACATTTGTCCGACGCCCGTTTCGGCCGGCTTTCGGAAGGGGAACAGCAAAAAGTGCTGATCGCCCGGGCACTGATGGCAAAACCACAATTGCTCATATTGGATGAACCGTGCAACGGACTCGATTTGTACGCCAGGGAACAATTGTTACAAACGATTGCCCGCTTGGGACAGCTTTCCGATGGACCAACGCTTCTTTATGTCACGCACCACATTGAAGAAATATTACCGATTTTTCAATCCGTGCTTCTGATGGTGGGCGGTACCATTTTCGCCCAAGGCGAACGGGAGCGGGTGCTGAGTGCGGAAAATTTGACCGCCGCCTATCAAGTTCCTATTGACGTCCAATGGCGGGCGGGAAGGGCTTGGCCGCAAGTGGTGGCGGACCTTTGAGGGACATAAGACGAAAAGCAGCGTTTTGACAAGGAGGAAATAGCATGAAAATCGGCGTCTTGTTTGTCTGTCTGGGCAATATATGCCGTTCCCCCATGGCGGAAGCCGTCTTCCGCCATATGGTGAAAGAGCGGGGATTGAGCGACTGGTTTGTCATTGATTCGGCTGGATTGGGAGGTTGGCACGTCGGTTCGCCGCCCCATGAAGGAACACGGAAAAAACTTCGGGAAAACAACATCGACGCCAGCGGTCTCGTCGCCCGCCAAATACGTCGGGAAGATTTGGACAACTTCGATTACATTATTGTCATGGATGAGGAAAATTTGCAGGGCATTCAACGCTTGGCCCGAAATATTTCCACCTATCGGGCCAGTATCCATCGCTTGATGGATTTCGCGCCCGAAACCGGAACGACGGAAGTGCCGGATCCGTATTACAACGGCCGGTTTGCGGAGGTGTTCGAACTCGTCCAGGCCGGTTGTCGTGGATTGTTGGATATGCTTATCCAGAAGCATGACCTAAGACCCCATTCTTTCAATTAAATATCAAATCTTGCTGAAATTACGGAATTGTGGTATTAATATTTTTGTCGACGAAAAATCGTTTCATGTTCCTGAACATTTACCAATTCCCTAACAGGATAAGGGGGTACGTCGATGGCCATCGATCGGAGTCTCATCGGACGTAAATCGGAAGTATATACGCGGGAAGTGGAGAAGGGGCACATTCGCCGCTTTGCCGATGCGGTGGGGGATGATCATCCCATTTATTTGGACGAAAATTACGCGGTTACGACGCCGTATCGCGGCATCATCGCGCCGCCGACCTTTGCGACGACGTTGACGATGGACGCGCCAAATCCTTTATACGATGCGCCTGGATTCGAATTGCGCCGTATCTTGCACGGCGAGCAGGAATACGTTTATCACCGTCCGATGCGGCCGGGCGACAAATATTGGATTCAAAGCGAAATTACCGATGTATATGAGCGGCAAGGCTCATCGGGCCGCATGACGTTCATCGTCATCGAAACGGTAGCCCGGGACATCAACGACCAGCCCGTCGTCACCGCCCGCTCGACCATCGTCTATCGGCAAGACCTCTGACACGAAAAAATGGTGAGGGAGGGGGCAAGAAAATGGATGCGCTTACATTTTCCCGGTTGCAAGTGGGTATGGAACTGGAACCGTTGGAAAAACCGCCGGTGGATCGGGTTCAATTGGTAAAATATGCTGGCGCTTCGGGCGATTTCAATCCGTTGCATACGGTGGACAGTTTTGCCCAGTCGGCGGGTTTGGACGGTGTCATTGCCCACGGCATGCTGAGCATGGGTTTTTTGGGCCAGTATGTACGGGCGCTGGTCGGAGTAAACGCTGATATCAAGCAGTTGAAAGTCCGTTTTCAGCGGATGGTCAAGCCGGGTGATGTGCTCACTTGTCGCGGTAAAGTGACGGCACTGAATGAAGAAGAAAAAACCGCCACATTCGAAATTGCGGCGGTCAACCAGAATGGGGAAACGGTTACTTCGGGCTCGGCCCACGTAAAATTTTTTCACGAGGATTGAACCAAATTTTTTCGTATTGTGCCAGCCTGTAGGCCACGCATGATCCAAACCGGTCTACAGGCGTTTTTGATCGTTTGTTTTGTTGCTTGTTTGCCGGAAGTTGAAAGTATAACATAATTTTTGACACCCGCGTGGAAAATGCTTATAGGAGGAATGGTATGGTCCAAGCAAAAAGCAAAAAAATCTTGCACGAAGTCGGCCAAATTGTCATGATTGCCATCGGGGCGGCCATTGCTGCCGTTGGTCTGGAACTGTTTCTCGTCCCCAATGACATCCTGGACGGCGGTGTCATCGGTCTCTCCATCATTGCCGCTGCCCTCACCAATTGGAAAATGAGCCTTTTTATCGTGCTTTTCAACTTGCCCTTCCTTTTTATCGGTTTCCGCAAACTCGGTTTGAAATTTACGTTTCACACCTTGTTTGGCGTCTTGGTATTGTCGTGTTGTACGAATTATCTCCATCATTTTGAACCGTTGACCGACGACCGGTTTCTCGCCACCGTCATCGGCGCGGTCATCCTGGGTGCCGGCGTGGGGCTTGTGATACGCACCGGCGGTGCGCTGGACGGAACGGAAATCATCGCCATTTTAGTCAGTATGAAGCGACCGGTGTCCGTCGGCCAATTCATCATGGTCATCAACTTTTTTATTTTTCTTTTGGCGGGATTTCTCGTTTTTTCCTGGGAGACGGCCATGTATTCCATCATTACATATTTTATCGCCTTTAAAATGATCGACATCGTGGTGGAAGGCATGGAAGAATTGAAGTCGGTGACCATCATTTCCGACGAGTACGAAAAAATAGCCCAAGAGTTGAAAAACAAAATGGGCCGCGGGTTGACGTACATTTATGGGGAAGGGGTTTACACCGGCCGGCCGAAAAAAATCATTTACACCATAGTCAGCCGCATCGAACTGTCGACTTTGCGGGAAATCGTCAACGACATCGATTCGAACGCCCTCATCGCCATCGAAAATATCGCCGATGTTACGGGAAGCAATTTCCGGAAAAAAGGTCACTGACCAAGACGGACTTTCAGCGAAACAATCGATCCTGTCTTCTTTTGTTTTGGCCGTCGTTTCGGTATCATTATTAATGATTGTTTACTGACAGGAGGCAATTGACGTCTATGATCAATATCCAACCATCATTGGAACAATTGGCTGTCAACACGATTCGAACTTTGTCCATCGACGCCATCGAACAGGCCAATTCGGGCCATCCGGGGATAACCATGGGAGCGGCGCCGATGGCCTATGTGCTTTGGACAAAATTGATGAAACACAATCCGGCCAATCCGGCTTGGTTCAACCGCGACCGCTTCATCCTGTCCGCCGGGCACGGTTCGATGTTGCTATACAGCTTGCTCCATTTGTGCGGCTATCCCTTGGAATTGTCCGACATCAAGCAATTCCGCCAGTGGAAAAGCCTTACGCCCGGCCATCCGGAATACGGTCACACCCACGGCGTGGAAGCGACCACCGGCCCGCTGGGCCAAGGGATTGCCATGGCCGTCGGCATGGCGATGGCCGAACGCCATTTGGCCGCCACATACAATCGTCCGGGATACCCTATCATCGATCATTATACATACGTACTTTGCGGCGACGGCGATTTGATGGAAGGCATTTCTTACGAAGCGGCATCCTTGGCCGGCCACCTGAAGCTGGGGCGGCTTATCGTCTTGTATGATTCCAACCAGATTTCTTTGGACGGGGCGACCAATTTGACGTTCACCGAAAACGTGGCCCAACGTTTTGAGGCCGCCGGTTGGCAATATTTGCGGGTGGAAGACGGAAACGATTTGTCGGCCATCTATGACGCCATCGTGGAAGCGCAACGGGAGGAAGAAAGGCCGACGCTGATTGAAATACGGACGGTCATCGGCTACGGCAGTCCCAACAAAGCCGGTAAGTCCGATGTTCACGGCGCGCCGTTGGGTGCCGAGGAAGTGGTGAAAGTCAAAGCAGCCTACGGTTGGCCGACGCAGGAACCGTTTTACGTTCCGGAAGAGGTACGGCAACTGTTTGCGGAAGTGAAAAAGCGGGGGATGGAAGCGGAGAAAACGTGGCAAGAAATCTTCGCTGCCTATGAAGTCGAATTTCCGGAACTGGCCGCTCAACTGAAAGACGCCATGTGCGGTCGGCTGCCGGAAGGATGGGAGGCAGACATTCCGGTTTACGCGGCCGGCGCCAAGGCGATTGCCACCCGTTCGGCTTCCGGGGAAATATTAAACGCCCTTTCCCGCCGCCTCCCCATGTTGTTGGGCGGGTCGGCCGACTTGGCTTCTTCCAACAAAACGTTGTTAAAGGAAGCAAGGGATTTTCAAGCGGCGGACTACAGCGGCCGCAACATTTGGTTTGGCGTGCGGGAACACGCCATGGGGGCGGCGTTGAACGGCATGATGTTGCATGGCGGGGTACGGGTTTACGGCGGTACGTTTCTCGTCTTTTCCGACTACTTGCGCCCGGCTATCCGCCTGGCGGCCTTGATGAAGTTGCCGGTCATTTACGTGTTTACCCATGACAGTATCGCTGTCGGCGAAGACGGCCCGACCCATGAACCCATCGAGCATTTGCCGTCGCTGCGGGCCATGCCGGGCTTGTACGTTTTTCGGCCCGCCGACGCCAACGAAACGGCGGCGGCGTATCGGTTTGCCTTGCAGGAGGCTGACGGACCGGTGGCCATGATCTTGACGCGGCAAAATTTGCCAATCCTGGAAGGAACAGATCAACTGGCGGCGAAAAATTTCTCCCGCGGCGCCTACATCGTGCGGGAACCGGAAGAGGCGCCTCGGGGCATTTTGCTGGCGACGGGTTCGGAAGTGGCGCTGGCGCTGGAAGCCCAACGGCAACTGGCGGCGGAAGGTTATCCCGTCCGGGTCGTCAGCATGCCGAGCTGGGAATTGTTTGATCGACAACCGGCCCAATATCGGGAAGAAGTGTTGCCTCCGTCGATCAAAGCCCGCCTGGCATTGGAAATGGCCCGGCCGTTGGGATGGGAAAAATATGTCGGCTGCGATGGTAAGGTGCTGGGTATCGAGACTTTCGGCGCGTCCGCACCGGGCGAACAGGTGATGGCGGAATTTGGTTTTACCGTGGAAAATGTCGTACGACAAATGAAGGAATTGTTGGGGGCAAAGTAATCCAATGGCGCAAAAAGAAGCCGTCGACTTGGCTTCTTTTTGCTTCTTTGATATAAAACAGGCTATACGTTAGGAGGATTCCCACATTGGCCCAATCGTTAGATCGACGCTTAGTGCTTATTATGTTGATGTTAGTGACCATTTTTATCGGTTTTGGTTTGGTCATACCCGTTTTGCCGGTCTTGGTGCAGGAAACGGGTGCCGCTCCGTACCATTTAGGGTTGCTGCTGACCATATACGCGTTTTTTTCCTTCATATTGTCGCCGGTTTGGGGCGGTTTGTCGGAACGGTATGGACGGCGTCCCATTATAATGCTCGGTACCCTAGGATACGCGGTCAGTTTTTTTCTCTTCGGCATTGCCACGGACAAGTTATGGCTCATGTACGTTTCGCGCATTCTCGGCGGCAGTTTTTCCGGTGCCGCCACGTCCGTGGCCATGGCGTATGTGGCCGATATTACGAGTGAAGCGGAACGAAACAAAGGCATGGGGTTGGCCGGGATGTCCATTGGCCTCGGTTTCATTATCGGCCCGGCCGTTGGCGGATTGTTGAGTCTAATCGATTTGTCGTTTCCCTTTTTTGTCGCCTCGGCCTTGGCTCTTTTGATGACGGTCTTCGTTTATACAATGCTGGGGGAAACGTTGACGCCGGAGGCCCGGCAACAACGGGGGCAACAACCGAAAGTATCCCGCTGGCAAGCGTTTACCGGCGCTTTGAAATATTTGTATGTCGTCGCCTTTGTCGGCTCATTTGGCTTGGCAGGACTAGAGGCGACGCTGCAATATTTTGAAATGGTGAAGATCCAGGCAACGCCGGTCCAAATCGGGATGATTCTGCTCATCAGTGGGGTGGTGGGTGCTTTTATACAAGGAGGTTTGGTGCGAAAGGTTCGGTCCGGTCAAGAAGTGCGCATCATCGGTCTCGGACTCGTCGTTTCCGCGGTTGGTTTAGTATTGATTTTGTTTTCCAGCAACTTTTGGACGGCGACACTGTTTGTCGTCATCTTTGGGGCCGGAAACACGTTAATCCGGCCGTTGGTTACGTCTCTGGCCACGAAGCAGGCCAATGTCGGACACGGCATTTCAACCGGTTTAGTCACTTCGATGGACAATCTGGGGCGAATGATCGGCCCATTGGTGGCGACGAGCCTGTATTCCGCCAACATCCATCTGCCGTTTCTCTTTACAGCGGCGGTGACGTTTTTCTCGCTGGCCCTCTTGCTATTGTTCATCCAACACGAAAAAAAATTGGCCCAGTCGGTTTAGCCCACAACGTACGGTGAAGAATAAGGTTTTTTCCCCACAATGCGAAAACATCCGACGGCGGGCTTCTGGTTGGCCAACGATACGATGATATAGAACACGTCTTCATACGCCGCGTAAAGGATGTCCAGAGGAGAGGGGACGGGCGGCGCAGCGGGGTGTGAATGGTAGATTCCGACCAGGTCATGGCCCCGCTTTTTCATTTCATTGAAAACGATCTGCAGTTGTTGTTCGTCCATACGGAAGGCGTTGGGACTAGCTGCGGTGTTGTCCATTTTCCATATTGTTTCGGCGCAACGGTTGCGGCCCGACAACAACCCGCAGGCCTCCAAGGGAAAATGTTGCTGGCAATGGTTGAGCATTTCTTGCCAAACGTGAGGACGGATGACAAAAACGTCTTCTCCCAGCTTAGGAGGTCGTCCGTCTTTTTCCGCAACATCCACCGGAAAAATTGGCCACCGGTTTGACCACGCGAACGGTTTTGTCGGACGGTTTTTCGGCACGGGGCACGGCGAAAGTGCCGACCCGATGGTATTCGGTACGAACAGGTCTCATTTGCCGTTGGCGGTAAATTTCCCGCAATTGTTCAGGGGTCATGGCAATCCCATCCTCTCGCATGATGTTTATTGTCATGGTATTCCGCTATTGCCAATGGCGGCACGGCGGCTGCCTTTCGGTAGGGAAAAGGGCAAGGGCGTTACACGTTTTTGAACGGGTTGAAAGGAGCTGACGGAGCGTTTTTGTACGGTTTAAAAAATGAGGTGTAGCTTCCATATTGCAAACCATTGCCATGGACAGCCATGGCGGGTTCCCGAATTTCGGAGACACGGCCTTGTTCGATCATTTTTTTGTACCGAGCCTCCCGTTCTTGGTAGTCTTGAATGGCTTGTTTATATTTTTCTTCTTTTTCTTTCATTTTTTCCTCCATTTCTTGCAGGCGCCGGTTCAAGTCATCCACGGTTTGCTTTAATTCTTGTTCGGTCTCTTCATAACGGGCAATAAGTTCGTCTTTTTGTTGTATCATTTGACGGTACTCGGCCAATTGCTCTTCTTTTTCTTTCCGTTTTGCTTGCAGTTCATCGTCTTCTTCCGTCGCCAAGTTCCGTTTCCAATCCATGATTATCGTCTGGTAGCGGGAAATGGTCTGGTCTTTTTGACTCAGCAATTGTTCGTACTTTTCCTGTTGTTCTTTCAACCATTCAAGCTCTTGCTCTTTTTCTTTCAATATGAGTAGCAGATCTGTTTCCTTTTCCTCCAGTTTTTTCTCGAATTCTTTTCCTCTCTGCTCCATTATTTGTTTATATTCTTTTTCTTTCTCATCCAATTTCCTTTTGTATTCCCGTTCCTTTTCTTGCCAAATTCGACGGTTTTCCGCTTCCTTGTTCCGCAGCTCGGTTAATTGATGGCGTAGTTCGTCAATCGTCTTTTCCGCGCTGGCCTGCAACGCTTCCATTTGTTGGAGTTGTTGGTCCTTTTGTTCCATTAATTTTTCATGGTATTTTCGCAGTTCGGCTTCTTTATGTTGGCAGGAGGCGAGCAATTCTCTCAATCGGCCGTTTTCCCGCCGGTATGTTTCTTCCATTTCTCGCCAACGCTTTTCCAACTCGGCCTGCTCGTCCGTCTTTCTTGTGTCCGACGCAAGTTCCAGTTCGGTCACATGTTGCCCCCAATCTTGAAGGGATGCGAGTTTTTCCTCCAATACTTCCAATTTTTTTTGATACTCTTGAAGTTCTGCGCGATATTGGTTCGCTTTAGTTTCAAAATAGTTGCGCTGACGAATTAAATACGCTATTTGTTCCTTCATGGTCATGGTTCCTTTCTTTCGGTTGTTTGTCATGCAGCAACCTCCTATGGTTCTTTACTGATAGACATATGTACCGGCCGTAAAATGTGCGACAAATCATTTAAGAAACTCAACTTTCGCAGACAGAAATACCGAGTAAACCCTTGATATAATTGGGCAGACTCGACAAAAACTGTTCGAAAAGCTCTTGAAACTTCTCTTCCGTGAGAACTAGAACTTCCCGTACCGC
>Ga0181858_1000066_pt1 | contig 35872 bp, 34 predicted proteins | sample NewIslPassag4_SG_FD_130749 | JGI IMG/M metagenome (GOLD analysis project Ga0181858, IMG submission 130749) | Feedstock adapted compost microbial communities from Newby Island compost facility, Milpitas, CA, USA - Passage 4_SG | ecosystem: Engineered > Solid waste > Feedstock > Composting ...
AACCCCCCGGGCGGGCCGGCCAATGGGGGGGGGGGCGTTCCCCCCGGGAAAATCCGTCGTCTCCCCCGGGGCGCTCGGCGCCAACCCCGCCACACCGAGCGTGGCGTCGGCGGGGAAAAACGCCTCCTCCCGCCGCCAAAAGGGCGGCGTGCGCCGGCTCAAGGGACCGCCCAACCGTTTTTCCATAAATGGCAGGCGCAGACGCACAAACGGGTTGTCCGCCGTTGCGGGGCCTAGCCCGACGCCGTCGATAAACAAAAAAATCACTTTCATCGGTCCGTCATCCGACCAACCGGACGAAGGTGCCCCGGTTGATGTTGGCCCCCGGCTCATCCAAGCGCACCCGCACCAATTTCCCGAACATGTCCGGCGTCCCCGGGAAGGCCACTTGCAAAAAATTGTCGGCATGGCCGACGACCCAACCGGGTTCGGCAGAGGATTTCAAAGGCTGTTCGGGAATGACGTCCAACACCTGGCCGGCGAACTGCCGGGCGTAAGCCAAACTGAGCCGTTCCGACAGATGCAGGAGCCGTTCCACCCGTTCCCGCTTCACGTCTTCCGGCACTTGATCCGGCATTTTCGCCGCCGGCGTGCCCGACCGTTTGGAAAACGGGAAAACGTGCAGACGGGCAAAACCGATTTCTTCGATGAAACGATACCCGTTCATGAATTGTTCCTCGGTTTCTCCGGGAAAACCGACAATGACGTCGGTGGTGACCGCCAAGTCCGGCAAGGCCTGCCGCACCGCCTCGATTTTTTGCCGGTATTGTTCCACCGTATACTTCCGGCGCATCCGCCGCAAAACGGTATCGTCGCCGGCCTGCAAAGGTATGTGCAAGTGGCGGCACAGTTTGTCCGAGCGATGGAACACTTCAAGCACTTCATCGGTGATTTGACTGGCCTCAATGGAACTGATGCGGATGCGCTGCAACCCGTCAATGGCAACCAAATCTTTCAACAGCTGGGCAAAACTGTAATTTTCCAAATCCTCACCGTATCCGGCGGTGTGGATGCCCGTCAGCACAATCTCCCGATAGCCGGCCTCCACCAATTGCCGGGCCTGTTGGAGGACGCTTTCCGGCGCGCGGCTGCGCAAAAGCCCCCGGGCCCAAGGAATGATGCAAAAAGTGCAGAAGTTGTTGCAGCCTTCCTGGATTTTCAAGTTGGCCCGGTGGTGTTCCGTCACCGTCGGCACGTCAAACTCCTCAAACCGGCGAGCTTTCATAATGTTGGTGACGGCGTTGATGGGCTGGCGTTCCGCCTGAAAACGCCGGACGTACTCGAGGAGTTTATCCCGCCCTTGCGTCCCCACCACAATGTCGACGCCGGGGATGGCCATCACTTCGCCCGGCGACGTCTGGGCGTAACAGCCGGTGACGACGACGACCGCGTCGGGATTGCGGCGGACGGCCCGCCGGATCATTTGGCGGCTTTTCCGATCCCCCGTGTTCGTCACCGTGCATGTGTTAATGACATACACGTCGGCCAATTGGTCAAAGGGGACTTGGGTGTAGCCCGCCTGTTTGAAAAGTTGCCACATGGAGTCGGTTTCGTACTGGTTCACTTTGCATCCGAGCGTATGAAATGCAACGGTCGGCATCGTTCCCCCTCCTTTCCCCGATGTTTATGCTTCGCCCCGAAACGCCCGCTTCATCCGGTCGAAGAGCGTCTCTTGGCCGCCCGGCCCTTTGCCGGCCCGGTCAGCCGGCGGTTCCTGTTGAAGGGCCTCCTCTGCGGCAAACTCCCACAACAGTTGTTTTTGCCGTTCCGTTAGACGTTTCGGCACGACGACGACGACTTTCACGTGCTGATCGCCCTGGCCGTGTCCCCGCAACCGCGGAACACCTTTCCCCCGCAGGCGGAAGTACGTCTCGCTCTGGGTTCCAGGGGGGATTTTCAGCTTCACTTTGCCCGTCAAAGTAGGCACCTCAATTTCGTCTCCCAGGGCCGCCTGGACGAAGGAAATGGGGACTTCACAGTACAAATCGTACCCGTCGCGGCTGAAGAAGGGGTGGGGTTTCACCCGCAACAAAATGTACAAATCCCTCGGCGGTCCGCCGTTGACGCCTGACTCTCCTTCTCCCGCCATGCGCAACTGGGACCCGTCTTCCACCCCGGCGGGTATATTGACCTGGATTTTCCGCGTCACCCGCATCCTTCCCGTGCCGCGGCAAGTCGGACAAGGGTTTTGGATGATTACCCCGCGGCCGTAGCAGCGGGAACACGTCCGCCGATTAATAAAACGGCCGAAGGGGGTGTTTTGCACCGTCTCTTCCTGGCCTGTTCCCCGGCAGGCCGGACACGTCTGGGGATTTGTCCCCGGCTTGGCGCCGCTGCCGTGACAAGTGTCGCATCGTTCCTCCCGGGGCACTTCGATGGTCTTCTCGGCGCCAAAAACCGCTTCTTCAAATTCCAGCGTCATGGTCATCTCGACGTCGGCACCGCGGCGCGGCGCGTTGGGATTGGTCCGCCGGCCGCCAAAAAACATGTCGAATATATCTTCAAAACCGCCGAAACCACCGCCCACATCGCCGCCGCCAAAACCTCCAAAGCCGCCGAAGCCGCCGGCATTCGGATCGGCGTGGCCGAATTGGTCGTAACGCGCCCGTTTTTCGGGATCGCTCAAAACGTCGTACGCCTCTTTGACTTCTTTGAATTTTTCCTCGGCGTCCGGCGATTTATTGACATCCGGATGGTACTGACGGGCCAACTTGCGGTACGCTTTTTTGATCTCTTCCGGGGTCGCGTTCCGATCGACGCCCAGCACCTCGTAATAATCCCGTTTGCTCATGGAACCACCCGATTTCTCTTCCCGATGAAAATGTTTTTACTCCTAAAAGTTCATCTTAACAAAACGGCCTTATGATGTAAATTGAGCGATTAAGTTTTGAATGAAATCCCGGATGGCTTCCAGCAGCCGCACAAACCAGTTTTTCACTTCCGGATTGGCTTGCAAAAAGTTGTCCAATTGCCGCTGCCACTGGTTCCACTGCTGTTGCAAGCTGTTCCAGTCAATGTCCAACTGCTGCAGTTTTTGTAGGATAGACAATAGGTTTGCGATCTCGGAATCGGTGAGCTGCAGATTCAAATCCCCCGCCACATTGATGATCAAATCCCGCAACTGGCTTTCCGACAACGTCTGATTCCCCAGCGCTTCCTTCAAGCGGGCCATCAACTCCGCCGCCGCTTCTTGATCCCCCAGCCGTTCACCCAATTGGGCCTGGGCGACCATTTCTTCGTTGGCAACGTCCACCCGCTTGGCGTCCAGTTTTCCGTCGGTGGCCGCCTCAAAAGCTTTGATGATCCCAGTCAATCCGGCCGTTCCGGAAACCGGAAACGGCGCCGCCACCATCACGTCGGCGTCTTGCACCCCGGCCGTCAGCAAAGCATTGACGTACATGGATTTGGATACCCAAGTGATGTTGTGGGTCTCAACGCTCAAGCCCTGTCCTTTTTCCGCCAGCGTAATTTTTGCCGAGGAAATGGCCCGGGTGCCGATGACCGCGGGTGAAAGCAGCCCGCCCAACACTTCCCGTTCTTCCGCGTTGGTCACCTCAAGAATCGTCACTTCCGATTCGTCGACGCCGAACAACGCCAGCATCTCCTGCCGCTGCTGGGAAGTCAAATCTTTCCCCAATGTCACCACTTGCTCGCCGACCGCCGCGTCGGCCGACACCGGCGAAGCCATCAGCAAAAAAATACAGCACAACGTTGCGGCCAGTCGTTCAACCCGTTGCAACAACTTCATCGCCCCCTTGAATGTCTGTACTGTTCGTTGCGCAAAAATTTTTGCTTTCAGTGAACATTTCATCTATCCACTGGTTATTATATCGAAGCAGCAACAAAAAAAGGGCAGCTTTCGCTGCCCGGAGGCGAGTTAACGAGTGGCTTTCAGGACGGGTTTCAACGCTTGTCGCATCAGTCGAGTCCTCAGCCAACGGTTCCGCATCGCCGAACGGACCGCCATGTTGCCGACCAAAGGCATGCGCAACAAACCGGCCATCGTCCGGCGCCGAACCGCCGGCAACAGCAGCAATCCGACAAGTCCGCCCACGACCGCCCATATTCTCAATGCGCCCCTCACCTCCAAGGTTAGTTTGGCCCTTGGAAGGCAAACTCATGTGCCGGAGATGGCCGTATTTTGCCCGACAAATTTTTTCTCCACCGGCAAAAACTCTTTGGGCAGCGTCAACGGCTCCAAGAGCGGCGGCAATACCGGCACCGATTCCAACACCCGCAGCATGGCAATTTCGTCACATGCAAAGCGCTTGGGGCAATTCAGACAGTCTTTCCACACTTTTTGCGGCAAGGTGGCGCGATCGACGACGACAAAGCCGCATTTTTCAAAAAACGACTGTTGATATGTCAAAGCCATCACCCGCCGGATGCCCATGGCTTCCGCATCCTGGAGAAACGCCTCGACGAGCCGTTTCCCCAATCCCCGGCCCTTGGCCTGCGGCGAAATGGCCAACGAACGAATTTCCGCCAAATCGTACCACAGGACGTGCAGCGCCCCGCAGCCCAGCAACTCCCCGTTTTCTTCCACCACTTTAAAGCAAGGCAGGGATTCGATGATGGACAACCGGCTCCGCGGCAACAACAAGGCTTGATCGGCGTATTGCCGCAGCAGTTGTTCTATGAACAGCACATCCCCCACCTTGGCTTGACGGACTAGCACTTTCTCCACTCCCGTCGGTTAATATTCATAAATATGCATGGCAATGTTGAAATTATACATCCATCCGCCCGATCTGTCCAGCCAAAAAAAGCGGAACCGGAATTTGCTTCCGATGCCCCGAACGTCAGAGACAGAAAATATGTTTGCCGATGCGTTTGATTTGCGGGCGCGTCCAGATCCAGGCCGATGTCGCCGTGTCCGGATTGAAATAATACAATGCTCCGCCCGACGGATCCCAGCCGTTGATGGCGTCTTCCACGGCTTTCTTCGCCGTCTCGTTGGGCGTCAGCCAAATTTGCCCGTCGGCCACTGCGGTAAACGCTCCCGGTTCGAAAATGACGCCGGCCACCGTGTCGGGGAAAAGGGGGCTTTCCAACCGGTTTAAAATGACCGCCGCCACCGCCACTTGTCCGATGTACGGCTCGCCCCGGGCCTCCCCGTAGACGGCATTGGCCATCAACTTGATGTCATTTTGCGAAAACCCTTGAATACTGCCCCGAACCGGACGGTTGACGGAAGCCGTCGTCGGTTGATTCTGTCCGTCCGCCTGGCCTCCTCCGCCGGCGCCTTGTCCGCCTTGCACCCCCGGCCAATTGCGGGTCGCCTTCCACAACATTTCTTTCGTCTTCGGCCCGACGATTCCATCGACTTTCAGTCCGAATTGATATTGAAAATTCCGCACCGCCCAGTACGTCTGGCGGCCGAAAACGCCGTCAATTTTGCCGTGGTAAAAGCCCAAAAACTGCAGCCGTCCTTGCAATTCCCAAACATAACCGCCGACGCTTCCTTCTTTGACTACCGTCTGGGCTTCCGCCCGCGGAACTTGCCAGACGGCAGCCAGCAAGAGACTGAAAAACAGCAGGAACAACGCAAGCCACAGCCACTTGCCTGGAAAAGCCAACTTTAGTTTCATGTCCACCCATCCTTTTCCGATTCAATTCCCACGCTATGCAAAGGGATTAGGCAGTCCTAGTATAACCAACCTCGATCCGCAATATGAAAAAAGAGCCATCACTGGCCAGGTGGCTCAGGATGGCTCGTTTTCGTATGGCGCTAGATCTTTTCTTCCATGGCTTTTGCCTCGAAGGTTTCGATTACCCCGTCGGGCGGCACTTCCACGGCCGCGGGGACCGGTTCCGTCGGGCCGGCAGGTTCTTCCGCCGATTTTTTCCCTTTGTAATCGACCGGCACCTCATGCAAATACGACTGCTCCACTTTGCGGACAAAGGGCAGCCGGGTCAATTGCTGCAATTTTGCCTTCAATTCCGACTGGTTGACATACAATACGGCGTATTTCATCCGTTTGGAAACGTATATGAGATGGCCGTAACGTTCCAGGTGCCGAACATCCCGCAAGTTGCGGAGCCAGACGACGATTCCGACCCGTTTCGGATGCATGGACATCATCCTTCGGCCAACCAACGGGCTGCGTCTTTGGCGTGGTAGGTCAAAATCATGTCGGCACCGGCCCGTTTCATGCCCGTCAACATTTCGAGCACGACCCGTTTTTCGTCAATCCAACCTTTTTGCGCCGCCGCTTTGACCATGGCGTATTCGCCGCTGACATTGTAAACGGCCACAGGCAAGTCAAATGTGTCGCGGATGACGCGCACCACATCCAAATAAGGCATGCCCGGCTTGACCATCAACACGTCGGCCCCTTGCGCCACGTCCTCGGCAGCTTCCCGCACCGCCTCCCGCAAATTGGGCGGATCCATTTGATAGCTGCGACGGTCGCCGAACTGCGGCGCGGAGCCGGCGGCGTCCCGGAACGGTCCGTAAAAGGCGGAAGCGTACTTGACCGCGTAGGACATGATGGGCACATGTTGATAACCGTGCGCATCCAGCGCCCGGCGAATGGCCCAGACAAAGCCGTCCATCATGTTGGATGGCGCGATGACGTCGGCGCCGGCGGCCGCTTGCGACACCGCCGTGCGGGCCAACAGTTCCAAGGAAGCGTCGTTTTCGATTTCCGTTCCGCGGACGACGCCGCAATGGCCGTGATCGGTGTATTCGCACAAACATGTGTCGGCCACGACCACCAGGCCCGGATAATCCCGCTTAATGAGCCGGGTAGCCCGCTGCACCTCCCCTTCGTCGTCATACGCCCCCGATCCCAACGGGTCTTTGCTGGCCGGAATGCCGAACAACATGACCGCCGGAATGCGCAATGCGGCAATTTCCTCCAGTTCTTCCGCCAACCGGTCCACCGAGTAGCGGAAGACGCCGGGCATGGAAGGTACCGGCTCCTTCACCCCTTGTCCGTGGGTGACAAACAACGGATAGATGAGATCGTCCACCGACAGGGAATGCTCCCGCACCAGACGGCGCAATCCTTCCGTCCGCCGCAGGCGGCGCAGCCGGCCGAAAGTCATATTCCCGTCGGCTTCCTTGCGCATATCTTCACACATCGGCCTTCTCCCCTTTTCTCGACTGCATCCACTGAACGATCGCCTGAATCAGTCCGTCCAAATTGGATGGCCGGGCTTCGACGGTCACCGGCAACCCCAATTTTCGGCACGTGGCCGACGTCTGGGGACCGATGCTCGCCACCGCCACCCATTGTAACAACCGGTGCAAATCACAGCCGGACAGCAAATCGACAAAACTTCGGGCCGTCGAGGAACTCGTAAACGTGATCAGATCAACGGCTTTCCCTTCCAATAAAGCCGCAAGCCGCTCCCCTCCATGCCGGACCGGAACGGTTTCGTACACGTCCACCGCCGTCACAAGGGCGCCGCGGCGGCCCAATTCCTCCGGCAAGACGGTTCGGGCGATCATGGAACGAGGGAACAATACCCAATCTCCCGCCGCCACCCGGGGCAACAGCTCGTCCAACAAACCCTCGGCATGGTATTCCTTTGGCACTACCTCCACCGCCACGCCTTCGGCTTCCAACAACGATTTCGTCTTGGGGCCGACCGCCGCCACCCGGGCCCGCAACTGATCCGGAGCGATTCCCCGGCGGCGTATGTGTTCAAAAAAGAGCTTCACCGTATTGGCGCTCGTAAAAATTATCCAATCGAACTGTTCCAACCGCGCCAAGGCTTCATCCAGCGGCCGGGAATCGGTTACGGGGCGGATTTCGATGAGGGGAAACGGCACCGCTATGCCGCCCAGCGCCTCGATGCGGGACGCCAGTTCCCCCGCCTGCTCGGCGGCCCGGGTGACCAGCACACGGCAGCCGGACAGCGGCCGCGCTTCATTCTCCTTTGCCACTGGCATCACCTCACAGCCGCCGGGCGCCCTCATTTTCCGCCGCCACCCGGCGCAAAATGTCTTCCGCGCCGGCCGCAAGCAATTCCTCCGCCAAGCTTGTCCCAACGTCTTCCGGATCTTCCCCGCAGCGCGTCACATGCAAAAACCTTTGCCCATCCGGAGCGGCGACGAAACCGCTGATGACAATGCGGCCTTCTACCCGGCGGGCGTAAGCCCCCAAAGGAACTTGGCAACTGCCGTCCAACCGGCGCAAAAAGGCCCGTTCCGCCTGCACGCACTGTGCCGTCTCGTCGTCATGGACGGCCTGCAAGAGGGCCAACATCGTCTCGTCATCTTCCCGGCACTCGACGCCGAGCGCCCCTTGGCCCACAGCAGGGAGCAATTGTTCCGGCGAAAAATATTCGGTGATTTTTTCCCCCCATCCGAGCCGGTGCAAGCCAGCCGCCGCCAGAACAATTCCGTCCAGATCGGTCTCTTCCAATTTGCGCAGGCGGGTACCCAAATTTCCCCGCAAAGGCACGACTTCCACATCGGGCCGCAAACGGCGCAGTTGCGCTTGCCGCCGGAGGCTGCTCGTGCCGACTTTGGCGCCGGAAGGCAGTTGGGAAAAAGGGATGCCATGTTTGGAAATCCAACAATCCCGCGGATCTTCCCGCCGGCTGACGGCACCGAGGCACAGGCCCGCCGGCAACCGGGCCGGGACGTCCTTCATGCTGTGGACGGCCAAATCGATGCCGCCCTTCAGCATCTCCTCCTCGATTTCCTTCACAAACAAACCTTTGCCGCCCACCTTTGCCAACGTCACATCGAGAATCCGGTCGCCCTTGGTGACAAAGGTGCGAATTTCCACCGGCCGCTCCGTCGCCCCTTGCAGCCGTTCCATAACCCAGCGGGTCTGGCAGAGCGCCAGTTCGCTCCGGCGGGAACCGATACGTATTGGTTGCAAACGAATTCCTCCTCATACAACATGCAAACCGGGTGGGAAAGTCTTCACCAGCGGTGAAAGGACGTCCATCCCATGGAGACGAACACATTGACACAAACCGTCAAAAAAGCCAACACATTCAACCACGCCAGCCGTTCCCCCCGCACGCCCCTGAGCCACAAAATGAGAAAATAGCCGTAGAACGTCAACATGAGGAACGACGTGACAATTTTCGGATCGAGCCAAAAGTTGAATGACAGGCGCAAATGGGCCCAGACAAGCCCTAAGAGCAGCGAAACGGCCAAAAGCGGCACGCCGATGAGATTGGAAACGTAGGCCAGCGACTCGGTCTGTTCCAAGCTCGGCAAACGCCCGCGAAACTGCCATTGTTTCCGCTTCAACGTCTTTTGTTGAAACAAATACATCATCGCAAAAAGAAAGGCAAACGTAAAGGCCACGTAACTGAGCAATGCCAATGTGACGTGAATGACCAAAAGTTCGGAGACGAGCCCTTCCGGCATGGAAAGGGCGGCGTCTTGCCGGCCGGCGACCAAAGCCAGCACAAAGGCGGTCATTCCGATGGCGACACTGCATAAAATGAACACCTCGGAACGGACCCAACGCTGGAGAAGCAACGTCAGGCCGACCAGGAGCCACGAGTAAAACAGCAAGCTTTCAAACAAGCTCAAGATTGTCCTCGGCTCGCCCTTGAACGTCGGCACAAGAAAAAACGCCGTTTGCAAAACCCACACGAGGGCCAAGACGGCAAAACCGAGCCGCCGGAAACTCCCCTCCTTGCGAATGAGGGCAAAGTAGTAAAAAAAAAGGCTTATCACGTAAAGATAAACCATTCCATCAAATACAAGAAGCCCCACAAGGACAACCCCTTCCTATGAAGATGGCACGCCTGAAGAAAGCACGCCCACCGTCGTGTTACAGACGATAAGGAAGGGGTGCCGGCACTTCGGAGCGGACTTCTTGCGTAACCGGCGCCGCCGGTGGCGCTGTCTCTGGTCTTTGCATTTCTTGTTCCAACAAATATTCTTCCAAGGCGAAAAGCGTCGCAAACAAGTCCTGCGCCTGTTCCGCCTGCGGTTCGGTGGCCAACTCTTTGATGCGTTGAATCGGATCGCGGAGCAACTGGTTGACGACGCTCATCATGTGTTTGCGGATAATTTTCAGCTCCCGCTCCGACAGATGGGGCAATTTGTTCTGCAAACTTTCCATCGTTTCCCGATGAATCGTTTGCCCCTTTTCCCGCAACGCGGCGATGAGGGGAATGACCCCCAACGTGTGCATCCACTGGCGAAAAGCCTCCACTTCCGCGACGATGAGCCCCTCAATGCGCCGGGCCTCTTTCAACCGCTCCGCCATCTGCGCCTCGACAAACCCTTCCAGATCATCGATGTCGTACAAAAATGTGTTCGGCAATTGATGGATTTGCGGATCCAAGTCCCGGGGCACGGCCATGTCCATGAACAACAGCCGACGGCTGCGGCTTTTTACCAACGGTTCCACCTGCTGTTTCGTCAACACGTATCCCGGCGCGCCGGTGGCGCTGACAACGATGTCGGCGTCTTTCAACACGTCAATCAAGGCGTTCAACGGCACCGCTTGTCCCCCGACGGAGCGGGCCAACTGTTGCGCCTTTTCCAGCGTGCGGTTGACGATGGTGAGCCGCCCCACCCGAGCGTCTTGCAAGTACTGGCCCATCAGCTGAGCCACTTTTCCGGCGCCGATGAGAACGGCGTGTTTTCCTTTCAATTGGCCGTACACTTGCTTCATCAGCTCGATGGCCGCATAACTGGTGGAAACGGGATGATCGTTGATACCCGTCTCCGCATGCACCCTCTTGGCGAAAGTGATTACCTGCTGCAGCAGCCGGTTCAATAAACTTCCGGTATTCCCCAAATCCCGCGCCAGGAAAAAGGCGTCTTTCAGCTGGCCGAGAATTTGCGTCTCGCCCACGATCATGGAATCGAGCCCGCAGGCCACCCGGAAAAGATGCCGGACGGCCTCCTCTTCCGTGTGAACATACAAAACGGGCCGGAATTCAGCCTGCGGCACCCCCGACCACGCTTCTAGAAACCGTTCCGTATGTTCCACGGCGCGGGATACATGATCCGCCACAAAAATAAGTTCCGTCCGGTTACATGTGCTGAGGATCATCCCCTCCAGCACCCCGCGGGTTTCCCGAAACCGCTCCAGCGCCTGCGGCAATGCCGGTTCCGGAAACGCCAACCGTTCCCTTAGCTCCACCGGCGCCGTGCGATGATTGACTCCGATGACGACGATGTGCATGCAAACACCACACTTTTCCCGCTTGTTTAGATTTATTATATCATGCTGGAGTCCTCGTCCCAAAATGAACAAACTGTGAACGGAGTCAAGACTTGTCAACGGATGTCGTCCGGTGGAAAAGGTATTCCTCGACGGTCTTCCAGACCTCTTCCCGCCCCGCCCCGTCTTGGGCCGAAAAGGGATAAACCGGCATGGACGGCTCCAAATCCAATTCTTTGCGGATGATGTTGACGTGCTTGAGCCAATGTCCCCGGGCCACTTTGTCCGCTTTTGTCGCCACCAGCAAATGAGGCGTGTCCATCCACCGTAAAAATTCTTGCATTTGCCGATCTTGTTCCGTCGGCTTATGGCGGATGTCGACCAATTGAATAATGAAATGAAGGGTGGGCCGGTTCCGCAAATACGCTTCAATGAGTTTGCCCCAAGCCGCCTGCTGTTGCTTGGACACCTGGGCATACCCGTAGCCGGGCAAATCGACGAAATAAAACTGGCCGTTGATGCGGTAAAAATTGATGGTCTGGGTTTTGCCCGGGCGGGAACTGGTAAAGGCCAGTTTTTTACGCCCCACCATCCGGTTGATGAAGGAAGACTTGCCGACATTGGAACGGCCTACCAGGGCGATTTCCGGTAGGCCGTCTTTCGGGAATTGGGCCGGATTGGCGGCCATGGCGGCCAGTTGCGCATCGCTGATCTTCATAGCGGCGCCCCGTAGTCCAAGGAATTTTCCGACGCGCCTTCGGCCGCCATCGCATCCACCGCCTCCGACCAGTCTTCCTGCTGCTTGAGCGGATTTTCCAAAAAGGCTTCCTTCAACACTTGATCCATATGTTCCACCGGAATGAGGGTCAACGACTTGCGGACGTTTTCCGGAATTTCTTCCACGTCTTTCAAGTTTTCCCGGGGAAACAATACCCGCTTCAAACCGGCCCGATGGGCGGCCAGCATCTTTTCTTTCAAACCGCCAATGGGCAAGACGCGGCCCCGCAACGTAATTTCCCCCGTCATGCCGACGTCCTTCGAGACGGGAATCCCCGTCAACGCCGAAATGAGCGCCGTCGCCATCGTAATGCCCGCCGACGGACCGTCCTTCGGAATGGCCCCTTCCGGCACGTGGATGTGAATGTCCAGTTTTTCCGTAAAATCTTTATCCACTTTCAATTCCGCCGCCCGGGAACGGATGTAACTGAAGGCGGCTTGCGCCGATTCTTTCATCACTTCACCCAGCTTGCCCGTCAAGATGAGTCGTCCCTTGCCGGGGAAGGTGGACACTTCGATGATCAGCGTATCGCCGCCGGCTTCGGTCCAGGCCAAGCCGGTGGCGGCTCCGACCAAGTCCCGTTCTTCGGCCAAGCCGTAACGGTAGCGCGGCGTGCCTAAATAGTCTTTTAAGTTGTCCGCGCGAATTTCGATGGTTTCCAAACTTTCGTCGGTGACCAGTTGCTTGGTCGCCTTGCGGCACAAAGTGGCCAGTTGGCGCTCCAAATTCCGCACGCCGGCCTCCCGGGTGTACTGGCGGATGACTTGCAAGATCACGTCGTCGTCCAACACCAGTTGCCCCTCGGCCAAACCGTGCTCTTTCATCTGCTTCGGCAACAGGTGTCGCTTGGCGATATGCAATTTCTCGTCTTCCGTATAGCCGCTCAAATGCAAAATCTCCATCCGATCCAATAGGGGCCGGGGGATGTTGTAAGCGTTGTTGGCGGTGGCGATGAACAAAACTTGGGACAAATCGTAGGGCAATTCGATGTAATGATCGCTAAATTGATGGTTTTGTTCCGGATCGAGCACTTCCAGCATAGCCGCCGCCGGATCGCCCCGGAAATCGGAGGACATCTTGTCGATTTCATCCAATAAAAAGACGGGGTTGACGGTTCCTGCCGTCTTCATTCCCTGGATGATGCGCCCTGGCATGGCTCCCACGTACGTGCGGCGATGGCCGCGAATTTCCGCCTCGTCCCGCACGCCACCCAAGGAAACCCGGACAAATTTGCGTCCCATGGCCTCCGCCACGGACCGGGCCAAAGACGTTTTCCCCACCCCCGGGGGACCGACCAGACAAAGAATGGGGCCTTTCAGGTGATTCACCCTTTTTTGCACTGCTAAGTATTCGAGAATGCGCTCTTTCGCCTTTTCCAAGCCGTAATGGGCTTCGTCCAACACGACTTGCGCCTGGCGGATGTCCAGTTCGTCCTTCGTCCGCTTGGTCCAAGGCAAGTCCAATAACCAATCCAAATAAGTGCGAATCACTGTTCCTTCGGCCGCCGCCGGCGGCATTTTTTCCAAGCGGTCCAGTTCCTTTTCGATCTTTTCCCGCACCTTTTCCGGCAGCTCGCCGACTTGTTCCATTTTTTGCCGAATCTCTTCGACTTCCGCCATCCGGCCTTCCTTGTCGCCCAATTCTTTCTGGATGGCTTTCATTTGCTCGCGCAAGTAATATTCCTTCTGCGAACGCTCGATTTGTTTTTTCACCCGCTGTTGGATTTGCCGTTCCAGTTCCAACACTTCGCTTTCGTTGTTCAACAAATCCAACAGCTTCATGAGCCGTTCCTTGACCGACACGGTCTCCAAAATCGTCTGCTTGTCCCGAATTTTGAGCGTCAAGTGGGACGTGATAACGTCGGCCAAACGCCCCGGCTCTTCCACATCCATGACCGACGCGAACGTCTCGGGCGTAATTTTTTTCGACAACTTGCTGTAATGCTCGAAATGTTCCAAAACGGCCCGCATCAAGGCTTCAATTTCGGCGTCGGCTTCGTATTCCTCGGGCATTTCTTCATAAGCCACTTCGAAATACGGATCGGTCTGCACAAAACGCAAGATGCGGGCGCGGTACAACCCTTCCACCAACACCCGGATGGTGCCGTTGGGCAATTTCAACATTTGCCGGACCCGGGCCACGGTCCCGACGCGAAAAATGTCGTCGGTGTCCGGCTCTTCTTTCTGCATTTTCTCCTGGCACGAAAGCAAGATTTCGTTGTCGTTGACCATGGCTTTTTCCAGGGCTTTGATGGATTTTTCCCGCCCGACGTCCAAATGCAACACCATGGCGGGAAAAACCAAAAGCCCCCTCAAGGGTAGCAGTGGGATCAGCCGTTCCTCCTGCCTATGCAAGGTCATCCCCAGCACCTCCGTCAACTGTGACATCCATTTTCGTATCGCCATGTCCCCTCAAACCCTCTACAATTTTTCTATTTCTTTATTCAAACCTTTTCGCTTTCCGCCTGATAAACAACCCCCTGGGCGGAAAGCAGTTCACCGGACGGAACAGGCGTTCCCAACTTGTTCGACTGGTAATCCCCCATCAACGTGTGCGCAAAAATTTGATCAATGTTTTCGACAGGAATCACCTGAATTCCTTCTATTTCGGCAAAAAGCGACTGCCAGTTGTCTTTCGGGATGAGCACTTTCCGGGCCCCCACTTCTTTGGCCGCCATCACTTTGGCGACGACGCCGCCGACCGGTCTGATGTCCCCGCGGATACCGATCTCCCCGGTCATCGCCGTTTGCGGATCGACGGGCACCCGTTGAATGGCCGAATAGATGGCCGTGGCGATGGCCGCCCCCGCCGACGGGCCGTCGATGGGAATACCGCCGGGGAAATTGACGTGGATGTCGTAATCGGCCGGTTCTACTTCGTGCCACTGTCTCAGGACGGTCAAAACGTTATCCAGCGAACTTTTGGACATGCTCTTGCGGCGCAACGTGCGGCGCTGCCCGCCCAATTCTTCTTCTTCGACGATGCCCGTCACCGTTAAGGTGCCGGTACCCGCTTTCACCGGCCGGGCGGTGGCTTCGATTTCAATCAGCGTCCCCATGTTCGGGCCGTAAACGGCCAGGCCGTTGACGACGCCGATCTTCGGCTCTTCCCCCACCCGTTTTTCCGGCCGCGGCGTAAGTTGACTGTTGTGAATGACCCAGTCGACATCCGCTTTCGTGAGCAACTTCCGGTTTTCCGTCATCGCCAAGCCGGCGGCGATTTGCAACAAATTCACCGCTTCGCGGCCGTTCTTGGCGTATTTTTGGATTTGCGCCACGGCTTCCGGTTCCACGTCCATGGAAATTTTCCCCAAGGCGCTGGTGACGATTTGCCCAATCTGGTTCATGGACAACGGTTTGAAAAAAATTTCCACACAGCGGGAGCGCAACGCCGGCGGCATTTCTTCCGGCAAGCGGGTCGTCGCCCCCACCAGCCGGAAATCGGCCGGCAAACCGTTTTGGAAAATATCGTGAATGTGCTGCGGAATATTCCGATCTTCTGGATTATAATACGCGCTTTCCAGAAAAACTTTGCGATCTTCCAACACTTTCAGAAGTTTGTTCAATTGGATTGGATGCAGTTCGCCAATCTCGTCAATGAACAAAATACCCCCATGGGCTTTTGTGACGGCGCCCGGTTTCGGTTGCGGTATACCGGCTTGCCCCAATGCGCCGGCCCCCTGGTAAATGGGATCGTGTACCGAACCGATGAGCGGATCGGCGATGCCCCGTTCATCGAAACGGGCCGTCGTAGCGTCCATCTCAATGAATTTCGCCTCGGGGCCAAAGGGGGAAAGGGGATTTTTTTTCGCTTCCTCCAACACCAAACGGGCCGCCGCCGTCTTGCCGACGCCGGGCGGACCGTAGATTAATACGTGCTGCGGATTGCTGCCGCAAAGCGCCGCCCTGAGCGCCCTTAGGCCGTCTTCCTGGCCCACAATTTCCTCAAAACTGCTCGGCCGCGTCTTTTCCGCCAGCGGTTCGGTCAGTGAAATGGCCCGCAAACGGCGCAACTGTTCCATTTCTTTGTGGGATTCCCGAATCACCACGGTTTTGCTGTTCTGTTGGTTGCGCAACAAGTTCCAAAAGTACAAGCCGATTACGATGGAAAAAAAAAGCTGAATGGCGCCGACAATCATCATCCACTGCATCATGCCAACCCCTTTCCACGGTCATCCGACGTTTAGTCCTAGTATGACCGGGTGGAAAAGAGGCTAGTCATAGAGAGAACCCCCAGGAAATTCCTGAGGGTCGCACCGTCATGCACTGGCTTCCTTTTCCCAGAAGGTGATCAGTTCCCCTTTGTCGGTAATGAGTTGGGGACTCCATTTTTTCGTCACTACGTCTTCCGTGATGATGCATTTCCGCACATTGGTCCGGGACGGCAATTCGTACATGGCATCCAAAAGCAAATCCTCGATGATGGCCCGCAGGCCCCGGGCGCCGGTGTTGCGCCGTATCGCTTCTTTGGCGATGGCCGTCAGCGCTTCGTCGGTAAACTCCAGCTCTACATCGTCCATCTGCAACAGTTTGGCGTATTGTTTCACCAAGGCGTTTTTCGGTTCGGTCAAAATGCGCTTCAACGCCGCTTCATCCAGCGGATCGAGGGTGGCGATGACCGGCAGCCGGCCGACAAATTCGGGAATCAGCCCGTATTTCAGCAAGTCTTCCGGTTGCACCATGGCCAAGTATTCGCCCGATTTCATTTCGCCGCTGGAAACTTCGGCGCCGAAGCCGATGACTTTTTTGCCGACCCGCCGCTTGATAATTTGCTCGAGGCCGTCGAAGGCGCCGCCGCAGATGAAAAGAATGTTCGTCGTATCGATTTGGATGAACTCTTGATGGGGATGTTTCCTTCCCCCTTGCGGCGGTACGCTGGCGATGGTTCCTTCCAGGATTTTGAGCAACGCCTGTTGCACGCCTTCGCCGGAGACGTCCCGGGTAATGGACGGGTTTTCCGACTTGCGGGCGATTTTGTCGATTTCATCGATGTAAATGATGCCCCGCTCGGCTTTCTCGACATCGTAGTCGGCCGCCTGAATCAGCTTGAGCAAAATGTTTTCCACGTCTTCTCCGACGTAGCCGGCTTCCGTGAGCGAAGTGGCGTCGGCAATGGCGAAAGGAACGTTCAACATCTTGGCCAGCGTTTGCGCCAAGAGTGTTTTGCCGCTCCCCGTCGGTCCCAAGAGCAAGATGTTGCTCTTGGTCAGCTCCACGTCGTCGTTTTTCAGGTTGCTGTTGATGCGCTTGTAGTGGTTGTACACGGCCACGGACAAGCTCTTTTTCGCCCGGTCTTGGCCGATGACGTACTGGTCGAGAAACTGGCGGATTTCGGACGGCTTCGGCACATCCTGCAGGTTGAATTCTTCTTCGTTGCCCAGTTCCTCCTCGACGATCTCCGTGCAAAGCTCGATGCATTCATCGCATATATAAACACCGGGGCCGGCGACTAACTTCCGCACTTGTTCCTGCGTCTTGCCGCAAAAGGAACATTTTAGTTGACCTTTTTCATCGTTGAATTTAAACATGCGGTTCTCACCCCTTTGTAAACTCTGGACGAGTAATAATCTGATCCACCAGGCCGTAAGCTTTCGCCTCTTCGGCGCTCATGAAGTAGTCGCGGTCGGTGTCTTTTTCCACCTTTTCCAGCGGTTGCCCGGTCCGTTCGGCCAAAATGCGGTTCAGTTTTTCTTTTGTCCGGATGATCCAGTCGGCGTGAATTTTGATATCCGTGGCTTGGCCTTGCACCCCGCCCAAGGGTTGATGGATCATGATCTCGCTGTTCGGCAAGGCAAACCGTTTTCCTTTTTCGCCGGCCGCCAGCAGGAAGGCGCCCATGCTGGCCGCCAAGCCGATACAAATTGTCGCCACATGGGGCTTGATGTATTGCATCGTATCGTAGATCGCCATGCCGGCGGTGACGGAACCGCCCGGCGAGTTTATGTATAAGTAAATGTCCTTATCGGGATCTTCGGCTTGCAAGAAAAGCATTTGGGCCACCACCAAGTTGGCCACTTGGTCCGTAATGGGGCTGCCCAACAAAATGATGCGGTCCCGCAACAGGCGGGAGTAAATGTCGTACGCCCGTTCGCCGCGATTCGTCGTTTCAATGACAATGGGCACTAAATTCAATCGGTTCACCCCTTCTCAAAATCCAGGCACCTTACAGGATCTTAAAATATATTGTAAATCATTTTTTTCGTTTCGTCTTCCTCTCAGCTGCCACAAAATAGGCGACGCGACGTCCCCAATGGAAAACAAAGCACGGTTCACCCGTGCTCTGTTCCCGTCATGAAGCCACTGGCGTCAATTCGCTTTTTTCCACCAAAAACTCGAGCGTTTTCCGCACCCGAATGGAGTTGGCCAGCGACGCGGTGCTATTGTTTTGCTCGAAGATTTCCCGCATTTCGTCCAAGGAACGTTGAAACTGATCCGCCCACTTTTGCAGTTCGGCGTCGATCTCTTCATCCGTCACCTCGATGTTTTCCTGTTTGGCGACGGCTTCCAGGACGAGGCTTTGCCGAACCCGCTTTTCCGCCGTTTCCTTAAAGTTTTCCCGCAACTGCTCCATGGTCGTATTCGTAATTTCCAAATACGCTTCCAATGTGAGACCTTGCAGACGCATTTGCTGGCCGTAATCTTCCACCATGTGATCGATTTCGTGCTCGATCATCGCCGCCGGAATGTCGATTTCCGCATTGGCGGCCGCCAGCTGCAACGCTTGGTCTTGCAAATATTGTTTTTTCTCCTCGGCTTTCCGTTCCGCCAAATCTTTGCGAATTTGTTCCTTCAACTCTTCCAGGGTATCGAATTCGCTGACGTCTTTGGCAAATTCATCGTCCAACTCCGGGAGCCGTTTTCTCTTGATTTCCCGCACTTTCACCCGGAAGGTCGTTTCTTTCCCCCGCAAGTTTTCGACGTGGTAATCTTCCGGGAACGTCACCTGAATCTCCTTCTCTTCGTTCGGTTTCAATCCGATAAGCTGCTCCTCGAAGCCGGGGATGAAAACGCCGGAACCGACGGTCAACGGATAATTTTCCCCCTTGCCGCCTTCGAACGGCTGGCCGTCGAGAAATCCTTCAAAATCGAGGCGAATTTGGTCGCCCGACTCTACCGCGCCGTCTTCCACCGGCACCAGTTCGGCCACCCGCTCTTGCTGGCGTTTCAATTCGGCCTGAACGTCTTCTTCGGTGACGGAAAAATCTTTTTCCGGTATTTGCAGGCCGATGTATTGCCCGAGCTTCACCTCCGGTTTGACCGTCACTTTGGCTTTGTATATGAAAGGCTTGCCCTTCTCGAACTGCTCCACGTCCACGTGGGGACGGTCCACCGGCTCAATCTTCTCCTGCTCCACCGCTTCCTGATACGTCTCCGGCAGAAGGATTTCAATGGCGTCTTCGTAAAGCACTTCTACGCCAAAGCGGGCTTCGAAAATTTTGCGGGGCACTTTCCCTTTGCGGAATCCCGGCACCGTCACTTGCCGCACCACTTTGCGGAACGCCTGATCCAACGCCTCGGCGACCCGTTCCGGTTCCACCTCCACCGTGAGAATTCCTTCATTCTTATCTATTTTTTCCCAGTTCGTCTTCATCTTATGCTCTCCCCTTCCAACACCTGTTCCCACTATGTATTCGCTCGATAATAACCATGTTATTATATCACAATGTTACGGCAAATCAAGGAACGAATTGGCAGTCGGCCAATTGGGCGGCCAATTGCCTCAAGGCCGCGCCCCGATGGCTCATGCGGTTTTTTTCTTCCGCCGGAAGTTCGGCCAACGTCTTCCCTAAAGACGGTACGTAAAAGAGCGGATCATAGCCGAAACCGCCTTCGCCGCGCGCCTGTTCCAAGATGACGCCTTCGCACGTGCCTTCCGCCACCAGTTGCCTTTGGTCATCTATGATCAAAACCAGCACGCACCGGAACCGGGCTTGCCGCCGGCTTGCCGGAACCCCCTGCAAGGCGGCCAGCAGTTTAGCGTTGTTCGCCTCGTCGCCGGCCCCTTCTCCGGCGTAACGGGCCGAGTACACCCCCGGCTCTCCGTCGAGGGCGTCGACTTCCAAACCGGAGTCGTCGGCCAAAACGGGCAAGTTTGTCCACTCGTAAAGCGCTCTTGCCTTCTTGCGGGCGTTCTCCAAAAAGGTTCGTCCGTCTTCGACGACATCCGGAATGTCGGGATAGTCGCCAAGCCCCCTGACCGTCCAGCCCCATGGGGCGAAAAACGACTGGAACTCTTTCAATTTCCCGGCATTGCGTGTGGCGATTAAGATCGTTTTTCCGTCGTGCATCCGCCATTCATCCTTTTTTTCAACCTGTGGTTGACGGCGCCGAAGCTTCCGTCAGGGGCGAGAACAAAGGCAGCCATTCGGCCACCGCCTCTTTTTGCACGCGAATGATTTGCTCGATGCCGGCGGCGGCGTAACGCAACATTTGCTCCAGTTGCTGCGGCGTAAAAGGCGCCGCCTCCCCGGTGCCTTGAATTTCCACGTACTTCCCCGTTCCGGTCATGACGACGTTCATGTCGACGGTCGCCCGGGAATCTTCATCATAGACCAAATCCAGCATGACGATCTCATCCACGACGCCGACGCTGACGGCCGCCAAAAAGTCCCGTACCGGCCATTGGGTGATGGCTTGTTGCTGCATCAGGTGCGCCAGGGCGTCGACCATCGCCACGTAAGCGCCGGTGATGGACGCGGTGCGGGTGCCGCCGTCGGCTTGGATGACGTCGCAGTCGAGCCAGATGGTCCGTTCGCCCAACCGCTCCAGGTCGACGACCGAACGCAGCGCCCGCCCCACCAGCCGCTGGATTTCCATCGTCCGTCCGCCGGGCCGCCCTTTCGTCGATTCCCGCTGGTTGCGCATGCTCGTGGCCCGGGGCAACATGCCGTACTCGGCCGTCACCCAACCTTTGCCTTGTCCGCGCATGAACGGCGGAACCCGCTCTTCGACGGTCGCCGTACAGATCACTTTCGTGTTCCCGACTTCAATCAGCACCGATCCTTCCGGATGTTTCAAAAAGTTGCGCGTCATTCGCACCGGACGCATCTCCTCGGGCGCCCGTCCATCCAGTCGCATTTCGTTGAACCAACCTCCCCCTTTTTCACGTGGTACCATTATAACATACCCATCGGCCACAATGCTTAGCCAAAAGAAAAAGGTGCCGCTACGCACCCTGTGTTCACAACGGATTTACCCAGGCCGGACGGGTCAAAGGCTGGTTCAACGGCTGGCCGTTGACGGTCACCGCCACCTCTCCGTTGACCAACACTTCTACTTCCTGGGAACCGGTATTTTCAGTCAAGGTCAACACCAGCGACTGCAACGACGGATTCATTTCCGTCGGGTCCGAAAGGGACAAGTAACTCAAGAAATATTCGTCCAGATTGGCCACCACCGTGTCATCCCGCAACTGGACGTCCAACACGTTCATCGTCTGCATGAGGGACGCGGCCAAACCCGAATCTTCCCGGGGACCGCGAATGAGTTCTTGGACCGTGCGGAGGGCTCTCTCCTCCGGATCTTCCACCCGCGGAATGAGCCGGGTCACCGGCACCAAGTAACTGTCCCCGGCTTCGTTGATGCCTTGGAAATACAAAGTGACGGCCGTCGTCTGACCCGGCTTGGCGTCATCGGACAACTCCAGGTTCAACCCGAGCGTTTGCCGTTTCAACGGTTGCATCACCGGATAGTCGCCCAATTCGGTCAAGGGATAGCCGTTGACCGTAATTTCCACTTGTTCCACGTTGGGGAATTCGGTCAACGTGTACGTGACGGCTTCCAGCACTTTCTTTTCTTGTCCCGCCGGGATGTTGGTGAATTCTTTGGAAAAATCGACCCGCGCCAACTTTTCTTCGGGAATGACGTGGACCGTCATTTCCGTATGCGGCGGCAAGACGGCGGAAAATCCTTCCGGCACCAACTCTTCGCCGGGACCGCCTTTGGTCATGAAATGCAACGCTTGCTGGGCGATGCCTTCGACCTTCGGCACTTTCATCGCCACCGGCACCACGTACCCGTTTTTGTCAAAAAAGTACAAGGTCAACGTCGTCGTGGCGACATTATTGGCGGGCTGATCCTTCTTCTCCCCGCTGTCTTCCGCCTGCTCGTCCTCCGTCGAAGACGCGGCCGGGCTGTCCACCTTCACCTCGTCGTCCCATTCCACCGCATTAGGCGGTATCAAGTCCACCGGTTCGTCTTTGGCGAGAAAACCGCAACCGGCCAAAGCGGCCAACAGCATGACCGCCGCAACAAGGCCGCCAAGCCGTACGACAAATCGCTTCAACACACCCTCTCCCTCCTTCGTCCAACTCTATTCCATGTATACGAGCCCGGGGGCGAAATATACATGAAACGAACGGACAAAGGGAAAGAGGATCAAACGACTTGCGGCCACGTAATGCCGCTTACCGGCAAGGGGCGTCCGAACCAGTCGTTGGCAATGCGCCGAAACTGATCCGGATCGCCGCTGACGAAAATGCGTCGCGTCGCCGCTCCGCCCGTTGAGGGATGGTGCAAGCGATGGGCGCGCAAATAGGCATCCACTTCTTTCGCCGTCTCATCGGCCGAACTGATGAGCGTCACCCCGTCCCCCATCACTTGTTGGATCACCGGCGCCAGCAACGGATAATGGGTGCAACCGAGAATCAACGTGTCCAACCGTTCGGCCAACAGCGGCCGCAAACTTTCCCGGACAATCCCTTCCGCCTCCGGCGAACGGTAACGTCCTTCTTCCACCAACGGGACAAATGACGGACAGGCCAACGATACGACGTGCAACTCGGGGTTTTGCCGACGCAACTGCCGTTCGTAAGCGCGGGAACGGATCGTCCCTTGCGTGCCGATGACGCCGATCCGCCCGCTTTTCGTCTGTCGCAACGCGGCGCGGACGCCGGGGGAGATGACGCCGATGACCGGAATCGGCAGCGCCGCCCGCACTTCTTCCAACATCGTCGCCGTCACCGTATTACAGGCGATGACCAACATTTTCAACGGAAATTCCTGCAAAAAACGGATCACTTCCCAGGCAAAGCGGCGAATTTCATCCGCCGGACGCGGTCCGTACGGGCAACGGGCCGTGTCACCGAAATACACCATCGGTTCGTGGGGCAACTGCCGCATGACGGCTTTCGCCACCGTCAACCCGCCCACCCCTGAATCCATCATCCCGATCAAAGGTTCCATTTCGCAATTCGCCTCATTCTCGTGTTGTATTCACCGCTCCCACGTGCAGATCTTCCAACAGTTGCCGTAAAAAAAGGTTCAACCTTTGCACGGCCTCCGGGGGATACGGTTGTAAGATGCGTTGCAGTAAACGGCGCTTGGCCTGCAAAATGTCTTCAAAAAGTCGACGCCCCTTGTCCAGCAACACGACTCGGACGACCCGCCGATCGGAGGCATCCCGGATGCGTTCCACCAATCCTTGCCGTTCCATGCGATCGATCAAGTCGGTCGTCGTGCTGCAGGCGAGGACCATCTTTCCGCTCAAGTCGCCAATCGTCAATTCGCCTTCCTCATATAACCATTGTAATGCCTTAAACTGCGCCGGTGTGATTTTGAATTGCTGGAGCAACTCCCGGTTTTGTTGCATCAGCACAAGGGTGAGTTGGCGCAACGTCTGTTCGATTTCCAAAATCGCCTCCAGCGGGTGTTGGTACATGGGCAATTGCGGCCCCCTTTTTTGGAAATCTAGCCCGATCATAGCACAGTAGACGAAAAATCAACATAAGAAAACCCCATCTTTGAGGGTGGGGTTTAAAATCCGAGCTTATAATTTCAACTCTCCCATACGAACCAACTCAACCACCGCCTGGGAACGTCCCTTGACACCCAATTTTTGGATGACATTGGATATGTGATTGCGGACGGTTTTCTCACTAATGAACAGCAGTTGAGCGATTTCTTTGGTAGTTTTATCCTTTACCAACAGTTCAAACACTTCCCGTTCCCGATTGGTCAACAGGGGCTTCTTTCGTTGCGCGCCATCTACCAAATCCATCCCTCCTTGCCGGGTTTCCATCACAGGCAGGGATACAGTCAAAATATCGTATGTGCCGAAAACGCTTGTGGTGAAAGGATGGTTGATAAATAGGCGCCTAACTTACTGATTTATGCTAACACGCCCGTCCCGTGTCACTAGAGCCCGCGACAAAAAAACATCCCGTCCGCCGTGGCGATACGGGATGTTGGATGGACGAACTTTACGACGACAACCACCGCTTAAGGCCGAAGGCCACCGTCGCCCGGTTCAGTTCGGCGATGGCGGTGGTGAGCGGAATTCCTTTCGGACAAACTTGTACGCAGTTTTGCGCGTTGCCGCATTCGGTAATGCCGCCTTTGCCCATAATGGCTTCCAGCCGTTCGTGGGCGTTCATTTTCCCCGTCGGGTGGGTGTTGAACAGCCGCACTTGGCCGAGGACTTGCGGACCCATGAACGTGGAATGGCTGTTGACGTTGGGACATGCCTCGAGGCAACATCCGCACGTCATGCACTTGGAATATTCGTAAGCGATTTGCCGTTCGTGCTCCGGCATCCGCGGCCCCGGTCCGAGATCGTACGTCCCGTCGATGGGAATCCACGCTTTGACGCGTTTGAGGTTGTCAAACATCCGGTCGCGGTTGACAACCAGATCCCGTTCCACCGGGAAAGCCGAGGAAAGGGGTTCCAGGCGGATGGGCTTTTCCAATTTGTCGATCAAGGCCGTACACGCCTGGCGGGGCCGGCCGTTGACGATCATGGAACACGCCCCGCACACTTCTTCCAGACAGTTTTGCTCCCAGACGACCGGTTTCGTCTTTTGCCCTTGGGCGTTGACCGGGTTGCGTTGGATTTCCATCAGGGCGCTGATGACGTTCATGTTTTTCCGGTACGGAATGTCGAATTCTTCCCAATACGGCTTTTCGCCGGGCCCGTCCTGCCGTTTGATGATCATGCGAAAGGTCTGAGTCCTCTGTTCCCCACTCATGCTTTCACTTCCTCCTTCTTGACGTCGTAGCGGCGCGGACGGGGTTTGATCAAGGACACGTCGACATCTTCATACTCGAAGGCCGGACCGTCGGGCGTAAAGCGGGCCTTCGTCGTCTTCAGCCACTCTTCGTCGTTGCGCTCCGGAAACTCGGGCTTGTAATGGGCGCCCCTGCTTTCGTTGCGGAGCAACGCGCCGATGGTGATGACCCGGGCCAGCTCCAACATGTTCCACAACTGCCGCGTAAAGGAAGCCGCTTGGTTGAGGTAACGGCCCGTGTCGTGGACGTTGATCCGTTTGTAGCGCTCCATCAGCTCTTGAATTTTTTCGTCGGTTTTCTTCAACCGGTCGTTGTAACGGACGACGGTGACGTTGTCGGTCATCCATTGCCCCAGTTCTTGGTGGATGCGGTACGGATTTTCGTCGCCATCCATGGCCAAGATTTGTTCAAACTTTTCTTCCTCCCGGCTTTTGGCCAAATCGTACAGGGTGCTGGGCAAGTCTTCCGCCGACTTTTTCAACCCCCGTATATATTCGATGGCTTTCGGACCGGCCACCATGCCGCCGAAAATGGACGACAACAGCGAGTTGGCGCCGAGACGGTTGGCTCCGTGGTATTGGTAATCGCATTCGCCGGCGGCGAACAACCCCGGGATGTTGGTCATCTGGTTGTAGTCGACCCAAAGACCGCCCATGGAATAGTGCACGGCCGGGAAAATTTTCATCGGCACTTTGCGCGGGTCTTCGCCGACGAATTTCTCGTAAATCTCGATAATGCCGCCCAGTTTGACGTCCAATTCTTTCGGATCTTTGTGGGTCAGGTCGAGATAGACCATGTTTTCGCCGTTGATGCCGAGTTTCAAATCGACGCAGACGTGGAAAATTTCCCGCGTCGCGATGTCCCGCGGCACCAAGTTGCCGTAAGCCGGGTATTTTTCTTCCAGGAAATACCACGGCTTGCCGTCCTTGTACGTCCAGACGCGGCCGCCTTCCCCCCGGGCCGATTCGCTCATCAGGCGCAACTTGTCGTCCCCGGGGATGGCCGTGGGGTGAATTTGGATAAATTCCCCGTTGGCGTAATAGGCCCCTTGTTGGTAAACAATGCTGGCCGCCGAACCGGTGTTGATCATGGAGTTGGTGCTCTTGCCGAAAATAATGCCGCATCCGCCGGTCGCCAAAATGACGGCGTCGGCACGGAAGGCGCGGATTTCCAACGTTTTCAAGTCTTGCGCCACGATGCCGCGGCAGACGCCTTCATCGTCCTGGACGATGCCCAAAAATTCCCAATACTCATACTTATTGACCAGCCCGGCCACTTCATACCGCCGCACTTGCTCATCCAAGGCATAAAGCAACTGTTGGCCCGTCGTCGCACCGGCATAGGCCGTCCGGTGATGCTGGGTACCGCCGAACCGGCGGAAGTCCAACAGGCCTTCCGGCGTCCGGTTGAACATGACGCCCATGCGATCCATCAGGTGGATGATGCCCGGCGCCGCTTCGCACATGGCTTTAACCGGCGGTTGGTTGGCCAAAAAGTCGCCGCCGTAAATCGTATCGTCGAAGTGAATCCAAGGCGAGTCCCCTTCCCCTTTCGTATTGACGGCGCCGTTAATCCCGCCTTGGGCACAGACCGAGTGGGAACGTTTCACTTTGACCAGGGAAAACAAATCCACCGGCACTCCGGCTTCCGCCGCCTTCAAGGTGGCCATCAGCCCAGCCAGGCCGCCACCGACGACAATCAATTTTTGACTCATTGCGTAAACTCCTTTCTCTCTCGTTATGGGTTCGTCACACAAACGCGTTCAGCGCACCGATCCCGACGATGGACAGCAAGACGAAGACGACCATCCACACGTAGGTTGACACTTGTTGAGCCCGCGGGCCAACGGTTATGCCCCATGAGACGAGAAAGGACCACATCCCATTGGAGAAATGAAACACCGCCGCCACAATGCCGATGGCGTAAAACCAATACATGAATGGGTTGGACAAAATTTGCGTCATGAGTTGGAAGAAGTCCGGATCCGCCGGACGGGCGATGCGGGCTTCCCAAACATGCCAGGCGACGAAAATGAGCGTCAACAGACCGGTCACCCGTTGCAGAACATACATCCAGTTGCGGAACGTGTTAAACCGGTTTAAATTGACACTGGCTTGGTACATGACGTACAAACCGTAAATGGCATGAAACAAGAGCGGCAAAAAGATGAAGACAATTTCAATCGCCAGCAAAAACGGCAATTGCCCAATGGCTTTCGTCATCGCGTTGTACGCCTCAGGCCCTTTCGTCGCCTGAAAGTTGGCCGTCAGGTGGAATGCCAGGAAAATCCCGACCGGCAAGACGCCAAACAACGAGTGAACTTTTCGGTTAAAAAACGTACCTTTCACTTTGTCTGTCAACTCCTCTCTCATTGGTCGATCCCCGTGCACCGGTGCACGTTTCCGAGCGCATCTCCGCCCTATGTATGTGTGCTGTTACGTTTTTAGTCCTACCCCCCTCGCACGACATCATAAAGCGCGTGAAAGATTTAGTCGAACATTGACAACCAATGGTATTGTACTCCCACTGTCACAAAACCGTCAAGAAGAGGGGGATTCGTCAGCCAGGCCAAAGGCATTATGCAACCGGTTGACGGCTTCCTCCATCCGGTCCCGGGGTATGACGCACGAGACTTTAATTTCCGAAGTCGTCACCATTTTAATCGGAATGCCCGCTTCGGACAAATAGCGGAAACACATGGCGGCCACCCCCGGATTGGTCATCATGCCGGCGCCGACGATGGACACTTTGGCCAGTCCCGCTTCGAACGCCACATGGCGGAAACCGAGGCTTTCCCGGCGGGCGGCCAACGTTTCTTCGGCCCTCACGCGATCGTCTTCGGCAATGGAGAAGGCCAAATTGATTTCGTTTTCGCTCCGTTGGCTTTGGACGATGACGTCCACATTGATGCGTTGCTCGGCCAACAATGTGAACAGCCGCGCCAGCGCGCCGGAGTCGCTGGGCAATCCGTCGACCTGCACTTTCACCACGTCGTCGTCAAAAGCAATCCCCGTCACAACCAATGATTGTTCCACGGGCGACACCTCCTGTATGATCGTTCCTGTTTCATCGGTAAAGCTCGACCGCACCACCAGTTTGACGCCGTACAGCTTGGCGCATTCCACCGAACGGGGATGGAGCACCCCGGCGCCAAGAATGGCCATCTCCAACATTTCGTCGTAGGAAACGACCGGCAATTTCCGGGCTTCCGGGACGATCCGCGGATCGGTGGTAAAGACGCCGGTGACATCGGTATAAATTTCACACAAGTCGGCTTTCAGCGCCGCCGCCAAAGCCACCGCCGTCGTATCGGAACCGCCCCGGCCGAGGGTGGTGATTTCCCCTGTTTCCGTCACTCCTTGAAAACCGGCGACGATGACAATGTTGCCCGCATCCAGGAGGCGACGTATTTTGTCGGTGTCAATCGCTTCGATGCGCGCTTTGCCGTGCACCGCCTCGGTGCGGATGCCGGCCTGCCAGCCGGTCATGGAGACGGCGGCGTGCCCTTGTTCTTGCAACGCCATGCTGAGCAGGGCAATGGACACTTGTTCGCCGGTCGTCAATAACATGTCCATCTCCCGAGCCGACGGCCGACTGGAAATTTGTTTGGCCAGTTCGATCAAATTGTCCGTCGTGTGTCCCATGGCCGAGACGACGACGACGCATTGGTGGCCTTGCGCCACCGTTTGCCCGATGCGTTGAGCCACCGCTTTGATGCGCTCGACGCTGCCGACCGACGTTCCCCCGTATTTTTGCACGATGAGCACCCTAAACCCTCCTTAACAAATAAAAAACAGCAGGGGTAAGCCCTACTGTTGCGTAGAACCTCCACCCTCCCCCGCACGAACCAACGCTCCGCAAATTCCGTGGGGAAGAATTTGCGACAGTGCGGCACTTGTTCAGTGCAGCCCCAGGCCGACAACGTCAGGAATCGTTGCGCCTTCGGCGACATCCCCTTTCCCGCTCCCTCTTCCGGCTTCCTGTCCGTCCGAAGCGGTACTGATGAACGTCGCGCCTTTGGCTCGCGCCCTCAAGCGAGGCACTTTTTTCAATTGTCACGCGTTCGACGTCGGTTAGTGTATCACAACGTCCCGCCGTTGGCAAGGGGCGTCGGCCCACTTGTTTCACGGCGTCGTCTGATTTTCCCGCAAATGGCGCAATATTTCCCGCGCCAGTTTGTCGCCGATGCCGATTTGCCGGAATTCTTCCACCGTCGCCGCCCGCATCCGTTCCAAAGAGCCGAAATGTTTCCACAGGAGCCGTTTCCGCTTCTCGCCGACGCCGGGAATGTCGTCCAGTTGGGAGCGCAACATCGTCTTGCCGCGGCGTTGGCGGTGGAACGTGACGGCGAAGCGGTGCACCTCGTCCTGAATGCGCTGCAGCAAATAGAAGGCTTGACTGTGCCGGGACAAGGGGATTTCTTGCGGCGGATCGCCCATGAAGAGCCGTTCCGTCCGGTGATGGTCGTCCTTGGCCAAGCCGCAAACCGGAATGTACAGGCCGAGCTCGTTTTCCAACACGTCCACCGCCGCCGATATTTGCCCCTTGCCGCCGTCGACCACTATTAAGTCGGGCAACGGCAAGTTTTCCTTCAACACCCGGGTGTAACGGCGGCGAATCACTTCCCGCATCGTCTCGTAATCGTCCGGGCCTTGCACGGTTTTGATCTTGTACTTGCGGTATTCTTTCTTGTCGGGCTTGCCGTCGGTGAAAACGACCATCGCCGACACCGGATCGGCCCCCTGGATGTTGGAGTTGTCAAAGGCCTCAATCCGGCGGGGCACATCCGTGCCCAGCGCTTCGGCCAACTGTTCCAAAGCGCCCAAGGTCCGGGCCTCGTCCCGTTCTTCCAAGCGGAATTTTTCCTCCAAGGCGATGCGGGCGTTTTCCTCGGCCATCATGACCAGTTGCCGTTTGGCCCCCCGCTTCGGGAAGCTCACCTTCAGCGGAAGCCAGCCTTCCAAGGCCGCCGCCTGTTCTTCAATACGGGCCGGCAACAAAATTTCCCGCGGCAACACGTGCCGCCGCTGGTGATAAAACTGGGTAATAAAAGTGACGAAGTCGTCCTCCGGCTCGCCGTAATGGGGAAAAGTGGCCGCCTCCCGCTGGATGAGCCTGCCTTGGCGGACGAAAAACACTTGTACGCACATCCACCCCCGGTCCGACGCATACGCCAGCACATCCCGGTCGGTAAAATCGGTCAGCGTCACGTGTTGCGGCTCCATGACGGCCGCAATGCTGCGGATTTGATCCCGCAATTCTTTCGCCCGCTCAAATTCCAAATTCTCCGCCGCCTCTTCCATCTCCCGCTGAAGCCGCTCCTGGATTTCCTTGTAGCCCCCTTGCAAGAAGCGGGTAATTTCTTCCACCATCTCTTCAAAGACGGCCGGATCCACGTCCTCGACGCACGGCGCAAGGCATTGTCCCAAGTGATAGTACAAACAGGCCCGGTCCGGCAACGTCCGGCACTTGCGCAACGGATACAACTTGTCCAGAAGACGTTTCGTCTCTTGCGCCGCCCCGGCGTTGGGGTACGGCCCGAAATATTTTCCCCGTTCCTTTTTCACTTTGCGGGTCACTTCAATGCGCGGGTATTTTTCCTTCGTCACCACGATGTACGGATACGACTTGTCGTCTTTGTACATGACGTTATAGTACGGCTTGTACTGTTGGATCAAGTTGTATTCCAACACCAGCGCTTCCTGGGGCGTTTTCGTCACGATATATTCAAAATCCCGGATTTGCTGGACGAGGCTCTGCGTCTTTCCGTCGTGGCTGCCGGTAAAATACGAGCGTACGCGGTTTTTCAGCACTTTTGCCTTGCCCACGTAAATGACGTTGCCGTCCCCGTCCTTCATCAAGTAACAGCCCGGTTTGTCCGGCAAGAGCGCCAACTTTTCTTTCAGCTGATCCATCGGTATCCCTCTCATCGCCTCGCACAGCGGTCGCTCGCTTCAATTCCTTGCCGTTATTGTAGCACGATTTGACCCTGCAAGTTTGCAATCTGGTATTTACATCGGAAAAAAATGTGATACAATCGGTCTAAATCGTAATAATTACGAAGAAAGGAATTTTTTCATGACTTGGCTATTGGTCGCTTTCAGCGCACTGGCCAACGTCCTCGGAGGACTGTTGGTCGTGGCCCGCAAACATTGGTCCGAACAAGCCATCGGCGGACTGCTCGGCTTTAGCGCCGGATTTCTCGTGGCCATCGCATTGTTGGACTTGATTCCGGCGTCGTTGGCCATCCATGAAGCCAACGCCTTTTTCGTCCTTCTGGGCCTGCTCAGCGTCTACTTTCTGGGCCTCGCCACCTCCGGCCACAATCACGGGGAAATGACGTTGCACCACGCCCACGGCACAAGCGGCCGGGCCGCCGTCGGTCTGTGGGGGGGCATGATCATCCACACGTTTTTCGACGGCGCTTCCATCGTCGCCGCTTTCGACGTCGATGGCCACATCGGCATTCTCGTGTTCTTGGCCGTCATCCTCCACAAAATACCCGACGGTCTGACCATCGCCACACTCATCATGGCCAATACGAAAAACCGGATAAAAGCCGTCTGGTCCAGCATTTCCCTGGGAATATCCACCCTGCTGGGCGCTTTGGCCATGGGCATGTTGCTTTCGCTCAACGTCCATTGGCATCCGGAAGAACTGGCCGCCGTCGCCCTGGCTTTTTCCGCCGGCGCCTTTTTGTTCGTGGCCATTGGCGATGTATTGCCTGAAATTCACCATCAAAACAAAAAAGTCGTCACCGGAGCGGTGCTGCTGGGCGTTGCGGCCTACGTGGCCACTTCCGCTTTGTTGACCTTCGGCGGCCTCGAACACCATCACTGAACCCGCACGGCCAGCCGATACACACCAACCTTTACGAACAAAGGGAGCCAGGCCCCCTAGGGCTGTCCGGCTCCCCCGGTCAAATTTACATCCGTCACTTGTTCTACTAACTGAACCATCCGCTCGGTGGTCAAGGGACCGATCTGATGGTATTTCAACACGCCTTGCTCATCGATGATCAACGTCTCCGGTTGGCCGACGACGCCGTAACGCTTGCTGACCTGATTGTTCTCGTCCAACAGCACGAGCGAAGTCAGTTCGTAATCCGCGACGAATTCCTCGGCCAAGACGGCCGGTTCGGCCCGGTTGACCAAAATGAGTTTCACCCGGTCGCCGTATTCGTTCTCAAAGGCCCGCAAATGGGGCGCCTCTTCCTTGCAAGGCTCGCACCAGCTGGCAAAAAAATTAATCATGACCGGCTGTCCGCGGTATTGGCTGAGGCTGTGGGGCGTGCCGTTCAGGTCCGGCAACGTGAAGTCCGCCGCCTCTTCCCCCACTTTCACCGGCGTCACGGCCTTGCTGAAGGCGACGACGCCGAAGACGAGTCCCGATCCTAATACGATCACCAACACAACGACCGCCAGCAAACGCCGATTCAACCGGATCGCCCCCCTCACGCACCCTTTTCGTCCAAAGCTTGCTTCAGTTCCTCCATCCGCCGATGCAGTTTCGCGAGCCTGTTGCTCAACGACACGGTGTAGATAAAGATGGCCAACCACACGATGAATGTGCCCGCCGCCAAATACGTCACGCCATCTCCCCCCTTGTTTTTTCCATATATATAAATGGCAAGAATTATGGAGCATGACAAAAAACGGCATCAGTCGGCCGACAGCCGTTCTTCCAGCCGTTCAGTTTCCGCCTTGATCCGTTCCACATTGGCCCGCAGCAGGAGCAAGTAAAAAAACAACGCCATGAAGGCGAAGGACGTGTACGCCAGTGTGAAGACCATTTCGCCGGTCATGTTCACCCCTTGGCTGGAAATGACCTGCGGATGGAAGGAAGACCACCACTGGACCGAGAAGTGGACGATGGGGACATCGACAAAGCCGATGACGGCAAACACGGCGGCGATGCGTTTCCCCCGCGGCCCTTCGATGGACGCCCGCAAAATGAGATAGGCGATATAAATGAACCAAAGAATCAGCGTGGACGTCAGCCGCGGATCGTCCCACTTCCACCAGGCGTTCCAGACCGGGCGGGCCCAAAGGGGTCCGGTGATCAACACCAATGTCGTAAACACAACTCCGACTTCCACGGCGCTCACCGCCCAGCGGTCAAACCGCTCATCCCGCCGCCAAAGGTACAGAATGCTGAAAACGAGGGCCAGCCCGAAGGCCAAATAGGCGTTCCACGCCGTCGCCACGTGGTAATACATGAGCCGTTGCACGTCGCCCATGTATTTTTCCGTCGGGGCGTAAAAAAAGACGAAATACACATCCAACGCCACCAGGACCAGCGCCAACCAGCCGACGGCGCGCTGCCAGCGAAGCAATCGGGAATTCATCTCACACCTCCAACAAATATTCGAAGGTCAGCACCGGCAAGAGCGTAAACAGCACGTCATAAGCAATCAATACCGCCAGCCAAAGTCCCTCTTGACCGGGCATGGTCGGAAAAAGGGCCATTTGCGTCAACCTCACCACCCCTAGCAGCAGGGGAATGGAAACCGGAAACAACAAGATAGGCAATAAAAGATCGCCGAGGCGGCTCATTCGGGCCATGACGGAAAAAAACGACGCCAGCGAAACGTAACCCCACGTACCCAGCAGGAGCGTGACGAGCAAGAGCGGGAAAGATTGGGGAACCGGCGGATTGAACAAGATGAAGAAGAGGGGGACCGACACCGACTCCACCAGGGCGACTAAAGCCAAACTCCCCAACATTTTCCCCATAAAAACCGCCCCCGGATCCGCCGGGGTAAGCCACAACCCTTCCCAGTTTTCTTCCGGTTCCTCAATGGCCATCAGGCGGCCGATGCCGAGCAACGTCGACAAAAAAACGGGCAGCCAGAGCAATCCCGCCGCCATCTGCTCGAGCGCCGCCGGATTGGCTTGAAAGGAAAAATGGAGCAACACCTGAATGAGCAAGGCAAAGACGACCATGGACAAGAGAAGGCTTTTTAACCGGAACTGGATGCGCAAATCTTTTTCCGCCACCGCCCAACTGGCGCGCACAAATGACTTCACCGGCGCCCCCTCCCCAGCCAAGGGCCGTAACCTTCGGTCCATAATCGGGCGGGAATTTCGTCCTCTTTCCAACTTTGCACAAGCTGGCCCCGTTCAAGCAGACAAACACGGCGGCATAACGGCGCCACCCAAGACAAATCGTGGCTGATCATGATCAGCGTGCACCGCTGGGCCGCAAGCTCCGCCAACCATTGTTGCACCATGTCCACGGAACGCCGGTCCAAACCGTCAAAAGGCTCGTCCAACAACAACAAGCGGGGCCGGTGCAAAACCGCCCGCAACAGCGCCAGCCGCCGCCGCATCCCTTTGGACAGCGTCGCCACCGGGCGGTGCCGCACCCCGGCCAAATCGACCCGGGCCAAGCCTTCATCGATGCGCCGCTCCAGATCCGCCAATGAAAACATGCTGCCGTAAAACCGCAAATTTTCTTCCACCGTCATCCCTTCGTAAAGGTAACTTCCTTCCATGAGGACGCCCAACGCTCTGCGGGCGTGGCTGCGGCGGCGCATGGCCGGTTCGTCGGGAAAGAGGGTCGCCCGTCCTTCGTCGGGCCGCGTCAGTTGGGCGATAATGCGCAGCAGCGTCGTCTTGCCGGCGCCGTTGGGCCCGATGAGGGCCAAATGTTGTCCCTCGTGGATGGTCAAATCGACATGATCTAATATGCGGTGGACCCCCCGCCGGAGCGTCACACCTTCCAATTGCGCCAAAATTCCCATCGCCGCTCATCCCACCGCCTTCGTCTCGGGTCCGGAAGAACCGAATCGATCACCGCGACCGGGACCGTCCGCCGGAGCCGGTCATCCGTTCCATCTGTACAATGGGCAACAGCTGGTCTTCCAGATGCCGCCGCCGCTCTTCGTACATCGCCTCCGTCAACGTGCCGTCACGCCACTCCTTTTCCAACGCCACCAATCGGTTCATGAGCGACTCCCGCTCCTTGAACAGCGTGTCCGCCGCATGGCGGCGGCTGACCGTCTGCGCCCGCCACATGGACGTCCGCACCCCGACAAATCCGAGCAACAAGACGACAACGATGAACAACAGGTTAAACACCGCTTCATTGACCCCTTGCCGGTAATCGTGGTACACCACCGCAAGCCCGCTGGGGTGGGAAGCTTTGTCCACCGGCTGAAGCTGGGCGTTTTGGGCGAGAATCGTAAAGTTTAGCGCCCACGCCTCGCCCGGATGCAAGTTCAAGCGGGTAAACCGGCGAAACGGCTGGCCTTGAAAGTCCAACGCTTCCGATTGGGGCAAAAAGTCGCCTGCCTCCACCGCCAGCCGGTCCGGCGGCACGAGAATTTGAATCGCTTCACTGACGTATGAGACCGGGTAATTTATCTGCAGGCGATTGCCTTCATAAGGTACAAAAAACGTGTAGGCCAGCGTGCGCCGCTGTCCGGCAGCAAGGCCGCCCTTATCAACGGCACCGACACCTTGGACGGCGTGCTCGCTCCAACCTTCCACCGGCGCAAATCCTTCGGCGCCTTCGGGCAGGGCGATGTACACTTCCGAAGCGGCGTCCCGTCCCCGGTTTTCCAGCGTCGCCACGACGATGAATTGCAATTTTCCTTCATCCGCCGGCAACACGGCCACTTCCTGATTCACGATGCGGACGTCGGCCGCCGCCTCCGCCCCGCCGGCGCCGGCCAACCCCGCTGCCAAAATGAAACAAAGCGACAGCCACCACTTCCAAGGCTTATCCATGCGTCATCCTCTTTTCCAGCCGCGCCTCTACTTCCGCCCGAATATCCCGCCGCAAGGCCTCTTCCGCCGCCTCCTCCCGATGCATGAGACCGCCCAACTGTTCCATCAGCTGCCGGCGGAGAAGCTCGTAGTCGTGGCGGGGAATTTTTTTCATGTAAAAAACGTACTCCAAAAAGGCCAGCCGGGGAAAAAAGCGGGGCCGCCCTTCCCCCCCCGGGCCGCCCCCCCCGGCGGCGCGGGGGGTGGCGGAAAAAG
>Ga0181858_1000067_pt1 | contig 35822 bp, 26 predicted proteins | sample NewIslPassag4_SG_FD_130749 | JGI IMG/M metagenome (GOLD analysis project Ga0181858, IMG submission 130749) | Feedstock adapted compost microbial communities from Newby Island compost facility, Milpitas, CA, USA - Passage 4_SG | ecosystem: Engineered > Solid waste > Feedstock > Composting ...
ACGCCCGGACCGAAGCGGGCGACATCGAGCTGGGCGTGCGCGCCATCGAGGGCGTGATCCTCGCCGAGACCGCGGTGGGCGACATCGAGGTCGTCACGGCGGAGGCGCCGGAGAAGCTGGCGCTCGACATGCGGACGCGCATCGGCGAGCGGAAGGTATTGCTCCCCGGCACGGCGATCGTCGACGCCGGCCCGGGCGTGCCGGAGGTGCGGCTCAGCGCGGAAGCGGGGGATCTCGAGGTTTCGGCGGGGAGATAATTGAATTGAATATGCGGTAAGTCATGTCGTCCGCCGGTGTACGGCGGACGACATTTGCATTTCCGACCCGCGCATTACGAATGCGTTGCGCGAATGGGAAAATTGGATTTGAAATTTGGATATAATCTTTTGATTTCAATTCACGCTTGCATGTAACGGGCGATAAAGTACCGCTTCACTGTCGTTTTCTATCCGCTCGTTTCTGCATATTGCAGGTGCCCCTCACCGGGCTTGACCACCTTCTCGGTCCGTCAGTGCAACCTACGACCGCGCAAGGTGTGCGAGCACGGCCGCCGAGATCCTAGCCGAAATGCGCGTCCGATTTCAACTCTCGCTCAGGCACTGCGGGCGATTCAGTTCAGATACTTGCTTGCAAAAGGTCGACCGTGTTTCAATCCACGCCTTCGAACGGGGGTTGACTTCATATCACAGCACGGCGGTCGACTTCTCGTCTTGTACCTGAGACACTGTTTTAGAACTGTTTCAATCCACGCCCGCGCACGGCGGGCGACCTGGCTTGCGCGTCGTTGAGCCGGAACCTGTTCAGGTAGTTTCAACCCACGCCCGCGCACGGCGGGCGACAGCCGAGCGGCGCCTTGTCTTCGCGGAGCTTCAGGTTTCAACCCACGCCCGCGCACGGCGGGCGACTGCCGAGTCAGTCGTATTGTGTGTTTCGATAAATTGACGTTTCAACCCACGCCCGCGCACGGCGGGCGACGCGTGCCAGTTCGTCTGGTCGGTCCCGGATCACGCGGTTTCAACCCACGCCCGCGCACGGCGGGCGACCCAAATGCGCTTGCCCTTGACCGAAATGTGTGCCTCGTTTCAACCCACGCCCGCGCACGGCGGGCGACCCGCAGCACCGCAATAACCTCGGTCATATCTGTGGGCGTTTCAACCCACGCCCGCGCACGGCGGGCGACGTACCCGGATTACGCGGTGTGGGACGTACTCGATGTTTCAACCCACGCCCGCGCACGGCGGGCGACGTCTCTTTCAGCGTCGGGATAATCCTCTCTGGATGTTTCAACCCACGCCCGCGCACGGCGGGCGACCCGTCCCGCACGCCCAGCACGCGCACCACTCGCTGCGTTTCAACCCACGCCCGCGCACGGCGGGCGACGACTTTTGCCATTCCACCGTCACCCCGATTTCGTGTTTCAACCCACGCCCGCGCACGGCGGGCGACTTTCGGCGACTAAACTCATACGCTTGTCCAATAGTTTCAACCCACGCCCGCGCACGGCGGGCGACGGGCGGATGCGCTGCGGTTCTATGGCCCGATCCTTGTTTCAACCCACGCCCGCGCACGGCGGGCGACTTCCTCGACGCGCTGGACGGTCTGCTCCAACTTTTGTTTCAACCCACGCCCGCGCACGGCGGGCGACCAAGTACAAAACTGATATTTGGTACATGGCAGATGTTTCAACCCACGCCCGCGCACGGCGGGCGACGTAGATGGGTTTCCCAGGGAATCCGGGGTCTATAGGTTTCAACCCACGCCCGCGCACGGCGGGCGACTCGGGACGTGCCGCTCAAGGAGCGCACCGATCGGGCGTTTCAACCCACGCCCGCGCACGGCGGGCGACAATGACTTCCGCGTTTTTTATGCTTACAACCCGCCTCGTTTCAACCCACGCCCGCGCACGGCGGGCGACTGAGCGCCAAGGCTTCAAACGCGTGGACGAGCCGGTTTCAACCCACGCCCGCGCACGGCGGGCGACCGTCCGGATCGGCTCCGTACCCTGCCGGAGCAATGTTTCAACCCACGCCCGCGCACGGCGGGCGACGCTCCGGGCCGAAACCGCCCCGCAGGGCGGTCGCGGGTTTCAACCCACGCCCGCGCACGGCGGGCGACTCCAAGCGACGGATGATTATTTTCTCGACCTCTACGTTTCAACCCACGCCCGCGCACGGCGGGCGACCTGCATGGCTCGTAAAGAATCTGTCTGAATCCGATGTTGTTTCAACCCACGCCCGCGCACGGCGGGCGACGGAACAACTGGCGATCATCAAGGAGCGCTATTTCAAGTTTCAACCCACGCCCGCGCACGGCGGGCGACAAAGTGATCACCGGCATGGTATCGTCGGCTTTAGGTTTCAACCCACGCCCGCGCACGGCGGGCGACGCGGGCGGCCCCATTTCCAATAGCGCGGGTACTGGGTTTCAACCCACGCCCGCGCACGGCGGGCGACCCGTGCGCAATCCCTACGACTGGTACGTCACGCCGGTTTCAACCCACGCCCGCGCACGGCGGGCGACGTTGTGCAGATGACGATGTTTTGAGGGGAAGGGAAAGGTTTCAACCCACGCCCGCGCACGGCGGGCGACGTCACGCTCGAAGATCTGGAGGCGGACATCAACGAGTTTCAACCCACGCCCGCGCACGGCGGGCGACCGCTTGAGCAATATCCGGAGCTGGCATTAGTCAGCGCGTTTCAACCCACGCCCGCGCACGGCGGGCGACAGCAAAGGGCCGTATAACGGGTACATGCCGGGCAAGTTTCAACCCACGCCCGCGCACGGCGGGCGACCTACCGACGTCGTCAACGCGATGGATCGGATAATCGTTTCAACCCACGCCCGCGCACGGCGGGCGACGCGAAGGGGTGCGGGACAAGACGCTCGGCGGTTATCTGTTTCAACCCACGCCCGCGCACGGCGGGCGACGACCATCTGTATTGCGCATGTACCATTCGACAAGTGTTTCAACCCACGCCCGCGCACGGCGGGCGACAGCTCATCGCGATCATGCGGGAGTATGGGCTGAAGTTTCAACCCACGCCCGCGCACGGCGGGCGACTCGCCGCCTCAAGCGTGTGGACAGCGGGCTGGATGTTTCAACCCACGCCCGCGCACGGCGGGCGACGCCTGAGCAATGGTAGGTTGCAACCTTTTCGCAATGTTTCAACCCACGCCCGCGCACGGCGGGCGACCACTATCACTCCTCACAAAAATCTATGTTTCCAACCGTTTCAACCCACGCCCGCGCACGGCGGGCAACGTGACGGCACCGATCGTCGGGCTTGGCACTGTCGCTACGTTTCAACCCACGCCCGCGCACGGCGGGCGACCTCCGCCCGATCTCGCCGCCACAACGGCCGCCCCTCGTTTCAACCCACGCCCGCGCACGGCGGGCGACGGTCATGGGCTTTCAGGATTGCGTCACGAGTGAGTTTCAACCCACGCCCGCGCACGGCGGGCGACCTTGCGCGCGCTATTCTGCCCGAGATCATCGCAGTTTCAACCCACGCCCGCGCACGGCGGGCGACATCCGGGCATTCAAGCGGAGGTTGAAGCTGAAATGTTTCAACCCACGCCCGCGCACGGCGGGCGACCTCGACGCTGTATGGCTGGCTGGAGGATGAGAGGGTTTCAACCCACGCCCGCGCACGGCGGGCGACATTCGGACGTAATCCATCTGCGGGACGAATATGCCGTTTCAACCCACGCCCGCGCACGGCGGGCGACGGCGCCCATTGCAAAGGCAGCAATCGGGAGTGCGTTTCAACCCCCGCCCGCGCACGGCGGGCGACCTCGGTCATCACGCTTCCGCCTCCTTCCCTGCTGATTGTTTCAACCCACGCCCGCGCACGGCGGGCGACGTCAGCATGACCTATGACAAAGAGAGGCCAATCAGAGTTTCAACCCACGCCCGCGCACGGCGGGCGACGAAATCGCGGAGGAGATCAACGCCGCCGGGTACAGTTTCAACCCACGCCCGCGCACGGCGGGCGACGAAATCGCGGAGGAGATCAACGCCGCCGGGTACAGTTTCAACCCACGCCCGCGCACGGCGGGCGACTCCTTGGCGGCGGCGGCGGCGAAGCGCTTTATCCCTACATGTTTCAACCCACGCCCGCGCACGGCGGGCGACTTTGACCGAACAAGGCCGGATTCTGCGGGAAAACCCGGTTTCAACCCACGCCCGCGCACGGCGGGCGACTCACTCCACCTTAATACACACAGCTCGCCAACACGTTTCAACCCACGCCCGCGCACGGCGGGCGACACACGCACACGATCCCGGCGCACACACACGAGATCGTTTCAACCCACGCCCGCGCACGGCGGGCGACTCCACCGCAGCGACGGCACAACCTACCACGGCGAATTCGTTTCAACCCACGCCCGCGCACGGCGGGCGACGCCGCCATCATCGGCAGCGCGCTGCTGGAGCAGGCGTTTCAACCCACGCCCGCGCACGGCGGGCGACATCTACGAGGCGATCAGTGACATCGTGGTCAGCATGTTTCAACCCACGCCCGCGCACGGCGGGCGACGACGATCGGGCGGCCGTCGCTGCGAGCGATGAGGTTTCAACCCACGCCCGCGCACGGCGGGCGACATCAGACGTACGACGAGGCTGTGCGCGGGCTGAAGTTTCAACCCACGCCCGCGCACGGCGGGCGACGCGAGCGTCTCGGATACAAGTTCGCCGTGACGCTCGAGTTTCAACCCACGCCCGCGCACGGCGGGCGACGGAGGGGTGGGACGATGGCGAGCCGAACGACGAGGTTTCAACCCACGCCCGCGCACGGCGGGCGACCCGATGTGCCGATTTTCAGGCGTGCCTTCAAGCGGAAGGTTTCAACCCACGCCCGCGCACGGCGGGCGACCACATCCGCCTTGTTCTTCTCGATAGTCGCCTCCAACGTTTCAACCCACGCCCGCGCACGGCGGGCGACTTGCCGGACCGGATAATGAGCCGATCATCGGCAAAGTTTCAACCCACGCCCGCGCACGGCGGGCGACCGATTCCATGCATTGTTCCTGCTCGGTTGTCCGAGTTTCAACCCACGCCCGCGCACGGCGGGCGACGTGTATCCGGTAGCCGCCGGACGCTACCAGCAGCGGAAGTTTCAACCCACGCCCGCGCACGGCGGGCGACCTGTTGCCCCTCTTGTTGTCCCTTCTGTTGTCCGTTTTGTTTCAACCCACGCCCGCGCACGGCGGGCGACTGCACACCCTTGGATCCCATGATCCATAAGGGTTGGGAGTCGCGTTTTCGCGAACCCCTAAATCCGGGCTCATATGGAGAGTGCTTCATCACGCCCCAAATGCCGGACTCCCTTGTCCCGTAACGGGTGCGAACCTCCCGGGATTTTCATGAGCGCTTGGGGTTCGCGCCAACACTACCGCGATCAGAGCATCTCGATAATCGTGACCCCTTGCGGAGCCTCTCTCACATTCACGTCGTAATCGCTGAACGAGCGGGGAACAGAGACATTCTCTTTACGCCGTACCTCAACAAGATTGAACAGTTTATGCGCCGGAGCATTTCCGAGGGCCGTATCGTGCCGGAAGACGATTAGCCTCTGCGACGCCATTTTTCCACGGGCGGCCGAGCGGTCATGCTCGAACATGTTGATGAGCGATGACCACAGCAATTCCAGATCTTCTTCGCCAAACCCTGTCTGCCGGGCGAGCGGCGCGGAGATGTAGCCCTCCAGCCGATACAGGCCGTACGGGACGAAAGCTTTTCGGCCCATGGTCCGTTCCTTCTCCGCGTCTTTCTCGTTCGTGACTGCCACTCGGGTGATCGACACTTCCGTGGGATTGATCGGATCAATGCTCTTGGAGAAAGTCAGCTGCACCGGTCCGCGAACTTGGCCGCAGTTCACGCCCGTCGTCATGACCGCTCCGAATGTACGAATATCGTAATATTTCTTGCACATCCATTTGGCGAGTGTGAGCTGATCTTCCTTCTTTTTTGCTTCGACCTTGTCGTCCTTCGATTCTTTCAACTCAATCTCCGGGTGGTTGTCATACGCTTCCTTGTTCAAGTGATTCAGCACGACGCCTTCGCGGACATAGATGTCGTATCCGGGTTCGCCGGCTTTCACCAGTTCCACGTAATTGCGGATCTTCCGTTTCAGGCAAACATCCGTTACCAGACCCAATCCGGTCTCCGCGTCGATCCGCGGCATATTGTCAGCATCCGGATCACCGTTGGGATTGCCGTTCTCCACATCAAAAAGCAAGACGAACTCATAGCGGTTGTTCAACGTTTTTTCACGCATTGCTCAACCCTCGTTTCCATTGGTTTGGTTGGACTGCTTCCTGGACTCGTAGAGTTTTTGCCGCTTATGGAAATATCCCAGAGCGAACATTCCTTGCTCCTCCAGCGACAAACGGATCGGGAATCGATTGGGCAATTTGCTCATGACTTCTTCGATAGCCATGTCATTGTAGCGCCCGTTTTTTTCGTCTTTCGACACATGATAACGCGATAATTGAACCAACCTGGGGAAAACCAGCGCGGGTGTCGTCGATGCCGCTCCCCAAAAACGATCCGAGATGGTCGTGTTCAGTTTGTTCTCGTGCGCATCCTTCTGCGCCTTCTCCAGACAGGCAAACAACCTGCCCAGATGATAAGCTGTGCTTGTCGAATTTTCGTTCTCCGCCATGGTCAGATTCGCCTCCTTCGCGGAATCGTTATGGAGCCTTGCCTGCCGAATGAGGTATCCTTTCAGCAATGCCGCCCGACGGGGATTCAGTCTTCGATCGGATGACTCCGCCCTGATTCGATTCATGAGCTGCGGGAAAATGGAACGCGGATACGGCAGCCCGTTCAGGATCGCGCGAAGCATCTGTCCTTCCATGAGCGGCGGGATGTTTTCCCAGTCGCCCTGCACCGCGAGTTCCCGGAGCAGTTCCCGAACGGAAGGCGACCGATCCAATCCCTGCACCGACAAATCGGAGTAGTGCTGCCAGATCCGTTCGCCGATTTCGCCCAGATTGCCCGTATACCAGAATCGGACGGACAGGCGCGCCGCGTTCGGGGACAAGCCCAGCACATAGAAACGAGTGTCGGGATTCAGGTCAGAGAACGTCTCCTTGAAGGTCTTCCCCTGTCTGATGCGGTTTATTGCGCTTCGGATGCGGGAGCGGATGCTGTCTTCATCATCGGATTCATTTGAACCAGCTTCTTGCAGCAGGCTGGCGAGAAATTCATGTTCATTGGGATCATCCGTTTCCGCCCAGAACACAACCGTCGTGTCGTTCAACCTGACCTTGTGTGCGGGATCTGTCAAGAACCGGTTCAACACATAGCCGTAGGCGTCGGCTGCCTTCTGCGAAGTAGGGGCGTTGTAGGATTGCTTCAGTCCGTAGGAGCAGAAAGCGTCCAAGTTGAACGATACGATTGCAGCTCCGGACGATTGGGCGCCTGCGACGTTCTTGATGTTGGGATGCAGCCTGGCGATCCGGTTTTGAGGCACCCGTTCTCCCGTTACCAGGCAGGTCATTAACCCGGTGTCTTCGCCTGTTTGCTGCAGGAAGAAGGTTTCCCAGGCACGCTTCAATGCGGGGTGTTGATGAAACAACGTGCCGGTGGGTCCGTACTGGAGAACGCACAAGCCGCCTTTGGTCAGCAATTCCAGAACCCGGGTATCGGCAGCCTGCTTCAGATTGGTCCCCAGATGTCCGGAGTCCATGGATACGAACAAGCGCAATGCTTCAATCTCCTCGGAATCCGAAGGAGCATGCTCCAGCACGGCCAGCCAGAGCTTGCGCATGCTTTCCCGACAGGCTTCGCGCATCCCGATTGCCGCGCCGAACAAGTACTCTGCCTTGTCGCACAGGAAATAGGGAGTGATCCCGCTGGAACGCTTGACTTGCTTGGGAACCAGATACTTGCGCTTGTCCGGTTTCCCTTTGTCATTCACATAAGGAATGACCGCCAAGACGCGCCCCTCCTTGCCGATCTGCACCGCAAACGACACGTCCGCTTCCGAATAGGCTTCACCAGGCAATGTTTCCCCTCGCTCTTCCAGCCGTTCATAGTAGCGGTAAAGCGCCTGCAAGATCATCGTTTCACCTCCTCGATCCTCGGAATCTCGATGATGCCGTCAACCATTTTCGCGCGGAAAAAATGCGGAACCGTCCTGACGACTTCTCCTTTGGCATTCACCGTGAAGGTCAGGTCCAGCAGCATATAGCCCAGATCTTGCTCGCCCTGATGGGCCGGGCTTGGGGGGACCTTGTCTTCTTCAATCAACTCGAAGTTTGCGGGAAATTCCCGACAGCCCAGATAGGGGCGATGGAAGCACTGTCCCTGGCGGGCCCGACGGAGCATCATGTTGTAATGCTTTTCCGGGGTATCCTCCGGGCCCCGCTTGTCCGTCATTTCAAAATGCGCCTCAATGATGTACTCGACGTCCCGAAGCAGCAGAGACGCGCGCTGCTGGCGCTCTTGTGTCGCATAGATCACCCGGTTTCTTGACGCCTTCGTCGCCACCTCGTTGCGCCTGACATTCTCGAAGCGAATCGGTTTCATCACATGGATGCGGTCGACCACCCATCTGATGGCAGGCTTCCAGTGGACCGCTTCCAGAATGCCGCGAGCGGCTGAGGGGGTCATTACATCGTAACTGACCCGCTCCACTTTCATTTCAGGACGGGAAAAAAGCGCATACTCTCCCCACACCCGAAGCTTGATGCCGTAACCCATGCCGATTCACCTCCTTTCAGGACAAGATTTCACCGGCCGTCAATCTTCATCGGGAATGATGAGACCCGTCGTATGGTCGTAGAAGGAAAAGTCATGCAAGACATAAACGCCCTGAATCTTCTGAATGAGCTGCCGTTCATGGAGCGCCTCGCGTTCTTTCGGGTAGACCTGAACGACGTATGGCTGCAGCTCACGCAGGACGGCTGCCGGATACGGAGCGGTGGCCAATCTGTCAATCAACTTGAATGCAGACTCATCCAGTGGATTGTCGGGGTCGGTCCGATATGCGGGATGACGCCAGGGCACGATGATTGGCTCCATGTCGGATTCGATGAATTTGAACTGCTTCGCAATGTCCTCATACGGAAAATGCGGCGGCGTCCGGGTCATCATTTTCACGATGCCGTATTGATCCCGGATTTTCGACCCGGCTTCCCTGTCCCGTGTGCCGTGGATGCGCTCGAAATATTCGGTGATGCATTCCAGGGACAGCATGTTTTCCGCACCGTGCCGATTGATGCAGTTGAGCGCTTCCACGGCGGTCTCCTTAAGCCAGCCGATGGATGGCAGGCCATGTGACTCGGGATGGAAGACGATTACCCGTCCCAATTCAAGTTTTCGTTCCCGATTGCAACGACCGGCGGCCTGTGCGATGGAGTCGATCCCGGCAATGGCGCGATATACGACGGGGAAATCGACGTCGACGCCGGCTTCAATCAATTGGGGGGAGATGACGATGCATCGTTCCCCGTCTTTCAGCCGCCTGCGTATTTCTTTCAGCACTTTCGCGCGATGATTCGCCGTCATGCGGCCACTGAGATGAAAGATGCCGTCCTTTCGGGATTTGAAATAGTTCATTAATTTCTTCGCATGTTTCCGGGTGTTCACGATGCAGAGGGCCTGATGTTCTTCCATTAGCCACTCGACGAGGGTCGAGTCCGGGACCGGTTCATGGGGTGATCCTCTGAGCTCCTCGACGGTTCGCTTCAGGTTTTGGAACATTTCCTTGGGCGTGGGTTCGTCCATGATTTCTTCCACATGCCTGCCGAGCTTGTCCCATGCCGGCTGCGTGGCGGTGCAGAGAAGGACGGAGCATCCGTAGCCCTCAATCAGTTCCTCCAACGCCCGCAGGCACGGTTCCAGATACCCCCGCGGCAGACTTTGCGCCTCGTCGATGACAATGACGGATTTCGCAATGTTGTGCAGTTTGCGGCATTTGCTGCGCCTGCTTGCGAACAGCGATTCGAAGAATTGGACGGAAGTGGTGACGACAACGGGCGCGTCCCAATTCTCCGTGCTCAGTTTGTAACGAAGGCTTTCGGCTTCGCCCAGCGATTCGTCGAGATCCCCGACATTGAAGTGGCTATGATGCTCAAGCACCACTTCCGGCCCGAGCGCATCTCGAAATTCCGCCGCATTCTGCTCGGTGATGGAAGTCAGCGGAATGACGTAAATGACTCGCCGGAGGCCGTTCTTTTTGGCGTGGGCCAGCGCGAACGCGAGAGACGAGAACGTCTTGCCTCCTCCGGTCGGAACGCTGAGAGAGAACAGTTGTGGTGGCAGTTGAGCCCGGCTCTTGCATTTGTCCAGGATGGCTTTGCGATAGCGGTTGATGAGGGAGGGTTCTACGTTTGTGAACCGGGCGGCGAGATATTGCTCCAGCCGGTCATTCAGTTCGTGGATTGTCGGTCTGGGTGCGGCCATGGCCTGTGCGGCATCGGGATCACAGAAGATGCGTGTATCGATTGTGTCCGCATCCACCAGACTGGAATAGATCATGCGCCCAAGGAAGGCCATCTTCCAGCTGTAGGATTCTCGGCTTTGCCGGCTGAGCAGGTTGCGGACCAGCGGGCCGTCAATCGGAATGGGGAGGGCGGGCAGCTCGATCTCACGCCAAGCCGCTTCCCACAGGTGCTCTTGTTCTTCGGGATCATCGTCCGCCGATGCCAATCGATGGCACAGACTGCCCGGTTCGTCTTTGTTGCCGTAGTTGCGAAGCCCGCCGTGGTGGAACGCGACGGCGAACTGAACGAGCGTCGCGAGATCCTTGTGAAGCCGGGTCGGACCGAACATCGCGCGCCAAGTCGTTTCTTTTCCGATTGCAAGAGCGCCGGCGGTGGAGTGGGTCGCCTTGATGGGATGATTTCGAATCCGAAGCTGTACGTTGTGCTTATACTTACCGAGATCATGAAGCAGTCCGGACGCATACCCCAATTCGCCGGCATGGAAAATTTGGGCGTATGAACTTGCCCTGTCTGCTGTCCCCAGCAGATGGCTGGTTAACGGTTGCTCTTCACCTCTGCTGTTTATTCGAGCGATATAACGCATTAAGTCACCTCCTTGCAAATTAGCTAACCTTCATATAAATTGTAAAAAGATCCCATACATCATTTTCTACTTTTCGTCATGATTTGTCAAGAGAAGATAGTCTGCAAGATTCTTTATAAACAGAGTAAGCGTATGCTAGACTACGTGTAGTCGCCCATAGGCGTGGATTGAAATATATACATTGTCATTACGAAGAAAACCCGCCAATAATGGCGGGTTTCTTCATGTGCTATTCAATCATCTGCTTTCCAGCACGCGTATCGCCGACGGAACCAGAATCATGAAGGAGCCGGGGAGCAACAACAACCCGACGGACATGATGCCCAGCAGTGAAAAGATGGTCAGGGCGATACCGCAATACAGCGCGCCGATCCAGTTCGAGTTCTTCAGCAGACAGGCGGCCAAGAGACAAGCGAGCAGCGACAGGATGCCATATGCGACCATCAGCCCCGATTCGGAAGCCTCGCCGCCGGAGGTCGAGATGCCGATGCCCAGCAAATACGCGGAACCCAGGCAGCCCGGGATGACGCCGGCGAAACCCGCTTTTCTGCCCATGCAGCTCACCTTCCTTGATCCTTGATCGGAGAAAGATTCGCCAATCCGATGATACCTCGCGACGCGCAATATCCGGAACACGGGATATTGTCGGCAGGCCGGATTGGCGATATGATCCAATTGAAGCAAGAAAGGGTGAACATGGCGGTGAAAAAACAGGCGTTCAATCCGTATCTGCCCTCCTGGGAGTACATTCCCGACGGCGAGCCGTATGTGTTCGGCGATCGCGTCTATGTCTACGGCTCGCACGACCGGTTCAACGGCCATGCCTACTGCCTGAACGATTACGTCTGCTGGTCGGCGCCGGTGGACGATCTCGGGAATTGGCGGTACGAGGGCGTCATTTACCGGAAGACGGACGACCCGCTCAACCCGGACGGCGGCATGTGCCTGTACGCGCCGGATGTGACCAGGGGGCCGGACGGACGGTACTATCTGTACTACGTGCTGAACGAGGTGTCCGTCGTGTCGGTGGCGGTGTGCGACACGCCGGCCGGCAAGTTCGAGTTCTACGGCTACGTCCGGTATCCGGACGGCACGCGGCTCGGGGAACGGGAAGGCGACCAGCATCAGTTCGACCCCGGCGTCCTGACGGAAGGGGACAGGACGTATCTGTACACCGGGTTCTGCCCGCGGGGCGACAAGTCGCGAAGCGGCTGCATGGCGACGGTGCTCGGCCCGGACATGCTGACGGTCGTCGAGGAGCCGGTGTTCGTGCTGCCGAGCGAGCCGTACAGCGCGGGCACCGGGTTCGAGGGACACGAATATTTCGAGGCGCCGTCGATCCGCAAGCGCGGGGACACGTATTACCTGATCTACTCGTCCATCCTCTACCATGAGCTGTGCTACGCGACGAGCAAGCATCCGACGAAGGGGTTCAAGTACGGCGGCGTCATCGTCAGCAACGCGGACATGCACATCGATTCGTACAAGCCGGCGGACAAGCCGATGTACTACGGGGGCAACAACCACGGCAGCATCGTCGAGATCGGGGACCGGTGGTACATCTTCTACCACCGGCACACGAACGGGACGCCGTTCAACCGGCAGGCGTGCGCGGAGCCGATCACGTTCCGGGAGGACGGCAGTATCGTGCAGGCGGAGATGACGTCTTGCGGCCTGAACGGCGGTCCGCTCGCCGGGCGCGGCGAGGATCCGGCCTATATCGCCTGCAATCTGTTCTGCCCGGACGAAGAGACCTATGTCGGCACGTACGGCGCGGGGATGGACGGCCGGTTCCCGAAGGTCACCCAGGACGGCAAGGACGGGGACGAGGAACCCGGCTACATCGCGAACATGCGGGACAAGACGACGGCCGGCTTCAAATACTTTGACTGCCGCGGCGTGAAGCGGGTCAGGATCCGGGTGCGCGGCTATTGCCGGGGCGCCTTCGAGGTGAAGACGGCGTGGGACGGCCCGGCGCTCGGTTCGATCCCCGTCGTCTCCTCGAACATCTGGAGGGAGTACGCGGCGGACATCGCGATTCAGGACGGCGTTCACGCGCTGTACTTCACGTTCACGGGAACGGGCAACGCAAGCCTGGCCTCGTTCGCGCTCGAATAGGACGCGGTCCTCGGACATCAAGCGGCATGCAGCGGGCTTTCGCGCCGGGCGAAGACCCGCCGCTTCCCTTGCGGGGATGTCGCGATGTCGGCGGCAGAAAAAAGGGACGGCGCGATTTCGGCATTGTATTTTTCCGCGGCAGGGCATAAAATGGAATCGATGCGTTGCTAAAACGAAATTGCAGCTAACGGCGCAAAAAACTTCACGAGGGAGTGATGGACGAAACGGAGCGGCGACCAACGGATGGCGGCGGCGAAAAGGCCGGTCCCCGCTTGCGAGCACGCCGGGAGGTTCAACGCGAAGTCCTGCGTAAGCGCTACCAAAGTTGCGGGGAACGTCGCCATCCGGCCGGAACCGTTCAAGAGCGAACATTAATTCCGACGGTTGCTAAAACGAAATTGCAAAACTGGCGTGACAAACGGGGAGGAGTGATCGGTTGATGGTGCGAAGAAGAAGGAGTATCCTGGCCGCATGGATCGCGGCATTGCTGCTGTGCGCGCTGCCGGTCCATGCCCAGTCCGCGGATGTCGCGGGCGCGGCTGAAGCCAATGACGCAAACGGAGAGGAGACCGGAGAATTGGCAACGACGACCGGAGGATACAGCGAATTTGACGCGCAGGGACGAATCGTCGCCGAGTTCGGATCCCCCGTCATCGACGGCAAAATCGATCCGATCTGGAACAAGGCGCGGATGTTCCGCGCGCGGCACAAATCGGGCGCGACCGATGCTTCCGCGTCGTTCCGGGCGATGTGGGACGATCGCGCGCTCTACATCCTGGCGAAAGTGAAGGACAGCCATCTGTCCGTGCAGTCCGGCACGCCCTACATGCAGGATTCGCTCGAGATCTTCCTGGACGAGGACAACAACAAGTCCCAGGAATACGGCGCGGACGACCTGCAAATCCGCGTGAATGTCGAGAACGTCCAGTCCGTGGACAAGGGCGACGCGTCGCGGTTCTACACCGCCGTCAGCAAGACGGAGGACGGCTATATCATCGAAGCCCGGGTCGCCCTCAAGAACAAGCCGGCGAACGGCACCGTCATGGGCATCGAGCTGCAGATCAACGACGCGGTGGAGGCTGAGCGGGTCGGCACGCTCAACGTGTTCGACGCGACGGGCATGGCCTGGAACGACACGAGCCTGTTCGGCGAGATCGTGCTGACCGGGAAAAGAATCGGCGACAAAAGCGGCGTCAACCCGTACGACCTGCTCATCCTGATGCGTCAGGCGCTGTCCCTTGACTTCTCGCTCTACAAGACCCCGGATGTCGTGCGAAACGCCATCCTGGACATCGCCGCCGGGGGCCTGCTGGGCGGTACCGGAGCGACACAGGAGCAGATTGACGCGCAGCATGCCGCGCTGCAGGGAGCGATCGCCTCGCTCGAAATGACGGAAGAAGCCGCAAACGAGAAGTACTTCTCGGTGATGCCGACCGACTATCTGGCCGACAGCGACCGGCCGGGGACCATCGAGACGCTGGCGTACGAGGCCGAGAACCAGGAAGGCGGCAAGGACAACAAGAAGCTGCATGTGTATCTCCCGCACGGCTACAACGCGTCCGACAAGGACACGAGGTACAACGTGCTGTATCTGATGCACGGCGGCGGCGAGAACGAGGACCTGTTGTTCGGCGGTCCGGGCGAAAACCGGGCGCTCAAGCGGATTCTCGACAACATGATCGCCCGCGGCGACATCGAGCCGCTCATCGTCGTGACGCCATCCTTCTACGGAGGCAAGAATGACGTCGCGCTGTTCCACGAGGAGCTGATCGGGACGATCCTGCCGCTGGTCGAGACGAAGTACAACACCCACGCCCGTTCGGGATCGGCGTCCGATCTGAAGGCGTCCCGGGCCCATCGCGCGTTCGGCGGATTCTCGATGGGATCGGTGACGACCTGGCACCTGTTCGCCAAGGGCGGTCTGGACTACTTCAAATACTACATCCCGCTCAGCGGCGACAGCTGGGCGATCGAGGAGCGGGGCGGCGGCCTGAAGCCCGCCGAGACGGCGGCGTTCCTCGCGCGGGTGGCCCGCGAGTCGGGCTACAAGCCGAACGAGTTCTACATCTTCAGCGCCACGGGCGACCAGGACATCGCATACCCGAACCTGAAGCCGCAGATCGAGGCGATGAAGCGGTACAAGGATGTGTTCCCGTACTCCTCCAATCCGGAGAAGGGCAACCTCTACTTCATGGAAGCCGCGGGCGGCTCGCATACCTGGTACTGGCAGAATCAATACCTGTACAACATCCTGCCCGACCTGTTCAAGGGCGAATGATGACGGCATCCTTCCGTCGCCGTCGTGAAGGCGGCGGAAGGATGTCGTGTTTTGGCGCGCGACGGGAACAGGCCATTGTCTTGCGGAGACGGACAACTTACAATGGGATCAGCGACGCTGAAACGATATTGCAGCCATGGGCGGAGACGGAAGGGGACGGGCATGGGCATGGGCGGACTGGCGATGAAGTACGATCGGCCGGCCGGCGAGTGGAACGAGGCGCTGCCGATCGGGAACGGGGGCATGGGCGCAATGGTGTTCGGCCGGCCGGCGAGCGAGCGGCTGCAGCTCAACGAGGATTCGCTCTGGTACGGCGGCCCGCGGGACCGCAACAACCCGGACGCGGCGAAGGTGCTGCCGGAGATCCGGCGGCTGATCTTCGAGGGGAAGCCGGGGGAGGCCGAGCGTCTCGCGGTGCTCGGGCTGTCGGGCATTCCCGAGACGCAGCGGCATTACGAGCCGCTCGGGAACCTGCTGCTGGAATTCGGCGGAATCGATCCGGACGCGGTCGAGCGGTATGAGCGGCGGCTGGATCTGGAGCGGGCCGTTGTCACCGTGGAGTTCACGCATCGCGGCGTCCGGCATCGGCGGGAGTACTTCGCCAGTTACCCGGATCAGGCGATCATCGTCCGCGCGGCCGCCGACCGGCCGGGTCAGATCTCGCTGACGGCGCGGCTGGAGCGGGCGGGGGGGCGGTACGTCGACGCGACGGGGCGGAGCGGGACGGACGCGATCTGCATGACGGGCGCGACCGGCGGAGAGGACGGCGTTTCGTTCGCGGCGGTCGTGGCGGCGAGAGCCGAAGGCGGCGCGCTGGACGCGGTCGGCGAGCATCTGGTCGCGGAGCGGGCGGACAGCGTGACGCTGGTGATCGCGGCGGCGACCAGCTTCCGGGAGAAGGATCCGCTCGCGCGATGCCTGTCCCATGCCCGCGCGGCGCGCGCCGTGCCGGATGACGAGCTTCTCGATCGGCATGTGCGGGACTATCGGGAGCTGTTCGGCCGGGTGTCGCTGACGCTCGCCGGAAGCGGGAATGCGGACCGGAGCGGGCTTCCCGTGCCGGAGCGGCTGGAGCGGCTGCGCGGCGGGGAGGACGATCCGGAGCTGATGGCGCTTTATTTTCAATACGGACGGTATCTGCTCATCGCCTCCAGCCGGCCGGGATCGCTTCCCGCGAATCTGCAGGGCGTCTGGAACGATTCCTTCCTGCCGCCGTGGGACAGCAAGTACACGATCAACATCAACGCGCAGATGAACTACTGGCCCGCGGAGAGCTGCGCCCTGCCGGAATGCCACGAGCCGCTGTTCGACCTGATCGAGCGGATGCGGGAGCCGGGGCGCAGGACCGCGCGGGTCATGTACGGCTGCCGCGGATTCGCCGCGCATCACAACACCGACATCTGGGCGGACACGGCGCCACAGGACACGTACATCCCGGCTTCGTACTGGCCGCTCGGCGCGGCGTGGCTCTGCCTGCATCTGTGGGAGCGCTTCCGGTTCTCGCGGGATTTCGGGTTCCTCGGCCGGGCGCAGGAGACGATGAAGGAAGCGGCGCTGTTCGTGATGGACTACCTGGTGGAGGCGCCGAGCGGGGAGCTCGTCACCTGCCCGTCGGTGTCGCCGGAGAACCGCTACGTGCTGCCGGGCGGGGAGACGGGCGTGCTGTGCGCGGGTCCGGCGATGGACACGCAGATCATCCGCGCGCTGCTCTCGGCTTGTCTGGAGGCGGAGCGGCTGCTGTCGGACCGGACGGGCGCGCCTTGCGACGAGGCGTTCGTGCGCGAAGCGGAACGGGGGCTGGAGCGGCTGCCGAAGGAGAAAATCGGAAGGCTCGGCACGATCCAGGAATGGTACGAAGACTACGACGAGGCGGAGCCGGGGCATCGCCACATCTCGCACCTGTTCGCGCTGCATCCGGGGGATCAGATCACGCCGCGGCGAACGCCGGAGCTGGCCGAGGCGGCGCGGCGCACGCTCGAGCGCCGGCTGGCGCACGGCGGCGGGCACACCGGCTGGAGCCGGGCGTGGATCGTCAATTTCTGGGCGCGGCTGGAGGACGGCGAGCGGGCGCACGAGAATCTCGCCCTCCTGCTCGGCAAGTCGACGCTGCCGAACCTGCTGGACGACCATCCGCCGTTCCAGATCGACGGCAACTTCGGCGGGACGGCCGGCATCGCCGAGATGCTGCTGCAGAGCCATGACGGCGCGATCCATCTGCTGCCGGCGCTGCCGAAGGCGTGGCCGGCGGGGGAAGTCTCGGGTCTGCGGGCGCGCGGGGGTTACGAGGTCGGCATCCGATGGGCGGATGGCCTTTTGACGGAAGCGTGGATCAAGGCCGGCTGCGACGGCGTCTGCACGGTCCGGGTTCCCCGAAAAGTGGAAGTGCGGCTGGGGGACCAGACGGTCGCGGTCAGGCGGGACGCCCGGCATGCCGATGTCCTGTCGTTCGAGGCGCGGGCGGGATGCCGTTATGTTCTGACAGCCCAATCGTGAAACGGGGGAGGATGCGATGAAGAAGCAAGCGTTCAATCCGTATCTGCCGTCGTGGGAGTACATTCCCGACGGCGAGCCGTATGTGTTCGGCGATCGCGTCTATGTCTACGGTTCGCACGACCGGTTCAACGGCCACGCGTTCTGCCTGAACGATTACGTCTGCTGGTCGGCGCCGGTGGACGATCTCGGGAATTGGCGGTACGAAGGGGTCATTTACCGGAAGACGGACGACCCGCTCAACCCGGACGGCAGCATGTGCCTGTACGCGCCGGATGTGACCAGGGGGCCGGACGGGCGGTACTATCTGTTCTATGTGCTGGACAAGGTCTCGGTCGTGTCGGTCGCGGTGTGCGACACGCCGGCCGGCAAGTTCGAGTTCTACGGCTACGTCCGGTATCCGGACGGCACGCGGCTCGGGGAGCGGGAAGGCGACCAGCACCAGTTCGACCCGGGCGTCCTGACGGAAGGGGACAGGACCTATCTGTACACCGGATTCTGCCCGCGGGGCGACAGGTCGCGGAACGGCTGCATGGCGACGGTGCTCGGCCCGGACATGCTGACGATCGTCGAGGAGCCGGTGTTCGTGCTGCCGAGCGAGCCGTACAGCGCGGGAACCGGGTTCGAGGGGCACGAATATTTCGAGGCGCCGTCGATCCGCAAGCGCGGGGACACGTATTACCTGATCTATTCGTCCATCCTCATGCACGAGCTGTGCTACGCGACGAGCAAGGACCCGAGGAAGGGATTCACGTACGGCGGCGTCATCGTCAGCAACGCGGACATGCACATCGACTCGTACAAGCCGGCGGACAAGCCGATGTACTACGGCGGCAACAACCACGGCAGCATCGTCGGGATCGGGGATCAGTGGTACATCTTCTATCACCGGCAGACGAACGGCCACCATTACTCCCGGCAAGGCTGCGCGGAGCCGATCACGTTCCGGGAGGACGGCGGCATCGCGCAGGCGGAGATGACGTCTTGCGGCCTGAACGGCGGTCCGCTCGTCGGGCGCGGCGAGTATCCGGCCTATATCGCCTGCAACCTGTTCTGCAAGGATGAAGAGCTGTACATCGGCACGTACGGCGCGTGGATGGACGGCCGGTTCCCGAAGATCACCCAGGACGGCAAGGACGGGGACGAGGAGCCCGGCTACATCGCGAACATGCGGGATACAGCGACGGCCGGCTTCAAATACTTTGACTGCCGCGGCGTGAAGCGGGTCAAGATCAAGGCGCGCGGCTACGCGAAGGGCGTGTTCGAAGTGAAGACGTCGTGGGACGGTCCGGCGCTCGGCTCGATTCCGGTGAACTTCACGAACATCTGGAAGGAGTACGCGGCGGACATCGCGATTCCGGACGGCGTCCATGCGCTGTACTTCACGTACACGGGTTCGGGCAACGCCCAATTGGCATCCTTTACGCTGGAATGACGGGAAGAGGGAGGCTTGCGGCCTCCCTCAGCCTGTTGAAAAACCTTCAACAGGCTTTTTTTATTATCGAAATCTTTAACAAATCACCGCGTTAATGTGTTATAATATGGCTATATTGAAAATAGGCTGTGGTCACGTGCTTCGCTCCAATCGGAATGTGCAAAATCAATATGAGTTTGTTTGCATCGAAGACCTCGTGCTGCCCAATCATCCGCTCCGCAAGATCCAGAAACAGATCGACTTCTCCTTCATCCTCGATCTGGTCCGGCCCTACTACAGTGAAGACAATGGCAGACCTTCCGCCGATCCGGTCATGCTCTTCAAAATGCTCTTCATCGGTTACATGTTCGGGATTCGTTCGGAGCGTCAACTGGAGATGGAGGTTTACTCCAACGTCGCCTATCGGTGGTTCCTGGGGCTCGGCCTCACCGACCGCGTTCCGGATCACAGCACGCTGAGTTATTTCCGTGAACGGCTCCGTCCCGGGGATGTGCTGCAAAAAATCTTTGACGAAGTGGTCATGCTGGCCATCAAGCATCGCCTCGTGGGTGGACGAGTGCTCATCACGGATTCCACGCATCTGAAGGCCAATGCCAACAAGCGGAAATTTGTCAAAGCGCAGGTGACGCAAAGCACGAAGGCATACATGGAGGAATTGGACGAATCTATCCGATTGGACCGTGAGGCTAACGAAAAAAAGCCCTTGAGCGAAAGGAAGGAGGTGAACGAGCAGAAGGAGATCAAAGTCAGCACGACTGATCCCGACAGCGGTTATATGGTGCGGGACGGCAAGCCGGAAGGATTCTTCTACCTGGATCATCGGACGGTCGATCACAAGTACAACATCATCACAGACGTACACATTACCGCCGCGAACGTCCATGACTCGGTCCCCTACATCGAACGTCTGGAACATATCGTGAAGAAATTCAACTTTACCGATACGCTGGAAGCTGTCGCGCTCGATGCCGGCTACTACACCGCTCATATCTGCAAGAGACTTCACGAGAACAAGATCTTCGCCGTGATCGGAGCAAGAGCCTACACGCCGACAAAGGGACTGATCGCCAAGTGGCGATTCAAATACGATGCGGAGAAGAACGTGTACCTATGCCCTCAGAAGCATGAGTTGACATACAGGACGACAGACCGGCATGGTTTCCGCCACTACAAGTCCGATCCTGCGCATTGTGCCCAATGCCCCATTCTCAAGGAATGCACCCGGTCGAAGAATAAGACGAAAGTGATTACGCGACATGTGTGGCAAGACAGCAAGGAATGGGTGCGCGCCAATGGCAGGAGCAGATCGGGCAAGTATTTGTACCGATTGCGATACCAAACGATTGAGCGAAGCTTTGCGGACGCCAAAGAGCTCCACGGGCTTCGCTACTGTCGTTTCCGAGGACGAGAAAAAGTCCAGCAGCAGGCGCTACTCACCGCCACATGCCAAAACATCAAAAAGATCGCCAATATCCTGGATAAGCGAACAGGATAATGGCGATCTTCTTGATTTTCATGGCCAGGAATTACGATGGTTTTTCTTCACGGCTTTCATGAATGCATCTAAAGCGAAAGCCCCGCAAAACGGGGCTTTGCCAACAGTCTGAGGGAGGCTTGCGGCCTCCCTTTTGTCATGCCGGATGTTCAAACGCCGGTTGTGAGATTCGGTCCTTTATAGACGATGATGTAATCTTTCGGCACCTTGACTCTGGACATCAGGATGTCGGTCAGCGGCTTGCGATCGGTGTTGATCCAGTAATTTGTGCCGCACGGGACACGGGAGCCGTTCTTCAGATAAACATAGCATTCCAACTCGGGCGTGTCCTTCGTCAACTCGATCGTGATCAGGGTTCGCTTCTCGACAAGCTCGATTTCGCGAATGTCCGCAAGAATAATTTTGCGGACTCGAATATTCAAAAAATACTGTTTCACGCTGGTGTCGTCCAGCCGGTACCAGATGGCCGGAGGCACGCCGGAAACCAGGCATATCGCGATGCACAGCACTTTGAGAAACAGGTTCGCATCAAACACGAATGCAGCCGCCGAACCGATGATGCCAAGCGAGAAGACGGCGAGGGGGAGTTTGAACGAGCGAAACCAGAAGATCAATTGGGCTTTCGGAAAGGCACTTTTTTCTTCCGTCATGCGTCCACCACTTGCGTCCCCGAGAGGAAATCCCCGATCCTCCGCCCCCTGGAGATCAGGAACACCAACAAGTCAACTGGCAAGATCAGAAGGGTCACGTTCCGCAAGATCAGCCGGCGTTGTTCGGGCATTGTTCCGCGATCCGCGTCAACTACCCGCAGTTTCAGCAGCCGTTTGCCCGGACTGCGGCCGTTCAAGCAATCCCGAAGCAGCAATAAGGCAATCGCCGGGATCATGGCCAAATACATGACGGACTGCGCTGTTTCGAAGTTGACGTCCGGATTCAGGATCAACCACAACGCGAGCACGGGTCCAAACATCAGGCAGACTAGTGTGTGATCGATAAAGTAAGCAACAAGTCGTTTGAGCATGACGCAAACCTCGACTATCCTCTCGTAAGATCAGAATTTAATATAATTATAGCAATTAATAAGAAATAATTCAATGCTTTACAAAAATCGACTCAATATAGTAATATTCGTGTCGAATCAAGAATATTGAAATATCAGTAAATGGAGGTATTTGCTGTGCCGTCCGTATCCTCTACCAAATCTACCAGCACGACCGCAAAAACACAAGCCAAATCTGTCAACGAGAACAAGAAGGGCAACGTTACCTACTCCCAGAAAAGTACGAGCATTGCCACTGTCACGGTCAATACCGGAACCGGTTTAGGGGCCAAAGTATCCGTAGCAGGCGTCAAAGCCGAGATATCTGCAAAGGCGTACAACTCCGTTTCAACGAGCGGTAAACCTACACAAAATTTGTATACGGGCGCCAATGTCAGCGTTACAAACAAACTCCAAATTGCCGTTGAGGCTGAAAGAACAAAGGAAGCGAACGGAAAAACGAGCAGTTCAGGATTTGCGGGAGTTGCCGTAGGCGACCGCACGTACGGAGTTGGATCGACCAACAATAAAGGCGATATCAAAATTGAATTCGGCGTAGGTGCCTATTTGGTGGCAGGCGGAGAAGTCAATGTGGAAGTAAATCTTTCCGAAATCGGAAGAAGGATTGACAAAAACGTGGTGCAGCCCGTCAAGCAAACCGTAGCCAATACCCTGAACAAGCTGCAAGACCCGAAAACCTGGTTCTCTGTAATCTATTGAGATGGATGATATTCAATTTACAGAGGCCTCTCTCGATCTCATCGGATTGTGCAAAGCAGTCGACGATTCATTGAATCCCGTTGACCGTACGCTGTATTTTGATTCGACGGATGAATTCATCGTGATTTATTTCGACAAGAGAATGGTCAAGTTCGGAGATACCGTCTCCATGTACTTCTTTATTTATCACGAATGTGTATTCATCATGAATTTGAACATCGATCGCGAGGTGGAAGGGAAGTACATCTATTCCCAGATGTCCATTCCGTACTTGCTGTCTCTTGCGAGTGAACCGAGGAGCCAATACTACTGCACCATTGGCATGGTAAAAAACGAGGATACGATTGTAGGGAAGATACAATTCAAAATTGCATCCAAGAACTTCATTTATTCAAATCGAAAGAGGTGAGCCAAGAGGCTCCCTCTTTTTTCTTGATTTCCTGATGACACTTTGGTTTCTCCATTGTTGCCATATCAAGACCACTCCACCATCGCCTTGATGACCCCGCTCTCCGGCCGAAGCCACTCGTCGAAGACGCCGATCATCGCATCGAACGGCGCGCGGTGCGTGATGAACCGGTCCGCGTCGACCGCGCCGCTCCGGACGGCCTCCAGCACCCGCGCGAAGTCTTCGCGTGTCGCGTTGCGGCTGCCCATCAGCGTCGTCTCGCGCTTGTGGAAATCCGGGTGCGGAAACGCGATGTCGTTTTTGACCAGACCGACATAGACCAGCGTGCCGCCGTGGGCAACATAGCCGAGGGCGTCCATCATCGACCTGGCGCTTCCGGTCGCGTCGATGACGATGGTCGGGAAATCGCCGTCCGTCAGCACCGCGATCCGCTTCATCGGTTTATCCGACGCGTTCACGGTGTGATCCGCGCCTGCCCAGGAACGGCAGAACGCGAGCCGGTCGTCGCTCAGATCCATCGCGATCACCCGCGCACCGGCGAGCTTCGCGAAGGCGGCGACGCCGAGCCCGATCGGTCCTGCGCCGATCACGAGCACCGTCTCGCCTCTGCCGGCGCCCGAGCGGCGCACCGCGTGGGCCCCGATGGCGAGCGGCTCCAGCACGGCGGTCTGGTTGAGCGTCAGCCCTTCGGTCTTGACCAGATGAGTGACCGGTACGGCGATCCGCTCGCGCATGCCGCCGTCGACATGGACGCCAAGCACCCGCATGTTGACGCAGCAGTTCGTCCGGCCCCTCCGGCAGGCGATGCACGTTCCGCAGTGCAGGTACGGGAGGACGGCGACCTGATCGCCTGCTCGCAAGCCCGCCTCGTTCGCGCCGATCCATTCAATGGTTCCTGCCAGCTCATGCCCGAGGATGCGGGGATAGGTGAAGTAGGGCTGGTTGCCCTTGAAGGCGTGCATGTCCGTCCCGCAGATGCCGACCCGGCGAATCCGGACGACGGCCTCGCCCGGACCGGCCGAGGGCTCGGGCAGATCATCCCGCAGCCGGAATGCCCCGATTTCCTCGCATACGATCCCTTTCATTCTCCCCCAAAACCTCCCCGCGCGCGAAATTACACCCGGATGTTCTCGTTGTATTCCGGCCGGCCGCTGACCCAGGTGACGTTATGGACGGGCTCCAGCAGCTCGAGCACGTCCCGGAGCAGCTCTTCGTCGAGCGGCTCGTTGATCCAGCGGGCGTTGCGCGCGATGTTGTCCGGGTTCGCCGTGCTGACCAGCGTCGTCGGAATCCGCTCGTTCGCCGTCGAGAACTGCACGGCCAGCTTCGCGATATCGGTTCCCCGGGCGGCGCAAAACTCGGCGGCCTTCCGGCAGACGGCTTTCAGCTCCGGGGAAGCCGGGTGCCAGTCGGGCGTTCCGCGCTGGCTGAGCAGCCCCATGGACAAGGGCGACGCGTTGACGAGGCCGATGCCGCGCGCTTCGAGCATCGGCAGCAGATCAAGCAGCGCCGTGTCATTCAGCGAGTAGTGGCAGTAGGAGAGGATGACGTCCGCGCCGATCCGCGGGAGCATTTTCTCGAAAAGCCGCAGCGGAAGGCCGGAAATGCCCCAATACCGGATCTTGCCCTGCTCCTTCAGGCGCATCGCGGCCGGGACGGCTTCCTCCAGCACGATATCCGCCGGCACGAACTCGATGTCATGGAGGAAGAACATGTCCACATAATCGGTGTGGAGGCGGGTCAGGCTTTCGTCGATGCTGGCCATGATCCGGTTGCGGGTAAAATCAAATGTGTCCACGCCGTAGCGGCCCGCCTTGGTGGAGAGCAGGAACCGGTCGCGCGGGATTTCACGGATCGCCTTGCCGAGCACCGTCTCCGCCTTCGTCAGCCCGTAGTACGGAGAGACGTCGATGTAGTTGATGCCCGCGTCGAGGGCGGCATGCACCGTACGGATGCTCTCGCGCTCGTCCGTATCGCGGAAGACGGAGCCGAGCGAGGAGGCGCCGAAGCTGAGGATCGAGACGTTGAGGCCGGTGTTGCCGAGTTTGCGGTATCGCATGGGTTTGTCGCACCTTCCCTTAAATTCGGTAAACCTTCCGGGCGTTCAGGCCGAACAGCGCCGCCCGTTCCCGCTCGCCCCAGTCCTCCGGCAATGCCTTGAGCAGCACGTCAACGACTTCGTCGTATCCGGCCGCGAGCAGGCAGACCGGCCAGTCGCTGCCGAACAGGACGCGGTCCGGACCGAACAGGTCGAGCGTATGGCGGACGTAGGGCTTGAAATCTTCCGGCTTCCAGCTTCGGTGGTCCGCCTCCGTCACCATGCCGGACAGCTTGCAGTACAGGTTCGGATAGCCGGCGAGGGTGCGCATATGGGTGAGCCACGGCTCGATCTCCCCGTCCCGGATGCGCGGCTTTGCGATGTGATCGATAACACCCCGAAGATGGGGAACCCGTTCAAGCAGCCTCACCAGCGGTTCGAGCTGGTCGCTGCGCCCGAGCAGATCGACGGTCGTCCCTTCGTCGGCGTAGCCCCGCAGCGCCTCGACGAACGCGGGCTCCAGGATGCGGCCCGCGGCCGGCATGTCCTGGATCATGAGGCGGAAGCCGACGAATTTCGGGTGGCGGCGGAAGCGTTCGTAATGCTCGCGGTGGGCGGGGTCGAACAGATCCAGCCACCCGACCACGCCGAGGATCGAGTCGTCGCTTTCGGCCAGAGCGAGGATGAACTCGGTCTCGGCGATCGTCGGGGCGGCCTGCACGAGGATGGTGCCGTCCAGGCGGTGCCTGTTCAAATGCGGGGACAGGTCGGCCGGCAGGAAGTCCCGGTACAGGACGGGAATTCCGGGCGTAATCCAGCCGTAGTCGCCCCGCTCGATTTTCCAGTAGTGCTGGTGGGCGTCGATGCGCACGATCGGGCCTCCTTTCACCCGGGCAAATGTATGGCTATCTTCATTATACGGGTGTCAATAGACAATAAAATGGCTGCAATTTGCGCAAAAATCGCTTATTTTGATATGAAGAGGAGGAATGGTCGCCATGAAGCATGCGCTTGTCATCGGGGGTTCCGGCATGCTGGCCGGCGCCTGCCTGTGGCTGGCCCGGGAAGGATACCGGGTGTCGGTGATCGGCCGGAATCCGCGCAAGCTGGAGCGGTTGTGCGCCCGGCATGATGGCCTGTACGGAATTTCGGCCGACTATTCGCGCGCGGCGGAGTTTGCCGCGACGTTGGACAGCCTGATGCGGGAACGGGGGCCCGCCGATCTTGTCGTCGCGTGGATCCATTTCGACGAGGAACGCGTGATCGGACAGACGGCCGAAGTCATCCGGCATGCGGGCGGAGCGGATTTCGCGTGGGATCTGTACCATGTGCTGGGCAGCAGCAGCAATCTGGACGAGATTTGGCGGAAGGCGCCGGTGCCGCCCGAATGTACCTGTCATCAGGTGCAGCTCGGGTTCGTGATCGAGGGGAACCGGTCGCGGTGGCTGACGCATGACGAGATCAGCGGCGGCGTGATCGAATGCGGCCGGAACGGGCATCGGCGCCATGTGGTCGGCACGCTGGAACCGTGGGACAGAAGGCCGTAGGATACCCCTTGATTCGACCGCGCGCAATGCCTTTCCCTTCCCCGTGAGCGGGATCACATCCCCTGACGGGGGGATTCGGCCTATAATGGAAAAATCAACCGAACGAAGGAGTGCATGCGTCATGGCAAACGGCAAACGGACATTCGTGATGATCAAACCGGACGGCGTGGAGCGCGGGCTGGTGGGCGAAATCGTGGCGCGCTTCGAGCGCCGCGGATTCCGGATCGCGGAGGCGCGGATGATGCGCGTCAGCCGCGCGACGGCGGAGGAGCATTACGCCCAGCACAAGGACAAGCCGTTCTTCGGCGAGCTGGTCGACTACATCACGTCCGGACCGGTGTTCGCGATGGTGCTCGAAGCGGAGAACGCCGTGCAGCTCGCCCGGCAACTCATCGGCGCGACGAACCCGCTGAACGCCGCGCCCGGCACGATCCGCGCCGACTACGCGCAGTCGGTCGAGGCGAACGTCATCCACGGTTCCGATTCCGACGAGAGCGCCGAGCGGGAGATCCGGAGGTTTTTCGGGCCGGGGGTGTGAACGGGCAAGGCTAACGGCCGGCGGAATTGGCTATACTTGGGTCCAGACGCCATCAACCGGAGGGTCCCGCCCGTGAAACGAAATCCGCCGTTCCGCAACCTCATCCTCGCCATCGTCACGGTGATGCTGCTCCCGAACATCGTCCCGATCCCGGGGGCCGAGGCTTACGCATCGGCAGAGAGCCGGGAGGCGACCGTGGCCGATCCCGCCCAACTCGAATCGGCGATCGCCGCCGCGCTGCTCGAGCGCCGCGAGCTCGTGCGGATCGATTACACCGGCAACGGCGGCGAGCTGTCCGGGCGCATCAAGGACGTCATCCTGCGCGCGCTGAAGCGGGACGACTACACGTCGTACATCGTGGATTCCTACTTCTATTCGATCCGCACGCTGGACGGACGGTCGCACATCCGGCTTACATTGAACTACCGGGAGACGCCGGACCAGACGGCGGAGGTGGACCGGCAGATCCGCGAAGTGCTCGACCGGCTCGTCACCCCCCGAATGAACGACCACCAGCGCGTGAAGGCGATCCACGACTGGATCGTGCTGCGGCTCGCCTACGACACCGGGCTGAGCCGATACACCGCATACGAAGCGCTGCGGACCGGCAAGGCCGTCTGTCAGGGCTACGCGCTGCTCGCCTACCGGATGCTCAGCGCCGCCGGAATCCCCGCCCGGATCGTGGAGGGCACGGTGTCCGACGGCGACCACGCCTGGAATCTCGTGCGCGTGGACGGCCGCTGGTACCACCTCGACGTGACCTGGGACGATCCGGTGCCGGACCGGGGCGGCGCCGTAAGCTACCGGTACTATTTGAAGACGGACGGGGAGATGCGCCGGGATCACGCCTGGACGCGCGACTATCCCCGCGCCGACACGCCGTATCGGGCGGCCGTCGCGGCGGCGAAGGAGGCCGATCCGGAACGGGCGGGCTTCTACGAATCGCTGGAGGCGGCGCTCGGCTGGAAATGGCTGCGGCCGGAGCACACGGCGGCGACGCCGGACGACCTGCGGCGCAGGCTGGAGGAAGCTGCGGCGTCCGGCGCGGACGGGTTCAAGGTCCGATACCTGCGCGGCGGCGCCGTCCGGTCCGATCTGGAGCGGGCGGCGGCGGAAGCGAAGGCGGCCGGCGTCCGCGCGTACGAGGCGTCCTTCGCGCCGTTCGGGGAGGACGGCGCGGTGCTGCTCGAGGTGACGCTGATCCGGCGCGAGCGGTGACGCCGTTCCCGCCCGGGACCCGGCTTGCCTCCGTTCTGCCGCCCCTCCCGCGGGCATATACTCCTTACGGTTAGTACGAAGCCGGAAAGGAGCGGAGAAGTCCATGAACATGGCGAGCCTTGCGGAGGAGGGGCCGCTTTTTGAACACCGGTTCTGGCTGCAGATTCTGGGGGATCACGCCCGGTTCATCCTGATGGCGCTGTCGCCGGCGGAGAAGGAGGACGTCCGTCAGGCCGAGTCGTTCATCGCGCGGTTCGACGCGCTGCTCGCGGCCGCCCGGATGCAGGACGCGGAGACGCGGCTTGCGGCGCTGAACCGGGGGGCGATGGAGGCGACCCGGGCGCTCAAGACGTTCAAGCTCAGTCTGCTCGAGCGGCTCCTGACCGGCAAGGTAGACCTGCTGTTCACGCCGACGTTCCTGAACCACATGGTGAACGAGCTGGAGGAATACGAGCGGATCCTCGGGGAGCTGCTCGCCGGGCGTCCGGTGCCGCGCCTGCATCCGCTGCACTACGATCTCGTCTGGCTGCAGGACGTGATCGGCCACGCGGCGGAGCTCTCTTCCGACATGGACCCGGTGGAGCGCCGCTGGATCGAGAAAAGCCGGGCGTTCCAAATGGAGTTCGGCGCGTTTTTCCTGAAAGCGGTTGAAATGGCGGGGGACCTGAGGACATCGCTCCGGGATTTTCCCGCCTTCAGACAGTTCCCCGCCGACGTCGACCTCGAGATGAAGCTGTTCATGCGCTTCCTGCAGGAGATCGAGGAACTGCAGATCGGGCCGAAGCTGCTGGACCGGATTCATCCGCTCATGCCGGACCACATGTTCCGCGAGGAGTGCTACTACCTGACGAAGCTGGCCGCCTACGGCCTCGTGCCCGATCCGGGATGCGACCCGGCGAGGCCCAGACCGGCCTGACGGCGGCATCGAAGCCCGCCCGGCTGCCGCGCCTGTCCGACTGCCGCATCGCTCCCGCGCCGTCGTGAATCTTGTCGATCCGCGACGAATCAGGGAATATAAGACTATTTTTTGAAGAAGCGTGCCACTTACCCATTCCTTGTCCCGTAAAATTCCATATACTGGATTGGGGCGAGGAAGGGAGTGATCGCGATGAGGAGACTTGTCGGCACAGGCATCATGTTTCTTGCGGTCTTGCTGATCCTGCTGGGCGGCGCCATCCCGGGATCCGAACGGGCCTCCGCGCAGACGGAGAAGACGTATCGGCTGGGGCCCGCGGGTTTCGGCATATACACCGACGGCACGCATCCGGTCGAGACGACGAAGGGACTCAACGACGCGTTGCAACGGGCGCATGAACAGGGATACAACAAGTTCATCATTCCGCCCGGCACTTACATGATCAAGAAGGGCGTGAAAGGGCAGCCCAACCTGGACGCGCGGATCAACATGGTGCCGGACATGACGCTTGAGCTGGAAGACGGAGCCGTGCTGATGAAGGAGCCGAATGACAACGAAGACTACCAGATCCTGTACATCGGCTACGGCGTGGACAATGTGACGATCAGAGGCGGCAAGTTCGTCGGTGACCGGGATCAGCACGACTACAGCCGCAAGGATCACCCGTACTCGTCGGGCACGCACGAGGGCGGAGTCGGCATCGTGGCGCTCGGCGCGCGCAACCTGAAGATCGAAGGAATCGAAGCGTACAACTTCACCGGCGACGCGATCATCATCGGCGGACGGGGCCAGAAGATCCGGGATCTGTATGCGCATCACTTCGTCCCCGGCGCCTTCGATGCGGGCGGCAACCCGACGGCCGCCGAAGGCTGGATCCGGACGGCGGATCCGGTGCCGCTCAATCACGAGCTGTTCCGACAGGAGCCTTACTTCGAACTGTCGAACAACATTAATCTGCCCGCAGATTTCGAACTGATCTTCCTGGATTCGTCCGGGAAAATGATCGGATCGAAGCTGGAGGCGAAGGGGCGGCAGCGGTTCCGGATTCCCGAAGGCGCGGCGTCGTTCCATCTCGCGTTCGAACGGGCAACGAACCCCGGCTCGTATGTCGAAGTCTGGTGGCGCGTGCCGTCGCAGAACGTCGTCGTCCGCGAGTCGCACCTGCATCACAACCGCCGTCAGGGCATCACGGTCGGCGGAGCGGACAACGTGTTGATCGAGCACAATACCATCCACGACATCAGCGGGATTGCGCCCCAGTCCGGCGTCGACGTCGAGGGCGGCTACGGCGAGAACGGTTTCCTCAATACGAACATCGTGATCCGGAACAACACGTTCTACAACAACGGCGCCTACGATGTCATCCTGTTCGACGGCAACAACGCGGTTGTCGAAGGCAACCACCTCGGCTCGCGGGGCAAGATCGGACTGGCGGGGTCGCCGCCGTTCACGGGCGCGCTCGTCAAGAACAATCGTTTCGAGGGCACGCGGCTCGTGATCTATCACGACGTAACGCTGATCGGCAATCATTTGAGCGATTCGTACACCTACATTGAAGGGCCGAACGTGACCATCGACGGCATGAAATTCACGGACGCCTCGTTCATCGTCAGCAGCAGCCGGCCGTTCGGCGTGGAAGTCAGGAATGTGACGATGATCCACAACAAGCGGGCGGACAGCGGGTTCAGCATCTGGGTGAACCCGATCCGCGTCACGAACATGACGATCATCGGCGAATCGCGGCTCGGCGTCATCAGCGCCGGCGACACGTCGGGCAACGTCTTCACGAACCTGCGGATGATCGGCCACAGCGGCGGCGGGCTGCCGCGCGGGGCGTACAACGGGTGCTACTTCGAAAGCGCGCCGGGGAACAAGCGGGAGCTGGAGGCTTCGGGCGCCGGAGTCTACGTGTTCGAGAACTGCACGTTCAGGTCGCCGATCGTACCGCTCGCCATCTACAACAAGGAAGCGGACATCACGATCCGGAATTCGACCGTCATACTCGACGGCGACAGCAACGGCATCAACGTCGGATCGGCGAAATCGTTCGTGTTCGAGAACAATACGGTGAAGGCGAACGCGCTCATCCGTCCGACGCTCGAGCTCGTGAAGATCAACGACTACTGGCAGCGGAACGACCCGGTCGACGTGATGAACGTGGTCATCCGGAACAATGTCATCGAATCGAACATCGAGGCGCGGGGCATCTCGACGTTCTACGCGGGAATCGGCGCGCCCTCGTACACCGTCACGGACAACACGCTGTACAACGCGAAGCTGTTCCTGAAAGAGAACGACGTGCAATCCGGCAACAAGGAATTGACGAAGTGACGACGGTTCGGCCATAGGGGCAAAAAGACCCGGCGGACGCGCGGCATCACGCGTTCTGACCGGGTCTTCGTCATGCGCGGAGACTTCAGGCGTTATCCTGCCGCCGCTCGTCCGCGCGCTCGCGCCGGGCGGCGGTCATCTGCTGCCAGACGGTGCCGGCGGCTTCCTCGCCGCGCTCGATCCGCTCGAGCGCCATCTGCGCCTGCAGCCTGACCTCGAACTCTTCGTCTTTCGCCGCCTCGCGCAGCGCGTCCAGCGCCGATTCGTCTCCGATCTCGTACAGAAAACGGGCCGCCCGCCAGCGGACGAGCTTGTTCGGGTCCTTGAGCGCCTCGATCATCGCGGGCATCGCGGCGGTGTCGCCGAGGTCGTTCAGCGTGTCGCCCGCGGTGCGGCGGACGGCGGGCGACCGGTCGCGCAGCGCTTCAATGAGCAGCGGCAGCGCCTCCGGCGAGCGCAGATCGCCGAGGTAGACGACCGCAAGCCTCCGGACCGACACGTTGTCGTCGCGCAGCGCCTTCGCGAGCAGCGGCAGCATGCCGGGCTCCGGCTGCGTCCGCTCCAGCGCCGCGTAGCGCGTCTGCCAGTCCGGGGCGTCCAGCGCCGCCGCGAGCTCCTCCGCGGTGAGCGGCCGCCGCTCGCGCGGCTGCGCCGGCGTTCCGGCCGCGGCCGGCCCCATCGCCTTCGCGGCCTCGATCAGCTCGCGCAGCCGCTCCTCCGGATAGGCGGCATCGAGTTCCGCCGCGACTTCGGCGGCGATCTCCTCCGGCTCGCCATAGCGAATGCCGTATTCTTCGAGATGGCGCTCCATGATCAGCGTCGAACCGGCCGCATCGTGGACGGCCTTCGCGAATTTCTCCGGCAGCCCGAGGCGGGCCGCCTCGCGGTCGCCGACGCGCACGCGGACCTGCATCGGGATGCCGCGGTACACCTGCACGAGCACGTGCAGCTCGCCGAACGCGGCGTCCGGACCGCCCGGCGCCTGGGCGCCGGCGCCATCCGCGCCCTCCGCCGACTCGAACAGCTTCGCCGCCTCGGCGAGGATGCGCGTCCAGTCGGTGCCCGGCTTGCGATCGAGCGCGATGAAGTCGGCGGTGCGGAACACGCCCTTCACGCCATCGATCTTCAGCAGGCCGCGCAGCGGTTCGGGCGCCTCGTCCGCCTTCTCCGGCGTGTACGCGGCGCGCCGACCGGGAGGCCAACGCTCGTCGACGTTCAGCTTCATCGAGTTCGGGCTCGGCGTCGGTTCCACGGACAACAGTTTCATGCGGGATCTCCTCCTTGTGTCGCCGCCTGTGGACGTATCGGAAGATTGCTGTTGATCCTATAGTAACCGATCTTCGCTTCCGAACCAAACAGGATGGCAAAAAAAGCACAAAACGAAGCCAAATGCGCATCTGTTAAGACGCCGCCGGCGGGACTATACTGGTACGGAAGGACAACCATACCGGGGAGGACAGACGAGGCATGACTGACACAGTCCGCATCGGCGTCATCGGCGCCGGCATGATCGGGAACGAGCACTTGAAGGCATTCGTGGGGTTGGACGGCGCGGAAGTCGCCGGCGTGGCCGACGCTTTCCTGCCGGCCGCCGAACGCCGCGCGCAGGAATACGGGGTGAAGGCGTACGAGACGCCGCAGGCGCTGATCGACGATCCGTCGGTCGACGCCGTCGTGATCGGCGTTCCGAACCGCTTCCACGCGCCGCTCGCGATCGCGGCGCTGGAGAGCGGCAAGCATGTGCTGCTGGAGAAGCCGATGGCGATCAGCGAGGAAGCGGCGAGGGAGATTCTCGAAGCGCAGCGCCGGACGGGCCGGTTGCTCATGATGGCGCATCAGATGCGCTGGACGGGCATCGCGCGCGCCGTCAAATCCAGGATTGAAGCGGGCGAACTCGGCCGCGTCTACAATGCGAAGGCCGGCTGGTTCCGCAAGAAGGGGATCCCCGGCTGGGGCAGCTGGTTCACGCGCATGGACGAAGCCGGGGGCGGACCGCTCATCGACATCGGCGTCCACATGCTCGACCTGACGCTGCATTTCATGGGCAATCCGAAGCCGGTGTCCGTCTACGGCACGACTTACGCCGAATTCGGGCCGCGCCGTGAAGGCATCGGCAACTGGGGAACGCCGGACTGGAACGGCTATTTCGACGTCGAGGATCTCGCGACGGCGCTGATCAAGCTGGACAACGGCGCGACGCTGTCGCTCGAGGTGAGCTGGGCGGCCCACTCCGCCGGATTGCCGGAGCAGCCGTTCGTGCACCTGATGGGCACGGAAGGCGGCATCGGCATCGTCGGCAACCGCGGCACGTTCGTGACGCACCGGGACGGCAATGTCGTCGAAGAGGAAATTCAGCCGGCCGAAGGCGAGCCGGAACGGATTTTGCTGAGCAAGCATTTCGTCGAATGCGTCCGCGAAGGGAAGGAACCGATCTCGCCGGCGCTGTCCGGCTACGTGAACAACCGGATTCTGAGCGCGATCTACGAATCGTCCCGCACGGGCAACGAAGTGAAGCTGAACTGGGACTGATCGCGCAAGTCGTTTGCAGCCCCCGGGCGGTCCGGCCGTCCGGGGGTTGTTTTGCGTCGTGCGGAATCGGGTGTTCCGGACACGCGTTCGCGCCGAATGGCTGGTTGCCGGCTTCTGTGCTATAATTCGTAAGGATGTATTCCAATACAGGGGCAAGGACGGGGAAGTGATCGGATGATCAGCACCAGCGGCGTGACGCTTCGTTACGGGAAGCGCGCGCTTTTCGAAGATGTCAATATCAAGTTCACGCCGGGCAACTGCTACGGCCTGATCGGCGCGAACGGCGCGGGCAAGTCGACGTTCCTGAAGATTCTGTCCGGCGAGATCGAGCCGACGAGCGGCGAAGTGCATGTGACGCCGGGCGAGCGGATCGCCGTGCTCAAGCAGAACCACTTCGAGTACGACGAGTTCAAGGTGCTCGACACGGTCATCATGGGGTACAAAAAGCTGTACGACGTGATGAAGGAGCGGGAAGCGATCTACGCGAAGCCGGACTTCACCGACGAGGACGGCATGCGGGCGGGCGAGCTCGAGGCGGAGTTCGCCGAGATGAACGGCTGGGAAGCGGAATCCGAGGCGGCGACGCTGCTGAACGGGCTCGGCATTCCGAACGAGCTGCACGACAAGTACATGAAGGAGCTGGACGGCAACCAGAAGGTGCGCGTCCTGCTGGCGCAGGCGCTGTTCGGCAATCCGCAGATCCTGCTGCTCGACGAGCCGACGAACCACCTCGACCGGCAGTCGATCGAGTGGCTGGAGGATTTTCTGCTGAATTATGAGGGAACGGTCATCGTCGTCTCCCACGACCGGCACTTCCTGAACACGGTCTGCACGCACATCCCGGACATCGACTACGGCAAGATCCAGCTCTACGTCGGCAACTACGACTTCTGGTACGAGTCGAGCCAGCTGGCGCTGCAGCTCATGCGCGAGCAGAACAAGAAGAAGGAAGAGAAGATCAAGGAGCTGCAGGCGTTCATCCAGCGGTTCAGCGCGAACAAGTCGAAGGCGAGACAGGCGACCGCGCGGAAGAAGCTGCTCGAGAAGATCACGCTCGACGACATCAAGCCGTCGAACCGGAAATACCCGTTCATCCAGTTCAAGCCGGAGCGCGAGGCGGGCAAGCAGCTGCTTCTGATCGAAGGGCTGACGAAGTCGATCGACGGCGTGAAGGTGATCGACAACCTGACGCTGACGGTGAACAAGGGCGACAAGATCGCGCTGGTCGGGCCCGATTCGCTCTGGAAGACGGTGCTCATGCAGATTCTGATGGGCGAGCTCGAACCGGACGCGGGCACGTACCAGTGGGGCGTGACGACGACGCGGGCGTATTTTCCGAAGGACAACTCGAAGTATTTCGACGGCGTGGAGTTGAACCTGGTCGACTGGCTGCGGCAGTTCTCGAAGGAGCAGGACGAGACGTTCATCCGCGGCTTCCTCGGGCGGATGCTGTTCTCGGGCGACGAGGCGCTGAAGAAGGCGAGCGTTCTCTCCGGCGGCGAGAAGGTGCGCTGCATGCTGGCCCGCATGATGCTGTCCGGCGCGAACGTGCTGCTGATGGACGAACCGACGAACCACCTCGACCTCGAGTCGATCACGGCGCTCAACAACGCGCTGATCGATTTCGACGGGACCATGATTTTCACCTCGCAGGACCGCCAGTTCGTGTCGACGATCGCG
>Ga0181858_1000077_pt1 | contig 34632 bp, 40 predicted proteins | sample NewIslPassag4_SG_FD_130749 | JGI IMG/M metagenome (GOLD analysis project Ga0181858, IMG submission 130749) | Feedstock adapted compost microbial communities from Newby Island compost facility, Milpitas, CA, USA - Passage 4_SG | ecosystem: Engineered > Solid waste > Feedstock > Composting ...
ATCCTCGCAAGGGCGCACCGCTTCGACAAACCGTCCCTCCGCCTCGCTCCACGTCACCCCTACTTCATGCCAGCTGCCGTCCACGGCGACCAACGTATGGACCGGCAAGGCGTCAAAAAACTCGTTGGAAAACACGACGCCGGAAAAAGGCCGCAGCTGTTCCAAATCGTCCACGTACACAACCCGCTTCGCGTGACGGTCGAGGGTGTCCAGTTGCAAGCGCCGGTGATACGGACTTTTTTCCAACATGTAGTAGGTCATTTGTTCATACAAGTCCGGTTCACTTTCTACCGCATCCAACACAGCCCGCGCCAGCCGCCCGTCGCCCCCGCCCAATTCCACGACATTCCACCGCTCCGTTGGCAACGTCTGCAAAAGGCCGCATAAGGCTTCCGCCAGCAGGACGCCAAAGACGGAAGCAAACGAACTGCTGGTGTAATAATCGCCGTCTTTGCCGATCTTTTTCTTAGACCGCATGTAGTAACCCCATTGGGGGTGATACAACACCGCATCCATCCACTCCGCCAGCGAAATCCAACCTTCCGGCCGCTTTCTGATATTATCCCGCAACCAGACGGCCAATCCGTTCACGGCCTTCCCACCTCCAAATACCCGCCTCATAAGGACCCCGAAATGGGTAAAAATAAACGCAAAGCTTAATGACACCTGAACCATGTGAGGGGTGGACCGATTGAAATATCGTTATTGGCTCTTGCCCAGTCTATGTTTATTGGTCAGCCTTTTCGCCGCCTGCCAGCCCGCCGCACAACAGCCGGAGTCGACGAAACCGCAAAGCCAAATCCAACAACAAAACAGTCCGGAAGCGGTAAAAAACCCGGTTCCGACGGAAAAAAAACCGCAAGATGCGCAGTCGACGGCAAAACGGTTGGCCGAACTTGCCACCCAAGTGCCGCAAGTGCGGGAAGCGACGGCCATCGTTTTCGGGAAAACGGCCATCGTCGGCATTGATTTGGATGACGGCTTGGACCGTTCCCGCGTTGGCACGATTAAATACACTGTGGCGGAAGCATTAAAAGAAGATCCGCAAGGCGCCAACGCCCTCGTCACAGCCGAACCCGACATTGTGCGGCGGGTGCGGGAAATCAATCGGCAAATTCAAGAAGGCAAACCGCTGGAAGGTTTTGCCGACGAACTGTCCAATATCATCGCCCGCCTCATGCCGCAATTTCCTCAAGACATCGAACCGGCGCCGGCGGAACATCCCGAACAGCGCTCCGCCAATCCGTCTTCTCCGAAACCGACCCGCGCATCTTAAGCCGTTTTGTTGGACGTGATGCCATGTCCCCGGAGGAAAAAGACGAAATGCGGCGGGATGAATCATCCGCCGCGTCGCTGTTGATAGAACTGGCCCGCACGCACCCGAATTTGTTGAAATTGCTCATCCGGCTGGAAGAAGGCCACGCCCGCGAAATGTTTTTCTTATACAAACATCCTTGGCAATTGCTCTGGATCAATTTCCTGGCGGGCCTTTCCCGGGGCATCGGCCTGACGGTAGGGACAGCGCTCTTTTTGGCCCTCGCCGCTTACGTGTTGGGCAAGTTCATCAGTTTGCCGGTCGTTGGCGAATACATTGCCCGCCTGTTGGACATCGTCGACACATACAGAAGCGGCCCGTTGTATCAATAAAGGGAATGGGCGGTTTCATTGACCGTACCGCGGTTCGTTTTCAATATGGCGCAGCAACAATTCCGCCGCTTCCCGGGAAAACATGTGCCGTTTCTGTTGCCCGTGTTGGACGTAACGGACGTGAATGACCGTCTCCTCCACATCATAGGTCAATCGGGAAGGGTCCACGCCGTGCTCCTCCGCCAACAGTTGCACAAAAAATTCCACTGTGTGGCGGGCCGCCTCATCGTCCGGCCGCCGATCGGCCACCAGCCGAATTTGCAACCAATGATACAAGTCGTCAGCCAGTTTCACCGGATTCACCCTTTCTGGGCCGCCTGCGGGACCAACGGACGATCAACAAGATGAACGTCCCCAGCACCAACACTTCCACGATGGGCATCCCCAACATCCACAAGGTCGTCAAAGGAATGCAACCCACCGCCATGGCGACATAGACGATGAACGACTTCAAAGGCGGCAATTTGCGCTCCTGAAATCCTAATTTGTACATAATAAAGCAAAACACGGCTATGAGAAAAAACGCCTTTTCCGGCGTGTCCAACACAGTTTTCAAAAAGTCAAACATGGCGCTCACCTGCCATCGTTGCCGCAGGATGGAATTTCTTTTGTTTCTCCGCCTTTTCCCGGGCCGATTTACTGAGCAACTTTTTCCGCAGACGGATGGACGACGGGGTAATTTCACACAATTCGTCGTCATTGAGGAATTGCAACGCCTCTTCCAAACTGAGCAGACGCGGCGCCTTCAACTTCACCGACTCTTCCTTGGTCGAGGAACGGACGTTGGTGGCATGCTTTTCCTTGCACACATTGACGATCAAGTCCTGTTCCCGGGAATGCTCGCCGACAATCATCCCTTCATACACTTCCGTCCCCGGCGTGATAAACATCACACCCCTTTGCTCGGCGCTTTCGATGCCATATGCGGTGGCCACGCCGGTCGAATGGGCGATGAGGGCCCCGTTCCGTCGTCCCCGGATGGTCCCTTCCACGGCAGGACGATAGGAATCAAAGGAGTGATGGAGAATGCCATATCCCCGGGTCAACGTCAAAAATTGACTGCGGTAGCCGATCAGCCCCCGGGCCGGGATGAGAAACGTCATTCGCACCTGCCCGTCGTGCTGTTGCATCAATGTCATTTCCGCCTTTCGCGCCCCGAGTGATTCGATGACGACGCCGGCGTATTCTTCCGGAACTTCTACGCTCAACGTTTCGAAGGGTTCCAACCATTGCCCGTTTTCATACCGGCGGATGACTTCCGGTTTGGATACTTGCAACTCATAGCCTTCCCGGCGCATTTTTTCGATGAGAATGGACAGGTGCAACTCACCGCGCCCGGAAACGAGAAAGACGTCCGGTTGCTCGGTTTCCTCCACCCGCAAGGCGACGTCCACTTGCGTTTCCGCCAGCAACCGCGCTTTCAAATGCCGCGCCGTCACGTGCCGTCCTTCCCGTTCGGCGAAAGGACTGTCGTTGACAAGAAAGGCCATCTGCAAAGTCGGTTCTTCCACCCGCGGCAGAGGCAACGGCTCGGGACAATCGACGGCGGCAATCGTTTCGCCTACGTCGACATCTTCCAAGCCGGCCACAGCCACGATTTGTCCGCAGTACGCATCCCCGATCTCGACCCGGTCCAAGCCGCGGAAACCGAAAAGTTTCGACACGCGGAAAGGGACGCGGCTGCCGTCCCGCCGAAGGAGGAGGACCGATTGATTCACGCGGATTTGGCCGCGGGCGATACGGCCGATGACAAGGCGGCCTAAATAATCGTTATAATCCAACAGACTGACTTGCAATTGCAGCGGCGCGTCCACATCGCCGCCCGGTGCCGGGATGCGGGAAATGATGGTGTCAAACAATAGGCGCAAATCGCTCCCGGGCTCCGTCGGAGACACCGACGCCCACCCGCGCAATGCCGACACGTAGATAACGGGAAAGTCCAACAATTCTTCGTCGGCTCCGAGATCGATGAACAAATCCAACACTTCGTCCAGCACTTCCAACGGCCGGGCATTGGGGCGATCCATCTTGTTGATGACGACGATGGGAATTTTCTTTTCCTCCAATGCCCGCCGCAACACGAAACGAGTTTGGGGCATGCACCCTTCAAAGGCGTCCACCACCAACAGAACTCCGTCCACCATTTTCATAATCCGTTCCACCTCGCCGCCAAAATCGGCGTGGCCCGGGGTGTCGACGATTTGAATCGTATACGGCCCATACGGAATGGCCGTTGTCTTGGCCAAGATGGTGATGCCCCGTTCCCGTTCCAGTTCATTGGAGTCCATTACCCGTTCTTCCACCGCTGTCGGATCCCGGAAAATGCCGGCTTGTTTGAGCATTTGGTCGACCAACGTCGTCTTGCCGTGATCCACATGGGCAATAATGGCGATGTTCCGCAAATTTTCTTGTCCTTTCATATACCGTTCCCCTTTTCCTGAGCAGAAAAAATGCCTCGGGTTTACCGCGAGGCAGGAAAATCAATCGTTACAGCGGTTTGGCGTCGACGATCATGACAAGACACCAAACGGTCAAATACAACAAAGAATAACGAAAATTGCGCGAAGCCCAACGGCTGGTATTTTTCGTCCAAAAACCCGCCGCGGCCAGGCCGATGAAACCAAGGCCCAGGGCGAGCATGACAACGAGATACAACCAACCGACCAGTCCGCTAAAGGCGAGGAACAGCGAAGCAGGCAGCAAGGCCGCCGTATACAAAAACACTTGGCGAATGGTCGCCTTCACGCCCCGGACGACCGGCAACATGGGGAAGCGGCCGGCCTTGTAATCTTCCACCTTGAGGATGGCCAATGTCAAAAAATGGGGCATCTGCCACAAAAACATAATAAAGAACAACACCCACGCAAAATAATCCATTTTTCCCACAACGGCGGTCCATCCGATGACAAAGGGCACGGAACCGGGAATGCCGCCAAACAACGTGCTCAAAGCTGTAATCCGTTTTAACCCTGTATAAATGAGTCCATAAGAAACGATGCCGATAAAAGCCAACAGTGCCGGCAGCCAGCCGTTTCCGCCCAAAACGGTCAAACCGCCCCCCAAAATGAGCAAGGACAAAACGGCCATGCTGACGGCGATGGTCAAGGCAACGTTTGGAGCGATGCGCTCTTGAGCCAAGGCGCGGTTTTTCGTTCGGGACATCAAAATGTCTCGATCCCGATCGAAATAATTGTTCAAAATGGCACCAGATGCGATGGCCAAGTACGTGCCCAGCATCGCCACAACCAACATGGCCCAATTTGGTCTTCCGCCGGACGCCAACCAAAACGCGGCAAACGTCATCATCAAGTTGGAAATGGAAATGCCCGGCTTTGTCATCTCGACATAATCCCGCCAAGTGGCCCGGCCCTTGGCCGCGGGCAGCTTGTCCCATTTCCCCGCTGCGGCGGAACGGCTGCCGGCTACCCGGCTAATATTTCCTCGCATCGGAGAACTTCTCCTTTCCCAATGAATAAACCTTTACATCCAATGTAACACATCGATTCCGGCCATTGCAATGAACATCTTTTCCATTCCGTCAGGCCCGCTCTTTCGGGAACAACGCCTGCAGCGCATCCGGCAAATCCCGCTGCCAAAATCCCCAGTCATGCCTTCCTTCTTTCACGCGGAAAATCACATCTATCCCGCATTTCTGCAGTATGTCGGCCACGGTCTGATTCCACTGCAAAATGTGCAACGGCCCTACCGGCGTCACGGCCGGCGCTTCGTGAAGGCCTGCGGAAAGATACACCGTCAAGGCGAGATTTTGGCACTTTTCCCAAAGCATGCCGTGCATGCGGGGATGAAAAGCGCCCGATTGGCACAAGGCGGCGCGAAAAGCGGCCGGATACGCGGCAGCGCTCAGCAGGGCTTGGGCCGCCCCCAGGGACGAGCCGCCAATCACCCGCCCCCGCCGGGATGGAATCGTTGCATAGACCCGGTCCATAAAGGGGATGATTTCATTGAGAAGAAATCGTTGGTATTGCTGGAAACGGGCGCCGTCGGGGCGATATTCTTCCTGCCGCCGCGTCTTTTCCACCGGAATGCCGACGACCAATAACGGCGCAATGCGCCCTTCCTGCAACAAGCCATTGACAATGGTCGCGATCCGGCCCAGGCGAAAATAATCTTCCCCGTCTTGCAAATAGAGGACCGGATATGCCCGCCGTTCCGTATAACCGGGAGGCAAGGAGACGATTATGGTCCGCTCCTCCCCCATCCAAGCACTGTTCAGGCGATGGCGCTCGATGCGCCGTTGATACATGGTTTCGCTCATTCGCCCATCCTCCTTCACAAAAATGCCAACAATACTATAACAGTATCATTTCATTATTGTAACAGATATGATACAGCGCAACGTCTCCGCTCTTCTAAGTAAACGTTTTACATCGTGTATTGACAATACCTAACAACCATTTGTTATAGTAGGAATCAAGAAAGCAACGAAATATTCTGTATTAATACAGAGTGACACTTAATTATAACAGTGGGGTGAATAGTATGGCCTTTGCCGTCAAGCTGCAACCGGAATTTCCCGTTGTGCAAATTCTCACGCCGGAAGGAAAGGTCACCGATCCGGCGTTGGTGCCGGACTTGTCTGACGAACAACTGCGCCAATTGATGAAAAACATGGTCTTTACCCGCATCCTTGATCAGCGGGCCATCAGTCTGAACCGACAAGGGCGGCTCGGCTTTTACGCCCCGGTTTCGGGACAAGAGGCCGCCATGCTGGGCTCCCAGTTTGCCTTGGAAAAAGACGATTTTATCCTGCCCAGCTATCGGGATATCCCGCAAATGATTTTTCACGGTTATCCTCTTTATCAAGCTTTTCTCTTTTCCAAAGGCCACATCCATGGCGGGCAAATCCCCGAAGGGGTTAACATCCTGCCTCCCCAAATTATTATCGCGGCGCAAGTGACCCAATGCGTCGGCGTCGCTCTCGCCTTCAAATATCAGCAAGAAAGGCGGGCCGCCATCTGTTATTTCGGCGACGGCGCCACATCGCAAGGCGATTTTTATGAAGGGTTGAATTTCGCCGGCGTTTACAAAGTTCCGGCCATATTCTTTTCGCAAAACAACGGCTACGCCATCAGCGTTCCTTTCGCCAAACAGACGGCCAGCGCCACGATCGCGCAAAAAGCCGTTGCCGCCGGCATTCACAGCGTGCGGGTTGACGGCATGGACCCGCTGGCGGTGTACGCCGTCACAAAAGAAGCGCTCGCGAGGGCAAAAGCCGGAGAAGGGCCAACCTTGATCGAAGCGCTGACGTACCGCTTTGGTCCCCATACCATGTCCGGAGACGATCCGAGCCGCTACCGTTCCAAGGAAGAAATGACACTGTGGCAAGAACAACACGATCCCATCAACCGTTTCCGCACGTACTTGCAAGCCAAAGGTCTTTGGTCCGAACAAGATGAACAAGATACGGTGGAACATGCCAAAGAAGAAATCGCCGCCGCCATGAAAAAGGCGGAAAATTATCCGCCCATGACGATTCCGCAATTGATGGAAGCCATGTATGTGAACATGCCGGATCATTTGAAAGAACAAGCGGCACAGAGCGGGAAGGAGGAACTGTGATGGCCAACTTGACGATGATTCAAGCGATTAACGACGCCATGCGCACGGCGCTGAAGACGTATCCGGAAGTGCTCATTTTTGGCGAGGACGTCGGCGTCAACGGCGGGGTTTTCCGGGCCACCGACGGCCTGCAAAAAGAATTCGGGGAAGAACGGGTCTTTGATACGCCCTTGGCTGAATCGGCCATCATCGGCACGGCGGTGGGCATGGCCATCATGGGATTGCGGCCGGTGGCGGAAATCCAGTTTTCCGGATTTTACTTTGAAGCTTTCGACGCCTTGTTGAGCCAGGCGGCCCGTACCCGCTTCCGTTCCGGCGGCCGTTACAATTGTCCGCTGGTCGTCCGCTCCCCGTACGGCGGCGGCGTCCGCACGCCGGAACTGCATTCCGACAGCGTCGAAGGATATTTCCTCCACGCGCCGGGCCTGAAAGTCGTCATTCCCAGCAACCCGTATGAAGCCAAGGGGCTGCTGTTGGCCGCCATCGAAGACGACGATCCGGTCATCTTTTTGGAACATATGAAGTTGTACCGCTCCTTCCGCCAAGAAGTGCCGGAAGGCTACTACACCATCCCTTTGGGCAAAGCCCATGTGGCGAAGGCAGGCAGCGACGTCAGCATCATCACGTACGGCGCCATGGTGCAAGCTTCGCTGAAAGCGGCGGAAGAACTGGAAAAAGAACGGAACATCACGGTGGAAGTCATCGACTTGCGGACGCTCAACCCCTTGGATACGGAAACCGTCATCGAATCAGTGAAAAAGACGAACCGCGCCGTCATCGTCCATGAAGCGACCCGCACGGCCGGACCGGCGGCGGAAATTATCGCCCTCATCAACGAAAAGGCCATCCTTCACTTGGAAGCGCCGGTGCTGCGGGTAACCGGTTACGACACTGTCTATCCCTTCACGATGATCGAAGACCAATGGTTGCCCAACGTCGACCGCATCAAGCAAGCCGTCAATGAAGTGGTGGACTTTTAATTTTAAGGAGGAAAAACGATGACGTACGAATTTCGCTTGCCGGACATCGGCGAAGGGATTGCCGAAGGAGAAATCGTCAAATGGCTTGTCAAAGAAGGCGATGACGTCAAGGAAGACGACATCATCGCCGAAGTGCAAACCGACAAAGCGGTGGTGGAAATCCCCTCTCCCGTCACGGGAAAAGTGTTGAAACTGCACGCCAAAGAAGGGGAAGTTGTCAACGTCGGTTCGGTCATCGTCACGTTTGCAACGAGCGGGGATGCGGCGGCCGACACGGCGCAGCCTGATCCGGCCGTCGAACAGTCGTCGGAACAAAGTCAATTCGTCATCGCCGAACAAGCGTTGGAAAAAAGCGCACAAAGCCCGCCGCCATCCGCGCCGCAACCGCCGGCGGCCGCCACAGCCAGATCGGCCGCCGGCAAAACGGCCGCCCCGTTCGTCCTGGCCACTCCGGCGGTACGCAAATACGCCCGGGAAAAAGGTGTCGATCTGACGACCATTCAAGGAACCGGCCGCCACGGACAAGTGACAAAAGAGGACATCGACCGCGCACTGCAGCAAGCGCGCACGATGCAACCCGAACTTCCACCGGCCACGGCAGCAACGGCTCCTGCCGAAACCTTGGCGGAAGCCGCAGCGGCGGCAACGGCGGCAAAATCGTCTGCGCCGGCGGATGTGTCCGAAGAACGGCGGGTACCGTTGCGGGGGGTGCGTCGGGCCATCGCCGAAAGCATGGTCCGTTCCAAATATACGGCACCCCACGTAACGGTCATGGACGAAGTGGACGTCAGCCGGCTGGTGGCTTTGCGGGCCAAACTGAAACCAAAAGCGGAAGAACGGGGCGTCAAACTGACATACCTCCCCTTCGTCGTCAAAGCCCTCATCGCCGCGGCGCGGCGTTATCCGGAACTGAACGCCACACTGGATGACGAGGCGCAAGAAATTGTCTACAAAAACGTCTATAACGTCGGCATCGCCACCGCCACGGAACAAGGACTCATCGTACCGGTCATACACCATGCCGAGCAGAAAAGCATTCTCCAACTGGCCCAAGCCATTCAAGAGCTGGCGCAAAAGGCGCGGGAGCGGAAAATCGCCTTGGAAGAATTGCGGGGCGGAACCATCAGCATCACCAACATCGGTTCGGCCGGCGGCCTGTTCTTCACGCCAATCATCAATTATCCGGAAGTGGCCATCCTCGGCACAGGCCGCATTACGGAAAAACCGGTGGTGCGTAACGGCCAAATTGTCGTCGCTCCGGTCATGGCGTTGTCCTTGAGTTTCGACCACCGGCTCATCGATGGCGAACTGGCCCAACATGCTTTAAACTATATCAAAGAATTGCTCCACGATCCCGAATGTCTGTTGATGGAGGTGTAATGCGGGGTGGTTGTAGGCGACTTTTCGCGCGAAGTGGAAGTGCTGGTGGTCGGCGGCGGTCCCGGCGGTTATGTGGCCGCCATTCGGGCCGCCCAATTGGGCAAAAAAGTGACGTTGGTGGAAAAAGATTCGCTCGGCGGCGTATGTCTCAACCGCGGGTGCATTCCGTCCAAGGCCCTCATCAGTGCCGCCGAATTGTATGAACGCATGCGGCACGCCGAAGAAATTGGCATCACGGCACAAGGCATACAGCTACATATGGACAAGATTCAACAGTGGAAAAACAAAATCGTCCAACAATTGACGGACGGAGTCCGCTCCTTGCTAAAAGGACATCAAGTGGAAATCATCCAAGGAGAAGCCTACTTCACCTCGCCCAATGAAGTGCGGGTTGTCTCGGGCTACGAAAACGAACGCCTCCAGTTCCGCCACTGCATCATCGCCACCGGCTCCCGCCCGGTGGAACTGAGGGCCTTCCCGGTGGACGAAAAACGCATCCTCTCCTCCACCGGCGCCCTTAACTTGCAAGAAATTCCCGAAAAGCTTCTCGTCATCGGTGGCGGGTACATCGGCGTCGAATTGGGCGGTGCACTGCAAAAACTGGGCAGGCAAGTGACTATTCTGGAAGGGATGAAAACAATTCTCCCCGGTTTTGACAAAACCATGGTGCAAATGGCCACCCGCCAATTGAAAAAACAAGGCATCGCCATTTACACCGAAGCCATGGCCAAATCCGCCGACGTGCAAGCGGACAAAGTCATCGTACAGGCAGAAATCGCCGGACAAGAAGCGACATTTGAAGTGGACGCTGTCTTAGTGAGTGTCGGACGCCGTCCCAACAGCGACGAACTGGGACTAGAAGCCATCGGCGTGGAGCGGAACGAGCGGGGATTCATTAAGGTGAACCAGCAACAACAAACCTCGGTTCCCCACATTTACGCCATCGGCGACGTCGTCGGCGAACCGATGTTGGCCCACAAAGCGTATTACGAGGCCAAAGTGGCGGCCGAAGCCATCTGCGGTCTGCCTAGCGCCACCGATTATCAAGCCATTCCCTTTGTCATTTTCAGCGATCCGGAAATGGCCAGTGTCGGCTTAACGAAAGACGCGGCCCAAGCACAAGGCATCGATGTCATCACCGCCCGTTTCCCGTTCCAAGCCAACGGCCGGGCCCTTTCCCTCAACAAAGCGGAAGGTTTCGTACACATTGTGGCCGACAAAGCAACGCAACACGTCCTCGGCGTGCAAATCGTCGGCCCGGAAGCGTCGACCATGATTTCCGAAGCCGCCTTGGCCATCGAGATGGGAACGACACTGGAAGATATCAGTCTGACGATCCATCCTCATCCGACGTTGTCGGAAACGTTGTCCGAAGCGGCGGAAGTGGCCCTCGGCCGAGGCATTCACATGCTGAGCAAATAAACGAAGACCATACCCGCCCCCGCGGCGGGTATGGTCTTTTTTTAAAGCGGCCAATCTAAAAACGATGACATCAAATTCGAAGAAGGGATTGGAATGCACCGGATTACGCGCATCCGTTGCAGCGTCGCTTTTCTCGGGTGGATTGCCCTCCTTTGTTTGGCGGCACTTTACTGGCCCCACTTCGTGCAAGCCGCCGGGCACGACGGCGGGCCACAAGCATGGCAGCAGCACTCGGACCTCCACATTTATGTCAATCTCTGGCATCACCAACTGTATTTGTTCCAAAACGGCCGCATGATCAAATCATACCGTATCGCACCCGGCAAACCGGACACGCCGACGCCCATCGGCGACTTCCGCATCATTCAAAAATCCGCCGAATGGGGAGGAGGTTTTGGCTCCCGCTGGCTGGGCCTCAACGTCCCCTACGGCACATACGGCATCCACGGGACCAACAAACCTCACCTCATCGGCCAATCGGTCAGCAGCGGTTGCATCCGCATGCGCAACCGGGACGTGGAAGAATTGTATCGTTTGGTTCCTTTGCACACACCGGTCCGCATCGACGGACCCGTATTGGGCGCCGAAGGGCTCAACTATCGCATCTTGGTGGATGGATCCCGGGGATCGTTGGTCCAAATGGTGCAAAACCGGCTGAAAGCAGGCGGTTACTATCACGGGCCCGTCAACGGAATAATGGATGCGGCAACGGTCGCCGCCATCAAAAAATATCAGGCGGATCATCTTCTCTTGGTCACAGGGCAAATCCATTTCGCCGACTTGGTGGAACTGGGCATCGTGGAGTAATCATGTGGACAAGTTATTCCATAGATCATAAAAATAGTAAACTTCCTGCAACAAGGCGGTCATGTCGCGGGCCTGGGCCGCTCCTTGCATTTTTGCCAACGAACCGCTGATTTCGAGAATCATCTCCCGTTCCACACTATATTGAACCCGGTTTACCACCCGGCGCCACGCTTCGTAAGCGGCCAGAGACCGGTCCCATACTGCTTCCCAGTTTTCATCTTTTGCCAACTGTTCCATCTCTTGCACCAAACCAAAGACGTCGTCATCTCCCCGCAACGGTTTCTTCAACCATCCACCGCTCGTCATCACCAAGACGCTGAACGCCAGCAGCAGCACCGGAACCCCGAAAACGAGCCACTTTTGCTTCATGATTCAACTCTCCAACCTCCTCAATGGACCCCGGACTTATCGACAAAGGGCTGTTCATCCCCAATCCGATCCGTATACTTGTCCACGTACAACTGCCCATCGGGCAAGAGGGCCGCCAAATTCACCTCTTTGATGTCCCGGACGCCTTGCGCCTTCAGTTGCCGGTGCAGCCACGCCTTGTCTTTTTTCCGTTTCGCTAAATTTTGTTCCAGCAGTTCACCGTCCACGACGAACTCCGTCATCAGACCCGCCGGTTGCACGGACAAACCGAGATCCTTCGGTGTCACCGGCTGGTATTCGGCCCTAGGCAACACCGACAAACTGCCGTCCGGTTCATATATGGCAAAAGCCACCTGAGTTATGTCAAAAATATTTTTTTGGCGCAACATCATCAACAAATCGTCGATTTTGATGCGGGAGTCGGCAAGGTTTTTTTCAAGAATTTTCCCGTTGGCGATGACCATGACCGGCTCGCCGTCGACGATCCTGGCCAAATTCCGGTTTTTTAATGTGACAAACTGAAACAAAAACGTCAACGCCACAAATGTCGCCAACCCCACCCAATGGGCAAAAGCCTTCGTCGACAAATCGGTGGCCAACGTACCGGCCATGGAGCCGATGGTAATGCCGTTGATGTAGTCGAAAAATGTCAAATTGGCCATTTGTTGTTTGCCGAGCAAGCGGGCGAAAATTAACAAGGTGAAAAAAGCGATGGTTCCGCGCACAATGACCACTAAGGTCTCCTCCATCATCCTTTCCACCTCCGATTGCAAACGGCATTTTCCGTTGTCCGCGACGCCAAAACATCCAAAAAAGAAAGGTCCATTACGTTTATGTTGTGACATTAGGCGAAGGGATATGTGGACGGCCGTCCACTTTTTGCTCCTACTGGGAGGCGGTCAACAATTCTCCCACCGTGACGAGGCGAAAGCCTTTCTCCTTCAGTCGTTCGATAACGTTGGCCAAAGCTTGCATCATCTCTTCCTGATGGGCTCCGCCATCGTGCAATAAAATAATGTCGCCGCCGGCCGCCGCGGACAAAATGGCCTTTTCCATATCGGCCGCCGAATTGGATAAATCCCAGTCCTTCGGATCGACGGACCAAAGAACGATTTGCAACCCCAATTGCCGGGCGCAAGCAACGACATCGCCGTTCAATTTTCCGCCCATGGGCCGAAAATAAGTCACCTTCTGGCCGCTCACCCGCTCGATCAAGCGGTGGGACTTGTCCAAGTCCTGGAAAATTTCCACCGGTGTCAGCCTCGTCAAGTCCCGGTGCAAGTACCCGTGATTTCCCACTTCATGTCCCTGCTTGACGATTTGTCTCACCAGTGCCGGATATTTCCTCACTTGGACACCGTTTAGAAAAAAAGTTGCCCGCACCCCTTTTTCTTCTAGCAAACGAAGAACTTTCCCCGTGTAAACCGGGTGCGGACCGTCGTCAAACGTCAAAGCGATCATGGGAGCGGTCGTCTGAACCCGGTAAACCGGGGCGACGGGCGCTTCATCCGGAAACGCGACCGGCCAGAGGCCGAGCGGAAAACATAAACAAAGGCTGGCCACAAGACCAGCCCAGCGCCGGCAACGCAAGATCCAAGGGTATGTCTTGTCCATAAAACTCGCTCCGTTTACAAGTTTGATCTCCTTCCCCTTATTGTTTGGCGGAACGCCCTTTTTATTCCCGGGCCGATTCGCGGTACAACAGCATGCGCAAACCGTTGAGAATGACGAGCAACGTACTGCCCTCGTGACCGATAACCCCCAACGGCAAAGAAATGACCTGGAAAAAATTGGACAACATCAGCACGCCGATGACCGTCAAGGAAAAGACGATATTTTGCCGGATGATGCGGTTCATTTGCTGCGACATGTGAACCAAATATGGCAGGCGCGACAAATCGTCTTTCATCAACACGATATCCGCCGTCTCCAAAGCGACATCGGTGCCGGCGCCCATGGCGACGCCGACCGATGCGCCGGCCAAGGCCGGGGCGTCGTTAATCCCGTCCCCAATCATGGCTGCTTCTCCATATTTTTGCTGCAAACGGCGCAGGTGGCGGACCTTTTCATCCGGCAGACAATTGGCCACAAATTCGTCCACTCCGGCCTCTTTCGCAATTGCTTGCGCCGTTTTTTCCGCATCGCCGGTCAGCATGACGGTACGGATCCCCATCCGCTTTAATTTGCGCACCGTTGCCACCGCTTCGGGACGCAACGCATCTTGTACCGTCAACAGTCCGGCCAGCCGCTCTCCCTTTTGCACGAACATCACCGTTTTTCCTTTTTGGGCCAGCCGTTCCGCTTCCGCTTCCAGCTCGGCCATAATCGGCACATCCATAAACTCCCGTTTGCCGATTTTCCATAGCTGGCCGTTCAGTTGGGCTTGCACGCCAAAACCGGTCACCGACACCATTTCGTCCGGTTGGAGCAACACCACCCCCTCATCCCGGGCCTTGCGGACGACGGCTTCCCCCAACGGGTGGGTCGAAAATTGCTCCACGGATGCGGCCATTTGTAACAATTGGCGCTCATCCACATCGTCCGTCAAAGGCAAAACGTCTTGAACTTCCGGCACCCCTTTCGTCATCGTCCCGGTCTTGTCAAAGGCTACGACCCGGATTTGGGACAGCTTCTGCAACACGGTACCGCCTTTGAGGAGAATCCCCCCACGGGCGCCGTTGGAAATCGTCGACAGTACCGCCGGCATGATGGAAGCCACCAAAGCACAGGGAGAGGCCACCACCAGGAAAATCATGGACCGATAAAGAGCTTGCTCCCATGTCCAACTCAGTACCAGCGGCGGCACCAACGCCACCAACACGGCACCAAGCAAAATCACCTTAACGTACGTTTTCTCGACCTTCTCCACAAACGTCTGTTGGGCCGGCTTTTCATTTTGTGCCTGTTGTACCAATTCAATCATGCGCTGAAACAAAGATTGGTCGTGGGGCTTGTCAACCCGCACCAATATGGCGCCGTTGCCGTTCATCGTACCGGCCAGCACCTCGTCGCCGACGGTTTTTTCCACCGGCACCGCCTCTCCGGTAATGGCCGATTGATCGATGGCCGTCGAACCTTCCACAATCGTGCCGTCCACCGCCACGCGATCCCCCGGTTTTACGAGCACGATCTGGCCGACGCGCACGTTTTTCACCGGCACGATTTTTTCCGTCCCGTTTTCGTACAGGCGGGCTTCCAGGGGCTGGAGCGACATCAATCTGCCTACTTCCCGCTGACTCTTATCCATGGCGTAGGTTTCCAGGGCGCCGCTCAACGCAAAGATGAAAATGAGCATAGCCCCTTCGGCCCAATAACCGATGGCGGCGGAACCGACGGCGGCGAAGATCATCAACAAGTCCACCGACAGCTGCCGTTCCAAAAACAGTTCTTCGATGCCTTCTTTTCCTTTAAAAAACCCGCCGACGGCAAAGGCCAACAAATAGGCTGCCACGGCCGAAACATGCCAACCGCCCCGCTCCAACAACCAGCCGGCTGCAATCAACAGTCCGCAGATGACAACAAAAGCGATTTCCACATTTTTTCTGTTCAATCCCCTGACAAGGCCAAACGTGTTCGGGGTTGCCACGTCCAACTGGCGCAACTTCTCCACCGGTTGCAATTTTTCCACAGGTGTTCATCCTCTCCCTGAGAACGAATGTCATTCTTAAAAATCTCCGAAAAACAGCAACATGCCGCCTTTGGTGGCAGCATGTGGCAACGGACTAATATGTAATTATTATAACTTGATAATAGTTTTAAGTAAAGGGGCAAACGCCGTGTTTTATAATTCTTCGAAGGCGCGAATTCTTTCCCGCACCACGTCGGGAATCGTGACCGGCCGGCGGGCGTGGGCGTCATAAGACACATAAACGACTTCCGCCTCGACGATGGTTTCTTTCGTCTCATCCCGCTGAATGGCAAATTGCACGGTAAAACTCGTATTCCCAAGCCGCACCGTTTTGCAATAAATGTTTAAGCGATCGTCCCAGAAGGCGCTGCCTTTAAACTCCAATGTCACTTTGGCCAACACGAAATCGAATTGCTTCCCGTCGGGCAACAAACCGACCGCTTCCCGAAAATATTCCGTGATGGCCACATCGATATATGTCAAATAGTGGGCGTTGTAAACAATTTTTTGCCCGTCGATTTCCGAGTAACGGACGCGCAACGTATGGCAAAAGCGAAAGCCCTCCATACCCTTCACCCCTTGTCCAGCTTTTTTCTATTTTACTTCATTTTATTTATGTCCGTCATTAAAATGTAAAATTTCTTGTTTTTTTACCAAAAATAAAAAGTGATTCGGCGTTTAACCGAATCACTTGGTTTTCGTCATGTAATGGTCGGGGTAGCAGGATTTGAACCCGCGGCCTCTTGGTCCCGATCCAAGCGCTCTACCAAGCTGAGCTATACCCCGTCCTCGCAACGTCTTTAATTTTACAACGGGCTTGGAAAAAAATCAAGCCTTAAATGCCCTCATATCGAAAAAAAATTCCGCTTCTCGATTGCGGAGGTTTGTAATCCCTTTCAATTGTCGTATAAAATTAAAGCCCGACTCCAGCCCAAAAAGGCGTACACCATTGTACACCCTTTTGAACGTTATTGGGCACCGATCACGCTTCCAGCATCAACAACTCTTTCCGCAACTGGGTCAAGTTCTCCTTGCACAAGCGTATGGTTTCCTCATCTTGCTCTTGCAACGCTTCATACAACACGGCCAACTGATAGTCCATTTCCATGCGCAGCACTGGGATTCTCTTCTCAACGTCCCGACGTTTCAAAGCTTCCATGAGCTCTTTCACCATGTTGCGCACCCCTTTTGAATGAATATTCTTTCTACTTGGCCGAATCAAGCCGCTTATGCTTTTTCCGGCTTTGGTTTTATAATAATATGCAAAAGAGTAAAAATCAATGCCTAAATGCGTATCACAGTGCTACGGGGACGCCCGCAAGGGGCGTCCCCGTTTCCTCGTACATTCGCCGCTCATCGCAAAATATGGCCAAGACGCTCATAACCGTCCTTCAGTTCTTGCCGTATCCGAGCAAACAACTCCGCCACGGTCGGTATGTCACGGATGAGACCGACCCCTTGCCCCGCCCAACTGTGCCCTTCCTCCATTTTTCCTTCATAGATGGCCACCCGGTTGGCAGCGCCGGAAATGTGGTCTTTCAACCCCTCATAGCCGACACCTTGCGCCTCCAAAGCCAAAATTTCATCCGTCGCCCTGCTTTTCAGCGCCCTTGCCGGCGCCCCCAAGCTCTTTTTAATGACCACCGTGTCAGTTTCCGCCGCTTCGACAATACGGCGTTTGTAATTTTCGTGGGCGTGGACGCAATCTTTCGTCGCAATGAAGCGGGTACCCATTTCCACGCCTTCGGCTCCCAACGCCAGGGCCGCCAAAATGCCGCGCCCGTCGACGATGCCGCCGCTGGCCAACACCGGAATGTTGACCGACTCCGCCACCCGCGGCACCAACACCAGCGTTCCGACTTCGTCCCGTCCCAAATGGCCGCCACCCTCGTGGCCAACAGCCATCACGATGTGAGCCCCTAACTCTTCCGCCTTTTGCGCTTGCCGAACAGAAGCGATCAACACCATGGTTACGATGCCGGTGCCGGCCAACCGCTCCAACAGCGGTTTCGGATTGCCGCCGGTAATGCTGACCGCCGGCACCTTTTCTTCAATGGCCACTTCCAAATATTCGGGATAAGCCTGGTTGTGTTGCCCGATGGCAAAATTGACGCCGAAAGGCTTGTCGGTCAAAGAACGAACTTTGCGAATCTCTTCCCGCAACGCTTCCGGACTCGGCAAAGTCATTGCCGTCACTTGCCCCAAACCGCCGGCGTTGGACACCGCCGCCGCCAATTCCGCATATGCCAGATAAGCCAGGCCCCCTTGCACGATGGGCAGTTCGATATTCAACAATTCGGTCACCCGCGTTTTCATTGATGCCATCTCTCCCTCGCTTACATAAAATAAAACGGGATCTTCCCATTCATTAAAAATCTGGTATACTCAAAATGTTTGCTGGAGAAGTGATTTTTCTCCCTGATCTTACTTGAATTTTCTTTTGTTGTAAACTTCAGTTAATAAGACAAACCCGAGCGCATCAGCCCGGTAGCAAGGAGGAAGAATTGCCCATTGTCCCAACACGAAACCCCTCTCTTTACCGGTCTTCTCAAACACATTCAACGCAATCCGATTCCTTTTCACATCCCGGGGCACAAAAAAGGAAGGGGCATGGACCCGGAATTTCGCGCCTTCGTCGGTGACGCCGTTTTGGCCATGGATTTGATCAACATCAGCCCGTTGGACGATCTCCACCATCCGACCCATATCATCAAACGGGCCCAGGAGTTGGCGGCCCAAGCCTTTGGCGCCGACCACACGTTCTTTTCCGTGCAAGGCACCAGCGGTGCCATCATGACCATGATTCTGGCCACCTGCCAGCCGGGCGACAAAATTATTGTCCCGCGCAACGTCCACAAATCGGTCATGGCGGCCATCGTCATGGCCGGGGCCGTTCCGGTCTTCATCCACCCGGTATTGGACAAACGGACCGGCATCGCCCACGGCATAACGACGTCTTCCTTGGCCAAGGCGCTGGACGAACATCCCGACGCCAAAGCGGTCTTGGTCATCAACCCGACGTACTACGGCATCGCCGCCAACTTGAAACAAATCGTCGAACTGGCCCATTCCCGGCAAATCCCGGTTCTGGTGGACGAAGCCCATGGCGTGCACATCCATTTCCACGAACAACTGCCTTTGTCGGCCATGCAGGCCGGAGCCGATATGGCGGCCACCAGCATGCACAAGTTGGGCGGCTCGCTAACCCAGAGCTCCATCCTTAACATCCAAGGGCCGCTGGTCAATCCGAACCGGGTGCAGGCGATATTGAGCATGTTGACGACCACGTCAACCTCGTATATTTTGTTGGCTTCTTTGGACGCCGCCCGCCGCTACTTGGCGACCCAGGGCCAACGGCTCCTCGGCGAAACGTTGGCACTGGCGGCCTATGCCCGCGAACAAATCGCCAACATTCCCGGTTTGTACTGCATCGGGCCGGAAATTTTGGGCAGCGAAGCGACCCACGCCATCGACTTGACGAAATTGCCCATATGTGTCAAAGATTTGGGCATCACCGGATACGAAGCGGAAGTTTGGTTGCGGGAACATTACAACATCGAAGTGGAATTGAGCGACTTGTACAACATCTTGTGCATTCTCACGCCGGGGGACACCCGAGAGACGGTGGATGTGCTCATCCGGGCATTGCAACATTTATCGCGGGAATTTCAGCACCAGCTCAGCAGTTGCTCCATCCGCGTCCAACTGCCACCCATTCCGGTTCTGGCCCTCACGCCGCGGGAAGCGTTTTACTCCGACACGGAAACCGTTCCGCTGCGGGAATCGGCGGGGCGCATTATCGCCGAATTCATCATGGTCTATCCGCCGGGTATTCCCATCTTGTTGCCGGGTGAAATTATCGATCAAGAAAGTCTCGATTACATTCGCCAAAACATCGAAGCGGGATTGCCGGTTCAAGGACCGGAAGACCCGACTTTGCAAACCATCAAAGTGATCAAAAAACACCGCCCCATCGCATAAAACCCATCGCATAAAAAACCAGGATAGCCGGCCCCACGGCTATCCTGGTTTTTCCACACCTTGTTCTTTTCCGGTCTTAATCGTCGTCCTCCATCTCTGCCCCGTCTTCCTCACATGTACAGCAAACCGTATAGCGGGTACTGACTTTCACGTCGTCAAAAAATTCAACCGTCGTGCCGCAACGTTGGCAAACGAGGATACCCACCTTCCACCGGCCCCCTTTCCAAGCCATATGTGTCATACTTTATTTTAAATGTGTCATACTTTATTGTCAATAAAAGGCGGGGGCTTGGGACGCCCCCAAACGTTGGCTGCGGTATCATTTCCCAACCTTGTCTTTTTCTGCCACTTCAGTCGCTATACTGCTCATAAATCGGAATCGAAGGCAAAACGGTCCGGAAAAAGAAGGAGACTTCCTCTGCCTCTTCATCGTCGGCAATCTGGTAGACCTGCTTCAAATGTTCGAGATTCGCCGCGTCTTCCACGCTGAGCAAAGATGAGCGACCGGTTTGGGTGCAGATGACCAACGGCTTTCCAAAAAATTGATGGGTTGAAACGATGCAAAAATCGTAACGGGCCTTTTCGGTCAACAACCCAACAAAACGAACTTGGCAACGTTCGGTCTCATCGTACAGCCTTTCCATGGGTCTACCCCTCCTTCTTTTTCAGGATGTGTTATATTATAGCATAGCGCTTTCTTTCTTGTCACAGGAAAATTTCTGAAATTTCCATGACGACTGTCCCTTCAATTTTCCATTTGTTAAAATGAGACCAGCTATCATATATACGGGAGTGAGAAGTCGTGACGAAAGCCGCGACGTTAATTTTGAAGGAAGAAAACGCCGTCACATTGGAAGACGTCAAGGCCCAACTCGCGCACTACATCGAAATGGCTCGCAAAACCGGCGAGCAATTGGGTTGGGACTACACTGCCGCCGCCTTTCCTTACACCATCGAAGACGATCCGAAGCGAGGAGGGCGATGGTTTGTCCTCAAAGGAAAAAACCCGAATTACCGCAAGCTGATTATCGGCGTCGGCAAAAATGAAGACAACCGGCCGGTCGTCCAGATCGTGTTGCCGACCGGCGCCACCCACGGCGATATCGCCAAGGGAAACGAACTGACCCGTTTTTTAGGCAAGCGTCTGAAAGCCGAAACCCGTCTTTTCAACGGCCGCACCATGCATTTTGGCGAATAATCGCTACGAATCGTCCAAGCGTTTCGCTTGGGCGCTTTTTTTTGCATAACCTGGCCCGCTTGACGCATACTTCTAACGACATCGGCTTTGCCTTTATAAAGGAGGAAAGGGACATGGACGTCCTCACGCAGGTCGAATTGCACCATTTGGAAGAACTGTTGCGCAGCGAACAGTCCGCCGCCGCCAAATTCCGGATGTACGCCGACTATTCGCAAGATGAGGGCGTCAAAAAACTGTGCGAACAATTGGCCGATCGCCACCGTGAGCACTTCATCGCCCTCATGCGGCAACTGCCTAAATCCAGCAATACCATTACGCACGAGGAAGTGAGGTCATGACCGTTCAAGCGCGTCCCGATACCGTCCTGTCGGATCAAGATTTGCTGCAAGACTGTCTCAACACGCTGAAATATTTGACGGAATGCTACCGCCATGCCGCCACGGAATGCGATTCCCGTCACTTGCGCCAAGTGTTGTGGAACATTTTGCACGATAAGCTGGAATTGCAGGCCGCCACTTTCCGTTTCATGAACCAACGGGAATGGTACAAACCGGCTCCCGCTCCGGAGAAAGACGTGCTGCAAATTTACCGTCACTTTGAACCGCAATATCAAGCCATCTTGTCTGTTTATCAATAACAACCCAAGCCAGCCCATCCCGGCGGGTTTTCCTTGTTTTTCCATTGCATCGCCACGTTCCATGGCCTATGATCGTATGAGAAAAGAATACGAACATATATTCGTATCAGAAAGGACGGACAGGCCATGATCGATTACCGTACCTTGCCCCAACATCAAGTGCTTTGTCTTGATATGAAGTCGTTCTTCGCCAGCTGCGAATGCGTCCGGCGCGGTTTGGATCCGGAAAAAGCATACTTAGCCGTCGTCGGCGACGTCAACCGGAGCGGCAGCGTCGTCCTGGCCGCCACACCCCGGCTCAAAAAAGACTACGGCATCGGCACCGGCAAGCGGATGTTCGACATCCCCCGCCTTCCGTTCATCCGCATCGTTCCGCCGAAAATGCGCCATTATTTGCGGCAGTCCATGGAAGTGACGCGGCTGTTGCAGCGGTTCGTCCCGCCGGAAGCCATTCACCCTTACAGCATCGACGAATGGTGGATCTGCGTCGACGGTCTGGAAACGCTGTTGGGGGATGCCTGGACGATTGCCCGACGAATTCGCGCCGCCATTTATGAGGAACTTGGCCTGCCATCCAGCATCGGCATCGGGCCGAACAAATTTTTGGCCAAGGTCATCCTGGACATCGAAGGAAAACAGGCGGGCGTGGCGGCGTGTTCCTACGAGGAAGTGCCGGAAAAACTGTGGCCCCAACCGGTGCAAAACATCTGGGGCATCGGCCCCCGGCTGGCGAAACATTTGCAGCAGTTGGGCGTCCGGACGGTGGGTCATTTGGCCCGCACGCCACGGGAAATTTTAATCAAAAAGTTCGGCGTAATGGGCCATCAACTGTACTACCACGCCTGGGGGGTCGACTTGTCGGCGGTCATGGGCGCCGAACAAGAAGCGCCAAAAAGCTTCGGCCACAGCATCACGTTGCTGCGGGACTATCATCATCCGGAAGAAATTCGGACCATTATCTTGGAATTGGCGGAAGAAGTGGCCCGGCGGGCCCGGGCTGCCCGTATGGTCGGCCGAACCGTCCACTTGGGCATCCGTTACAGCAAGACCGAAAGCCGCCCCGGCTTTTCCTGCTCCCGGACAATGGAACAGCCGTCCAACGTCACCCTCGACTTGTACCACACGTGCCTCCAGCTGTTCCGGGAACATTACACCGGAGAAGCGGTGCGACGCGTTTCCGTCGCTTTGAGCCAACTTTCGGCCGACGAACCGGTACAGCTCGACTTGTTTGAAGACGTGCTGAAAAAACGAACCCTTGGATACGTCATGGACGACATCCGCCGCAAATACGGATCCGCCGCTCTGCTTCGCGCCCGCAGTTACACTGCCGGCGGCGTCATGCGGGAACGGGCGAAAAAAATCGGCGGCCACTGGGCGTAAGGGCAAAAACAAAGCGCCGTTTCAGCAGGAAAAGCTTGAAACGGCGCTCGTTTGACATTCGTATTTTGGACTTTCTCGTATTTATTCCAGCTTACGAAGGCACCTTGACCGGGTTGGAACGGCTGATGGGATAAAACCGTCCGCCCAACATCCGTACCCCCAAGTCTACGCAATACGTTCGGCCTTGCTCGATGCCAAACAATATCCATTGGCCCGATTCATGGTTAATCCCGTAATCGACGTAGGAGTCCAGCCCGTCGCCCTTCACTTCCCGTTCGGTCACATCGTACAAACGCAACGCAAAGGGCAAATCCGACCACGGCATGTTGAACATTTCTTCCAACCGCTTCTTCCAACCGGGAGATATTTCCCAAGTGGCCACCAGCGAATTGGGTTGCCGGTACAACATGCGTATAGCCGGGTCGTCTACTGACCGCTTGTCGGCTGGTTTCACCTTCATTCGGCATCCAAACTCCTTTAGAGATTAGTATTTTCATCATGATAACACAAAAACTATATTTTGAAAAGTCAAATCCCGTCTCATTCCTCGCGGGCGCTGGCGAAAACCATGACGTATTTGACCAATTCCAAAAGGGCCACTAAAGCGCTGGCCACGTAAGTCAACGCCGCCGCGCCCAACACTTTCTTGACGCCCGGCATTTCCTCCTGCCGCAAGAAGCCCATTTCCACCAGTTTCCGCCCCGCCCGGGCACTGGCGTTAAATTCCACCGGCAACGTCACCAGTTGGAAAGCGACAGCACCGGAGAAGAAAAGAATGCCCAAGCCGATCAAGCCGCCAGCCTGAAACAAAAAACCGGCAATCAGCAGAAACGGCGCCAACGACGAACCGAGGTTGGCGATGGGAAAAATGCGGTGACGCAACACCAACATCGGATACGACACTTTATGTTGGATGGCATGGCCGACCTCGTGCGCGGCGACCGAAAGGGAAGCGATGGAGTTGCCGTAATACACTTCTTCCGACAGCCGCACTTTGCGGGAAATCGGATCGTAATGGTCGGACAACGTACCGCCCCGGGACAATTCCACATCCACATGGTACAGGCCTTCCGAATCCAGGATGCGCCGCGCCACTTCGGCCCCCGTCAAGCCGCAAGATGAGCGCACTTGCGACCACCGGTTGAAGTTGCCTTTCACTTTAAATTGGGCCCAAAGGGCGATTCCAAATGCGATGAAAATAAGAAAGTCCATCGGATGAAACAAAATCATGTTACGCCATCTCCCTCCATCTCACTCCATCCATCACTCGAACCGACATGTTCCGGTTTGTATGAACATCGCCTTTACTAATCATTATAAATAAAGAACGGAAAACATACACGGTGCAACGTCCAAGAAAAACCCTTGAAAGGGGGGGAAATGATGCAAAAAAAACCAATCCAGCCGACAATCCACCACCCTGTACGCTATTCCTCCCTCCGAGACGCCCTAGATATTAAAGTTACGCCTCCGGAAAAAACGGCCGAAAGCCAAGAAATTAGCGACGACGATTTGATCCCGCCTTCCTGCGACCGTCTCCCTACTTGACCAGCCCGTGCTTATACGCGTAAATGGCCGCTTGAGTCCGATCTTCCACACCCAACTTGGCGAGCAAATTGGTCACGTGATATTTGACGGTTTTGACACTGATAAACAGCTCGTCGGCCACTTCCTGGTTGGACTTGCCGGCGGCGATGAGCCGCAGCACCTCCATTTCCCGTTCGGTCAAACGGTGGTGCGGCAACGCGTTTTGTTTTTCCTGCCGGAAACGGCTCATCATTTTCGCCGCCACTTGCGCTTCCAAAACCGGTTGATCGTTGACGGCCGCCCGAATCGCCTGGGCAATTTCCGTCGCCCGCGACGTCTTCAACAAATAACTGAAAGCGCCGGCTTCGATGACCGGATAAATTTTTTCATCGTCATAATAACTCGTTAACACGATTACTTTGCAAGCAGGGTGGATTTCCATTATTCTGCGGGTGGCCTCGATTCCGTCCATCTTTTCCATAACGAGATCCATCAGCACTACATCCGGTTTGTATTGCTCCACCAGCCGCAACCCTTCTTCTCCGCTGGCCGCCTCCCCTACCACTTCCATGTCTTCTTCCGTTCCCAAAACGGCCGCCAAACCGATGCGAACCATTTCATGGTCGTCGACCAACAACACTTTAATCGGCGCTTTCATCCGACTCACCCCCGGACAACAACGGCACCCGGATGTCGATTTTCGTGCCTTTTCCCGGCGCCGTGATGATATTCAATGTGCCCCCGATTTCGTTGACCCTCTCCCGCATGGAAGCTAAGCCATAAGACGTCTGCTTCCGTTCATTCAAGTCAAAACCGACGCCGTTATCTTGAATCAGCAAGCGCATCGTCTCTCCTTGACAATGCAATTTCAACGACAGCTTCGTGGCCTTGGCATGCCGCAAGGCATTGGACAACGCCTCCTGGACAATGCGGAACAAATGGTTTTCAATTCCCCGCGGCAACTGCAACGCCTCGTCCAATTCCCACGTCAATTCGATAGGCACTTTGGCCCTAAGTTCGTGCAGCAATTCCAACACGCCATCCGCCAGCCGCTTTCCTTCCAAATGGACCGGCCGCAAATGGAGCAACAACGCCCGCATCTCCGATTGCGCCACCGACGCCATTTCTTCGATGAGATAAATTTGCCGCCGGGCTTTATCCACATCTTTGTCCAACGTCCGGGCCAGGGCCGTGGCCGTCATGGAGATGGCGAACAATTGCTGACTGACGGCGTCGTGCAATTCCCTGGCCAGCCGTTGGCGTTCTTCGACGACGGCCGAAAGTTTCGCCTGTTGGGCCAAGCGGGCGTTATGATTGGACAGCCGCTGCAACGATGAAATTTGTTCTTCCCATTTGACGGTGATCCGGTTCAATTGCTCGGCCAATCGCCCGATTTCATCCTCGCCCAGCGGCGGGATGGTAACCGACAAATTGCCGCGCTCCAAATGCATCATCGCTTCCCTCAACTGTTTCAAACGGGATTGTATCCGGACGGCCGACCAGTAGCCGAAACCGGCTCCGGCGACGATGACGGCCCCGAGCAAAGCGAGCAACAATTGCACCCCTTCCCGCCAGCCGGATGGCCAGACCAAATGACCGCGGACATAGAAAAAAACGATGAGACCGCCAAACAACAACAAACTGTACAGCATCGACTCGCCCATGCCTTGCCATATGAGATTTGTCAAGCGCTTGCCCACGAACGAGTCACCTCACAACAGCTTCATGTCAACGTCGCCGAACAAATAGACGACGACCAGTTTCAACTTTTGCCGGCTTTGGTGGTATCCCGGCGACTGCCACTGCACTTTGTTCAACACCCCGGAATCGACTTCGTCGTTCAAACGGAAACGCCCGACGCCGAGAAAAACATCCAACATGATGCCGTACTCCGTCGGTACGTACAGCTCGACGTCGCCAAATAAACCGTACAAGACAATCGTCGTCTCTTCTTGCTCCGGCAAAGCCAAAGAAAAATCGAGAAAAATTTCCCCGGCCACATGCCACAATCCCATACTTTGCAGAACCCACGGCGCCCGTTCAAATTTTAAACTTTCCACCAGTTTCTGTTTTTGCCGAGGAAACTGCGTTTGCGGAAATTGCCTGAACTTCATGTAAAAGAGGCCCAATAAAATCAACCCGCTGGCTATGACCAACAACAAATGATTGACGAGCAGAATGATGAATCCAACGCCTGCCAAAAGGTAGCCCCTTTTCGTATGGTTGTACCTACGGGCACGATAAAGCCCCAAAATGAGCAACAGGAGGGCGAGCAACGTCATGACATCGAGAAAATGCACCAAAAACAAAAACACACCGGCTCCAATGAGTAACCAAGCCGTATTGCGATATTTTCGCCGAAGAAAATTCATGCCGCACCTCCTCGCGCATTTCGGGAAAAAAGCCATAGGGCAAACGACGCCCTATGGCCACAGATCAACTTATACTATATCACATCCGCTTTATCCATCCGACATTTTCTCCCGCAACGACTGCAATTGCTCTTCCACTTTCCGTTGCATGAGTTCGTCGGCGCGGTTGGGAGTCAGCGGCTCGGAAGAAGGGCGGCGCATCAAGTCCGTCTCCACCTCCATTTGGAGGATTTTTTCTTCCATCCTCCGAAACTCCCGCACGGCTCGGCCCGTCTGCAAAGGATTGGACGACGTCATGCGCGCCATTTGCTGGCGGGTTTTTACCAGTTCAGCCCGGGCCGCCAATTCTTGCCGCCGGTTGCGCATCTGGTAATACTGCTCCTTCATCTCGTGCAACTGTTGCACCAACTCGTCCACCGCCAGCTTGGCTTCCCGATGAAGCGCCCGAATTTCTTCCGCCTCTTGATCGTAATACAGTTTTTCTTGCAACCAGAGCCGGGCTTGTTCGTCGTCGCCTTGTTCCAGGGCCGCCATCGCCTGCGCTTCCCGCTCCATGGCGATGCGCATCACTTCGTCCAACCGCTGTTTCAATCTCCGCTCAGTTGCCATCTGTTTGGCGACGCCGACTTCCGCCTGGGCAATCTCTTTTTCCATATCCCGCAAATATTGATTCAACATGACTACCGGATCTTCCACCTTGTCCAGCCACTCGTGGACGGAAGCAATGGTAATTTCTTTCATCCGTTGAAAAACGCCCATTTTATTCTTCCCCTTTCGATTTATTGTCTTCCTCTTCGTACTTTTTCAACTTCTCCCGCAACATGCGGATTTCGTTTTCCATGGCCTTCTTCTCCAATCCGTCCATCATCTCGTCCAGGACCGAACCGCCGGAAGATTTACCCCATGGTCCCATGGTTTTGCCATGTCCGGTGCCGTCCCATCCAACGGGACCATGCCCCCATTTGTCGGCCGACACGGCACCGGAATGGCCGTTCCAACCGGCGAAATGGAGGTGATCCACATCCTTCGGAATCACCCAACTGGCGATGAGGTACAATGGAATGACGACCCCGGCGGAAAAGAAAGCCGACACTGCCACCACCAGCCGCAACAAGGTGGCATCGAGATGAAACGCCTCCGCCAAGCCGCCGCACAAGCCGGTCAATTTCCGGTCGTGGCTGGAGCGATACAACTTCATCATGCTTCACTCCCCTTCTGCCTCAACTTTTGGCGCAACCGCTCCATTTCCGCCGACAACCAAGCGGCATCGGCCCAAAAGTTCCGCTTCCTCGGCGGCATCATCCGGACGTCTTGCCAAACCCGGGCTTCCAGTTCCAGCTCGGATACGTACTCTTCCACCGATTGAAGCACATCGCGCTCCGCCTGTCCGCCATGGAACCGTCGGTAAAACTGTTGTTGCAATCGCGCCGTCTCTACCCGGGCGTAATAATATTGCCGCCGCTCCCGCAACGTCTCGTATTCGTCTCGGACGGCAAGCAACTCCGTTTCAACGGCCTGCCGGGTTTCTTCCCAATCCGCCAACAGAGCGGCATACTCCCGGCACCTCTCTTCATAGCGCAACTTTTCCGCCAGCGCCATGCGGCAAAGTTCTTCTTCCTCCGCCTTCATGGCGAGCTCCGCCTGCCGTTCCCTTTTTTTCCTCAGCGCTTGGGCTTCCGCCAGCCGTCCGCGCAGCTGGCGTTCGTGTACTTGACATTCACAGGCCAAACGCTGCAAATGAACCAACCGTTTATGTAGCTCGGCCAGCCGCCGGTCCATCAAACGTAACGGGTCTTCCGTCTTCTCCAACCAATCGTTGACCGTCGCGGTTCCAATGTCCCGCATGCGTCGAAAGACACTCAATCCGGCTCCCTCCTTCAGACTCGAATCAATTTCTTCACTCTGGTTTCATTGTAGGAAACCCCCTCACGCCGCAAAACCGACGCGCGACGGTTTTTCGGCCTGGACTTTAGACCAGGAGCTTGTCCGACCGAAAGCAGAGGCGAAACCATTTGCGTCGCGGTACGTCAATATGGATGGGAAACGTTCAAAGAAGTATATGGAAGGGAGACCGTCACGTGAAAAAACGGGTCTCTTGGAAAGTTTGTACGTTGACACTTCTCCTTGTCACCGCTGTTGTGTTGGCCATTGGTTGCGGTTCGCAAAACGTACCGTCCAACGAACAGACCGAAACCGACGCCCACTCGGGAGGCGAACCGTCTCCGGACGCGCCGATCCCTTCGGTGCCAGAACCGATCGATGAGCAAACACCGGCAGGAACCCAAGAACCGGATTCCTTACAAAAACCGATCGATCCGGCCGACATGGACAAACCGGTGCAACATCCGGCCCAACGGCCCTGACCGCCGAAATCGCCGTCAGCGCGTTACATGACCTCGCACCAAGCCGAAGCCGTGGAAGAGGTAGAACCTCGCCTTTGGTGCATGCTCGAAACGATTCACCCGACAATATGAACAAGGCGATAAAAAAGCAGGAATCCCGGACTTGGGAATTCCTGCTTTTCTGCGCTCGAACAGTTTTCGACGCCTTGTCGGTTAGTATAAAATGATTATAGAAAGGTCATGAAAATGGAAACCGGCGGGAGGGCCCTTGATTGGTTGATAATTTTCTAGATTTTATAAAAGATTTTGGTGCTTTTGGTTTGTTTGTTCATGCCTTTATCGATGCCATCATTTTTCCGATTCCGGCTTTTTTCCTGCAAGTGTCGCTCAGCCTGCTTCATCCGACCTCGGCATTGTGGTTGGCCACTGTAGGATACATTGGGTGTCTACTCGGCACCCCCATCGGTTACCTCATCGGCAAGTTTTTAGGTCACACCGTTATGGAACGATTGTTAAAAAAAGAATGGATCGACGCCGCCTCCCGAATGTTTCGGAACAACGGCGAATTGGCCATTCTCGTGGGTGCGTTTACGCCGATCCCGTTTAAAGTGTTCACGATCTTGTCCGGATGTCTGAGCTATTCGTTTTGGAAGTTATTCATCTATGCCGCCTTCGGGCGGGCAGCCAAATTTTACGTCGTCGGTGCCCTTTTCTACATCTACGGGCAAGCTGCGGAAGCGATGATCCACGGCTACTTAAACTACGTCTTCCTCGGCATCGCCGCGGTTTTGACCGTCGTCATCTTGTTCGTAAAAAAAAGACGGCAAAAGAAAAAGGAAACGCTTCCGCAATCGGCGGAAGCGGAACAAACGTACTGATCCGTCAATATGCCGTCCAACCGGCATCGGCTACAATGACGGCACCGTTGACAAAGGAAGCTTCATCGGAAGCCAAAAACAGCGCCACCGCGGCGATTTCCTCCGGTTCACCGCTGCGCGGATTGAAATTGCTGCCTGCCATCGCCCGTTCCATACCGAACGGATTGGGTGAAGACATGGTCGTACCGATATTCGTGTTCACGCCGCCCGGGGCGATGGCGTTGCACCGTATGCCCAACGGGGCGTATTGAAAAGCGACGTTTTTCGTCAGGCCGACAACCCCGTGTTTTGATACGGTATAGGCCGTGCCGGCGCGGGAGCCGTGCAAACCGGCGATGGACGCGATGTTGATGATGACACCGGATTTTTTCCCCGTAAAGATGGGCAAAGCTTTCCGGATCGTACGCATGGGTCCGTACAAATTCACCGCCAACACTCTTTCCCACAATTCATCGGTCAAATCGGCCGCCGGGACAAAATTGTCCATGATGCCGGCGTTGTTGACCAAAATGTCCAAGGTACCGTACGTCTCCACCGCCGTATCGATAAGCCGCCGCACGTCGTCTTCTTGCGCCACATTGGCGTACACGGCCGTGGCCGTTCCCCCGAAACCGGCAATTTCCTCTACGGTTTGCTTCGCCCCCTCCTCATTCACATCGGAAACGACCACTTTGGCTCCCTCTTGGGCGAACCGCACCGCTATCGCTTTCCCCATTCCCGACGCCGCACCGGTCACAATGGCCACTTTATTTTGCAGTTTCATGGCCCAACTCCTTTCTTTCCATTTAGATTGGAATATACTGTATGTCCCTATTGTAGTCTTAGAATTATGAATGGTAAAGCTTTCCTCACAATTTTTTATAAATGGACCGATTTCGGCGAAAATATTTAACAGCTGACTGAAAAAATTTGCATGAAATGAATTGGCCTTCCACGGACATAATAACATCATGGGATCATTTTGTTCACGAATTTGAAATTTTTTCGACCGTCGGGAAGGGTTGACACAACATGGCAGCATGAATTATATTTATTACGTCATTTAAATAATTCTAATTTGCTACTTAGCCTCAAGCATTTGAAGAAAATATTTGAAGGAGGAACAAACCATGTCTTTAGTCGGTACCGAAGTAAAACCTTTCAAAGCGATGGCATATCACAACGGCCAGTTCATCGAAGTCACGGATCAAGACTTTAGAGGAAAATGGACGATTGTCTGCTTCTACCCCGCCGACTTCACTTTCGTTTGCCCGACGGAATTGGAAGATCTGCAAAACCATTACGAGGAATTTAAGGCGCTGGGCGTCGAAGTGTATTCCGTCTCCACGGACACCCATTTCACCCACAAAGCTTGGCACGACACGTCGGAAGCGATTCGCAAAATCACATACCCGATGATCGGCGATCCGAATCACGTCATTTCCCGCAACTTTGAGGTGTTGGACGAAGCCACCGGGCTTGCCCAACGGGGCACGTTCGTCATCGACCCCGACGGCGTGATTCAACTGGTGGAAATCAACGCCGAAGGCATCGGTCGGGATGCCAGCACGTTGATCCGAAAAATCAAAGCGGCCCAATACGTCCGCAACAACCCCGGTGAAGTGTGCCCGGCCAAATGGGAAGAAGGAGCGGCGACCTTAAAACCGAGCATTGATTTGGTGGGTAAAATTTAAGGAGTGGACATCTAGACGGACAGCCTTTCCTGAAGGGCCATTCCCGACGGGAAAGGCTGTTTTATGAAATTTGAACGAGCAGGGGGGAACGATCGTGGTGCTCGATCAAGAGACAAAAGCCCAACTGAAACAATACCTCGACTTGCTGGAAAGCGACATTGTCTTAAAATATTGCGTTGGCGACGACGAACTCTCGCGACAAACGCAGGAACTGGTGCACGAAGTGGCGGAAATGTCGCCGAAAATCCATGTGGAAAAAACCCAACTGGAACGGGTTCCAAGTTTCAGTGTCAACCGCCCCGGCGAAGATACCGGCATTGTCTTTTCCGGATTGCCGATGGGCCACGAATTCAGCTCCTTCATCTTGGCCATGTTGCAAGTGAGCGGCCGGCCGCCGAAAGTGGACGCCACAACAATTGAACGAATCAAAAACATTCAAGGCGATCACCGGTTTGAGACATTTGTCAGCTTAAGCTGCCACAACTGCCCGGATGTCGTTCAGGCACTGAACGTGATGAGTGTGTTGAATCCGAACATCCGCCACACGATGATCGACGGAGCCGCTTTCAAAGATGAAGCGGAACGGCGCAACGTGATGGCTGTGCCGACCGTATTTTTGAACGGCGAACCTTTCGCCAGCGGCCGCATGACTCTGGAAGACATCTTGTCCAAATTGGGCAGCGAAGCCGATCCGACGGAATTGAACAACAAAGCGCCCTTTGACGTGTTGGTCATCGGCGGCGGCCCGTCAGGCGCCAGCGCCGCCATTTACGCCGCCCGCAAAGGGATTCGCACCGGCATCGTCGCCGAACGGTTCGGCGGACAAATTTTGGACACGTTGACGATTGAAAACTTCATCAGCGTCAAACAGACGGAAGGGCCGAAACTGGCCGCCGCGCTGGAAGAACACGTCCGCAATTACGACATTGACGTCATGTACCCGTACCGCGCCAAACGGTTGGAAAAGAAAGATCTCATCGAAGTCGAACTGGAAAACGGCGCCGTATTGAAGAGCAAAACCGTCATCATCTGCACCGGGGCCCGCTGGCGGCAACTGGGCGTGCCCGGCGAAGCCGAGTTCAAGAACAAAGGAGTCGCCTATTGCCCCCATTGTGACGGTCCGCTTTTTGAAGGCAAGGATGTGGCCGTCATCGGCGGCGGCAACTCCGGCGTCGAAGCCGCCATCGACCTGGCCGGCATCGCACGCCACGTCACCGTCTTGGAATTTTTGCCCGATCTGAAGGCCGACGCCATTCTGCAAGAACGGCTGTACAGTTTGCATAATGTCACGGTATTGAAAAACGTGGCCACCAAATCCATCAACGGCACCGAGCGGGTGGAAAGCCTCACTTACGTCGACCGGGCGACCAACGAGGAAAAAGAAATCAAAATCGACGGCGTCTTCGTGCAAATCGGCCTCGTGCCGAACACCGACTGGCTGGAAGGCACCGTGGAACGGAACCGGATGGGCGAAATCATCGTCGACAAGTACGGCGCGACCAGCGTCCCCGGCGTGTTTGCCGCCGGCGACTGCACCGACTCGGCCTACAAGCAAATCATCATTTCCATGGGCAGCGGCGCAACGGCGGCTTTGGGCGCTTTCGACTACTTGATCCGCAATTGAACAGCACCAACATCAGCGCTTGTGGATGGAATTCGTCCACAAGCCTTTCTTTTTTCTCTTTCTATCTTTACCGATGACAGAAACGAAGAGATAAGTTAATATATAAGAAAACATAGGTGAACAGTAAGAATTTTTGTGAGGTGCGTCATGACCGGATTGCAAGGAAAGAAAGTGGCCTTGGCCGCATCCCGAAGAATCGAAGAAATGAGCGAATTGGTACGAAAGCGGGGCGGCATACCCATCGTACATTCCATTCAAAGCACCGTCATCTTGGACGCCGGCCAAGTTCTTCCCGATCTTAAGCGGCTGGTGGAAGAAAAAATCGACTGGGTCATTTTGACCACCGGCATCGGAACGCAAACGTTACTGGAACAAGCCCGTCAGCACGGACTTTACGAACAAGTATTGGCGGCCTTGCGTTCATCTAACATCGCCGCCCGCGGCTACAAAACATTGAACGTTCTAAAACAGTACGGTATCAAACCGGTCGTCCAATCCGATACCGGAACGGTGGAAAACTTGATACGACATCTCCGTACCGTTCCTTTGTCCGGATGCCGCGTCGTCGTACAACTTTACGGCGAAAAAATACCCCTTCTGGAATCTTTCTTGCGGGAACAAGGAGCGGATTACAAAGAAATCTTGCCGTATCAGCACATTCCTCCTGCGGAGGAGACGGTGCTGTCGCTCATCGACGCCGTCATGCAACAACAAGTGGATGCCGTGGCCTTTACGAGCGCAATTCAAGTTCGCAATTTGTTTGACGTGGCGGCAAAACACGGTCGCACCGCCGCGTTGCAAGAGGCCTTCGCCCGCCACGTGGTGGCCGTCGCCGTCGGTTCGGTCACGGCCGACACGCTTGCCGCCAACGGCATCGGCCGAATCGTCCGACCCGTACGGGAGCGGATGGGCGCCATGATCATGGCCTTGGACAAATATTTTCTCGAAACAAAAAGCCTCGCGCCGTCAGGCGACGAGGCGGCAATCCGACAAACAAATATCTAACCGCACCGTGTCAATTTTTCTTCTGATCTTTTTCTTTTATCATCGTAGCCAGCGCCCCGGCGGAGGCCAACACATCCGCCGCGCTGGCGGGGACAAAAACGGTATTGGCTTTGCCTTCGGCCCATTTTTTCAACGCTTCAAAGGAACGGTAAGCCAACACAATCGGATCCCGCCCCCCCCCCACCACCCCGTGGGCCCGCTC
>Ga0181858_1000078_pt1 | contig 34563 bp, 46 predicted proteins | sample NewIslPassag4_SG_FD_130749 | JGI IMG/M metagenome (GOLD analysis project Ga0181858, IMG submission 130749) | Feedstock adapted compost microbial communities from Newby Island compost facility, Milpitas, CA, USA - Passage 4_SG | ecosystem: Engineered > Solid waste > Feedstock > Composting ...
AGTCTTCCGTCTTGCGGCGGGAATATCCCCGCGTCTTGGGCGCGGCCAAGTCGTAGTCCCCTTCCCGGGTCATGCGGACCAAAGCCCCGGCCTGCTGCAAATAATCCCGCAAGTAAAAGGCCACCTGCAAGGCCACATCTTTCTCCACCAGACCGGAACGGCTGACGGCGCCGCCATCGGGACCGCCATGGCCGGGGTCGAGGACGATGACTTGCCCGCTTAACGGCCACCAGGCATGAGCAACACTTCCCCCCATCCCCGCCCCTGTCACGACTGCCATAAGCGACAAGAGCAACGCTCTGTACAGCCATCGCTTCACCGGTCCGGCATTCCAGCGTCGCCCATACTTGCGGAATCGCCTGTTTTCCTTTGTTTTTCCATGCTCCACGTCCATCACCACTTCCGGATTTTTTGCCGCCGGACGCCGACGAGAAAGCCTTTGTGGAACCAACGATGCACACAATCGTCAAACACTACTTGCAGCGACAGCCACGTCCACTCGTTGACCAGGGAAAACAAATGATACTTGTTGCAATTTCGCCGCACCAACTCGTCGGCCTGATTACTGTAATAGTTGCGGAACAACGCTTCGACGTCTTCCCGCCGTCGGGCGCTTTGCCAATAGCGCCGGCCGGCTTTCATCCCCATGCAAAAACCGTCTAACAGCGTTTCGAACAACGCTTCTTCCACCAGCAACCGTTCGAACCAATTGGAACGAACCAAGACCCCACTGACCATCTCTTCGTAATACATGCGGTAATCTTCCGGATTCAGCCAATCGATGGCCCGCTCCCGTAATCGCCTCCACTGGGCTTCCCGATACGCCTCAAGGTCAACGACGTTCGCCATTCCTCTCACCTTTGGAAATGCGCGTCCCATTCTACCACCTAATCATCAGCATTCCCAAAACCGGGCAGAACATCCCCGTAAAAACAAAAAAGCCCTATCCGTCCAGGATAGGACCGCGGAAACTTAATTTACAGAACGCGTTACTTCACCAATGAAGCTCTCAAATTAACGCCATATTCTAAATAACCTTTTAAACAAGTCAACATATATACCCAACCCTCTTTATTATCCAACAGCTGACTTATTATATTATCATCTTTTTCGTTAAAACCCTCTTCATTGATTTCAATTATGCTTTCTGAATCACCTAATTGATTCAGGGAAATCGTAACTTTATTCCCTTCCCCATTTGCACCCACACAAAAGACGATTTTCTTATTTGTCTCGACTTCCGTTATTTTGATTTCGCCTTGTGCATCATATTCATCATACCTCAATGTGATCGTCTTACCTTGTTCCCACCTTTCAGAACTAGATGAAAACCAGAAATTTCCTATCTTTACGGGGTCAACGAAGGCTTCAAACAGTTCATTAACCGGCTTCATTATCCTCATTTTAGTAACAATATTCATAAAAACAACTCCCTCGACTTATTATATTAAATGCCACACGCGTATTTTTCATTTTAAACTATTCCGCTTCATTAGTCTAAAAAAATAAATAAAATTATTGATCTATTTTTGCCTACAGCGTTTAATGGTCCAAATGCATATCCTGGAGCTTGCTGGGTCTGCTGCACTGTTTGGTCCGCACTCGCGCCTCATTGTTATTCGAGTGATTCGACAATGTTTAGCCGAATGATTAAGGGTGTTTTGTGGGCACACAAAATATTAAAGCTCCCAGCCAAGGGTGGCTGAGAGCCTGAAAATCCGGTATTCCTACCGTTTGGAGAATTGCGGTGCCCGGCGGGCGCCTTTGAGACCGTATTTTTTCCGTTCTTTCATTCTCGGGTCCCGGGTCAAGAAACCGGCTTGTTTCAACGCGGGCCGCAAGTTCGGATCCACTTCCAACAAAGCGCGGGCGATGCCGTGCCGGATGGCGCCGGCTTGGCCGGTAAACCCTCCGCCGCGCACATTGACCAATACATCGTATTTGCCTAAGGTGTCGGTCAACGCCAACGGCTGTTTAATAATCGCCTTCAAGGCGTCCAAACCGCCAAAATAGTCGTCCAGCGTCCGTTTGTTGATGATGATTTTTCCTTCACCGGGCACGAGGCGGACGCGGGCCACCGATTCTTTCCGCCGGCCGGTGCCGTAGTATTGTACTTGTGCCATAGTTGCCCCCCTTCCTGATTAGCCTTTGATTTCCAACGGAACCGGTTGTTGCGCCTCATGCGGATGGGCAGAACCGGCATACACTTTCAGCTTTTTGAATTGTTTCCGGCCGAGGCTGTTTTTCGGCAACATGCCGCGGACGGCCAGTTCGATCAACCGTTCCGGCTTCGTCTTGAGCAAGGTGCCGGCGGAAGTCACTTTCAAGCCGCCGGGATAGCCGGAATGGCGGTAATACATCTTTTTCGCCAATTTTTTCCCGGTCAATACAACTTTCTCGGCGTTGACGACAATGACAAAATCGCCGGTGTCTACAGGGGGTGTGTATTGCGGTTTATTTTTTCCGCGCAAAACCGCCGCCACTTGCGAAGCGAGCCGGCCCAACGTCTGGCCGGTGGCGTCCACCACGTACCATTTCCGCTCCACTTCGTTGGGCTTGGCCATATACGTCGTGCGCATCCATGACCCTCCTTACTTGACCGTACATCTATCCGTACCACAACGGTATGATTACTTTGTTCACATCATGTTTATGGTTGTCATTTCAATGAATACGGGGCTTGTGGGAAACATACTGGATCATTATAATACAATACCTGCCACAAGATCAATCCTTGCGGCGGCGCCGTCATGCCGGCCCTGGTCCGGTCCCGGGCCGCCAACAACTCCGGAATCGCCGCTGCCGCCAGCCTTCCCCGGCCCACATCGACCAAAGTGCCGACGATAATGCGCACCATGTTGTACAAAAAGCCGTTGCCCAAGACGGAAACGACCAACAAGGGCGACTCTTGCATCACGGTCTCTTCGACTTTGATGGCGTACAGCGTCCGGACCCGGTTCTCAAGGGGCGTCTTGGCCGAGGAAAAGGTGGTGAAATCGTGGGTGCCCACCAGATGGCCGGCCGCTTCCCGCATGGCCGCCACATCCAACGGATAACGGACGTGCCAAGAAAAGCGCCGCAGCCAAAGATGCGGCACTTCGCCCCGATCGATCCAATACCGGTATTCTTTTGCCTTGGCGTCGTAACGGGCGTGAAAATCGGCCGGCGCCTCTTCGGCCCGGCGGACGATGATGTCCGGCGGCAAATGCTGATTTAATATGAGCGGCCATCGCTTGACGGGGATGGATGAATTCGTCTCGAAATGGGCCACCTGTGCCCGGGCGTGGACCCCTGCGTCGGTGCGGCCGGATCCGTAAACGACGATGGATTCGCCGGTCAACCGGGACAACACCCGTTCCAGTTCCCCCTGAACCGTCCGCTTTTCGGGCGATTGCCGTTGAAAGCCGTGAAAATGGGTTCCTTCGTAGGCAAATTCCAAGCGAATTTTTCTTCTCATCGACCTCCACGCCCCATCTGCGCCTGCCGGATCGGTAAACGACAGCCGCACATCCATCTGTGTCCAGGCATACATTCGTGCATCGTGTTACAACGATGAAGCGTCCGCAACCGCCGCAGCTTGCGTTACCACGTCCTGAGCAGGAACAGGCCCGCATAAAACGGAATCGCTCCCAGCAGCAGAAGCCAGTCGGCCGTCCCCATGGACAGCCGGCGATAGCGGGTACGGCCCTCTTCCCCCCGGTATCCCCGGGCTTCCATGGCCATGGCCAATTCCTCGGCCCGTTGGAAAGAGCTGACGAACAACGGCACCAGGAGGGGCAAGAGGCTCCGGATGCGGCTGGCCAAGTTGCGGCTTTCAAAATCGGCCCCCCGCGCCATTTGCGCCTTTTTGATCTTGTCGGTCTCCTCCAGCAATGTCGGGATGAACCGCAGCGCAATGGACATCATGAGCGAAAGTTCCCCCACCGGCACCCGGAAGCGTTTGAGCGGCGAAAACAGCTTCTCCAAACCGAATGTCAAGTCCATGGGCCGAGTCGTATAGGTGAGCAGCGAAGAGAACAAAATGAGGAAAAACAGGCGAAATGTAACCAGCACCGCCTGCCGCACGCCCTCTTCATAAACCGTGAACCAGCCCCATCGCAGCAACACCGGCCCTTCCTGCGTCAGGAAAATGTGCATCAACGCCAAGAGGGCCAGCAGCCAAAAGATCGGTTTAAGCCCCCGATAGACGATGGAAACCGGGATGCGGCTCGCCAGCAGCCCGCCGATGGCCGCCGCGCCCATCCAGCAGAGGGACGCGGCATTGTTGGCAAAAAAAATGAAGACGACGTAGAAAAAGACGAAAATCAATTTGGAACGGGGATCCAACCGGTGCAGCCAGGAACGGCCCGGATAATATTGGCCGATGGACAATTGGGAAGCGTTCATCGCATACCCTCCCGGGCCAGCCGGGCAACAATTTCCCGCTCCAAGGCTTCAACCGTCATCAAGAGCGGCAGGGGGCGTTCAAGCCGGCTGTTGAGCGCCTTGACAAAACGGGCCGGCTCCGGCAACGCCAAACCGGCGGCGTTCAGCACATCCTCCCGGGCGAACACTTCTTGCGGCGTGCCGGTCAGAAGCACCTGCCCGTCCTTCATGACCACCAGTTGCTGGGCGTAACGGGCCGCATCTTCCATGCTGTGGGTGACCATGATGATGGTCATGCCCTCTTCCCGGTGCAGCCGCTCCAACAACGCCAATATTTCCCGCCGTCCGCGGGGGTCGAGACCGGCCGTCGGTTCGTCCAAAATCAACACTTTCGGCCGCATGGCCAGCACGCCCGCCAGAGCCGCCCGGCGCCGCTCGCCGCCGCTTAATGCGTAGGGCGACCGGGACAAATGTTCCTTTTTCAAACCGACCATCCGCACCGCTTCCGCCACGCTTTGCCGCACCAGTTCATCCGGCCAGCCCAGCTGTTTCGGCCCGAAGGCGATGTCTTTTTCCACCGTTTCCTCGAACAATTGATGTTCGGGATATTGGAATACCATCCCCACCATTTGCCGCAAAGCCCGCAAGTCGCTCTTCCGGGGGGTGATTTCCACCGTCCCGACCCGGAGCGTGCCTTCGGTCGGCCGCAGGAGGCCGTTGAAATGTTGCACCAGTGTCGATTTTCCCGATCCGGTATGACCGACAATGGCGGTAAAACTGCCGGATGGGATGTTGAGATTTACGTCCTTCAGCGCCGTCCGCGCGAAAATCGTTCCCGGCTGATAAATGTGGGTCAAGGATTGGACAACAATTTCCATAACGCTTCCACCAATTGTTCCCCGTGCAAAATGTTTTCGTCCAACTTAATGCCTTGCCGCCGCAGACGACTGGCCAGTTCCACCGCAAATGGCACATCAAGGCCGGCGTCCAGCAACACGTCCCGCTGCAATAACACTTCTCCCGGAGGACCGACAAGCCGAATGCGGCCTTCGTGGATGACGATCACCCGGTCGGCGAGCAGCGCTTCTTCCATAAAATGGGTGATCTGGATGACGGTGATGCCTTCCTCCCGGTTCAACTGCCGTACCGCTTCCATCACTTCTTGGCGGCCTTGCGGATCCAACATGGCCGTCGCCTCGTCGAGAATGAGAATGGACGGGCGCATGGCCATAATGCCGGCGATGGCCAAGCGCTGTTTTTGTCCGCCGGAAAGCTGATGAGGCTCTTGTTCGGCCAAGTGGGCAATGTTCAGTTTGGCCAATGCTTCTTCCACCCGGCGCACCATCTCGTCGGGAGAAACCCCCATGTTCTCCAGGCCAAAAGCCACGTCTTCCGCCACATTGGTGCCGACAATTTGGTTGTCGGGATTTTGGAAGACCATGCCGGCTTGCCGGCGAATTTCCCAACGGTGCGCTTCGTCCCGGGTGTCCATCCCGCAGACGAGCACCCGCCCGTCGGTCGGCGTCAAGAGGGCGTTGAGCTGTTTGGCGAAGGTCGATTTCCCCGAACCGTTATGGCCCAAGATGACCACGTATTCGCCGGGAGCCACTTGCAGATCGATGCCCTGCAAGACGGCATGGTTTTTCTCTTCCGAATGCTCGTCCGAGGCATAGGCATACGTCAAACCTCGGACGTCGATGGCCGGCACTGGAGGCATAATCGCCCCCTCCCCTCCCTCTAGATAGAGGAAAAAGGATGACACGAAAAAAGCCAACAACCGCTCCTTCTGCCATCCTTTTACATGTCAACATTGTTCATTTCCGCTTTGCTGTTTCCAATTGCCTTCCCGTCCCGCTTATTCCACCAATTCCTTATTCCACCAATTCCAAAATCACCATGGGCGCGCCGTCGCCCCGGCGGGGACCCAGCTTCAAAATGCGGGTGTAGCCCCCTTGCCGATCGGTGTAACGCGGCGCAATGTCGGAGAACAGTTTTTGAATGGCGTCTTGGTTCTCGTTGGCCTGCTCTTTGCGGACAAAGGCCGCCACTTGCCGCCGGGCGTGAAGATCCCCCCGTTTGGCCAGCGTAATCATTTTTTCCGCGATGGAACGCACCGCTTTTGCCTTCGCTTCCGTCGTCTTGATCCGTTCGTAAATGATCAAGTCGGTCACCAGGTCGCGAAACAAGGCTTTGCGGGCGCTGGTATGCCGTCCCAGTTTCGAGTATGCCATGTGTCTCCCTCCTTTACGGCAATCTTGCGGTCATTCGACTTTTCGGAAGGATAATCCCAGTTCCGCCAGCTTTTCTTGCACTTCTTCCAGCGATTTCTTGCCAAGGTTGCGCACTTTCATCATGTCTTCTTCCGTCTTGTTGATGAGCTCATACACCGTGTTGATGCCGGCCCGTTTCAGGCAGTTGTAGGAGCGCACCGACAAATCCAGCTCTTCGATGGTCATTTCGAGGATTTTGTCTTTTTGATCTTCCTCTTTTTCTTTCATGATTTCTTCGCCCTGGCTGTCGCCCGTCAAGTCGACGAAGAGCTTTAAATGTTCGATCAAGATTTTCGAACCGAGGCTGACCGCCTCTTCCGGATGGATGCTCCCGTCGGTCCACACTTCCAAAGTCAGTTTGTCGTAGTTGGTCACTTGTCCGACCCGGGTGTTCTCCACGGTATAATTGACCCGCTTGATGGGGGTGTAGATGGAATCGACGGGAATGACCCCGATGGGTTGATCTTCTTTCTTGTTCTTTTCCGCCAGAACAAAACCCCGGCCCCGGTTGGCTTCCATCCGCATGTAGAGCCGGCCGCCCTCTTCCAAGGTGGCGATGTGCAACTCCGGGTTCAAAATGTCCACGTCGCTGTCGGCGCGAATGTCGCCGGCCGTCACTTCTCCCGGGCCTTCTTTCTCTATCTCCAGGAGTTTTTCCTCGTCGGAATGAATGCGCAAGGACAATTGCTTCAAGTTGAGGATAATCTCGGTCGTATCCTCAACGACCCCGGGAATCGTGGAAAATTCGTGCAAGACGCCCTCGATATAAACACTGGTCACGGCGGCTCCCGGCAGCGACGAGAGCAGGATCCGCCGCAACGAATTTCCCAAAGTGATCCCGTATCCCCGTTCCAACGGTTCTACGACAAATTTCCCGTACGTCCCTTTTTCATCGACTTCCACCAGCTCGATTTTGGGCTTTTCGATTTCTATCAAACCGGGAACCCTCCTTACCAAACGTCAAGAACCATCTGGCACCGACAGGCATACGCCGCCAATATGTCTACCATTATGAACAAGAATACGGTACATTATACCATTCCGAGGCATTCGTTGCACGAATTTTTGCACCGCAATCCCTTGTCCATAAGGCATTCGCATGTCAGACGCGACGACGTTTTGGCGGACGGCACCCGTTGTGAGGAATTGGCGTCACGTCCTGAATCGAGCTGACTTCCAGACCGGCGGCTTGCAAGGAGCGAATCGCCGCTTCCCGGCCCGCCCCCGGACCTTTCACCCGCACCTCGACCGTCCGCATGCCGTGCTCCATGGCCGTTTTGGCGGCCGCTTCGGCAGCCATTTGCGCCGCAAACGGCGTGCTTTTCCGCGAACCTTTGAATCCCATGGTTCCAGAGCTGGCCCAGGCAATGGCGTTGCCGTGCGGATCGGTGATGGTCACGATGGTGTTGTTAAACGTGGAGCGAATATGCGCCACGCCGCTTTCGACGTTTTTCCGGTCCCGGCGTCTGGTCCGTGTGGTCCCTTTGCGCGCTGCCATCTCATTCCCTCCTGTTCAATGGATTTCAAGCCCCATTATTTTTTCTTGTTCGCCACAGTCCGACGGGGTCCTTTGCGGGTCCGGGCGTTCGTCTTCGTCCGTTGCCCCCGCACCGGCAGCCCTTTGCGGTGACGGATGCCGCGATAGCAGCCGATCTCCATCAACCGTTTGATGTTCAGGGCGACTTCCCGGCGCAAATCCCCTTCCACTTTATAGTTGCGGTCGATTTCATCCCGCAGGCGGGAAATTTCATCTTCCGTCAAGTCGCGGACGCGGGTGTCCGGATTGACGCCGGTGGCCGCCAAAATTTTCTTCGCCGTGGGCAGCCCAATGCCGTAAATGTACGTCAGCGCCACTTCGATCCGCTTGTCCCGGGGCAGGTCCACACCGACGATACGTGCCATCGTTCAACCTCCTTTATCGGCAAAATCTTCTCCGTTTTATCCTTGTTTTTGCTTGTGCTTCGGGTTTTCGCAGATGACCATGACGGCGCCTTTGCGTTTGATGACTTTGCATTTTTCGCACATCGGTTTAACCGACGGTCTTACCTTCATCAGGTTCCCTCCTCACTTGTACCGGTAAGTGATGCGGCCTCGGGTGAGATCGTACGGGGAAAGCTCGACGGTGACCCGATCACCGGGAAGAATCCGAATGTAGTGCATGCGAATCTTGCCCGAAACGTGGGCGAGCACCTTGTGTCCGTTTTCCAATTCGACACGGAACATGGCGTTGGGCAACGGTTCGATGACCGTGCCTTCCACTTCAATGACATCCTCTTTAGCCAGAAGAATCCTCTCCTTTCTCCTTTGATTCAGCGCTGTCTGCGTGTTCTTTACCCTCATCATATGAAATGAACGTTCGTACCGCAAACCGCAATTTGGCGTTGGGAACCCGCCCCGTTTCTTCGAGACAACGCACCACCTCGTTGTCCACGAAGGGCATGGGGCGAAGGTGACGGACGTTCTTTCTTTTCGGCTTGTCAAAGCGCCGTTTGTCCCCATCGGCGATCCAGACGAACCGATCGCCTTCGCACCGGATGACGACGGCGTACGTGTCGGCGTCTTTGCCTTGGGTCACGAGGACCACTTGTCCGACTTTCGGCATTTCCAACGGTTTGGCCATAGCGATTCCCCATTATGATGCAACGGTCAAAATTTCACAACCGGTCTCGGTAATGGCTACCGTGTGTTCGAAATGGGCGCACCGGGAGCCGTCCACGGTAACGACCGTCCAGTTGTCGCTGAGGGTTTTGACAAAACGCTCGCCGGCGTTCACCATCGGTTCAATGGCCAACACCATCCCCGGCTTCAAGCGGGGGCCTTTGTTGGGCGGACCGTAATTGAGAATTTGCGGTTCCTCGTGCAAATTGCGCCCGATGCCGTGGCCGACGTATTCCCGCACGATGGAAAAGCCGGCGGCTTCCACCGTCGTCTGGATGGCATGGGAAATGTCGGACAGCCGATTGTTGGGCGTCGCGTATTTCAAACCTTCGTACAAGGCCCGCTCGGTCACTTCCAACAGGCGCCGATCCTCCTCGGAGATGGTGCCCACCGGGTACGTCCACGCTGAATCCGCATGGTATCCGTCAAATTCCGCGCCAATGTCCAAGGTGACGATGTCCCCGTCCCGCAACCGGCGCTCCCCGGGAATGCCATGGACGAGTTCTTCGTTGACGGATACGCAAATGCTTCCCGGAAAACCCCGGTAACCTTTAAAGGAGGGCTTGGCATGATGCGCTCGGATAAAGGCTTCGGCTATCTCGTCCAGCTCCTTCGTCTTCACGCCGGGACGAATGGCTTTGGCCACCTCCGCCGCCGTCAATGCCACGATCCGGCCGGCCTGGCGGATCGTCTCGATTTCTTCCTTCGTTTTGAGGATGATCACGAGGATTCGCTCCCCAACAAAGTCATGATTTGACGGGTCACCGAAGCGATGTCCTGTTCCCCGTCGACTTTCCGCAACAATCCTTGCGCTTCGTAGTGGGCCAGAATCGGTTCCATTTGGGCCATGTTGACATCCAGACGCGTGGCCACCGTTTCCGGGGCGTCGTCGGCCCGTTGATACAAGTCGCCGCCGCAACGGTCGCAAACGCCGTCCTGCTGTGGCGGATTGAACTCTGTGTGATACGTCGCGCCGCACTGCCGGCAAATCCGGCGGCCGGTCAGGCGCTTGAGCAAGATGTCCCGGCTGACTTCGATCAGAAGCACATGCGACAATTTCCGGTCGATGCTTTGCAACATTTCGTCCAACGCTTTGGCTTGTTCCACCGTCCGGGGAAACCCGTCCAACAGAAACCCGTTTCGGCAATCGTCTTTCGTCAACCGTTCCCGCACGATGCCGATGGTCACTTCATCGGGAACCAGTTTCCCGGCGTCCATGTAAGCTTTGGCTTGTTTCCCCAGTTCCGTCCCTTCTGTGACTGCTTGACGAAACATATCGCCTGTAGAAATGTGTGGAATGCCGAATTGCTGGACGATTTTCTCCGCTTGCGTTCCTTTCCCTGCCCCCGGCATTCCCATCAACACGATTTCCATCCGTCATTCCCCCCAAGCCGGGTTATTTAATGAACCCTTTATAGTGGCGTTTGACCAACTGGCTGTCGATTTGCTTCATCGTATCCAAGGCGACGCCGACGACGATGAGCAACGACGTGCCACCAAACTGGACGGTCGGCGGCAAATTGGTCACGGCCGTAAAAAACACCGGCAAGATCGCCACGGCGGCCAAAAACAGCGCCCCGGTCAGCGTAATCCGGTTCAACACGCCCACCAAGTACATTTCGGTCGTCTTACCGGGCCGTACCCCGGGAATATAACCGCCGTTTTTCTTCAAATTCTCCGCCAACTGCTGCGGGTTGATTTGGACGTACGTGTAAAAGTACGTGAAGCCGATAATCAAGATCACGTACAAGAACATGCCTAACGGACGGTTGTAGTTGAAATGTTCGATAATCCAGTCCGCCCAGCCGCGGCCTTGCCAAAAACCGGCGATGGTCGTCGGGAAAAAGAGGAGCGCCATGGCAAAAATGACCGGGATGACGCCGGCAGCGTTGACCCGGATCGGCAAGTGGGTCGTTTGCCCGCCGTACATGCGCCGTCCCACCACCCGCTTGGCGTACTGGATCGGAATGCGGCGAACCCCTTGTTGCACGTAAATGACGCCGACGATTATGGCGATGACGACCAACAAAATGGCCAACAATTTCACCGCGTTCAAGAACCATTGATCGGCCGCCCCGAAAAATTCCGAAGCGTAAATGGCCCGCACGGCATTGGGCAAACCGGCGACGATCCCGCCGAAGATGATGATGGAAATCCCGTTGCCAATGCCTTTTTCGTTAATTTGTTCACCCATCCACATGAGCAGCGTCGTGCCGGCCGTCAGGGTCAACGTAATGAGCAAGTACGTGCCGAAACCGGGATTTTCCACCAGCCCGGGAAAGATGCGGTTGAATCCGATGGTCATCCCGATGGCTTGGATGAACGCCAGCACGATGGTGAAGTAACGGGTAAATTGGGCCAATTTCCGCCGACCTTCTTGGCCTTGTCTCGCCCATTCAGCAAACTTGGGGACAACATCCATGGACAACAGCTGCACAATAATCGACGCGGTAATGTATGGATAGATCCCCATGGCAAAGATGGAGAAGTTTTCCAACGCCCCGCCGCCAAAAATGTTCAATACGCCAAAGATGTTGTTCGCCTGGATGTTCAGCAAATCGACATTGATGTTAGGGGCAGGAATAAAGGTGCCAATGCGGAACACCACCAAAATCATCAGCGTGTAGAAAATGCGCCGCCGCAAGTCGGGGATGCGAAAAATGTTGGCGAGGGTCTCAAACATTAGATCACCTCGGTTTTACCGCCTGCAGCTTCAATCTTCTCCACCGCTGAACGGGTAAACTTGTGCACCTTGACCGTCAACGGAACAGTCAATTCTCCGTTGCCCAAAATCTTGACGCCGTCTTTGATCTGCTTGATCACGCCGCTTTCTTTCAACAGTTCCGGCGTCACCACCGTCCCTTGGGCAAACCGGTTGAGTTGTTCCACTTTGACAATGGCGTACTCTTTCCGCAACGGATTGTTGAATCCCCGTTTCGGAACGCGGCGAATCAACGGGTTTTGTCCGCCTTCAAAGCCAGGCCGCACGCCGCCGCCGGAACGGGCCTTTTGTCCTTTTTGCCCCCGGCCGCTCGTTTTCCCGTGACCCGATGCGGTCCCCCGTCCAACACGTTTACGCGCCTTGCGCGAACCGGGAGCCGGTTGTAATTCGTGTAGTTTCACGCTTCGCACCTCCTCTTTCGGCCTTTTCGTCATTCTTCGATCTCTTTCACTTCCACCATGTGTTTCACTTTTTCGATCATCCCGCGAATGGCCGGGTTGTCCGGCTGAATGACGACTTGGTTGACTTTGCGCAGTCCCAGCGTCCGCGTCGTCGCCCGTTGCTGGGGTGTCCGGCCAATCAAGCTGCGCTTCAGCGTGATTTGCAATTTTTTCGCCATCTGCAACCCTCCTTCAAGGCGAGGATACGGTTAGCTGTACAGTTCTTTCACCGTCTTGCCGCGCAATTTGGCCACTTCTTCGGCCGTTTTCATCCGCCGCAACCCGTCCAAGGTGGCGTTGACCATGTTGATGGCGTTGTTGGAACCGAGGGACTTGGTCAACACGTCTTTGACGCCGGCCAGCTCCAATACGGCCCGAATCGGTCCGCCGGCAATCACTCCGGTACCTTCGGAAGCCGGTTTGATGAGCACTTTCCCGGCGCCAAAATGGCCGATGACGTCATGGGGCAAAGTAGTGCCGACAATCGGAACGCGAATCAAGTGCTTCTTCGCATCTTCCACACCTTTGCGGATGGCGTCGGGCACCTCGGCCGCTTTTCCCAATCCGGCACCGACGATGCCGTCCCGGTTGCCGACGACGACCAAGGCACTAAAACTGAAACGGCGGCCGCCTTTGACCACTTTCGCCACCCGGTTCACTTGCACGACAATTTCTTCCAGCTCATAGGCGTTGGGGTCAATTTTCACACATGTCCCTCCTTCATCTCCGACTCGTATTAGAAATCCAGTCCGGCCTCTCTTGCCGCATCCGCCAACGCTTGCACGCGGCCGTGATACGGATAGCCGCCCCGATCAAAGACAACTTTTTTGTACCCTTTTTCCAGCGCCAGTTCGGCAATGCGCCGGCCGACCAACGTCGCCGCCGCGATGTTGCCCGTCCCGGTTTCCGCAAGCTGCTCCCGCAGCGCCGGATCCAGCGTCGATGTGGCCACCAGCGTCCGGCCCGCCACGTCGTCGATCAGCTGGGCATAAATGTGCTTGGCGGAACGGAAGACATTCAAACGCGGACGTTCCGGCGTTCCCGACACTTTCTTGCGCACCCGCAGGTGCCGCCGTTTGCGCAGTTTGTTCCGCGATTCCTTGGCAATCACCGGTCTTCACTCCTTCCTCAACACGCGACCTTATTTACGCGACCTTATTTCTTACCTGTTTTGCCTTCTTTCCGGCGTATCCGTTCGTTTTCGTAGCGAATCCCTTTGCCTTTGTACGGCTCGGGTTTGCGGACAGCGCGGATTTTCGCCGCCACGGCGCCGACCAGTTCTTTGTCAATCCCCTTGACAACGACTTTGGTGTTTTCCGGCACGTCGAATTCGATGCCCGCCTCCGGCACGATTTCCACCGGGTGGGAATAGCCGACGTTCAACACCAGCTTGTTTCCCGACTTGCTGGCCCGATACCCGACACCGACCAGTTCCAGCCGTTTTTCATAGCCGTTGGTGACGCCTTCCACCATATTGGCGATGACCGTGCGGGTCGTGCCGTGCAACGAACGATGTTCTTTTTTGTCGGAAGGCCGTTCCACGAGAATTTGGTTATTTTCGATGGTCACTTTCATGGCCGGGTGCAACGTCCGGCTCAACTGCCCTTTCGGCCCTTTCACCGAGATTTCCGTTCCGTTCAGCGTGACTTCCACGCCGGATGGTATATCAATCGGTTTTCTCCCGATCCGGGACATGTCTGCACCTCCTTTGCCGCTCGTCACCAGATGTAACAAATCACTTCGCCGCCGACACCGGCCCGGCGCGCTTCTTTGTCCGTCATGACGCCTTTCGACGTCGAAATGATGGCAATCCCCAATCCCCGGAGCACCCGCGGCAGTTCTTCGTGTTTCGCGTATACGCGCAAACCGGGTTTGCTGATGCGCTTCAGCCCCGTGATGACCGGTTCATTGTTGGGGCCGTATTTGAGGAACAGGCGGATAATGCCTTGTTTGCCGTCGTCAATGTATTCGGCGTCTTTAATAAATCCTTCCGCCTTGAGTATTTCGGCGATTTGCCGTTTCATCTTCGATGCGGGGATTTCCACTTTTTCATGACGTACCAAGATGGCGTTGCGAATGCGTGTCAGCATGTCGGCAATCGGATCGCTCATCGCCATGCTTACCCCTCCTTTCACAAACTCACTGTTACCAACTGGCCTTTTTCACACCGGGGATTTGCCCTTTGTACGCCAATTCGCGGAAGCAGATCCGGCACAATTTAAACTTGCGCAACACGGCATGGGGACGGCCGCACTGTTCGCAGCGCGTGTATTCCCGTACTTTAAACTTTTGTTTGCGCTTTTGTTTGGCGATCATCGACTTTTTCGCCACGTCATCCACCCTCCTTTACCCGCGATTCTCTTCCATCCGGTGGACGGTTGCGTTCAAACCCGTCAGCGCGCAAAAGGCATGCCCAATTCCGCCAGCAATTCCTTCGCTTCTTCATCCGTATTGGCGGTCGTGACGATGACCACGTCCATGCCGCGGATTTTATCGATTTTGTCGTAGTCGATTTCGGGAAAGATGAGTTGCTCCCTCAGTCCCAAGGTGTAGTTGCCCCGCCCGTCGAAGGATTTGTCCGAGACGCCGCGGAAGTCCCGCACCCGGGGAAGCGCCACGTTGAACAATTTGTCCAAGAAATAGTACATCCGGTCGCCCCGCAGCGTCACTTTCACGCCGATGGGCATGCCTTTGCGGATTTTAAACCCGGCGATGGACTTCTTCGCCCGGGTGACCACCGGCTTTTGACCGGAAATGGCTTTCAAGTCTTCCAGGGCGCTGTCAATGGCTTTCGCGTTGGTGGCGCCTTCGCCGACGCCCATGTTGATGACGACTTTCTCGATTTTCGGTGCTTGCATGACCGACTTGTAGTTGAATTTTTTCATCAGGCTCGGAACGACTTCGTTCCGGTATTTTTCCTTCAGCCTAGGTGCCATTCAAACTTCCCCCTTTCCTACGCCACCGGCCGGCTTACTTGTCCAACGGCTCGCCGGATTTTTTCGCAATGCGCACTTTTTTCCCGTTCGGCAACACTTTGTATCCAACCCGGGTCGGCTGGCCCGTTTTCGGATCCAAAGGCATCACGTTGGAAACGTGAATCGGCGCCTCTTGCTGGATAATGCCGCCTTGCGGGTTGGCCTGCGACGGTTTGGTGTGCTTTTTGACGATGTTGACGCCTTCCACCAGCACCCGTTGTTCTTTCGGGAACGCTTTGAGTACCCGTCCGGTTTTCCCTTTGTCTTTACCGGCGATGACTTTCACCGTATCCCCAGTCTTGACGTGCATGCGCCACACCTCCTTGTGCCTCGTCGGCTGAAAGCTTATATCCGTTCATCTTGCGAAGCTGTTCGCCATTAGATGACTTCCGGCGCCAGCGAAATGATTTTCATGAAGTTCTTGTCCCGCAGCTCCCGGGCAACGGGCCCGAAAATCCGTGTCCCCCGCGGGCTCTTGTCTTCCCGGATAATGACCGCGGCGTTTTCGTCAAACCGGATGTACGAACCGTCCGGACGCCGTACGCCCCGCACCGAACGGACGACTACCGCTTTGACGACATCCCCTTTCTTGACAACTCCACCGGGCGTTGCATGTTTGACGGAACAGACGATGATGTCGCCGATGTTGGCCACCCGTTTGCCCGATGCGCCGATGACCCGAATGCACATCAGTTCCTTCGCCCCGGTGTTGTCGGCCACTTTCAGACGGGTTTGCGGCTGAATCATGGGAATCCCTCCTTCTGCGCTTCGCTTAACCGTCTATCCAATCACGTTCGAATCTAAAACTTCGCCGGAAAAGTCCCGCGTCAAATGGTGATTGCTTTCTCGACGATTTCCACCAAACGCCACCGCTTTTCTTTGGACAGCGGCCGCGTTTCCATGATCCGAACCAAATCGCCTTCCTTGGCTTCGTTGTGTTCGTCGTGGGCTTTGTACTTTTTCGTGTATTTGATCCGTTTGTTGTACAACGGGTGCCGTTTGTACGTCTCGACGCTGACGACGATGGTTTTGTCCATTTTATCGCTGACGACCCGTCCGACCAGTTCCTTGCGGCGATTACGCGTTTCAGCCACTGCAGTACCCTCCTTTCACGTTACCGGATTCCGAGTTCCCGTTCCCGCAACACAGTTTTCACCCGGGCGATGTCCTTCTTCACCTGCCGCAGACGCGCCGGATTGTCCAGCTGTCCGGTGGCCAATTGAAACCGCAGGTTAAAGAGCTCCTCTTTCAGTTTTTTCACTTGCTGTTCCAACTCGTTGGTGGCCATGTTCCGCAATTCACTTGCTTTCATTTGCCTCACCACCCACTTCACTGCGTTTGACAAACCGGGTTTTGATGGGCAGTTTATGGGATGCCAGACGCATCGCTTCCCGTGCCACTTCTTCCCGCACGCCGCCGATTTCAAACAAGATTTTCCCGGGTTTGACCACCGCGACCCAATGTTCCGGCGACCCTTTCCCGCTTCCCATCCGCACTTCCAAGGGCTTGGCGGTCACCGGTTTGGACGGGAAAATTTTGATCCATACTTTACCGCCCCGGCGCATGTAACGGGTCATGGCAATCCGCGCCGCCTCGATTTGCCGGTTCGTAATCCAGGCCGGCTCCAGGGCTTGCAACCCGAATTCGCCAAAGGTCACTTCCGTGCCGCCTTTGGCTTTCCCTTTCAACCGTCCGCGTTGTTCTTTGCGGTACTTGACCTTTTTGGGCATTAACATCGGTTTGACCCCCTTCCCCGCTCATCAAGCTTCGGCTTTGCTGCCGTCTTTTTGCTCGTCCTTTTTCCGCGCCTTCTTCGGCAATACTTCACCTTTATAAATCCACACTTTTACGCCAATCCGTCCGTAGGTCGTATGGGCTTCCGCCGTACCGTAATCGATGTCGGCCCGCAAAGTGTGCAGCGGCACCGTCCCTTCGCTGTAGCCTTCGCTGCGGGCGATTTCCGCCCCGCCCAGACGGCCGCTGACGATGGTCCGCACGCCCTTGGCCCCGGCGCGCATGGCCCGCTGAATCGCCTGTTTCATCGCCCGCCGGAAAGAAATGCGCCGCTCCAGTTGTTGGGCGATGGACTCGGCCACCAATGTGGCGTCCAGTTCCGGGTGTTTCACTTCTTGGATGTTGATGTGAATTTGTTTGTTGGTCATTTTCGTCAAGGCCAGGCGCAAGTTCTCCACTTCGGCGCCGCCTTTGCCGATGACCATGCCCGGCTTGGCGGTGTGAATCGTCACGTTGACACGGTTGGCCGCCCGCTCGATTTCGATTTTCGCAATGCCCGCTTCATACAGCCGCTTTTTCAAGAAGTTGCGAATTTTGATGTCTTCGTGCAACAGGTCGGCATAATCTTTATCCGCGTACCATCTCGATTCCCAATCGCGGATAATCCCTAAGCGCAATCCGTTCGGGTTTACCTTTTGGCCCAAAAGTTATCCCTCCTTCTTCTCGCTGACGACGACCGTGATGTGGCTGGTCCGTTTGTTGATCCGGTTGGCCATTCCGCGGGAACGGGGCGTGAACCGTTTCAGCGTCGGTCCTTCGTCGACGTAAATTTTGGAGACGTACAAGTTGTTGGGGTTCATGTTGTAATTGTGCGTCGCATTGGCGATGGCCGAATTCAGCACTTTTTCCACTACCGGCGAGGCCGCTTTCGGCGTATGGCGCAAAATGGCCAGCGCTTCCCCGACCCGTTTGCCCCGGATGAGATCGACGACCAGCCGCACTTTGCGCGCAGAAATCCGCACATAACGGGCGACGGCGCGGGCTTCGGTCACGGCCTCTCTTTCCGCCGCTTGCTCTAGCTTTTCTGCCATGGGCAAAAACCTCCTTTCACACGTTCACGCGGCTAAACGTTCACAACAAAATTGCGTCCGCATGCCCCATGTTCACACGGTTAAACGTACCCGGGATGATATCCCTCGTCTAATCGTTTTACCTTTTCCCCGTTTTCCGATCATCGCCGGCGTGTCCGCGGAACGTCCGCGTCGGCACAAATTCACCCAGTTTGTGGCCGACCATGTCTTCCGTCACGTACACCGGCACATGTTTGCGCCCGTCGTGCACGGCAAAGGTGTGGCCGACGAATTCGGGAAAAATCGTCGAACGCCGCGACCACGTTTTGATGACCCGTTTTTCGTTTTTCTCGTTCAGTTCCCGCACTTTTTTCATCAAATGTTCATCAACAAAAGGCCCTTTCTTCAAGCTGCGGCCCATGAGCATACCCTCCCTTCCCGTCGCGCATCGGTGATGGACTTAAACGTCAGGCGGAGCGCCCGGCGACCCGCGCTTTTCGCCTCGCCAAGGCGTGCAGCGGATTCCGAGGAAAATTTTGCTTCATGCATGAAGCCGTCACTTCGTCCGGCGGCGAATGATGTATTTGTCCGAAGGTTTGTTTTTCTTCCGCGTCTTGTATCCGAGCGTCGGTTTGCCCCACGGTGTGACCGGCGTTTTGCGTCCAATCGGGGCTTTGCCTTCCCCGCCGCCGTGCGGGTGGTCGCTCGGGTTCATGGCCGAACCCCGTACGGTTGGCCGTTTGCCCAACCAACGGGCCCGACCGGCCTTCCCAAGGCGAACGTTTTCATGGTCGACATTGCCCACCTGTCCGATGGTGGCGCGGCAATCGGCGTGCAAATAGCGCATTTCGCCCGACTTCAAGCGGACGATGACCATGTCGCCTTCTTTCCCCAACAATTGGGCCTCCGCACCGGCCGCCCGGACGAGCTGACCGCCTTTGCCCGGCTTCATCTCGATGTTGTGGATGACGGTACCCACCGGGATGTTTTTCATCGGCAGGGCGTTGCCCACTTTGATGTCGGCGTCCGGCCCCGACATGATCGTGTCGCCGACTTTCAGGCCAAGCGGCGCCAAGATATACCGTTTTTCCCCGTCGGCGTAATGAATGAGTGCGATGTTGGCCGACCGGTTCGGATCGTATTCGATCGTGGCAACGCGGCCGGGAATGCCGTCTTTGTTCCGTTTGAAGTCGATAATCCGATACAGGCGCTTATGTCCTCCGCCGTGATGACGGACGGTGATTCGCCCTTGGTTGTTGCGGCCCGCTTTTTTCGGCAGGGGCTCCAGCAAGCTTTTTTCCGGCTTGTCGGTGGTGATTTCTTCAAACGTCGACACCGACATGTTCCGCCGGCCGGGCGAAGTCGGTTTGTACTTTTTGACGCCCATCGCTTTCCCTCCTCGTTTTCAATTTCAATGTCCACGTACCATTACACTTCGAACATTTCGATCTTCTTGCTGTCCGGCGTCAGGGTGACAATGGCCTTTTTCCACTCTTTCGTATAACCGCTGTACCGCCCGTACGTTTTCGGTTTGCGCGGTACAATGATCGTGTTCACTTTTTTGACTTTGACGCCGAAAATCTTCTCCACGGCTTGTTTGATTTCCGTCTTGTTGGCCCGCTTGTCGACTTCGAAGACGTACTTGTTCATTTCTTGCAAGTCCGTGCTGCGTTCGGTAATGACAGGACGGATGATAATGTCGTGCGGCGTTTTCATCCTCCCAGCACCTCCCCTACTTTGACCGCGGCTTCTTTGGTCAGGATGAGCTGGTCGTGATTCAAGACGTCCACCACGTTGATGCCGTCGATGCCGACCACTTTTACGCCGGGAATGTTCCGGGCGGACAAGATCAAGTTCTCATCGGGATTTTCGCTGACAAACAGCGCCTTTTTGTCCAGTTTCAAGTTTTTCAGCACGGCGACCATGTCTTTCGTGCGGGGCCGTTCCATTTTCAGCTCTTCCAACACCAGGCATTGGCTGTCCCGCACTTTCACCGACAAAGCCGATTTGATGGCCAACCGGCGCATCTTTTTCGGCATTTTTTTCTCGTAGCTGCGCGGAGTCGGACCAAAGACCGTACCGCCGCCGACCCAAATCGGCGAACGAATGCTGCCGTGCCGCGCACGCCCGGTTCCTTTTTGCCGCCACGGTTTTCTGCCGCCGCCGCGCACCAGGGCCCGGTTTTTCGTCGCGTGCGTTCCGAGACGGCGTCCGGCCAAATGTCTGACGACCGCCAGATGCATTACATGTTCGTTGGGCTCGATGCCGAACACATCATCCCGCAATTCGAATTCGCCCACTTGTGTTCCATCCATTTTATATAAAGCGACCTTCGCCATCGGTCATCCCCCCTTCTGCCTCAATTTTTAGGCGTTAGCCTGTTGCTTCTGCACTTGTTTGATGGCGCTCTTGATGATCAAATACGATTTCCGAATGCCGGGCACCGAACCTTTGACCAAGAGCAAATTTTTCTCCGGAATGACTTTAACGATTTCCAAGTTTTGCATCGTCACCCGTTCGCCGCCCATCCGGCCCGGCAAGGTTTGTCCTTTGAAGACGCGGTTGGGGGCGATGGAACCAAGGGACCCCGGACCCCGGTGATATTTGGAACCGTGGGCCATGGGACCGCGGGCTTGGTTGTGCCGCTTGATGGCACCGGTAAATCCTTTCCCTTTCGACGTTCCGGTAATGTCCACCAGTTCCCCTTCGGAGAAAATATCGACGCGAATTTCTTGACCCAATTCGTATTGGTCGAGATCGACGCCGCGAATTTCTCGGATGAGCTTTTTCGGACCGGTGCCGGCTTTATTCGCATGCCCTTTTTCCGGTTTGTTGGCGCGATGTTCTTTTTTGTCTTCAAAACCGAGTTGGATGGCCGAATAACCGTCGGTTTCCACCGTCTTTTTCTGCATGACGACACACGGACCGGCCTCGATGACCGTCACCGGCACGACCCTTCCGTCTTCCAGAAACACTTGGGTCATCCCCAGCTTTTTGCCCAAAATGCCCTTCATCATCACTTTTCACCTCCATGCCGCCAACTTCTTCTTACAATTTGATTTCGATGTCCACGCCGGACGGCAAATCGAGACGCATCAACGCATCGACCGTCTGCGGCGTCGGGCTGATAATGTCGATCAGCCGCTTGTGGGTACGCATTTCAAACTGTTCCCGCGAGTCTTTATATTTGTGCACCGCCCGCAAGATCGTAATGATCGTTTTCTCTGTCGGCAGTGGAATCGGACCGGAAACTTTCGCTCCCGAACGTTTGGCCGTCTCCACGATTTTCTCCGCAGATTGATCAAGAATGTGATGGTCGTACGCTTTCAAGCGGATGCGGATCTTTTGCTTCGCCACGTCTTGACCTCCTTTGCGCCCATTTTTGAAAAACGGACATACTCGGCGGAAATTCCCCGCACGCCCATGACAATGCACCCGGGCGTGTCGGCAACCTCCCGCTTCATCGCCTGCCGTAGAGACCAACATTCAACATTATATCGGAAGGCTCTTGACGGTGCAAGCAAATCACTGGTTTTTTACACAAAGAGCACCAGCCGCGCAGCTGGTGCTCTTATCTTCTATGTTTATTAAGCTTCGATTTTCGTCACGACGCCGGCGCCGACGGTCCGTCCGCCTTCCCGGATGGCGAAACGGGTACCTTCTTCGATGGCAATCGGGGAAATGAGCTCAACGGACAGCGTCACGTTGTCTCCCGGCATGACCATCTCGGTGCCTTCCGGCAAGTTGACCACTCCGGTCACGTCTGTGGTACGGAAGTAGAATTGCGGACGGTAACCGTTGAAGAACGGGGTGTGGCGGCCGCCCTCTTCTTTCGTCAGGACGTACACTTCGCCTTGGAATTTCGTATGGGGTTTGATGCTCCCGGGTTTTACGATCACTTGGCCCCGCTCGACTTCTTTACGGTCGATCCCCCGCAGCAGCACGCCGATGTTGTCGCCGGCTTGCGCTTGGTCCAGCAATTTGCGGAACGTTTCCACGCCGGTGACGACCGTTTTCTTGATTTCTTCGTTGAGACCGACGATTTCCACTTCGTCGCCCACTTTCACCGTACCGCGTTCAACCCGCCCGGTGGCCACGGTACCGCGACCGGTAATGGAGAAGACGTCTTCCACAGGCATCATGAACGGCTTGTCGACTTCCCGCTCCGGCGTCGGGATGTAGCTGTCGACAGCTTCCATCAGTTCGAGGATTTTTTGCCCCCATTCGCTCGACGGATCTTCCAGCGCTTTCAAAGCCGAACCGCGGATGACCGGCACTTCGTCGCCCGGGAATTCGTATTCGTTGAGCAGGTCCCGCACTTCCATTTCAACCAGTTCCAGCAATTCTTCGTCGTCCACCATGTCGCATTTGTTCAAGAAAACGACAATGTACGGAACGCCGACTTGGCGGGAGAGCAAGATATGTTCGCGGGTTTGCGGCATGGGGCCGTCGGCGGCCGACACGACGAGGATGGCGCCGTCCATTTGCGCCGCACCGGTGATCATGTTTTTCACGTAGTCGGCGTGACCCGGGCAGTCGATGTGGGCGTAGTGCCGGTTGTCGGTTTCATACTCCACGTGGGACGTGTTAATGGTAATCCCCCGTTCCCGTTCTTCCGGGGCTTTATCGATTTGGTCGTAAGCGGTCGCCTTCGCTTTCCCTTGTTGGGCCAATACGGTGGTGATGGCCGCGGTCAAGGTCGTTTTCCCATGGTCGACGTGGCCGATGGTACCGATATTGACGTGCGGTTTTGTGCGTTCAAATTTTTCTTTTGCCATGATTCGTTTCCTCCTTTATTATTAAGTATTTTCCCGCTGAGGAATGGTTGGTGGTCAAAGGGTGGCCAAGCAAACAAGCCCCATGAAATATTGTACATCGAATGGCGAATAATGGAACCTAAGCCCCTTTGCTCTTGGCGATAATTTCATCCGAAATGCTCTTCGGCACTTCTTCGTAATGGTCGAATTGCATCACGTAAGTACCGCGGCCTTGGGTTTTGGAACGCAACGACGTGGCGTAACCGAACATTTCGGCCAGCGGCACGAAGGCGCGAATGACTTGGGCATTGCCCCGGGCTTCCATGCCTTCGATGCGCCCGCGCCGGGAGTTGATGTCGCCCATGATGTCGCCCATATATTCTTCCGGCACGGTCACTTCCACTTTCATCACCGGCTCCAGGAGGACCGGATCGCACTTGGACGCGGCCGCCTTGAGGGCCATGGACGCCGCGATTTTAAACGCCATTTCCGACGAGTCGACTTCGTGGTACGACCCGTCGACCAGTTTGGCTTTCAGGTCGATGACCGGATAACCGGCGAGAATGCCGTTTTGCATCGCTTCTTCCAGACCCGCTTGCACCGCCGGTACGTATTCTTTCGGCACGACACCGCCAACAATGTGGTTTTCAAAGACAAACCCTTGTCCCCGTTCCAGCGGCTCGAATTCGATCCAGACGTGGCCGTATTGTCCGCGTCCGCCGGATTGCCGAATGAATTTGCCTTCCACTTTGGCCGGCTTGCGGATCGTTTCTTTGTACGCCACTTGCGGTTTGCCCACGTTGGCTTCCACTTTGAATTCCCGGTGCAGGCGGTCGACGATGATCTCCAGGTGCAGCTCGCCCATCCCGGAAATGATGGTTTGTCCCGTCTCTTCGTCGGTGTGGGTGCGGAAAGTGGGGTCTTCTTCCGCCAGCTTGGACAAGGCCAGCCCCAGCTTGTCCTGATCGGCCTTTGTCTTCGGTTCGATGGCGATGTGAATCACCGGATCCGGGAATTCCATGGATTCCAGGATGATAGGGGCTTTTTCATCACACAGCGTATCGCCGGTGGTCGTATCTTTCAAACCGACCGCCGCCGCGATGTCACCGGCATACACCGTGTCAATTTCTTCCCGGTGATTGGCGTGCATTTGCAACAGGCGCCCAATCCGTTCCCGTTTTCCTTTGGTGGAGTTGAGCACGTACGTGCCGGAGCTAAGCGTCCCCGAATAGACGCGGAAGTAGGTGAGTTTACCGACGTACGGGTCGCTCATCAACTTGAAGGCCAATGCGGCGAACGGCTGGTTGTCATCGGGATGCCGCTCGGCTTCCTCGCCGTCGGGGGTCACGCCCTTGACGTGGGCGATGTCCAGCGGCGAGGGCAAATATTCGACGATGGCGTCGAGCAACAGTTGCACGCCTTTGTTTTTGTAGGAAGAGCCGCACAGGACGGGAATAAGGGAGACGTCGATGGTCCCTTTGCGCAGGCCCTGTTTAATCTCTTCTTCCGTCAGCTCTTCGCCTTCCAGGTATTTCATCATCAATTCTTCATCCAGCTCGGCCACGGCCTCAACCAGCTTGCTCCGGTATTCTTCGGCCTTGTCCTGCATGTCCGCCGGGATGTCGGTGACCTCGATCTCTTTGCCGAGATCGTCTTTGTAAATGTAGGCTTTCATGGTCACCAAATCGATGATGCCGGTAAACGTGTCTTCCGCACCGATGGGAAGCTGGATGGCCACCGGGTTCGCCTGCAGCCGCGTACGCATGGTCTCCATGGCCTTATAAAAGTCGGCCCCGACGGTATCCATCTTGTTCATGTAGGCAATACGCGGCACGCCGTATTTGTCCGCTTGACGCCATACGGTTTCCGACTGGGGCTCCACGCCGGCCTTGGCATCGAACACCGCCACGGCTCCGTCCAACACCCGCAAAGAACGTTCGACTTCGACGGTAAAGTCAACGTGGCCCGGGGTGTCGATGATGTTGATCCGATGCCCTTTCCACTGACACGTGGTCGCCGCCGACGTGATGGTAATTCCCCGCTCTTGTTCTTGCTCCATCCAGTCCATGGTGGCAGCGCCTTCGTGGGTTTCTCCGATCTTATGCACCCGGCCGGTGTAAAAGAGGATGCGCTCGGTGGTAGTGGTTTTCCCGGCATCGATGTGGGCCATGATGCCGATGTTCCTGGTGTTTTGCAAGGAAAATGCCCTTGCCACGTGCTATCTTCTCCTTTCGCTTCCGTATGGGTATCGCGAAACCGGCCTTACCAGCGGTAATGGGCAAACGCCTTGTTCGCTTCCGCCATTTTGTGGGTGTCTTCTTTCTTCTTCACGGCCGCGCCGGTATTGTTGGCGGCGTCCATGATTTCTGCGGCCAGGCGTTCCTGCATCGTCTTTTCGCCCCGCAACCGGGCGTAATTCACCAGCCAGCGCAATCCCAACGTTTGCCGGCGCTCCGGTTTCACTTCCACCGGCACTTGGTAGTTGGCTCCCCCGACCCGGCGGGCCCGCACTTCCAAGACCGGCATGACGTTTTTCAAGGCTTGTTCCAGCACTTCCATCGGTTCCCGACCGGTCCGTTGGCGGATAATCTCAAAAGCTTCGTACAAAATGCGTTGCGCCACGCTCTTCTTGCCGTCCCGCATGATGTGGTTGATGAGCCTGGCCACCAACTTGCTGTTGTAAATCGGATCGGGCATCACATCCCGCCGCGGTACTGGTCCTTTTCTCGGCATCCTTTCGCCCTCCTTCCCTATCCACCATGCAATCAGCAATTCGCTGTCCGTTTATCGAGGTACAGGCGTTTATTGAACAACGTTATTTTTTCTCTTTCGGCCTTTTGGCACCGTATTTGGAACGGCCTTGCATCCGGTTTTGCACGCCGGCCGTATCCAAAGCGCCCCGTACAATATGGTAACGGACCCCCGGCAAGTCTTTCACCCGGCCCCCCCGCACCAGCACAACGCTGTGCTCTTGCAAGTTGTGGCCAATCCCGGGAATGTAGGCCGTCACTTCAATGCCGTTGGAAAGCCGAACCCGGGCGTACTTCCGCAACGCCGAGTTGGGTTTTTTCGGGGTCATGGTCCCGACCCGGGTGCACACCCCCCGTTTTTGCGGCGAAGGCAGATCCACGTGTTCCTTGCGGAAGCTGTTGTATCCTTTCAACAGCGCCGGCGATTTCGACTTCCGAATTTTCGCTTTGCGACCTTTGCGAACCAATTGGTTCATTGTCGGCATCCCGCTCACCTCCTCACACTGCTTCGTTCACTGCCGACGGGCCAAGCTTCCAATGCAGATTCTGCAAGGGTTTTATAAGTCCACAGATCCAGGCGGTTCATTTTCTTGCTAGACTTATCCGATAATGGCCACCGCCGACGCACCGACGTCGATGCCACACGCTTCGCCCAATTCCCGCATCGTTTCGACGTAGGTAATGGGCAGCCCGGCTTCCTGGCACAATTGGATCACTTTCTCGACGACGCGCTGCTCCGCATCCCGGGCAATGAACACTTCCTTCGCCCGGCCTTGCTGAATGGCTCTCGTTGTCTGCTTAACGCCAACAACGAACTGATCCGCCTGTAGTTTGCGCATCGGACCCGATCAGCCTCCAAAGCATGGCATCATCGCATACTTTGATAGTGTAGCATCCGGGGAAGGAGGGTGTCAACCACCCTCCTTCGCGCCCCGGTTAGACTTGAACGCCGACTTTTTGCTCTGCCGCATCCACCGCATCGGCCGCCTTTTCAACGGGTCCCGCCGGCGCGTCCGGCTGCCCGTTATCGGCGCCGGATTGGGCTGGATTCACCTGCACTTTGCGGTAACGGGCCATGCCGGTGCCCGCCGGAATGAGCTTGCCGATGATCACGTTTTCTTTCAAGCCCATCAGGCGGTCCACTTTCCCTTTGATGGCCGCTTCCGTCAAAACGCGGGTCGTCTCTTGGAAAGAGGCGGCGGACAAGAACGATTCGGTCTCCAGCGACGCTTTCGTAATCCCGAGCAGGACCGGGCGGCCCACGGCCGGTTCCTTGCCGCTTTCAAAAGCCTTTTTGTTTTCTTCTTCAAAGGTGCTTATTTCCACGATGGAACCGGGCAGCATCTTCGTGTCGCCGGCGTGAATGACGCGCACTTTGCGCAACATTTGCCGAATCATCACTTCGATGTGCTTGTCGTTGATTTCCACCCCTTGCAGCCGATACACCCGCTGCACTTCTTTCAAGAGGTACTGCTGCACGGCCAGCACACCGTTGATCTTGAGAATTTGTTTCGGGTCCACCGGCCCTTCGGTCAATTCTTGGCCCGGAGCGACCGTCTGCCCTTGGGAAACTTTCAGGCGGGAACCGTAGGAGACGGTGTACACTTTCGTCTCCGTCGCACCGACAATTTCGATTTCCCGGCCTTCCCGCACTTCCCGAATGTCTTGCACGACGCCGCCAATTTCGGACACCGTCGCCTGCCCCTTCGGATTGCGGGCTTCAAACAATTCCTGAATCCGCGGCAAACCTTGGGTGATGTCTTCGCCGGCCACGCCGCCGCTGTGGAACGTCCGCATCGTCAATTGCGTCCCCGGTTCGCCGATGGACTGGGCGGCGATGATGCCCACCGCTTCGCCGATTTCCACTTGCGTGCCGGTGGCCATGTTGCGGCCGTAGCACAATTTGCAGACGCCGTGATGGCTGCGGCAGGTCAGGACGGAACGGATGTAGACATTTTCGATGCCCGCCTGAACGATCTGTTCGGCGATCTCTTCCGTAATCATCTCGTTCCGCCGGACGATGACTTCACCGGTTTCCGGATGTTTGATCGTCTGAAAACTAATCCGGCCGACAATGCGATCGTACAAGCTTTCGATGAGCTCCCGGCCTTCCCAGATGGCGGAAACCCACACGCCGCGATCGGTGCCGCAGTCTTCGTCCCGCACGATGACGTCTTGCGCCACGTCCACCAGCCGGCGGGTCAAATAACCCGAGTCGGCCGTCCGCAGGGCGGTGTCGGCCAACCCCTTGCGGGCGCCGTGGGTGGAGATAAAGTACTCCAACACCGTCAAGCCTTCCCGGAAGTTGGACTTGATGGGCATCTCGATGATGCGCCCCGACGGGTTGGCCATCAAGCCCCGCATCCCGGCCAGCTGCGTAATTTGCGACACGCTGCCCCGGGCGCCGGAGTGGGCCATCATGTAAATGGAGTTTTCTTTCCCCAGCGAATCCATCAATTTGTCGGTCAAGTCATCCTTGGCCTTGCTCCAAATGGAGATGACCCGGTTGTACCGCTCTTCTTCCGTAATGAGACCGCGCCGGTATTGCCGGAGCACTTTTTCGACTTCGGCCTCCGCTTGCGCCAAAATCTCTTTTTTGACCTCCGGCACGATGATATCGGCCACGGCGATGGTCAAGCCGGCTTTGGTGGAAAAACGGAAGCCCAGCTCTTTGATGTGGTCGAGGATAATGGCCGTCCGGGTCGTGCCGAAGCGGCGGAAAACTTCGGCGATGATGACGCCGAGAAAACCTTTTTTCACCGCTTCCACGTCCGGCAAGTTCTTGACGAACTCCCGCACGTCGGTGCCCTTTTCGTAAATGAAATATTCCTCGGGTACGCCTTTGGTCAAGTTGTCCTTGGTCGGCACGTTGATGTACGGCAGCTCCGCCGGAAAAATCTCGTTGAAGATGAGCTTGCCTACCGTCGTGCACAAGAGGGCCTGTTGTTGCTTCTCGGTAAACGTCGTTTTACCCAACCGTTTCACCGGTACGGCAATGCGGGCGTGCAAGTCGATGAGTCCGTTGTCGTAGGCCGCCATAGCTTCCGCCGGATCGGAGAACACTTTCCCCTCGCCCCGGGCGCCGGGAATTTCCAGCGTCAAGTAGTAACAGCCTAAGACCATGTCTTGCGACGGCGTCACGACCGGCTTGCCGTCTTTCGGGTTGAGGATGTTGTTGGCCGCCAGCATCAACAGCCGCGCTTCGGCCTGGGCTTCGGCCGACAGCGGCACGTGAATGGCCATTTGGTCGCCGTCGAAGTCGGCGTTGTAAGCCGTACACACCAGCGGGTGCAGGCGGATGGCCCGGCCTTCCACGAGCACCGGTTCAAAGGCTTGGATGCCCAAACGGTGCAACGTCGGCGCCCGGTTCAGGAGCACCGGGTGTTCACGGATGACGTCTTCCAACACATCCCACACTTCCGGATGGACCCGTTCCACTTTCCGCTTCGCCGATTTGATGTTATGGGCCAGGCCCCGTTCCACCAGTTCCTTCATGACGAAAGGCTTAAACAGCTCCAGGGCCATTTCTTTCGGCACGCCGCATTGGTAAATCTTCAGCGACGGACCGACGACGATGACCGAACGGCCCGAGTAGTCCACGCGTTTTCCCAGAAGGTTTTGCCGAAAACGCCCTTGTTTTCCTTTGAGCAAGTGGCTGATGGACTTCAGCGGCCGGTTGCCGGGACCGCTGACGGGCCGGCCCCGGCGGCCGTTGTCAATGAGGGCGTCCACCGCTTCTTGCAGCATGCGTTTTTCGTTCTGCACGATGATGTCCGGCGCCCCCAGCTCCAGCAGGCGTTTGAGCCGGTTGTTCCGGTTGATGACCCGCCGGTACAGGTCGTTGAGGTCCGACGTGGCAAAACGCCCCCCGTCCAATTGCACCATAGGGCGCAAATCGGGCGGGATGACGGGCAGGACGTCCAGGATCATCCACGACGGGTCGTTGCCGGAGCTGCGGAAGGCTTCCAGCACTTCCAGCCGTTTGATGATGCGGTTGCGCCGCTGGCCTTGGGCCGTCTTCAACTCTTCCTTGAGGGCTTCCACTTCTTTGTCCAGGTCGATGTCCTGCAAGAGCTTTTTCAACGCTTCCGCGCCCATGCCGGCTTGGAAGGCGTTGCCGTATTTTTCCCGGTAGTTGCGGTATTCCTTCTCGGTCAAGAGCTGCTTTTTCTCCAAGGGCGTCTCGCCGGGATCGGTGACGACATAAGAGGCGAAGTAAATCACTTCTTCCAACGCCCGCGGCGACATGTCCAGCACCAGCCCCATACGGCTGGGGATGCCTTTGAAATACCAGATGTGGGACACCGGCGCCGCCAACTCGATGTGCCCCATCCGCTCCCGGCGCACTTTCGCCCGCGTCACTTCCACGCCGCAACGGTCGCAAATGACGCCTTTATACCGGATGCGTTTGTACTTCCCGCAATGACATTCCCAGTCTTTCGTCGGCCCGAAGATTTTCTCGCAGAACAGCCCCTCTTTTTCCGGCTTCAGCGTCCGATAGTTGATCGTCTCCGGCTTCTTCACTTCGCCGTACGACCAGGAACGAATTTTCTCCGGCGATGCAAGGCCGATTTTCATAAACTCGAAATGATTCACGTCAGACACGCCAGCCAGTCCTCCCCTTTGGTCATGGTCATACCATCGGCTCCCGCGGACAAACCGTCACGAATCTTTTACCTGAACCGGCTCCAGTCGCACTTCCTGCGGCTTGACATGGTCGTCGTCATCGTCCCACTCTTTGATCTCGATCTCCTGTTCGTCGTTGGACAAGATCTTCACATCCATGCCAAGGCTTTGCAGCTCTTTGATGAGCACCTTGAACGACTCGGGAATGCCCGGCTGCGGAATGTTTTCGCCCTTGACGATGGCTTCGTACGTCTTCACCCGGCCGACCACGTCATCCGATTTGACGGTCAATATTTCTTGCAAGGTATAAGCGGCGCCGTAGGCCTCCAGCGCCCACACCTCCATCTCGCCGAACCGCTGGCCGCCAAACTGTGCCTTCCCGCCCAAAGGCTGCTGCGTGACGAGGGAATAAGGCCCGGTGGAGCGGGCGTGGATCTTGTCGTCCACTAAATGGTGCAATTTCATCATGTACACGTAGCCAACGGTCACCGGCCGGTCAAAGGGCTCCCCGGTCCGTCCGTCGTACAGAATCGTTTTGCCGTCTCGTCTGAAACCGGCTTCCTCCAACGCGTCCCAAACGTCGTTTTCATTGGCGCCGTCGAACACCGGCGTGGCGATGTGAATGCCCAAGGCCTTGGCCGCCATGCCCAAGTGGGTTTCCAACACCTGCCCGATGTTCATCCGCGACGGCACGCCCAGGGGATTCAAGACGATTTCCACCGGTGTGCCGTCAGGCAAGAAAGGCATATCTTCCACCGGCAAAATGCGGGAAATGACCCCTTTGTTCCCGTGCCGGCCGGCCATTTTGTCCCCTTGGGAAATTTTCCGCTTCTGCGCCACGTAGACACGGACGAGCTGGTTGACGCCCGGCGGCAGTTCGTCGCCGTTTTCCCGCGAAAACCCCTTGGCATCGACGACGATGCCCGATCCGCCGTGGGGCGCCCTGAGCGACGTGTCCCGCACTTCCCGCGCTTTTTCTCCGAAAATGGCGTGCAGGAGCCGCTCTTCCGCCGTCAATTCGGTCAAACCCTTGGGCGTCACTTTCCCGACGAGAATGTCGCCGTCCCGCACTTCCGCGCCGACGCGGATGATGCCGCGCTCATCCAAGTTTTTCAAGGCGTCTTCGCCGACGTTGGGGATGTCGCGGGTAATTTCTTCCGGACCGAGCTTCGTATCCCGCGCCTCGATCTCATACTCTTCGATGTGGATGGACGTGTAAATGTCTTCGTGCACCAGTTTTTCACTGATCAAAATGGCGTCCTCGTAGTTGTACCCTTCCCACGTCATGAACGCCACCAGGACGTTGCGGCCCAAGGCCAGTTCCCCTTGGTCGGTGGAAGGTCCGTCGGCCAGCACGTCGCCTTTTTTCACCCGGTCGCCTTTTTTCACGATGGGATGCTGGTTGATACACGTCCCTTGGTTGGAGCGTTCAAACTTGTGCAACTTGTACTTGATCACGTCGCCTTGCACGACGCGGCCGTCCACTTCTTCTTCCTGCCGCACCCAAATTTCGTCGGCCGTCACCCGCACGACGACACCGTCGGTTTTGGAGAGGACGCAAACCCCCGAATCGATGGCAGCCCGGTACTCCATACCCGTGCCGATAAGGGGCGCTTCCGGCCGCACGAGGGGCACCGCTTGCCGCTGCATGTTGGCACCCATCAAAGCCCGGTTGGCGTCATCGTTTTCCAAGAACGGAATGAGGGCCGTCGCCACGGAGACGACTTGCTTGGGCGAGACGTCCATGAAGTCGATGCGCTCCCGCGGCACCCGCAAGATTTCTTCCTTCCGGTAGCGGGCGGTGACCATCGCTTCTTTGAACGTGCCGTCTTCGTTCAGCGGCTCGTTGGCCTGGGCGATGATGTAGTTGTCTTCTTCGTCGGCCGTCATGTAGACGATCTCGTCGGTCACCCGCCCGGTTTCGGGATCGACGCGCCGATACGGCGTTTCGATAAAGCCGTACTCATTGACCCGCGCATAGGTGGAAAGCGAGTTGATGAGGCCGATGTTGGGACCTTCCGGCGTCTCGATGGGACACATGCGGCCGTAGTGGGAATGGTGGACGTCCCGCACCTCGAAGCCGGCCCGCTCCCGTGTCAGGCCCCCGGGACCCAAGGCGCTCAAACGCCGTTTGTGCGTCAGCTCGGCCAGGGGGTTGGTCTGGTCCATGAATTGGGACAGCTGGCTGGAGCCGAAAAACTCTTTAATCGCGGCAATGACAGGCCGGATGTTGATGAGCGCCTGCGGCGTCACCGCCTGCAAATCTTGAATCGACATCCGTTCCCGCACGACCCGTTCCATCCGGGACAGGCCAATGCGGAATTGGTTTTGCAACAGTTCGCCGACGCAGCGCAAGCGGCGGTTGCCCAAATGGTCGATGTCGTCCACGTCGCCCACGCCGTATAGCAAATTCAAGAAATAATTGACGGAGGCGATGATGTCGGCCGGCGTAATGTGACGGACCGATTTGTCGATGTTGCCGTTGCCGATTACCTTGATCACTTTGTTTTCGTCATTGGGAGCGTATATGTGAATCACTTGCAGCTTGATCGGTTCGTCGACCAGTTTCCCGCCGTAGGGCGTGTATGTGACTTCACCCAATCCCTTGTCCAGGTATGGCATGATCTTGTCCAGCAGCCGCCGTTCCAACACTTGCCCTTGCTCCGCCAACACTTCACCGGTTTCCGGATCGACCAAGGTTTCCGCCAACCGCTGGTTGAACAAGCGGTTTTTCAAATGCAATTTTTTGTTGATCTTGTACCGGCCCACGTAGGCCAAGTCGTACCGCTTCGGATCAAAGAAACGGGAGATGAGCAAATTCCGGGCGTTGTCCAACGTCGGCGGCTCACCGGGACGGAGCCGTTCGTAGATTTCGATCAAGGCTTTTTCCACCGAATCGGTGTTGTCCTTATCCAGTGTATTTTTGATGTATTCGTCTTCGCCCAACAGCTGCAAGATTTCCGCGTCGGTGCCGAATCCCAGCGCCCGCAAGAGCACCGTCGCCGGGATTTTCCGCGTCCGGTCAATGCGCACGTACAAGATGTCTTTCGCGTCCGTCTCCAGTTCCAACCAGGCTCCGCGGTTCGGGATGACTGTCGCGGTGTACATTTGTTTGCCATTTTTGTCGACTTTTTTGTTAAAATAGACAGAAGGCGAACGAACCAATTGGCTGACAATAACCCGTTCCGCGCCGTTGATGATGAAGGTGCCGGTCTCCGTCATGAGCGGAAAGTCGCCCATGAACACTTCCTGCTCCTTCACTTCGCCGGTCTCTTTGTTGATGAGACGCACCTTGACGCGGAGCGGCGCGGCGTAATTGGCATCCCGCTCCTTGCATTCATCGACAGAATATTTCGGCTCGCCGAGGGAATAGTCTACGAACTCCAGCGCCAAGTTGCCCGAAAAATCTTCGATGGGGGAGATGTCCCGAAACACTTCCCTCAAGCCCTCGTCCAAAAACCATTGGTATGATTTGAGCTGAATTTCGATTAAATTCGGGAGTTCCATCACCTCGTTGATTCTGGCGTAACTGCGCCGTTGCCGTCTGCCCTGCTGAACCACTTTACCCGCCATCACTCTCACCCCTAAAGCCCGTTATGAAATCTCGCCAACCGCCACAATCAAGAAAAAGCGAACTTGACCGCCGGACAAAAAGGATGCCACCTAGAAAGAATTGCCAAAAAAAGGCTCAATTATACCCCTTTCCGGTGACCCGTCGCAGTCCGGGGCAAGACGCTTTTCTCGGTGCCAGCGATTCGCTTTCAAGCGGTCCCGGTTGGGCCGGATCGGAACCCATAAATGTATGCATTATGCAATTTTACCATGACATATTGAGAAGATCAAATATGAATGCAGCTCAGACTTTTTCGCAACAAAACACGTAATACCCTTTTTCCCGCGCCGCACACACCACTTGTTCCGCCCCGAACAACGTTTGCAAATGCCGCTCGGTGGAAGGGGCGCCTTGTTTTTTTTGAATGACGACCCAAAGTTTTCCGCCCGGCGCCAAATGGTTCCACGCCGCTTCGTACCATTGGAACACGAGCCCTTTTCCCGCCCGCACAGGGGGATTCATGTAAATGGCATGAAAGGCAAGCCCTTTCACGGCGGCAGCGCCGTCGGCGTGCCGCACGTGCGTGGTGGCCCATTGGTACCGCCGGATGTTCATCTCCGCCTGTTGCTCAGCCCGGCGGTTG
>Ga0181858_1000084_pt1 | contig 33907 bp, 25 predicted proteins | sample NewIslPassag4_SG_FD_130749 | JGI IMG/M metagenome (GOLD analysis project Ga0181858, IMG submission 130749) | Feedstock adapted compost microbial communities from Newby Island compost facility, Milpitas, CA, USA - Passage 4_SG | ecosystem: Engineered > Solid waste > Feedstock > Composting ...
GCGGGCGCCCCCCCCGCCGATCTGCGCTTCAAGCTTCTGGAGCCGCTGAAGTTCCTTTTCAAGGACGAGGTGCGAGCAGTCGGCCGCGCGCTCGGCCTGCCGGAGGAAATCGTCCAGCGCCAGCCGTTCCCAGGGCCCGGCTTGGCAGTGCGGATCATCGGCGAAGTCACGCCAGCCGATCTCGATCTCGTGCGTCGCGCCGACGCGATCGTCCGCGAGGAGATCGAGGCCGCCGGCGAAGCACAGAACGTCTGGCAATACTTCGCCGTCCTACTCCCGGTCCATTCCACCGGCGTCATGGGCGATTACCGGACCTACGCGCGCGTCTGCGCCGTCCGCGCGATCTCCTCGCAGGACGCGATGACGGCCGATTGGGCGCGCCTCCCCTACGACCTGCTCGCGCGCATCTCCAATCGGATCGTCAACGAAGTGCCGGGAATCAACCGGGTCGTCTACGACATCTCCTCCAAGCCGCCGGCGACAATCGAGTGGGAGTAGCCGGCGCGAGTGATGCGCCGGCTCAGCCAAGAGGCAAAGCAACCGGATAGGCGCGGCTGGCGCTATATTGACAGGTATGCCGCGTAGGCCCAGCCGCGCCTGCCGTCGTAGACGACGCGCACGAATCCGTTCCTGCGCTCACCCGTCAGCGTGACCCGCGCTCCGGCCGGCATGACGGTGATGATGTCGTCGGACGTGCTGGGCCCCTCACGCAGGTTGAGATCCTCCCGCACCGTTGCGGACCGGGTCAGATATTCGCCATACGCCCAGCCGGTCCTGCCCTCGTAGCGGACGCGCAAGAAGCCGTTCCGTTCGGAACCGGTCAATTCGACCTGCGCTCGCGGCGGCATCACCGTCAGAATCTCGGCGTCCAGGCTCGGGCTGGCGCGGAGATTGAGCCAGTCTGTCGTGCGAGCGGTGCCGTGCGCGGTGCTCCCGGTCTCCAGGTACTGCTCGTACGCCCAGCCAGAGCGGCCCCGGTAGTTCACGCTCAGGAATCCGTTGCGGCCGTCGCCGGTCAGCGTAACCAGTGATCCAGCCGGCATGACGGTGATGATCGAGTCCGCCGTGCTCGGGCCGGTGCGGAGATTGAGGGCTTCGGACACGATCGCCGCCGGTCCACTCCCGCCATCCGGGCGGAGGTAGTCGCCCGATGCCCACCCGCCGGGCGTTCCCGGATAGGTGATGGGATAGAACTCGCCCCGTCGCGGCCCGATGATCCCGACCCGGCTGCCCGCGGGCATCACGGTGATGATGTCGGCGGTCAGGCTCGGTCCGGCGCGCAAGTTCAGGTCGTCAGTCGTCGTCGCGTTGCCGTACCCCGTCCCGCCGCAGGCCGAATAATGGCTCACGCCCGCTTGCCAGAGGAGTCGTACGCGCACATCGGCGATCCCGCGCGAGAAATCGAGCCCGAGGTCGGCCCAGGTGCCGGCGGCGAGATCGATCGCGGCCGCGTAGGTGAAGTCATTAGCCACGTCGTACCCGCGATCGCTGATTCCGGGACCAAAGCCGAGATCTACTCCATCGCGCGCGATCTCGGCAGCCGGCACGCCACGCTCGTAGGGATAGGTGCGCTGAGAGCGCGGCGCCCACCAATTGTCGCGGACGAAAAGCGGGCCGCGATCGAGGACCGGCGCAACGACACACCGGCCGGTATCTGGGCTGACGATCTCCACCCAGCACAGTCCGTCCGCCTCGGCGCAGGTAGTCTGCGGCCCCCATCTGCCCTCGACGCCGGTTCCCCGCGGCACCCACGGGCAAGACGACTCGGTGCAGGCCGGGAGCGCCACGAGGCGGTCGAAGCGCTGGAGCACGTGCCCGCTCGAAGTCATCTCCCCGACAAGGCCGTCGCCCTCCGTGCCGAAAACGGAGGCGGTCACCTCATACACGCCATTGCCGAGCGCGACCGCGCCCGTCTGATCTGGTTGCAGGGCAAAAGGCACGACGCTGGCCACCGCCAGCAGGAGCACGAGGCCGACGTGAAAAAGCCGATCGCGGGCGCAATGAGCGCCTGACTGCCATTCCTGGAGCATCCCTTCCCTCCCGATGCTCCCCAGTAGGGGCTCAGTTGATTGCGGGGCGCGAGGCGAAACAGCAGATTCAAGAGAGGTGACAACGGGTCACACTCTTGCATACCACGGTGTACGTACACCGTCAAGGGGCGCCACGCATCTGAATGGAAGCGCTTGCGAGCAGATGGAGGGGTCGGTATAGTCGGTGCCCACGGCCCAACCGGCTGCACGTCGGAGGGTTTCTAGCGGATTATTGGACTGTCGAGATAAGGCGAAATCCGTGAAATCTGTAGGTCATTCCCCGTCCCGCTCGCGGCCGGCTTCCGAGGCATGGCGCGGCTACCAGACCGCCACCAGCACCGGACAGTTGGCCGATCCCTTCGCCGTCAATCCGATCCGCCGCTCGACGGCGCTCGTGGTCGCCTGCAGCCTAACCGTCACGGCGCCGTGGGCGTTCGGCGAAGGGGTCGGGACGACGGTCATGCTCTCCGTCGGCTGGCTCGCGATGACCGGCCTGGTCATCGGTATCCCGGTGCTGCTGATCAGCTTACTGGAAGCCGGGTTCACGCTGGCGCGGCGCAGGTTGCGGCCGTCGGTCGAGCAACTCGACATCTCACCACGCGTCCAGCATGTGCTGATGCGGCATGGCTATCACGCGATCGCCGACGTCGATCGCACCCCAGATGCCGCCTTGCTGTTGCTGTCGAACATGGACGCGCGCGCCCTGCGGGAGGTCCGCCGAGCGATCGCGCTCTGGAAGTATCGCCGCTGGCAGGAGCGCGGCTTCCCCGTCAGCGGAGAGGACGCACCGTGAGCGGCTGACGCTCCGGCCGGCGCCGCGCCATCATCTGGTGCTCGATGCCGCGTATGTGGTACCGGTTGCCGTACGCGACGAAGCCGAGCCGCTCGTAAAACGCGAGAGCGTGCGTCTGCGCGCTTAGCACGACGACCGGAAACTCCGCGGCATCAGCCGCCTCGAGCAGCGCGCGCATCACCGCTGTCCCGACCCCACGGTTGCGGTAGGCGGGCAGCGTCGCCACCCAGGCGATGTGCGCCTCCCGGCCCCGCGCTGGCGGAGTGAGGCGCCCGGCGCCGATCACGCCTTCCGGCGCAACGGCAATTGCGTGCAGGCTCCGCTCGTCGTCGCGGTCGGTGACGCGCGCGTCGATGATGCGTTGCTCGTCTCGAAAGACGCGCCGTCGCAGCTCGTAGATCGCCGCCAGCTCGTCCGCCGTTCTCGCCCAGCGCACGCTCCACTCGCGTGGCTCGGAGTCGAGCGCGTACGGGGCGTACTCGTTCGTCAAGGCGGCAGCTTGATCAGCCATGGGATGGTCTTCCTGTCTCCACCGTATCTGCCTCTGGTGCCGGCTCGCTGCCGGCGCTTGCGGCTGGAGGAGACATGACGCGTGCCAACGCATCGCGACGCTCGGCAACCCACGCCTGTGCCCGCTCGATCGCGGCCCGCGCCGCGGCGTGAGCAGCAGCCACTCGATTCGGTGCGGTTCCGCCCGGCACGTCGCGCGCCTCGACGCTCTCTCGCGCCGTTAGCGGCGGCCGCTGCGTCGCGAAGACCGGATGGACGGCCGCCCACTCCTCGTCGGTCAGGTCGGCAAACGTGATCCCCTGCTCGATGCAGCGGCGGACGAGGCGTCCGACGATCTCGTGCGCCTCGCGGAAGGGGACACCGTTGCGTGCCAGCAGATCCGCGGCATCGGTCGCCAGCGAGAAGTCAGCGATGGCGGCCTCGCTCATCCGCTCGCGGTTGATGTGCAGCGTCCGAATCGCGGGCGGCACGACGCCGAGGACGGCGAGCATCGTATCCACGGTGTCGAACAGCGCCTCCTTATCCTCCTGAAGGTCGCTGTTGTACGCGAGGGGAAGGCCCTTGACGACAGTCAGCGTCCCCATCAGGTGGCCAAAGACGCGGCCGGTCTTGCCACGCGACAACTCGGCGACGTCCGGGTTCTTCTTCTGCGGCATGATCGAGCTTCCGGTCGCGAATGCGTCGGAGAACTCGACGAAGCGGAACTCGCCGGTGGACCAGTAGACCAGCTCCTCGCAGAGCCGCGAGATGTGGAGCGCGATCAGCGAGCAGGCATAGAGGACATCGAGGACGAAGTCGCGGTCGGAGACGGCATCGAGGCTATTGGTGGTGATCCCGGCGAAGCCGAGATCGGCGGCGACGGATTCGCGATCGATCGGGAAGGTGACGCCAGCGAGGGCGCCAGAGCCAAGCGGCAGGCGGTCTAACCGCCGATACGCCTCCTGGAGCCGGTCGAGGTCGCGCTCCAGCATCGCGACGTAGGCCAAGAAGTGGTGGGCGAGGAGCACCGGCTGCGCCCGCTGAGTATGGGTGTAGCCGGGCATGATGGTGTCCTGGTGCTCGGCCGCGCGATCGAGGAGCGCTTGCGCCAGATCAATGACGCCGGAAGCGAGCGAGACAATCGCTCCCTTCGTCCAGAGCCGGAGATCGGTGACGACCTGATCGTTGCGCGAGCGCGCGGTGTGGAGCTTGCCCTGGACCGGGCCGATCAGATCACGCAACCGCCGCTCGACCGCGGTGTGGACATCCTCATCGGAAATCGAATAGGAAAAGGAGCCTTCCTCGACTTCCTCCCAGATCCGCCACAATCCGCGCTCGATTGCTTCCGCCTCGGCAGGGTCGATGATTCGCTGCCGCCCGAGCATCCGGACGTGAGCGACCGACCCGCGAATGTCCTCCCGAATCATGCGGTGATCGAACCCGATCGAGGCGGTGAACGCCTCTGATCGCGCGTCGGGCGACGTGGAAAATCGCCCGCCCCAAGCCTTTGTGCTCCCCTTTTCGCCCGCTCCGCTCTCTGCGGTCATGCTCGTCCCGTGTTCTCCTTCGTCGTGATGGCCGATGCTGCCCATCGTCTCGGCAATTACGAAGACGAGTGTACTACCGAATTGGCCGCCACCATGCGACAAGCATGGCGGGAGAGTCTGTGCCGCTCGGCGCCGGTGATAAACTTGCGTCCGGCCGGGCCGCCTCCTCGGCCGCGTCACGCATCCAATCGCATTGCGAAGTGCTTCTCGCTGCGACTGGAGCCAGCGAGCGTGACCTTGCGCGCCGCGACCAGGGGAGTGCGCCCACGCTCACTGACGGAGCATCGTTCGTGTCGCGTCTTCGCCTCGCCTGCCTCGCGGCGCTCCTCAGCATCGTGCTGGGGTGGCCGTCCTTCGCGCCGGGACCGACCGTTTCAGCCCATGCCGAGCTTGACCGGGCCGAGCCGCCGCCGGATGCGCTGCTCGCCGTACCGCCGCGCACGCTCGAACTCTGGATGACTGAGGCGGTCGCCGTCGGTGGCGGTTCCCCTTCCGTTCGCGTGCTCGACGAGGCCGGTCGCGAGCTTGCCGTCTCCGATATGCGCGTCGCCGGCGACGATCCCCGCCACATCACCGCGCGGCTGAGCGGCGTCGGCGGAGGCACCTATACCGTCGTCTGGACCGTGCGGTCAGCCGCCGACGGCCACACGCTGACGGGATCGTACGCCTTCCGTGTCGGCGGAGGACGCGCGCCCGGCGCCGCGACGACACAAGGGGAGACGCCTCGCCTGTGGGCCGTCATCACGCGCTGGCTCACATTCCTCGGCGCGGCATTGGTCGCCGCGGGCTTCGCGGCAGACCGGCTGCTCTTCGGCCCGACTGCGGGCGCCGCATCGTTGCGCCGCCGTCTGTGGCTTTGCCTCATCGGAGCGACTATTGCGCTCATCGCGACGCTATCGGAACCGGCGCTGCAGACACTCTGGCCGCCGGCGGGAACGCTCGCTCCCCGCTTAGCCGATGCAATCGCCGGCTTACCGACAGCGTGGTGGATTCGGCCCGTCGCCCTCGTCGCGGCGCTCGCCCTGACGGCCTTCGCCCTCGCGATTTCGTCACGGCGTCAATTGCCAGCCCCGCTCTCCTGGGCAGCGGCTGGCGCGGGATTAGCCGCGGTGCTCGGGCTGAGCTTCACCAGCCACGCGGCGGCGCGCACCACCTGGCGTGAGGTCGCCATCGGCTCGAACGTGCTGCATCAGTGGGCCGTCGCGCTCTGGGTCGGCGGACTCGCCCACCTGGCAATCTGGTGGCCGACGCGGCGCTCCGTGCCAGATGCGCCCGCCTTGCCGGTGCGCTGTTTCTCGCGGTTTGCGCTCGCCTTGGCATTGGTCGGGATCGGCACGGGCATCGTCAACGCGGGCCTAGTGTTGCCGACGTTGCAGTCGCTCTGGTCCTCGCGCTACGGCAACGTCGTGCTGATCAAGCTGGCGATCCTCGTGCCAGTCCTTGCGCTCGCCACCTTCCATCGCGCGGCGCTCCGGACCGCCGCCGAGCGATTGGGCGGACGGCTGCGCCAGACGGTCCGCGCCGAAGCGATGCTCGCGACACTGGTCCTGCTTGCCGGCGCATCGCTCGCCCTCTTGGCGCCGCCCCAAGCCCGGTCCGAGCGCCAAATAGTGCTCGACCTCGCGCAGCCCGCGGTCGGCGCCCCGGCCGAAGCGATCCTGGCGCCCCTCCAGCTCGAGCCGGCCAAGCCAGGCGCGGGAACGGCCATCGTCCTACTGACCGGCCCGGACGGCGCTACCCCGAACGTCGAGCCGCCGGCGCTAGTGAGACTGCGGTTCGAAAGCCTGGAGCAGCCGATCAGGAGCGAGCCCGTCGAGGCTCATCCGAACGCGGACGGCAGCTTCGTGACGACGAAGGTGATGCTGAGCGTCGAGGGTTGGTGGCGGATCGAGGTGACGCTGCGCTGGCTCGGCCTCCCGGACGTCGTCCTGCCGTACTACGTCCTCCTGCCCGATCCGAACCTGCACGGCTTGGACGCAGTCCGCAATCAGCCCACCGATAGCGAGGCAGAGGCGGTTTACGCTCGAGGCACCGCCGCCGTCGCGGCACTCCACCGCGTGCGCTATCGCCAGCTGACATCCGACGGCAATGGGCTCGGAGTCGTGGCGCTCCACGAGGTCAACGACGGCGCCGATGGGAGCCCGCCCGGCTACCGGTTGTTGATCCCGGGTCGTTCTGAGGCGGTCGTTCTCGGCACGCGCGGCTGGTCTTGGCGTCCTACAGAGGGGTGGACGACCTTCGAAGCGTTCCCGATGGTGCCCCCATCGCGGTGGAGCGAGGAGTTCGAGGGAGCGACCGGCTTCCGGCTCGGCAACGTCGAGGAGGGGGACGGCGAGCTGTGCCAGATCGTGACGTTCGTCGTGCCGACCACGGCACAACGAGCGGTCGCGTGGTACGTCTGGTGGGTCGGTCAGGAGACAGGCCAGCTGCGCCGCGAGGTCATGATCTCTCGACTCCACTACATGGTCAGCGACTTCTACGACTTCGACGCCCCGCTCGTCCTCCAGCCACCCACCCTCGGTCACAGGAGCCCGGCGCAGCTTCCCGCCTAACGCGGAAGCGCCACATGTCTCGCGCGGGCCGGCGCCCGCGCCGGACAGCTACCTAGCTGCCCGTCCCGTCTGGCGGAAGCAGGATCTCCGCGACAAATGGCTTGTGGTCGGAGGTCCAGACATCCGGAATGCGGACCTCGCGCACCGCGATCTCCGGTGTGACGAAAATGTGGTCGATCCGGGAGCCGCGCTCGGAGGTGCTTGCATCGGCCCCGAGACTGGCGCCCGCATCCATGAGCCCCGCATCGATCAGCTGCCCGAAGACGTCCGAATCGGGTGTGGCGTTGAAGTCGCCGCCGATGACCGCCGGCGATTTGCCGTCCCAGAGCGCCACGACCTGCTTGACCTGCTCCAGGCGGACGGAGCCGGCGTCGTCCGGATTGTCAAGGTGCGTGGCATAGACCCAGAGCGTGCCGACCTCGGTCTCGACCTGCGCCTCGAGCGCGCCGCGATGCAGGTTTACGGTCGAGTCGAAGCGCCGAACCAGGCTTTCGGAGATGGGAGCGCGGGTCAGGATGGCGTTGCCCCACAGGCCATCACGCGACGCCGCCCCGAAGATGTACGGCATCGCCAATCGCTCGCTCAGCCATGCCACCTCGTCCACACCCGTCAAGACCGGCCAGCCGCGGCTCACCTCTTGCAGGATCACGATATCCGGCTGCTCCGCCTCGATCGTTTGCGCGATCGCCTCCAGGCTCCAGACGTTGTCGCGAGAGAAGCCGGCCTGGATGTTGTAGGTCATCACCGTGATGTCGCGGCTCAGCGGAGCGGCGATGGCCGGCTCGTCCTCTTGGACGAGCTGGCTAACGGAGACAGCCAGAGCCAACGCCAGCGCGGCTGCCGACAACGTCGCGAAGCGCCGGATGTGCAGAACCGACGGGACTGGCTGAGGCGCACCCGCGAGCAGGGCAGCGACGATCAACCCGGCGACCGGGATGACGAGGAAGCGCGGCTGGCCCGTCTCGGCGAAGTAGACGAAGACGACGGCGGCCTGGAGCAGGAGTCCGACGGTCAGCCAGACGGCTGTCGCAGTCAACCCAGTGCGTTGCTCGGGAGTCGTCGGCCCACGCAAGGCGTGGACGAAGAGCGTGGCGGCCCCGAAGCCTCCGAACATCCCCGCCGCCTGAGCGATGTCGGCGTCACTCCAGAGGAGCCAAAGCCCGAGCGCCGTCAAGACGACCATGACGATGAGGAGCGCCCACTGCGATTGGCTACGCCGCTCATCCAGGCGTCGGACTCCGAGCAACAAGCCGGTCCCGGCCGCGACGCCGACAACGAGCGCCAGCAAGAGCCGCAACCCAGCAACGCCGAGGTCTTGGTCGAACCGAACCTGCGCTAAGCCGAGATTGCCGGTCACCAAGTGATAGATGGCCAACCCCGGCCCGAGACCGATCAAGGAAGCGCATGCCCCCCAGGACCGCTCGCGAAACCCGGCCCGCGCCGGGTAGCCGAGGAGCGGCGCGGCGCTGGCGGCGAGGAGCGCGATGAGGAGCACCGTCAGCAGGTGCCGCGTGGCGTTCGGCATGAAGGGGAGATCGACTGTTGAGAAGGCGAGGCGAATGGCGAGATCGAGCGCCAGCCCCAAACCGATCCCGAAGGCGGTCGCCTCCCGCCAGCGCGCGAAGAGCGCGGCAATCAGCCAACCCCAAGCGGCGACAGCCACCGCGCCGAGGTACATCCTTGCCGAGGGTTGCTGCCAGACTTGGACGATGAGCCGCGACCCGGCCAACAAGCCAACGGTACCGGCCAACGTCCACCGGGGACCGAGCAACCGCGCGAGCCCGATGACGAGAAGCGGCGAGCCGTAGACGATCGCGGCGTAGACCCCAATCTGGGTGCGCTCCGCCTGATCGACGACGAAGATCATGTAGGCCAGGAAGACCCGAGTCGCCTCCAGCATCAACGTCGTCGCCAGCGCGGCCAGGAGCGAGGCCGGGAGGACCTGGTCGATGCTGGCACGCTGCCACCACGAACGCAACGTCCCCTGTCCTACACTCATCCCACCGCTCCGCTCGGACTCCGTAGCTCCGTCACCATGTCACCGCCTCGGAGCATCCCACATCCTCCGACGCCGGACAATGAGTAGCGGCACCCAATGCCGATAACTTGACGGATTGCGCCGCTCCGCGAAACCTCTGCTATACTCGTACCACCCGCACGGACGTTCGAGTTGTACGAACACTTCCGGGAGGCGGACGGGCGGTGTCCTTTGCGGCGAGCGTGGCGCGACTCCACGCGGAATTGAAGCGCCAGGGAATCGATCTCCAGGACATGCGCGCCGAGCGGCACCTGGAGACGACATTGGTTGCTCTTCCGGAGCCCGACTACGAGCCGGTCGGGCCCGCCAAAGGGCCACAGATCACCTGGCAGGAGCCAGGCACCGCGTTGTGCCATCCGGTGCCCGCCACCCGCTCGACTGGTTTCCGCTATTTCCTCGACGGCACGCAGCGAACCCTGCCCGCTTTCTTCTCCTCCTCGATCCCCATCATCGCCAGCATCACCGCGGCGGCCGTCCTCGAGCGCGACACGGACGGCAACTGCGCCATCATGCGCGGCATGCTCCGGCTCAAGCACACTTGGATTGCGCCGCGCCGCTCGGGCGATCCGGCGGTAGCCCGGTTCATCGCCGCGGTCGAGCGTCAGGGCGTCGCGGCGCCAGGCACGCCCCGCTCGTCCGGCAATCCACTCGTCATCGATCCGATTGACCCCAACGGGGAATTAGACGACCCGGAATATCAGGCCGCACTGGGAGATTTCGGTCGGCTCGTCAATCTCTCCTATGACCGGGCGCGCCTGTTGCGACAAGACCTCGAAGAGGATCTGCTCGAGGCGTGGGCCGCTGCCACGAGCGACAGCGACGGCTGGATCGTCGTCGATGGCGCGCTGCGCAACGCCCAGCCGCGGATGGTTGGTCTCGTCAAGTCATTTACCCGCCAGTACCTGACTGGCGAGGCCGCCGCCGCGCTGCTGCGGCTGCCCCCTGGCCACCGCTCGCCAGCCTTCGAGGTCCATGACTCCCGTCCTACTAACTCGAGTCCCGGTTCTGGCTGGCGCGGGAAGCCAGTGGTCTGCTGGTATCTCCGCCTACGCGACGCGACCGGCCGCGATCCGCGCTACGGTCTGGTGCGCGTCGAAACGGACGTCTCCGTTCGCGACACCGCGCAGATCGATGAGCTTTCGTCCTGGATCCTCGCCGAGCGGATTCCCAGCGCCACGGCGGACGCGCGGTGGGCGACGCTCTTGTATCCCGTGCATTACCTGGAGCAGATTCTCAAACGATCGTTGGAGGCAGAGACTCGCGGCTGGCCGTCCCCCCGCTAGCCCCGCTGGCCACGTTCCGCACGAGGGGACATTGCGATGGATCTCGATCTACGCGATACGCTGGTGGCAAATGGGCATGGAAGCGCCAACGGGTCCGCGGCCCCGCCGGTGGATCAGGAACCACTGGCTTGGCTCAGCGCAGAGCTACGAGAGGCGTGCGCGGAGTTCGTTGATAGCGCGACCGGCGCGATCGGGCGAGTCGTCGGGAGCGAGCGTGAGCCCGCTGGCTCGCACCGCTTCTGCATCTGGGCTGACGAAAAGGCGCGTACTCTGGATGTCGGGCACATCGTCGTCGCCTTCTCCGAGGATGCCGCCGTCATCGGCGTGGTTGACGAGCCTCGGCGCTATTCCGATCTCCGCAGCTTTCTCGACGACTATTACGATCGGCAGCTCGAGGCGGCGATCTCCGGCTCGCTCGAATCCGAGCCGCCAACGCGCCGGCCGGAGATCCTCGTCTTCACCGTCAACGTCCTCGCGACCAAACACGTGCGCGACGATGTCACCTCCCACCGTCCGCCTGTCGCCGGCCCGGTCTACTTCGCCACACCGAAAGCCATCTCCTATGCGCTGGGCAGGAACGCCTTCAGCGGCGTGGCGATCCCGGCGCTCCTGCACACCAACGGTAACGCGGAGCGCAATCCGGACGGCACGGAGAAGCGCGACGAGCAGGGTCGGATCGTCTTTCAGCGCGCCCCGATCTGGCTTGACGAGGAGTATCTGCTCGGTCCTGAAGCTGGCCATGCCAACTGGACCGGCCAATCGGGCCTCGCGACGAAAACCAGCCACGCCCTCTTCCTGACGAGCGCGATCTTCCAGCAGCTCAAGGCGCGGGGGAAGACCGTCGCCGCGTTGATGTTCAACGTCAAAGGGCCGGACCTGCTCTGGCTCGACAAGCCCGCGATCCCCGAGGAGGGGAAGGAGGAGGCTTACAAGTCAGCCGGGTTCGACGGGTTGAGCGCCGCGGAGCGCGAGGCCTATGACGCGCTCGGGCTGCGGCCGGAGCCGTTCCACAACCTGCGAATCTTCGCTCCGTTCAAGCCCGGCCAGGTGCCGCGCGACTCCGTCGTCCACTTGCCAACGATCGACCGCGCCCGGCTCAACACGCTGCGCAATGCCCCTGGAGAGTCGCAGTGCGTCTATCCCATCCTCTGGGACTTGCAGCCATTCCTCTGGCGGCCGCACAAGGTCTTCGAGCGCGATGACCTTGATGACAAGCTCTTCGGCTTCGTCGCCGAGATTCGCGATGTCCTCGGCATCCAGACGCTGACCGATCTCGAAGCCGTGTTCGCGGAGATCGAGGAGTCATTCGAGAACGCGGAGGGCGACAAGGATTCCGGCAGCAGCTGGCGCGGCCACCACAAGTTCACGGTGCGCAAGGCCCGCAACCGCTTCAAGAACTTGACCAGCAAGTTCGCCGGGCTCCTGGCGGAGGGCGCGGTCGATTATGGCCAGCTCCCGCGCGTGGATGGACCGTTCACGGACCAGGAGGTCCGCATCGTTGACATTGCCCACTGCAACACCAACGTCCAGGAACTGCTGGTCGACGCCATCATCGACAAGGTCTGGAAACTCGCCGAACAAGGCGAGAAAGAGGCGAAGGATAACCCCGGGCGCAAGGAGAAGGCGCTCGGCGTCGACAAGGTGATCGTCTTCGTCGACGAGCTGAACAAGTACGCGCCGGGCGGCGCCCAGGGCGGCCTGCGCGACACGCTGGTCGATATCGCGGCGCGCGGCCGGCACCTCAACGTCGTCCTCTTTGGCGCGCAGCAGTTCCGCTCGAAGGTGGAAAGCGAGATTCTCGGCAACTGCGGCACATCGTTCTACGGCCGCGTCGGCGACGAGGAGATCATCAACGCCTCGTACCGCTCGCTCAGCGAGACGCAAAAGGCAGAGCTGCTCGGGCTGCCGAAGGGGAGGCTGCTCGTCCGCCACGCCCACTTCCGCGCTCCGCTGTTCGGGACATTCCCGCGGCCTCCGGTTGTCCCCGGCATGGTGGGCCAGAGCGTCTTCAACGATGGCGGCAGCGCGGCCGATACGCACCCCGGCGATGGGCTCTATGACCTGCTGAAGCGGCTCGGCTGTACGGAGAAGAATCTCAAGAGCCAAGTGCGGACGGAGACGGACGGCCTCTCCGTCGAGATCGTCGCGCGCATCTGCCGAACCGTCGAGACGACAGTCGAGCGCCATCGCGGGACGACCGCGGCAAGCCGATTCGACCCCTGGACCGTCGCAAAGCGGGCGATCGCCGACGCGCGACGCCAATTGGGCGCGAGGCACTAAATACCTCGCGGCTCACTGTTTTCAGCGCCGCCCGGTGAAATCTGTTCCGAGCACGAGTGCGGTCGTATACTCTCCCGTGCCTTTCCCGTAGCGCAGTGGGGAGGGAAACATCAATAGCGGGAACGCGGCGATCGGCAATGAAGCCGTAGCCCCCTAGGCCTCGTAGTTCGGTCGCCAATGACGGCGACACAAGGGAGGGGAATGATGAGAATTCGACCTGCGCTGGCCCTCACGATCGCTCTGCTTCTCGTTCTGCCGATGGTGGCGGGGCAAAGTCTGGCCTCAGCCCAAGAGGACCGACCAACCCTGCGCTAAGGTCTGAACGCCGCGGATCTCGGCTCCCTCGATCCGCACTTTGCCAGCAGCACCAACGACCGCACCGTTGTCGACATGGTCTTCAACGGTCTGGTCCGCTACCAGCCGGGCAACAGCGCCGTCATCGAGCCAGACTTGGCGACCGAGATTCCGGAGCCGGAGATGACGGCCGACGGCAAGCAGACCTGGACCTTCCAGCTCCGGCAGGGGGTGATGTGCCATCCCGGCCCGCAGACCGAGTCGTACGAGCTGACGGCTGACGACGTCGTCTACTCGCTGCAGAAGTCGGCGACGACTGAGCGCTCGGCCTACGCGGGCGAGTACGCCGGCATGACTTTCGAAAAGGTCGACACCTACACGGTGCGGATCACGCTCGACCGGCCGCTCTCCCCGACGCTCTTCCTACCGAAGGTCGCCAATTACTCCGGTGGCTTCATCGTCTGCGCGCAGGCGGTCGAGGCGATGGGCGATGAGGCATTCAAGACGCACCCGGTCGGGACCGGGCCGTTCATGTTCCAGGAGTACACGCCGCAGACGGCGATCAAGCTGGTCGCCTTCGATCAGTATTTCCGGGGCGCGCCGAAGCTGGCGGGCGTTGAGCTTCGGTTCATGCCAGATGTCAGCAGCCGCGAGCTTGGCTTGCAGGCGGGCGATCTCGACGTTGCCGAGGGGCTGATCGAGGCGCAGTGGGTCGAGCGGATCAACGCGAGCGGCAATCTCCGGGCCGATGTCTTCGGCGTCGGCGAGGTCTCGTTCCTCAACATCAACATCACGAAGCCGCCATTCGACAACCCGCTCGTCCGCCAAGCGATCGCCTACGCGATCAGCCGCGATGACCACGTCGCCCTCTTCAACGAGCCGGTCGCGGAGCCGGTCTACTCGGTTGTTCCGGCGCAGCTGCTACCGGGAGGCCTGACGCGGGAAGAGGCGGAAGAGCGAGGTGTCCTCTTCGAGCAGGATATTGAGAAGGCGAAGCAGCTCCTGGCCGAGGCGGGCTACCCCGACGGGTTCTCGATCGACCTGATCACCTCGGAGATGCCCACCTACCGCCGGAACTACGAGGTGCTTCAAGCCGAGCTAGCCGAGATCGGCATCCAGGTCAATCTCAACGTCGTCGCCCACGCCACGATGCACGAGCAGATCCGCCAGGACGTCAATCCGATCGTCATTTATGTCGCGTGGCGGCCCAATGCCGATGCCTTCCTGACGCGCTTCTTCCACTCTGACTCGATCATCATGACCGGCAAGGCGCCCGACACGAACTTCTCGCACTACGACAAGATTGACGACCTGATCGAGCAGGCTCGGTACGAGACCGATCCGGACCGGCAGGAAGAGCTCTGGAAGCAGGCCAACGAGCAGGTTCTGCGCGATGTTGCGGCCTACCCGCTCCTCTTCACGAATCAGGTCTACGCGCGCTCGACGGCCGTCGACTACGGGCACGAGCTGGTCTCCAGCCTGGCGCTGTACCCGCAGATCACGGAGCTGACGACGATCAACCGTTAGCCCACTCTCTCGGTGGCGCCAGTAAGAGCGCTGGCGCCACCGCCCCGCGTCCCCTAACGCCGCGGCGGGCCACCAACTGATCTATTTCCCTGGAGGCAGCGCATGCTGCGCTACATCCTGCGACGTTTGCTGCTGGCAATACCAACGCTGCTCGCCGTCCTGACCGTGATCTTCTTCATCGTCCGCGTCGCGCCCGGCGATCCCGCGACCGCCGCGCTGGGAGATTACGCCTCGGCCGAGGCGGTCGCGGCCATGCGGGAGCGGATGGGTCTCAACGAGCCGCTGTGGAAGCAGTACCTGACATTCCTGGCTGACCTCGCGCGCGGCGATCTCGGCCGCTCCCTCATCACCGGCAAGCCGATCAGCGAGCAGATTTCCTTCGTCCTGCCCTACACCGTCGAGCTGGCCATCGCGGCGATTGTTGTGGGCCTAATCCTCGGCGTGCCGATCGGCGTCATCACCGCGCTGCGGCGCAACACGTTGATCGACGACATCGGGCGAATCGTTTCCCTCGTCGGGTTGTCGCTACCGGCCTTCTACCTCGGGATCATCCTGATGTTCGTCTTCGCGGTGAAGCTCGGACTGCTTCCGTCGGTCGGATCAGCACCGTTCTCCAATCCAGGCAAGCACCTTCAGCATGTGATCCTGCCGGCGCTGGCGCTCGGTTTGATCGAGACAGCCTATATGGCGCGGATGACCCGCTCCGTGATGATGGGCATCCTCAGCGACGACTTTATACGGACCGCTCGCGCCAAGGGCCTGACCGAGCGGATGGTACTGATCCGTCACGCCTTGCGAGCCGGTCTGATCCCGATCGTCTCGCTGACCGGCATCTTTGCGATCAGCCTGATCGGCAGCTCCGTCGTCGTCGAGGAGGTCTTCGCCCGGCCAGGCCTGGGCAGATTGATGGTTGGAGCGACGAAGCAGCGGGACTACACCGCACTGCAATCGATCATGGTCGTCTATTCCCTGATCATCATCGTTATCAACTTGATGACCGACATCATCTACACGTTCGTTGACCCGCGAGTGAGGATCGACTGATGGCCCAAGCCGCCGCCACCGCTTCGGCGCTCGCCGGGCCGCGCCTCATCTCACAGCGGCAGCGGGCATGGCGCACCTTCCGGCAGAATCGGACGGCCGTCGCCGGTCTGGTGCTGATCATCCTGATCGTCGCCGTCGCTCTCGCCGCTCCGCTCCTGGCGCCCGCCGACCCGACCGCCCAGAGCATCCGGATGCGCTTGCAAGCGCCAAGCTGGGCGAATCCGCTCGGCCGCGACGACTACGGCCGCGACATCCTTTCGCGCGTCATCTATGGCACCCGCGTCGCGCTGCAAGTCGGCATCCTGTCCGTGCTGCTCGGCGGAGCGGTGGGCACAGCCATCGGCGTGATCGCCGGTTACTTCGGCGGCCGCATCGAGGCCATGCTGATGCGCCTGGTCGACATCCTGCTGTCGTTCCCGGATCTGATCACCGGCCTGCTCGTCGTGGCCGTACTCGGTCCGGGCTTGGGCAAGCTCATCTTGGCGATTGGCCTGACGATCGCTCCGCGGTTCGCGCGCCTCGCGCACGGCCCGACCCTCTCCGTCAAGAAACGCGACTTCGTCGAGGCGGCGCGAGCGCTCGGCGTGGGGAACGGGCGTATCCTCCGCGTCCACATCCTGCCGAACGTCCTCGGGGAGCTCATCGTCCTCGGCAGCCTTTGGACGGCGTCCGCGATCCGTCTGGAGGCCAGCCTGAGCTTCATCGGACTAGGCGTGCCGCCACCGACGCCGACCTGGGGCCAGATGATCCGCGACGGGACCATCTACCTCACCGACGCGCCGCTCTATGCCATCGGCCCCGGTCTCGCGCTGCTGATCACCGTCCTCGCGTTCAATCTCGTCGGCGACGGCTTGCGCGACGTGCTCGATCCTCGCTCACGGGCATGATCGCGATCCGCGCGCGTAGCTGGCACTAAGGCGCTGTCTTGAGCGGTGGTATCAGACGGAGCGTCCTACGCGGACGACGACTCCTGAGACGCCTCGCTCCTCGGCAAGACTTCCTCCGTCGCGCCTTCGGCGATCGTCTCTGGAGCGAGACCTGTCTCGAACGCCTCCCGTGGGCGCTCCATCGTCGCGATCATTTCTCGGAAGCGTTCCCAAGGAATCGCTGACCAGACTTGCGTCTGAGCGTGACCGGCGCTGCGGACGATCAGCGCGGCGCGCGCTGCCGTCTCGGAGTCCGGCGCCTCGAAGATGTCCACGTAGTCGTAGGGTCCGAGCACGGCATAGCTTGCCAGCCATCGCGCCTCTGGACATTCAGCTTTCAACCGCTCGGAGACCCTGTTGCCAAGCTCGGCCAAGGCGCCAGGCACGGCGGTGGCCTCGTGCGTCACCGACGTCAGCATGATGAAGGTTGGCATTAGCGCCTCCTTTCCCTGGTTTCGCCACACTGCTGCGCAGACGCGCTTCCCAACGGAAAGCGCTCAGCGACCATACACCGCCGCCCCACTCGCTTCCATACCCCGCCAGGCAAGGAGCATGCGGGTTGATTGATGTCCCGAGGAATGCCAAGGATTCGACAGTAGGAGCAACACCACATGGCGAAGACGACGAATGGGGGTCGGCATCGCCTGGACGTGGAGAGAACTGAGCGTCGTCAGCGCTGCTCGCTCGATGAGGCGGCCTCTGTCGCAATCTCCCGCAGAGCGATGTCGCGCCGCCAGTGAGCGTCATCGAACCCGATCTTCGCGACGCCGGCGTACGCCCGCTCGCGAGCGCCAGCGAGATCAGATCCCATCCCGACGACGGTCAGAACTCGGCCGCCGGCGGTCACGACCCGACCATCTGCATCGCGGCGCGTCCCGGCGTGAAACACCAGGACATCGCTGGGCAATTCATCGAGACCGGAGATCGGCACGCCGGTCCGATACGGGCCGGGATAGCCGCCAGAGGCGAGGACGACGCCGACGGCCGCTTGGCGGGGCGGCGGAGGCGGCGCCACAGATGCCAGCCGGCCATGAGCCACCGCTTCGAGCAGATCGACCAGGTCCGCCTCCAGGATCGGCAGCACCACCTGCGCCTCGGGATCGCCGAAGCGAGCGTTGAACTCGAGCACCTTCGGCCCGTCCGCCGTCAGCATCAATCCAGCGTAGAGGATGCCGCGCATCGCCGCGCCGCGCTCCGCCATCGCGCGAATCGTCGGCTCGAGGATCGTCGAGCGGATCGTCGCCATCAGCGAGGCGTCGACCGCCGGGACCGGCGAGTAAGCGCCCATGCCGCCAGTGTTCGGTCCGCGATCGCCATCGGCGACCCGCTTGTAATCGCAGGCAGGCGTCAACGGCACCACCACCTCGCCATCCGTCAGGGCGAAGACCGAGACTTCCTGACCTACCAGGCATTCCTCGATGACGACCGTCGCGCCGGCATCGCCCAGCGCCCGCTCCTCAAGGAACGCCGATAAGACGGAGAACGCCTCATCGCGGCTGCTGACGATGACGACCCCTTTCCCGGCGGCAAGCCCGTCCGCCTTGATCACGACCGGGAAGCCGAAGCTGTCGAGAGCGGAGAGTCCAGCGGCCAGATCACGGATGACGGTCGCGCGCGCGGTTGGGACATCCGCCTCGGTCATCAGCTCCTTCGCCCAGGCCTTGCTGCTCTCGATGCGCGTCGCGCTCTCCGAGGGGCCGCAGACGGGAATGCCCGCGGCGACGAGCCGGTCGGCGAGCCCGCGCGCCAGCGGCTCCTCCGGGCCGACGACCACGAGATCCACCTGGCGCGAGACCGCGGCCTCGGTGATCGCGTCACAATCGGCGGCGCGAATCGGCAAGTTCTCGGCGATCTGCTCGGTCCCGGCATTGCCAGGCGCACAGAGCAGCTCGCCGGTTCGCGGACTCTGCGCCAGCTTCCAAAGCAGCGCGTGCTCTCGCGCGCCACCGCCAACGACTAAGATGCGCAATCCCACTCTCGATGCTCCTCCGGTCGTGCCCACCCCTGATTTCATGATACGCGGGCCGAGGGACACGGCACAGCGGCTACAATCCTACCGGGTACGAGAGACGCGGCCAGCGACGCCGCGCCGCCTGTCCGGAGCAACCGATGGATCGGCGATTCATTTCCGCCATTTCCTTTCCCGACGAAGGGGAGAACGAGACCGCCTGGTGGTTCATCTTCCGCGGCAGCGAGATCCTAACCACCGAAGACGTGGACAACTGCTCGTTCTTGCTGCCGGAGCTGCCCGTCCGCTCGGCCGCGGCCCCACTCGGGCTGCCCGCGCTCGGCTGTCACTACCTTGGCCGGCTCGCCGGTCGGCACTGCATCGCGGCGGAGGTGCCCGCCGACGTTTCGCCGCCTCCAGGGATGACCTTCCGCGGGCTGCGCGCCCTCTTCGGCCTGGTCAGCGACGATCTCTTTGCTGTCGCCGGCCGGGCGGCGCAGATCGTTGAGTGGGACCGCTCGCACCGGTATTGCGGCCGGTGCGGTGCGCCGACCGAGCTAGCCACAGGAGAGCGGGCCAAGCGCTGCCCACGCTGCGGGCACTTACACTTCCCACGCCTCTCGCCGGCGGTCATCGTCCTCGTCGAGCGTGATGATCACGTTCTGCTCGCGCGTAGTCCGCACTTCGCGCCGGGCATGTACAGCGCGCTCGCCGGGTTCGTCGAGCCGGGGGAGTCGCTGGAGGAAGCGGCGCAGCGAGAGATCCTGGAAGAGGTCGGCATCGAGGTGACCGACCTCCGGTACTTCGGCAGCCAGCCCTGGCCGTTCCCCCACTCCCTGATGCTCGGCTTCACGGCCCGCTACGCCGGTGGGGAGATCAGGATCGATCGACGGGAGATCGAGGACGCCCGCTGGTTCACCGCGCACACGCTGCCACGCGTGCCGCAGCGACTGAGCATCGCCCGCCGTCTGATCGATAACTTCGTCGCGCGGTACGGCGCGGTGCTCGATCAGCCGTAACAGGAGACTCGGATCAAGGCTAGGCTAGGACGCGTCGAGCGGCGCCTCGGCGGCGATCTCCGCGAGCGGCACGGCGCGTCCCTCGGCGGCCGAGCGGTAGGCGGCGAAGACGACCTGCAGCGTCTTGAGATTGTCAGCGCCGTTCGTCAGCGGCTCGCCGCCAGTCTGGATCGCTTCCATCAGTGAGGCAATCGGTCCGGCGAAGGCGTCCGGAATCCACCACGTGCTCAACTCCGCCTCGTGCCACGTCCGCGGCTCGGCGTTCGGCTGATAGCTGAGGGTATCGACGCGCCCAGTCGGGTAATCGTAGAGCAGGCCGAGCGTCCCCTTGATGATGCCGCCGGTGCCGAGAAACCGGAAGATGGCGTAGGCGTCATCGCTCCAATTGTGGTGGTTGACGTTCACCAGCACCCGCAAGTCGTTCGTGTACTCCAGGACGGTGATCGTCCGCGTCTCGCCCGTCTCCGGCTGGCCGGGGAAGCGGCTGTGGATCGAGGTGACACGGAGCGGATCGCCGAAGAGGTAGCGCAGGCTGTCTTGGTAGTGGATCGAGTGGTACATGACTTCGAGCCGTGGCGACTCCGCCATCCACGGCCACATGTGCCACGGCGTGCGGACGCTGACCTCAATTCGCGCATCAGCAACCTCGCCGAGAGCGCCCTGCTCGATCAGCTGGCGCGAGACGCGGATACCGGCGTCCCACCGCATCTGCTGATTGACGGCGAGCTTGACGCCAGCGCGGCGCGCGGCGGCGACGATGCGAACCGCTTCGCCGTAGTCGCTCGCCAGCGGCTTCTGGCAGAGGAGATGCTTTCCGGCGGCAATCGCCTGCTCCGCGACTCGCGCCTGATCCCACGGCGTAATCGCGATGTCGACGATCTCGACCTCCGGATCCTCCAGCAACTCCTCAAGTGTCCGGGCGACACGGGGAATGCCATGCTCGCGAGCGGTTTTCTCGGCAGCTTCCTGCCGCCGATCGTAGCAGGCGACCACCTTCAGGCCGTGCGCCCGATAGGCAGGCAAGTGGGCGTAGTTGACGATGCCACCGCAGCCAACGATGCCGATGCCGTAGTCGTGCTTCGGAGGCATGACGATCCGGTCGTTGATGTCGTATCCAGCGAGCTTCATCAGGCGGTCTCCCCTTCCAGCCGGATGTCGGCGGCGGCTTGCTGCGCCTGCCGCAAGATCTGCTCGGTCGGCTCGTCGGTCAGGATCGCGCGCTGCACCGCTTGGTCGATGACGTGGATGAGACGCGGCAGCTCGCGAGAACGGGGCAAGGCACGGGTGGAGCGATGTAGCTCCGTGAGACGGTGATAGAACGGGATCGCCGCGTTCACCTCGGGATCGGACCAGGTCGAGAGCCGGCAGCCGATGCCCCCTTCGAGCGTCGTCAACTTGTCCATCGCGGCCGTCGCGCAGTGCCGGAGGAACGCGTAGGCTGTCTCCTTGTGCCGGCTGCCGGAGCCGATGCAGAGCAGCCAATAGACAATCAGGGAGGAGCTCTGCCCGCCTTCCCCTGCCGGGACCAGCGCCACGCCGACCTTCCCTTTGACCGGGCATCCCGGCTGCTCGCAGACAGCCGCGAAACCGAACCAGTTGACCATCATCGCGATGTCGCCAGCGGCGAAGCGCTCACCACTCTTGACCGAGTCGATCTCGGTCAGATCTGGCGGCGTGACGCCGCGGTCGTTGACCAATCGCCGGTAGAAATCGAGCGCGGCGACCGCCTGAGGCGTATCGAGCGTCGGGACGCCGGCGGCATCGGTCAGCTCGCCGCCGCGGCTCCAAAGCTGGAGGCAGAAGTCGTAGACGGTGTTGTGCCCGTCCGGATAGGCGGCGAAGATCGTGCCGTACTGTCCCCGCTCCGGCCGCGTGAAGAAGCGCGCGACGCGCTCGAACTGCTCCCACGTTTCCGGGACGGAGAGTGGCTCGTCGAAGCGCTCGGCGTAGGCCGCCTGCTCCGCCGGATCCTCGAAGAGATCGCGCCGGTAGATGAGACATTCTGGGCCATCGTGGTACGGCAGCCCGTAGATGGCGTCGCCGAACTGCTGGACCCGCGTCAGCGACGGCGCCCAGCCAGCGGGATAGTCCAGGACCGGATTCGCCGCCATGAGCGGCGCGAGATCGAGGAGCGCGCCACCCTCGACCGCTTCGGCGAGCCAATCCGTGACAATGAAGGCGATGTCCCACGTCCCGTCCTTGAGGCCCCCTTGCGTGAAGAGCGTGTCATAGAGGGGATTCAGATCGAGGGGGACCGCCTCGAGGGGTAGCGTACAGCCGGTGCGAGCGCAGAAGTCGGTGTACTGTTTGCGGATCGCGGACTCGAACGGGCCGAACTTGCGGACGGCGATGCGGAGTGGCGTTGACATCGAGCGTGCTCCTCCCTGGCGATCTCCCCACCGTGTCGAGCGGCAGGTCCTCGGACAGCTTCGTCAGAGGTCGAATTCTTTCGCGATCGCTTCGGTATCCTCGCCGAGGCGCGGCGCTCCGCGAGACGACGTCAGAATCGCGCCATCGATGCGGATCGGGCAACGAGTCGTCACGAGCGAGGCGCCGTTGGCGCGCCGCACCTCCTGGGTCCAGGCCAGGACTTTGAACGCCTCGTGCTCGCGCAGGCGGCGCCAATCGAAGACATCGGCACACCAAACATCAGCCGGCTCCAGGATGGCGAGCCAGTCTTCCGTCCGCCTGGTCGTCAGGTGCTCGGCCAGGATGCGCTTGATCTCGTCGCGCTTGTCGAACCAGCTCCGCGGATCGGTGTAGTCAAGCAGCGGTGGGCAGTCGAGCAACTCTCCGAGTCGAGGGATTGGCGCCATCGCCAGCGCGATGTAGCCGTCCGCCGTGCGGTAGATGCCGTAGGGCGCGGCCAGATAGGCGTTGGCGTTGTTGATTGCGCTGCGCTGGGGCAATTGACCGCCATCGTTGAGGTGCGTCGTCAGCACCTCGAACTGGAGATCGAGAACAGACTCGAGCAGGCTGGCCTCGACGAGGCCGCCTTTACCGGTCACGCCGCGCCGGACCAGACACGCGAGAATACCCTGCGTCAAGTGCGCGCCGGCTAGCATGTCCGCGACCGAGAGTCCCATCGGCACCGGCCCTTGCGTGGCGTCGCCGCTCAGCCAGGTCAATCCCGAAAGAGCCTGCGCCAGCAGATCTTGGCCCGGCTTGTCGCGCCAGGGACCGCGATCGCCGTAGCCGGTGACCGTGGCGTAGACCAGACGGGGATTGATCTCGCGAACGGAGGCGTAGTCGAGACCCAACCGCTCGATCACGCCGGGCCGGAAGTTGTGGATCATGACATCGGCACGGGCGATCAGGCGCTTGACGCGCTCCAAATCCGCGGGATCTTTCAGATCGGCGACGAAGCTCTGCTTGTTGCGGTTGATGGTGTGGAAGAGGGCACTGTCGCCATCGAGCTCGAGATTGGCGATGGAGAGACGACGCCCCAAGTCCCCCACGCCCGGCCGCTCGATCTTGATGACGCGGGCGCCGAGATCCGCAAGCCGCATCGCGCAGGACGGACCGGCGAGGAACTGACTGAAATCGAGGACGAGGAGGCCAGCTAGCGGCCGCTCGTCGTCCGGCAGCGCGGGTGGGACATCACCTACGCCGGCGTGATTCGCGGACGGGCGCTCTGCCATCGAGCGATCCTGCTCCCAGCGGCGTTTCGCCTGGCTGCCGCTGCCGAATGGACGCCCGCCAGGCGGCGTTCTGGCAGCGGCTACACACGGCGATGTCAGTACGCTAGCATGTTTGCCAGCGAATCATGCATTCGTAGGTGAACGATGTCAAGCGAACCGCAGCGGACCACCGCGGAGCGCAGGAAGCAGCCTTCGGCGTCGCCGGTCTACCACGTCCCGGCGCTGGAGAAGGGCCTCGACGTCCTCGAGTGCCTCTCCGAGCAAGGCGTGCCGCTGACTCAGGCGCAGCTGGCGCGGGCGCTCGGGCGGGGGCCGAGCGAGTTATTCCGGGTGCTGACGACGCTGGAGCGGCGCGGGTATGTCGCGCGCGATCCGATTTCCGGCGCCTACACGCTGACATTGCGACTCTTTGCGCTGGCGCGCGCGCACTCGCCGTATGAGGGCCTGCTCCGCGCGGCGGCTCGCCCACTCCGCGAGCTGACGGCGGAGATCCGCGAGTCCTGCCATATCACCGTTCCGCACCGCGGCCGGTGTCTCGTCCTCCACGAGGAGCCGAGCCAGGCGCGGGTGCGGCTGTCGGTCGAGGTGGGCAGCACGGTCCCCCTCCACCGAGCTGCCTCCGGGCGGCTCCTCCTGGCGGTATGCGATCCAGCGCGGCGCCGCGATCTGCTCGACCAGGATCCGGAGGGCGCGCGCCTTTCCGCCGAGGAGTGGCAGCGATTAGAGGCTCGACTGAGCGAGATCCAGGAGCGAGGCTACGAAGAGGCGCGCGGCGACACGGTCGAAGGGGTGAGCGATCTGGCGGTGCTCATTGGCCCTGCCGAGTCGCCGCTGCACGCCGCCCTGACCGTCTCCGCGCTGCCGCGCGATCACGCGGCGTTCGTGCAAGCGACGCTGCCGCCGCTCCGACGCTGCGCGGAGACCATTGCGCGCGCGGCCGGGCTTCTGCGGTAGCGGCTGGTAGCAGTCATCCGGGGAGGGGGTGAGAGATGTTCGAAGAGCGGTACTTCGAGGACTACGAGATCGGCGCGCAGCGGCGCACGCTCGGCCGGACGATCACCGAGGCGGACATCGTCATCCACGCCGGCCAGACGGGGGATTTCTACCCGCACCACATGGACGCGGAGTGGTGCAAGACTCAGGAGTTCGGCCAGCGCGTCGCCCACGGCACGCTGATCTTCAGCGTCGCGGTCGGCATGACGGCCGGCGCGGTCAACACGAAAGCCTTCTCCTATGGGTATGACCGGCTGCGCTTCATCAAACCGGTCTTCATCGGGGATACGATCACCGTCACGGTCACGATCACCGAGAAACGCGAGCATAAACGTCCTGGTTATGGGATTGTCATAGAACACTGCGAGGTCACGAACCAGCGCGGCGAGACCGTGATGGTCTGCGATCACCTGCTGATGGCAGAGCGCCGTGAGCCAGCGGCCAGCGCCTAGCCCAGCTCACCTCTCAGACCAGGCGATGGCGCATCGCCAAGGCGGTGGCGGCGGCTCGGGAGGGCACGTTGAGCTTGGCGAGTATCCGCGAGACGTGAACGCCGACCGTTCGCGGGCTGATGAAGAGCGCTTCCGCGATCTCGCGATCGGATCGCCCGGCGGCGACCTGTCGTAGAACCTCCAACTCCCGCTCCGTCAGGCCAAATCGCTCCGCGGACGCGGGTGAAGCTTGGGCAACAGGGCGAGGCTCCGGCTCTTGCGCCGGCTGCTCGGCTGCCAACGCAATGGCGGCGGCAATCGCATCCGCGAGCGAAAGCGAGCGCCCCACGACCCAGGCTTGGTCGAACGCCGCTGCGCCGAGCCTGCGCCGGACCGCGCCGACCGCCCGCTCGTGCGAGCCGCTTTCCGCGGGTGGCACCGGGGCGCTCAACTCCTGGCGCAGCCGCTCGACGACTCCGAAGAGCCGCGCCGCCAACTCCGGCCGTCCGAGCGCGGCCGCGACCGGCGCGAGCGCCTCCAGACATTCGGTCACGCCGCGCTTGTCGCCAAGATCTCGCCGGAGCGCCAGCGACTCGCCGAGCAGCACGGCGGCGCGATCGGCCTTCCCCTGCTGGGCGGCGACGCGCCCGAGCTCGTGCAGCGCGTAGCCGACGCCGAGCTTGTCGCCAACCTCGCGGAAGAGTGCGAGGCTCTCCTCGAAGAGGCGGTCGGCGGCAGGCAGATCGTCTTGCAGACGAGCGATGTTGCCGAGATTGAACAGCGAGTACGCGACCGCACCGGTGTCGCCCATCGCACGGCGAACCGACAGCGCCTCCTCGTGAAGCTGGCAAGCTCGCTCGTAATCCCCTTCGGCGCTGGCGATGTTGCCCAGGTTCGATAGCGAGTTACCGATGCCCTGCCGGTCATCGGCGCGGCGCCGGAGAGCCAGCGCCTCCTCGTGGAGCTGGCGGCCACGGGTGTAGTCCGCTCGGTAGAAAGCGACGAGACCGAGCCCGTTCAGGGATGTCGCCACCTCGGTCGGTGTCCCTAGCTCCCGGCGGATGGCGAGGCCCGCTTGATAGGCCGCCTCGGCTCGGTCGTACTCTCCGAGGTCGAGGGCGAGATTGCCGAGGTGGTGGAGGGCTTTGGCACGCACCTGCGGCGGCGTCGCGCCGGGGAGCGCCAGCGCCCGCCCGGTCCACGTGGAGCCTTCCGTCAGATAGCCACGGATGCCCCAGAAGCGCCAGAGCGCCCCGGCGAGACGCTGCGCAAGCTCCGCCTCGCCGGATTGGCAGGCCCAGTCGAGCGCGGCGCGCAGATTGTCCCGCTCGGCCTCGAGTCGATCCAGCCAGCGGTCCTGCTCCGGTCCGATGAGCTGTGGCTCCGCGGTTTCGGCCAGCGCACACGCCCATTCGGCGTGTCGCCGCCGGATCGTCGTCTCCTCGCCGCTCTCGGCCAGACGCTCCCGCGAATAAGCGAGGACCGTCTCCAACATGCCCAGCCGGCCATCGCCGTCGTCCCGCTCCTCCAGCCGCCGCACCAAGCTCTTGTCAACGAGCGAGCCAACCCCGTCGAGGACCGTGGAGGGGAAGGCCGGAGTATGCCCGTCCGCCCCCGCTTCCCCGTTTGGTCCGCAGACCGTTTCGGCCGCCTCCAGCGTGAAGCCGCCGGCGAAGACACCGAGACAGCGGAAGAGCGCCTGGTCCTCCGGCGTGAGGAGGTCGTAGCTCCAGGCAATGGCAGACCGCATCGTCTGCAGCCGCGTGGGCTGGTCGCGCGCGCCGTCGGTCAGGACCTGGAACCGGTGGTCGAGGCGGGCCAGGAGCGCGGCCGGCGAGAGGACTTTGCTGCGGGCGGCGGCAAGCTCGATCGCCAGAGGGAGACCATCGAGGCGCCGCACGATCTCGGCGACGATGGCAACGGTCTCCTCGGTCAGGGCGAATCGCGGGTTCGCCGCCCTTGCCCTAGCCGCGAACAACGCGACCGCCTCGTTGCGCTCGACCTCAGCTAAGGTGGGGCGGCGCCTCGCGGGAGGAAGCGGCAGCGGCGAAAGCCGAAATTCGTGCTCGGCGCTGAGCCGAAGTACCTCTCGACTCGTTACGAGGATGGAGAGGCCCGGCGCGGCTTTGAGCAACGCCGCCAGGTCCGGCGCCGCATCAATGACTTGCTCGACGTTGTCGAGGATCAGCAACAGCTCGCGCCCTTCGAGGAAATCGGTGAGCTGGCGGAGCGCGGTCTGTCTCCCGCTCTGCCGTGCGCCGAGCACCCGCGCGATCGTCGGCAGGACGAGGGCTGGATCGCGAATCGGGGCGAGATCGACGAAGACGACGCCATCGGCGAACGCGCCTTCGACCTCAGGGGCGACACGCAGCGCTAACCGCGTCTTGCCGACTCCTCCCGGACCGGTGACCGTCACGAGTCGCGCGCGGTCAACAGTCAGGAGCGCGGTCAGCGCCGCAATCTCTCGCTCACGTCCGAGTATTGGCGTCAGCGCGAGCGGCAGCGGGTGGCGCGATGAGGAATCCGGGGACGATTGGAGAGCCATCGCTGCACCAGGGAGTAAAGCGATCCAACCGCTGCATCATCGTGTGCCGCGTGGAGAGCGTCAAGCTTGCTGAAGTGCCTCTCTAATCCGACGAATTTGCTCCGCGTGCTCGTGAGCGTGCGCCGCGTAGATTCGTAGCCAATCGTCGAGTGTGTAGCGCCCGTACTCGGTGTGCTCGCCCTCGCGCTGCCAGTCTTCAGGGGTCAGCCGTCGCAGCAGCTCGGTCGTCGACTCGCGCGCGCCCTGGAGCGCGATCAGCGCGGCGGCGATGGGACGGTCATAGGCGAGCCGGCGCGCGAACGCCTCTTGGTCGTAGCCGACGAGCGTCGGCCGCTCTTCCGCGAGCAGGCGGCGCAGCCGCATCGCGCCTTCCATTTCGCTGTCGGCCAAGTGGTGCACGATCTCGCGGGGCGTCCAGTCATCGGGCGTCAGCCGCGCATCGAGCTCGGATGTCGTGATGCCCGCGAGCGCATCGCTCACTTCGCGGAATCCCGCCGCGTATTGAGCGATGAGCCCCTCACGCTCGCTTTGATCCATATCGTTCCCCCTTACTCACCCCGCGTCTTCAGCAGAACAGGCTACTGCAGGCGAGGCGGAACGCGCCACGAACACGGGACATCCGTAACTGGACGAGCCAGGGCCCTCACCCATGCGTCTGACACGAACCATTTGACGAAGCTATGTGCTTCCTGCTAGCATCCACGCGCCCGTAGTTTATTTGGAGTGGCGGCCGAGACGCTGAGTCCACCACTCGTTGTGGCTTCACACGAGCGGCCGGGTCGGCGACTTTCCGCCAGTAACGAGAGGGGAAACCGATGGACGATCTCATTCGACGCAAGGTATCCCGTCGCGAGGCAATGCGGATTTCAGTCCTCGGAGCAGGCGCCCTCACCGTGACCGCCGTCGGCGGTGGGCGGTATCTCGTCAATCGGGCGAGCGCGCAAGAGGCCACCCCAGCGGCGTTCGACCCCGCCGCGTGCTATCAGCCGTTCCCGGACGCGCAGCCGGTCAAGTACGAGAAGATCGCCGATCCCCCGTACAGCTTGGCGCTTTCCAACTCCTACATCGGTAACGTCTGGCGGACGCAGATGATCAACATGGCGAACGCCTTCGTGCAGCGGCCGGACATCGCGCCGCTGATCAAGGACTGGCAGGTCGCCTCCTCTGGTGAGGATGTCGCCGCTCAGATCGCCCAGACGGAGAACCAAATCGCGGCCGGCGCGCAGGCGGTCATCATCAACGCGATCAACCCGGATGCTCTGGTCCCGACGGTCAACAAGGCGCGCCAGCAGGGCGTCGTCGTCGTCGCCTTCGATAACATCGTCAACTCCGATCAGATCGTCTTCGTCAACGAAGACCAGTACGAGATGGGCAAGCGCTGGGCCGAGTGGCTGGTCGAGCAGATCGGCGGCAAGGGCAAGGTCCTGATGGTCCTCGGCGTCCAGGGCACCAGCGTCGACACCGACCGCACGCGGGGCGGTGACGATGTCTTCAGCCAGTACCCGGACATCACCACGGTCAAGGTCATCGGGAAGTGGGACCCGGGCACCGCGCAGACGGTGACGGCGAACGCCCTGGCCGCGCACAACGACATCGTCGGCGTCTGGTGCCAGGGCGGGACGGACGGCGTGGTCCGCGCGTTCCAGGCCGCTGGACGGCCGCTGGTGCCGATCGCGGGCGAGGCGGAGAACGGCTTCCGCAAGCAGATGCTGGAGTACAAGGACCAGTTCAAGGGCTACTCGATCGGGCAGTCGCCGGGCCTGGTCTGCGTCTCGATTCGCGTCGCGCTCGACCTGCTGCAAGGGAAGGAAGTGCCCTCGGCCATCTCGGTGCCGCTCCCCGAGGCGACGACCGACGATCTGGAGCCGGGCGTCAATGTCTTCCCGGACGCGCCGGACAACTTCTTCACGCCGATCAACATCGAGCAGTGCGGCGTTCAGTTCACCTACGAGGAGATCGCTCCGGAGAGCTAGCACGGAGTATGCTTGCGCCGTTCAGCGCAACGGTTGGGGCGGAGGCGCGCGGGCTTGGTCCCTGCGCGCCACGCCTTGCATGAGCGGTTCGAGCGGCGACCGACGGAAACGCAACAGCAGCACGTAGGATTCGAGCCATGCCGGTACTGGCGGCGAACGGAATCACGAAGCGCTTCGGTGGCGTCGTCGCGCTCAATGGCGCCTCGTTCGCCTGCGAAGCGGGCGAAATCCACGCCCTGCTCGGCGGCAACGGAGCGGGGAAGAGCACGCTCGTCAAGATCCTCACCGGCGTGCAGCCAGCCGACGCCGGCACGATCACGCTGAAGGGGCAGCCGGTCGACTTCTCGGACCCGGCCGCTGCCTCCGCCGCTGGCATCGTGCCCGTCTTCCAGGAGCTATCGCTCATCCCCGACCTGACCGTCGCAGAGAACCTGTTCATGGGGCGCGAGCCGCGCCGCTTCGGCCTGATGGACCGGCGGGCAATGCGGCGGGCGGCGGCGGAGCTTCTAGAGAGTCTGCGCTTCCCGCCGATCGATCCGGCAGCCACGGTCCGCGACCTACCGCTGGCCGAGCGGCAGCTCGTCGAGATCGCGAAGGCGATCGGTCGGCGGCCAGATGTCCTCATCCTGGATGAAGCGACCTCGGCCCTGGGCGCACAGGAGGTCGAGCGCGTTTTTGCGACGCTGCGAACGCTGCGCGAGCAGGGGATGGCGATCGTCTTCATCTCGCACCGGATGGAGGAGGTCCGAGCCCTCTGCGACCGGGCGACGATTTTCCGGGACGGGCAGGACGTCGCCACGGTGAACGTCGCCGACACCGACCCGGAAGAGATCGTCCGCTTGATGATCGGCCGCCAATTAGAGGAGGTCTTCCCGCCGAAGCCGCCGGCTCACGAGGACGCCCCAATCCTGCGCGTCGAGAATCTGCGCTGGGAGCCCGCCCTGCGCGGAATCTCCCTGACGCTGCACCGGGGCGAGATCCTGGGATTGGCCGGCTTGGAGGGTCAGGGCCAAGGCGATCTCCTGCTGGCGCTGTTCGGCGTCTACGCGGGCGCGACCGGCTCCGTGCAGGTGGATGGGCGCCCGCTCCATCTCGGAAGCCCGGCCGCGGCAATGGCAGCCGGCTTGGCGCTCGTTCCGGAAGATCGCAAGACCCAAGGGCTGATCCTGCCGCTCTCCGTTCGCGAGAACATCTCCCTGCCAGTCTTGCCGAAGCTGTCGCATGGCGGCGTGATTGCCCCTGAACTGGAGCGGCGAACGACGCACGAGATGATCGGCCGCCTGTCGATCAAGACGGCAAGCTCCGACACGCCGGTCCGGTTCCTGAGCGGCGGCAACCAGCAAAAGGTGGCGATCGCCAAATGGCTGACGACCCAGGCGCAGATCTACCTGATGTACGACCCGACTCGCGGCATCGATGTCGGGACCAAGCAGGAGATTTACCGGCTGATGCGGTCGCTGGCCGACGAGGGCCGGGCCATTCTCTTCTTCTCGACCGATCTGGCGGAGATCATCGGGCTCTGCGATCGCGCGCTCGTGATGTACGAAGGCGCGGTTGTGCGGGAGCTAGCCGGCGACGAATTGACCAAGGAGGCGCTCATCGCCGCCTCGCTGGGGATGAGCGACGCCGTGCGCGCGCAGATGGAGTCGGTCGCATGAGTTTTGCCAACTTGGGAGCGCGGCGATGGCCGTAAGTGCTGCCCCGACCACGCTGCACAGCCCGACGCCGCGCCGGCCGCTGCTGGCTCGCGGCGCTCGGATGCTCCTTGCCTACCTTATCCTGTTAGCGCTCCTCGTCGTCTATCAGCAGAAGGCGCCCCGCTTCACCGAGCGGGAGTGGCAATCGCTCGCGAACCAGGGCATGACGCTGACGATCGCCAGCCTCGGCCAGACGATCGTCGTCCTGACGGGCGGCATCGATCTCTCGGTCGGGCCGATGGTCAGCCTCTCGAACAGCATCGTCGCAACGATGGGAAGTCAGGAGTCGCCGGACCAGCGATTGGCGCTCGGCATCGTCGTGGCCTTGCTAGCCGGAGCGGCCGGCGGACTCATTAACGGGCTGATCATCGCCTATGGCCGGCTACAGCCGATCATCGTCACGCTCGCCACCGGCTACATCTACGCCGGGATCGCGCTCCACGTGCGGCCACGGCCGGGAGGCTACGTACCCTTCGACCGCGCGGACATGGTGACCGGGCTGGTCTGGGGCAAGGTGCCGGCCGCGCTCATCCTCCTTTTGATCTTGGTCGCGCTCTGGGAGCTCTTCAAGCGAACACGCTTGAGCAACCGGATCATCTCGATCGGCAGCAGCCAGGGTGCCGCGTACATGTCCGGCGTCGACGTGGTCCGGACCAAGATCTGGGCCTATACCCTGGCCGGGATCGCCAGCGCGGTCGCCGGTCTCTTCCTAACCGCCCAGACCGCCTCCGGCGACGCGAACGCGGGTCTCGTCTACACCTTGAACTCCATTGCCGCCGTCGTGCTCGGAGGAGCAAGCCTGGCCGGCGGCGCGGGCTCGTTCATCGGAACGATCGCTGGCGCGTACGTTCTCTCGATCATCCCGAGCGTGCTCTATTTCTTCGACTTCTACCGCTCGCGCCCTCTGTCGCAAGACCTGTACAAGGGCTCCATCCTCCTGGCAGCGGTCGCGTTGGGGGCGCTCGGCGTGCTCCGGATGCGGAACAGGCTCGACCGGCTGTAGGGACGCAACGAGGGATCTGCAATGGCTTCGATTGGCGAGAGTGGGGAAGCGAGGCTCGGCGATGAGCAGTTGCCCGCGCCTGGCGTCGCTCGCCTGCGCGCCCTGACATCCGAACGCTACCGGCCACTCGTTGTCGCCTATGGCCTGATCCTCGTCATCCTCATTGTCACGGGCCTGCGCCATCCCGGTTTCGTCAGCTTCGACAATCTGCGCAATCAGCTCGTCCTGGCCTCGTTCCTCGGGATCGCGGCCGCCGGGCAGACGATTCTGATCCTGACGGGCGGTATCGATCTCTCGCTGGCATGGAACCTGAACTTCTCCGCGATCCTGATGACGCAGCTGACGAAGTCGGATATGAGCGCCGGGCGAGTCACCTGGGCCATCTTCCTCGCGCTCTTCAGCGGATGCGTCTTCGGTTGTCTCAATGGGCTCGGTATCGCCTATTTGCGCATCCCACCGCTGGTCATGACACTCGGCATGAACGCGGTGCTGCTTGGCCTGACGCTCTACTACACGAAAGGCACGCCGCAGGGCACCGCGCCGGACGTCATCTTGCGCCTGGCGACTGGGCGCGTCGCCGGTATCCCCTGGGCGGTACTCCTCTGGATCGTGGTCAGCGCCGTGCTCATCTTCGTACTCAGGCGGACTGTCTTCGGGAGACGGCTCTACGCGATCGGGAACAACGTGCGCGCGGCGTATCTCTCGGGGGTGCCGGTTCGGCGCGTGCTGATCGTCTCGTACACGGCGGCCGGCTTCTTCGCCGGGTTGACCGGCCTACTGCTGACCGGGTACTCGAACCAGAGCTACATCCGGATGGGCGATGCCTACGTGCTGCCGTCCATCGCCGCAGTCGTCGTCGGCGGGACCTCGATCCTCGGCGGCTCCGGCGGCTACGCGGGCACGATCGCCGGCGCGATCATCATCACGCTGCTGCAGAACGTGCTTTCGATCGAGAACCGAAGCCAAGCGGATCAGCAGATCCTCTTCGGCCTAATCGTTCTCATCATGCTGCTCATTTACGGGCGAGAAGCCAAGATCCGAGAGTAAGCGCCTATTCCGCGCCAGCGCGCGCGGCCGCCACGATCTCCCGAACGCGCTCGACGGAGACGGGATTCGTGACGATCCCGTCCATCTTCGACGCCGTGCCGACAATGACGCCGTCCGCGATCCGCAGCAGCGCGCTCACGGTCTCTGCCGTCACGCCGCTGCCGACGTAGAGCGGCGTGTGCGGGACGGCGGCTCGCACCGCGCGCAGATCCGCATCCGCTGCTGGCTGCCCGGTGGCACGCCCGGTAACGATGACGGCGCCGGCCAATCCGCGCTCGACGGCATCCTCGGCTAGCTCACCCAACGGACGGGGAGCGAGCGGCGCCGCATGCTTCACATCCACATCGGCCCAGACGGCAACATCCGCGCCAAGACGCCGGATCAGCGCCTGCACCTCCTCGGCACGCCCCTCGATTAGCCCTTGGTCGGTGACCGTCGCGCCGACGTACACGTTGGCGCGGACGAAGCTCCCGCCCGCCATCGCCGCGATCGAAACCGCGCTCAGCACGTCGTTGCGTAGGACATTGACGCCGACTGGGAGGCCAGTCTCCTCCCGCACCGCCGCCACCGCCAGCGTCATCGCGGCGACGACATGCGCGCCCACCCGCTCTTTGACGAACGGCACATCGCCGAAGTTCTCGACGATCAGCGCGTCCGCGCCACCCTCGGCATAGGCGGCCGCGTCGCGGCGCGCGGCCGCCCGCACATCGCGCCTGGACGCCGCCGGACCCCCGCGAGCGGAGCCCCGCGGCGGCGGGCGGGGCACAACCCCCACGCCGCCCGGGGGGCTCAACCAACCCCACCCCC
>Ga0181858_1000093_pt1 | contig 32800 bp, 19 predicted proteins | sample NewIslPassag4_SG_FD_130749 | JGI IMG/M metagenome (GOLD analysis project Ga0181858, IMG submission 130749) | Feedstock adapted compost microbial communities from Newby Island compost facility, Milpitas, CA, USA - Passage 4_SG | ecosystem: Engineered > Solid waste > Feedstock > Composting ...
GTCGTTTATGGAGTGCCGCGTGAGCGCAACCACGCTCCGTGGCGCAACCTGGGTTCTTGGTTTGTGGTGAGTTTTTATAAGCTGGTGTTCCGTACCCGGGTGACTCCCAGTGCGTTTCGCATCATGCGGCGGCAGGTGGTGGAGGCAATCCTTTCTTACGATCTGAATTACACATACATCGACGGCCTGCTGGCCTGGAACACGGATCGGATCGCACAAATTGAGGTTGAGCATCGGCCGAGGAAGCTCGGCCAATCGGGCTATAATTTCGCCAAGCTGTTTACGCTGGCGATGAATCTTTTTACGAATTTTTCGCTTTTGCCACTTCAAATAGTCTCGGCCACCGGGTTTGTGGTGGCTCTTGCTGGCCTGGTTCTGGGGCTATATTATTTTGTCCAGAAGTTCGTTGGGAATATCGCCGTCCCTGGCTATGCGTCGCTGATCGTGGCGGTATTATTTCTCGGCGGGTTACAATTGCTCGCTTTGGGGATTATTGGTGAATACCTTGGAAGGATACATCTGAACATAAATAAACAGCCACAGTATTCCATTCGGGAGGTATTGATGGCGGCAGTTGCTGGAGCGGATACAACGAGCGACGCTTCTAATTCATCTAGTTCTATCGACACCAATAGTAGAGAGATTTAATACCAACCGATGGAATATTCTGATCGCGCGAAAATCAGCCTCTGTGTCGTTACGCCTCAGCCGACGCCGTACCGCGATCCATTTTGGAATACGGTCGCCGAGCAACCAGGCGTCGAGCTGGATGTGTTTTACTGTTACGCCAAGGGCGATGATCGGCCATGGGAGATCGACTGGCCATTTAAGTTCCATGCCGAGGTACTTCCCGGCCGTGCATGGTTGGGCCAGCATAATGGCTACTGGAACCCGTCGATTCTGAAGAAACTGCGTGCGAAGCGGTATGATGCGATCATTCTCGGTGGATACAACCACTTCACCATGCTGGCTGCGGCGTGGTACGCGAGAAAAAAGCGGATCCCGTATCTTGTGATGTGCGAAAGTTTTCACGGCTTGAAGCGGGCCCGGTACCGGAAGACCCTAAAAACACCGCTTGTCCGATGGGTTGTTGGTGGGGCTGCCGGAATTCTTCCGACAGGGCAACTAGCGCGGGAATACCTCATCTCATACGGTGGACGGGCTGATCGTTGTGCATTTGTTCCGAACTCGCCTGATTTGGACTCTCTTCGCCACACAGCTTTTGCTCTTTACCCAAATCGGCAGGTTATTCGTGAAAGTATGAATTTGGGAAACGAGCCTGTGGTTCTTTTCGTGGGGCGGCTCATTAATAAAAAGGGTGTGGACATCCTGTTGGAAGCCTTCGCGCGGGTGGTTCAAAATGTGCCCAGTCAGCTTTTGATCGCCGGTGATGGCCCAGAACGGACGAAGCTGGAAGAGCAGGCGGCTCGGCTCCGTGTGAACGATCGCGTTCATTTCGTTGGATTTAAGCAGCCGAAAGATTTGCCAAGGGTTTACTGTGCTGCAGACCTTTTTGTCCTCCCCTCCCGGACAGAACCCTGGGGGGTAGTGGTTATGGAGGCGCTGGCGTCGGGGTTGCCGGTGGGGGTCTCGAACTTGGTCGGCTGCTATCCCGACGTGATCAACGATGATCAGGTTGGAAGAGTTGTTGCCCCGGAGGATCCTCCTTCTCTGGCCGAGGCTATGGGAGATTATTTGTTGAAGCGGCCCGACAAAAACAGGGTGCACCAAATTTGGGAACCTGTCTACCAGAGGATGCGTCACCCGGTTGTGGCGTCTAACCTCGTGGGGTTGGTTCGAGCTATATTGAAAGAGGACGGTTTGAACAAACAGGTGATATTTCCTGACCTTAAGAACTGATTGCGAGATATAACATGCGTATCCTCATTACCGGTGGTGCGGGGTTTATCGGTTCTCATTTGTGCGATGCCCTGATTGCCAGTGGCCATTCCGTGACGGTGCTCGATGATTTTTCCACGGGACGCCATGAAAATGTCGCGCACCTGGAAGGCCACCCGCTGTTTGAACTTGTCTGTGCCGACATCGCTGATGAAGGCATCGTCCGCGAGTGCGTGGCCAAAGCTGATCGGGTTTACCACCTGGCATCCGCGGTCGGGGTGCGATTGATCGTGGAACAGCCGGTCCGCACAATTGAAACAATTGTCCACGGCACCTCAGTGGTGATGAAGGCATGTTCCCGGTATCGCAAGCCGGTCCTGATTACATCGACCTCCGAGGTGTACGGCAAATCCACCAAGGTTCCATTTTCAGAAGATGACGACCTGGTCATTGGCCCCTCCTACCGTCGCCGCTGGGGATATGCCTGCTCTAAAGCCCTCGATGAGTTTTTGGCCATGGCCTACTGGCACCATTCGCGGATGCCCGTGGTGATCGTGCGACTGTTTAACACGGTGGGACCGCGGCAGTCCGGGCAATACGGGATGGTACTGCCCCGTTTTGTGCAGCAGGCGCTCAAGGAGGAGCCGCTGACGGTGTATGGTGACGGCAGTCAGACGCGTTGCTTTTGCCATGTGAAGGACGCCGTGGGAGCACTGGTGAAGCTCATGGAATTGCCGGAAGCCAGGGGGCAGGTGTTCAACGTAGGCAACCGGGAGGAAGTGTCTATTAGGGAACTGGCAGAGCGGGTGATCAATATTACAGGAAGCCGCTCGCAAATTCGCTATATTCCATTTGAAGAAGCTTACGGGGCTGACTTCGAGGACATGCAGCGCCGCGTTCCTGATTTGACGAAGATCGAAAAAGCCATCGGCTACCGACCTCGCTATTCGCTTGATGATATTATTCGCGATATTGTGGAGTACTATGCGAATAAGCTTGGTTTGAGCCTCCGCGCAGGAATAACGCGATAGCGACCAAGCGCGCATATTTGCCGGACTATGCACATTTTGTTTCTCACTCATTATTTCCCGCCGGAAGTGAACGCTCCGGCCAGCCGCACCTATGAACATGCTGTGCGGTGGGTTCGGGCGGGTCACCGGGTTACCGTCATCACCTGCAATCCAAACTGTCCCACCGGCATTCTCTTTCCTGGCTACAAAAACAGGCTCCGACCTCAGCGGGAATTGATAGACGGAATCGAGGTAATCCGGGTGTGGACCTACCTCGCTCCCAACGCGGGAACAGTGAGACGAATCATCAACTACCTCTCATATATGTTAAGTAGTGTCCTTGCGGGCCTGTGGGTCGAAAGCCCTGACATCATCGTCGCCACCAGCCCACAATTCTTTTGCGGCTGGGCCGGGGTGATCCTTTCGCGACTGCGGCGGCGGCCGTTTGTGCTGGAAATCCGCGATATCTGGCCGGAGTCGATTGAAACCGTCGGGGCCATCCGGTTTCGACCGATCTTACGATTCTTACAGTTTCTCGAGAGAGTTATGTATCGCTCGGCCGACCATATTGTGGCAGTGGGTGAAGGCTATCGCAGGAAAATCCTTGAAAAGGTCAACATTCCGGAGCGGATTTCCGTCGTGATGAACGGCGTTGACCTGGAACGTTTTCGCCCGCAGCCGGCCGACGAGGAGCTTCGCCGGCAGTGGAACGGCGACGGAAAATTCGTCTGTGCTTACGTGGGCACAATCGGCATGGCCCATGGCTTGGACGTGGTTCTGGAGGCCGCTGAAAAACTGCGGGCCAGTGGACGTGATGATGTTGTGTTCTGGTTGGTAGGGGAGGGGGCCAGAAAAGAAGAACTGGAGCTTGAAGCGCGGCGGCGGGGCCTGGAGGGCAGAGTGGTCTTCACAGGCCGGTTGCCGAAAGAGGAAATGCCCCGGGTCATCGCGAGTGCCGACGCCTGTCTCGTCCATCTCCGCAAGACGGAACTCTTTGAGACGGTTATCCCTAGCAAAATTTTCGAGATGATGGCGATGGGCAAACCGATTATCATGGGCGTCCGCGGAGAAGCGCTGCGCATTGTCGAAGAGGCAGGGGCAGGAGTGGCGATGGAACCCGAGTCCGCGGAGTCGCTGTTGGCGTGCATTGAAAAACTACGCTCGGGCAACCTCTTCCCTGCCGACTATCCGCAGCGTGTACGAGAATATCTTCGGCGAAACTATTCTCGAGACGCTCTGGCGGAAAAGATGCTCAACGTCATTTGCGAATCAACCAGGATTCCAAAGGGTACCCAGGATTCTCCGCGCACACGCAGGGAATCTCCCTGTTTCACAGAAGTTGGTCAGTAGTAAGCCCCAACTATTGTGCAACCTACGGCGTCTCGCCTTTATCATACTCTTCGTTTTTACCGACCGCGGCAGATATTCTATCGTTTGCTTGCCAGGGCTAGAGGTCATCGGGCGCCGAAGCAGGTGCGAAGGCTTTGTGCCCAAAGGGGTCTAGAAGTTCATGGCCCACTTGATGGAATCGCCGAGCCCGTCGCTGAAGGCCCTCGCCTGGCCCTAGATAAACGCGGGGTCACTCTGCGGCTCCTCAATCGAGAGTATCGCGCCGGTTCCGAGCTGGACTGGCAGACCATCGAGAGACAAATTGCTTCTCGTCTTGGGCGTTTTCATCTCCACTATCACGAGTTTTTTCTGCCCAAGTGCAGGGGCGATGTCCTGCCCGCGACTCCCAAGCAAATTTGGCAATGGATCGCCGGTTGGATACAAAATTACAGCCTGCCTTCGAGCGTCTATTCACCTGACGCCTGGCACCCCTACGTCATTTCCAGGCGCATTCCCGTCTGGGTGAAACTCTTCTCTCTGTACCCACCTGAAGGCCCGTTGGCGCAGCGGGTGCTCGACTCGCTCACTGCCCAGGCCCGGTGGCTGAGAAAGAACCTGGAATTCGATGTAAGGGGCAACCATCTTATTCAGAATTTGCGGGCGTTGGCGGTTGCTGGGGCTTTTTTTGCGGGTTCTGAGCCAGAGGATTGGCTGCAGACCGCTTCCAAGCTGCTTTTGCGCGAATGCCAGGAGCAGATTCTCAGCTCCGGGGAGCATTTTGAACGCTCGCCCATGTACCATGTTGATATTCTGCTGGCACTGGCGGACATTCGTGATGCTTTTCAGGCAGCCCGCCTCGATCGACTGGGTGATCTCGATGAGTTGATCGAAAAAATGGCACGGTTCCTTGGGCGCATTCTGCACCCGGACGGTCAAATCCCTCTTTTCGGTGACAGCACGCTCGACCTAACACCTCTACCACGCCAGGTGTTTGCGCGGCTGAGAATGGACTTTCCCAACCTTCAGCCGGAGCAAGCCGTGTCGTACCAGGTGGGCGATTACTGGGTCTACCGCGAGGGTGGAAAGTTTGTCATCTTTGACGTCGGCCCTGTCGGTCCGGACCATTTGCCCGCCCATGCCCATGCCGATTTACTGACTTTTGAGGCGTCCTGGAGTGGCAAGCGGTTGGTGGTGGACGCCGGAGTACACGACTACGAGGATTCTTTGGAACGGGCTTATTGCCGAAGTACCCGCGCGCACAACACGCTGGAAATCAATGGCCAGAACCAGTGCGACGTGTGGTCGCGCTTCCGCATGGGCCGCCGTGGCTGGCCGGGGATTCTCCACCGCGATTCCATCGGCCCCTTCCACTATGCCTGGTGCACACACAACGCGTACCGGCATTTGGGTTATCCCGAGGTCAGACGCCTGATTATGTGTATCGAGAAGGGACCATGGCTGATCGCGGATTGGGTGACGGGGCGATCCGAGGCACGTTTGGCCAGTCGGCTCCACATTCCAGGCGAGCGGAGTATTGGGAGTGTCTCTCAAGATGCGATAACGATCGAGCTCCCGCCAAACCGGCTGCTCATCGAGCCCAGCTCCGCTTCGGGTCACACCTGGGCGCAGCAAACCGCTCACTATTTCCCCCAGTTTGGTATAAAAGAATCGGCCCACGAACTGGTCCTGGAGGGAACCACGCCCAATGTCCTTGTTTGGCAAATCCGTAGCCACGCTGCGGAGTCTGCTGGATTCGCTGGCGGTGATAGGACGGCAAGTGTCGTCCATCGTGGCCACGAGTGCGTCGTGTTTTTTGAAGGAAAAAGTTGACGTTACATTTCTCTGATACCGCTTACCTGGACATCCGGTCTGCGTGGGCCGTCTTCCAGAGGATTTCCGCCTGGGCGGCGGTCTTGATCGTGGCCGCTGCGCTGCTGGTTGGACCTCTTGTGGAAGGGGCAACTTCTCCGGTCTGGCTTGCTGCTCTTCAAGTGGCGGCAGCGGCAGTCGGCTTTCTTGGGCTCGTGACATTCGGGAGGCAGGTTCGCTTTTTTTGGCTTCCCATCGCGGTGTTGGGAATCGGACTGATTCAGACCTGCCCACTGCCCGGTGAGTACGTCAAAGCCATTTCACCCGCGTCCTATCATGCTTGGACCTTCGCGTCGGATTGTCTGGGCCGACCTCTCGCCCCTCGACTTTCGATTGCCCCGGCTGCAACCCAATTGGCAATCCGACAACTTTTTCTGACAACTTTGGTGTTCGCAATAACCGTAGAGCTGGTTCGCGATCACCGGAAGGCAGCATTTCTCGGGTGGGTGCTTGCTTCGATTGGCGTAATCGTCCTGGCGTGGGGTTGCGTAGAATGGGTGACCGGTCGCGATGTGATCAACCCCGCATCGGCAATGCGCTGGCCATTCGGCTACAAGAATCCCCTCATTGATCCACTTCGTTCGGCTGCCTTCGGTCGTACGCAAAATCTGCAGGTGGGCGGAGTTTCACTCTCGTTGCCTTTCTGGGTTCTTGGCGACGGATTTGGCCCTTATTTAGTGAGTAACCATTTTGGCGGTTGTCTCGAACTGACAATCCCAGTGGTCTTTTCCCTTCTTTGGTTAAAACAAAGAAGGCAGGCAACGGCCTTGTCACTTGCGGGGGCAGGGACGGAAATTCTGGCTGGGCTCATGGCTACCACTGCCATCGCCGTCCTGGCCCTGGGAGCTTCCGCGCGGGCAGCCACCGTGGGCGTCCTGCTCGGATGTACCTGGGTGGTCTGGCAAAGAACGACTGGAAAGTGGCGACGGCTGGTTGGATTGGTTTTTTGTCTGGAACTTCTTGGCTATGTTTGTCTTTTCGCTTTATCAGCTTGGGCAGGATTCTCTCCTCAGGTTGCTGAGACCGAACATACCGCGAATATGCTTGACCTTATCTGGACTTCTATCGGTGGTGCTCAGTGGCGCGTTTCCCAGTGGGGCGTGTGCTGGCGGATGTTCATGGCCGCACCCGTCACCGGAATCGGTTTGGGTGCCTACAGGTTCGCTTCACCGTTTTATACTGATTCCGAAGTTGTTACAGCATTTGCCCATGCCGACTATTTTGAGTTTCTCGCGGAGGGCGGTCTCCTGGGTATTGCTGTGCTGACGATATTCCTGGCTCAGATCTGGAAACCGGAGAGTATACGCACTTTTACACGAGACTCAGTCGATAATCCCCTCCTCGCGGGTGCTGGCGGCGCCCTGGTAGCATTCTTGCCTCACGGGTTTGTTGACTGGAATCTGCACATCCCTGCGAACGCATTGCTATTCGCTATGATATCGGGACTCGTGGTCGGATTGATTGATCCAAAGACGTCGGGACGCGTTTTCAGCAAATCGATCGTTCTATTCACGAAATTCGTTATATGCGTTATAACGCTCATTTTTTGTGTCGGCGCGATCATTGGTGCCTTCCGATATGCAAAAGCAGCAACGTCGTTGGAATCCATGCGTCACGCCGTGCTGTGTAATATGAGTCCGAAACCGGCAACGCCATCGGTCGATAGGAGAGCCCTCCTGCTCCGTGCTTTGCCGTCTGCGCTGGAAGCTGCCCGAAGGCCGTTGTCTCCTGTGGACACGCCCGTTTTGATCGGTCTGGCCTATCTTTACCTGTCGGAGGGTAAACCCGGGTTAGAACTTCGGCTGGCGGAAGAGTGGTTCGAACAGGCCCTAGCAGGCACCCCCCTTCGGCTGGAGCTTGTGGCAACCATCAATGAAATCCGGTTGTTGATTGCCACATCTGAGAATTCCAGGAATGTTGAACAGGGGCGATCCGCAAGGTAGGTTTTCTAGCAGCCAAAATCTCCCTCTCTCTACGGATTTACGGAGACCAACGGGGTGACGATGAAATTCTTCGCCTGCGTCGTCGGTGCGCGACCGAATTTCATGAAGATGGCCCCCATTTTGCGGGCACTGCGGGCGTATCCACAGATCCGTCCCATTCTGATTCATACCGGTCAGCACTACGATCCCCAACTGAGCGACGTCTTTTTTCAGGACCTGGAGATGCCCCGGCCCGATGTGCATCTCAACGTCGGTTCGGGAACACACGCCCAGCAAACCGCAAGAATTCTGGAGAAGATGGAGGAAGTGCTCCTTGCGGGCACGCCCGAGGGTAAAAAGTTCGACCGCGTCATTGTGGTGGGTGATGTGAACTCCACCATGGCGGCGGCCCTGGCGGCCGTCAAGCTGGGGATCCCGGTCGCCCATGTGGAGGCCGGTCTCCGCAGCTTCGACCGCTCGATGCCGGAGGAAATCAATCGCATCGTCACCGACGCGGTCGCAGACATGCTGTTCGTCTCCGAACCGTCGGGCGTGGAGAATCTCCGTCGGGAAGGGCATTCAGAGGAGCAAATTCACTTGGTCGGCAACGTGATGATCGATACGCTCCTGGCCCTGTTGCCACGTGCCCGGGAAATAGGCACGCCGCAGCGTTTGGGACTTTCGGTCGGGGAATACGCCGTTGTGACACTTCATCGGCCGAGCAATGTGGATCACGCCGAGGCGCTTTCAGGGCTTCTGGAAGTCCTCGCGGAAGTGGCGGCCGAGCTCCCCGTAGTCTTTCCCATTCATCCACGCACGCGACAAAGGATCGAGACGTTTGGGCTGGGGCCCCTCCTGGATGGCCAGGGAAGCGGCTCTCGCAGGATTTGGGCCCTGCCGCCACTGGGATATTTGGAGTTTCTTTCGTTGACGTCCCAGGCGAAAGTGGTCATCACCGACTCAGGGGGATTACAGGAAGAGAGCACCGCCCTGGGGATTCCCTGCCTTACTGTGCGACCGAACACCGAGCGACCCATTACGGTCAGTGAAGGCACAAGCACCTTGGTGGGGAATGATCCGGTCAAACTGCGGTGCTATCTGGAAGATGTTTTGGCAGGCCGCTATAAAACTGGCAAGTGTCCATCGCTCTGGGATGGTCACGCCGCGGAGCGGATAGGGGAAAGATTGGCAAACGGGTAAGCTGGGGGAGAGTTGTCCCCGGTGTTGGACCATCGCTCGTGCTAGGCTTTTACGGATATCTTTTGCGCAAAACCGGGATCCGCGAATCGATAACCGCGTGAGGCGGCACAGACCTGATCGCCACCGCGATTTTGGCGTGAACCTTTGGTGTACGGCCTCAGCCCGCGGCGACCGGGCTCATATTCGGCAACTTCCCAACTCAACTGTCAGGCCGCCCAAGTGACGTTTCCTGGATCTTAAAGGGATTAACTTCTGATGGTTGAATAGCCCGGGTGACCTGTACTCGCAGGTTTGGGCGGCCGGCTTGTTTTTGCCTTGTCCTGTGTTCACGCGAGCTTCCTGCGTAACCGCCGTAACTCTTCCCACACCGCTCCGCTGCTGGCACCAAGTGGAAGCAAATGCACTAATTAACTGTGTTTTCGTACCAATAATCGCGGATGAGTCATGCCTTCTTCCGACTACGAACCTCCGCTTGGCAGCTTCGGGCTGGTGAGCTTGGACCACCTCTTCCCATGGTCAGCTCTGAGTCGTCTCCACTTGTGCGACACCCTGGCTTGCGACACGCACACAAAATTGTAGGGGCAATTCATGAATCATCCCTATCGTGCGACTGGGAACCGAACGGAGCAGCGGGGCCCGGTCGGTGAAAGCACTTTACCCAAAGTTGGCATGTGGCCGTGACGAGCACGTCCCTCTGAGATGCTCCGGAGGGGTCCGTTTATTGCACCGGGTGATGCAAAAGGGAGTATCCAACCCTAAGACGTGGACCTCGCAGGCAGGCCCTCCGGGATGATGCGAATCTTGGGGGACGTTCGCGCCCCCATGGCCGAAGGAAAGGTGGGGGCGTATCGAGGATTAGCCCCGTTGATTCACCCAGGCGGTCTTCCTTATCCGCAGGTTGAAAGACCGCTCCTCATCCCGGGTTAGCAGACCACCAGGTATATCCCGGTAGTTCTCTTTCCGTTCCTTTAGCGCAACTGATAATAGACGTTAGCACGCTACCAGCGTTTATCCAGGTAGCTCCCAAGACGGTTGATAGACCGATTCCTATTCACAAAGCGAGGAATCGGTCAAATTTTTTATTGCTGGAATGGCGGTTAGAAATCGTGAGGTGGCGATTTCAGATCACTTCGGCGTCTCAGGAAGTCCTCGTCTGCGCCCTCTCCTTGTGCGGAGCATCAGCCGGTCAACCCCTCCGCTGGAAGGGCACGCTGGTGAGCGTTCTGGAGAGCTCTCCCGTGCGGGCACAGCTTCGCATCCAAGCGAGGGCCGATCCGCTGGAATGTCACGCTACGGTGCTCATCGAGTACGATGGTATGCTCCGCTGCGACTTCCAGCTTCAGCCTACTCAGCCTGAGGTGGTGTTGGGCAAACTCGACCTGGAGATCCCTTATCGGCCTGAACGGGCGAAGTATCTCCACTTCTGGCCGGTCCGGTGGGGGAGTGTGTTTAATTCTCGAGCCATTCCCCCCGAGGGATACCAGATTTCCTTCAAACCCTTTTTCTGGATTGGCGATGACGAGCGGGGATTAGCCTGGTTTGCCGAATCGGATCAAAATTTTTGGGATCTCGATCCAAACCGAGTGATCGAAGTCCGTCCGGAAAAGAATTCCACAGTGCTCACCATCCATCTTGTGGGCAAACCGCATCCGCTTGCCAAACCGGTGGAATATACATTTGGCTTTCAGGCCACGCCGGTCAAACCGATGCAACCAGACGCCTGGGATTATCGCATCTGCCACATGGGAAATGACGGCATCGAAGAGAATCCGCCGGGAATCCTCGATCGATTGGCCGCGTATGGTGTGAAGACGATCTGCTTCCATGAGCATTGGACCGACATCCAAAACTACCCCCGTACAACGCACGGCGAGAAGCTCCGCAAGTTGGTCCAAGCGTGTCACGAGCGCGGCATTCAGTTGCTCCTCTATCATGGGTATGAAATGAGCACCCTGGCCCCGGAATGGGAGCTCTATCATGAGGAATGTCTTGTCTCTCCCCGGGCCGGGGGATACAAGCGCAAACCCGAGCAGACAGCCTACATTGTCTGTTACCGCAGCCACTGGCAGGACTTTCTTTGCGATGGCATCGACAAACTCATGGACGAATACCCCATTGACGGCGTGTATCTGGACGGAACTTCAGAGCCATGGGGGTGCAGGAACCAGCGGCATGGTTGCGGCTATGTGAGGCCGGACGGATCAGTGGGGACTACCTATCCGATTTTCGCTGTCCGCCAGACGATGCGGCGGATTTACACGATTGTGAAAAAGCACAATCCGAAGGGCCAGGTGAATGTCCATCAATCCAGCTGCATGGTGATTCCGACGCTCGTCTTCGCCACGAGTTACTGGGATGGCGAGCACCTGCAAAGTATCAAGCGTCCGGCGTCACCTGGCGAGGTGCTGCCCCTCGATGCGTTCCGCGCGGAGTTCATGGGGCGGAACTGGGGTGTGCCGGCGGAACTTCTGTGGTATCCCAGTGGACCGTTCCAACGCCGGGAGGCGGTGGGGCTAGCCCTCCTCCACGACGTGCCCGTGAGGCCCAACAGGATGGAGGATGTCGCCGTCTCTGCGCGGATGTGGCGGGCATTCGATGAACTGGCACGCCAGGAGGCGACCTGGATCCCCTACTGGAAGAGTGCCCGCTTCGTCCGATGTGACCCGGCGTCCCTGAAGGTAAGTCTCTATAACAGGCCGGGACGGGGCTTCGTCGTGGTAGCCTTCAATCTGGCCCAGGAAAAATGCCTAGCGAAGTTAACGATCGACTTTTCGGCCATGAGTCAGCCGGAGCCCGTCACCGCCCGGGAGGTCGTCCGTGAGGTTCCTGTGACCATTTCAGGAAATGCCGTGGAACTTGAGCTTAATGGCTTGGATTACGCTATGGTGTGCGTTCAACCTCGCTGATCAGTTCACCGGGCCAGCCGTTGTAGATTACAGTGCCGTCGGAGCGGATGCGGAGTTCCAGTCCCCTTGCATAGCGCGGATCGTATTCGATCCCGGGTGCGTAGCGATCCGTCAAAAAATGGAATCGCTGGTTGGTAGAACCGACCCAGTGGCGTTTCGTTTCCGGATGCTGGGCGAGGTACGGCCCGTCCACCAACAGATCGGTTGCAGCGAGGAGTTCTTCCACGCCGGGAAGGGGCCTGGCGCGAAGGGACTCGATTGTGAAGCCGGTGAAGACCATCACGGATAGACCTGCGCGGCGGGATTCCTTCGCCACTCGAGCGAGGCCCCTGGCCTGGAGCATCGGCTCCCCACCGAGGAAGGTCACCCCCTCCAGATGCCAGCGCCGCTGGGCCTCCAGGATCCACTCCACCACCTCCGCGGCGGGCACAAGATGACGGGGCACAAACGCGAGCATGTGCGGATTGCAACATCCCGGACACCGAATATGACACCCCTGGACCCAGAGTGCGAATCTCCGTCCGGGCCCTTCTACTTCTGTACAATCCAGCCAATGGGCAAGATTCAACCAGGGTGTGCTCATACGACCTCAAAAACGAATTTGGGCTCGTTACCCGCCTGATGGACCACAAGGGTGCGTCCCACGTAGGCCGCCGGCTCATCCTCCTCGAATAGAAACAGGGCCAGGGGGTCGAGGAGGTATTTCACCAGTTGATTGAGGACCCCGCGTCCGCCCATCTGGCGGTCTACTTGCGACACAATGGTGCGGAGTGCCTTGGTTTCATCGTCGAAGACCAGGTCTTTAAAACGGTATTTCTCGCGGAGACGTTCACGAATCGGTTGCAGCTTTGCCTGGGCAATGGCCACCAAGAATTCCTCGCTGGTGATGAATTGGAAGGGGACGATGTTGTCCCCGATGCGATTGAGGAGTTCCGGCCTCTGCGCCACATGAATGAAGTGGTGGCGAACTTTTTCCAAGAATTGCTGGCGGACGGCCTGAGGATCGTTCTGACAGGCGACTTCCGAGGCACCAATATTGGATGTGAAAATGATCACCGTCTCGGCAAAGGAAACCGTCTCGCCCTTCCCGTCGGTGAGTCGTCCGTCTTCCAGAATTTGCAGGAATTTGTCCAGGATTCGCACATGGGCCTTTTCGATTTCGTCGAAAAGGAGCACGGAAAATGGCCGCTTTTTCACAGCATTGGTGAGCTGGCCTCCTTCCTCGTAGCCCACATAGCCCGGGGGAGCACCGACGAGCCTCTGGTCGCTGTGCTCGTGGTTGAACTCGGACATGTCAAAACGGATGCAGGCATCTTCATCCCCGAATAGGAACTGGGCCAGCGCTTTGGCTAGTTCGGTCTTGCCCACCCCCGTCGGCCCCACAAAGAAGAGAACACCCTTGGGAGTCTTCTGCTTGATCGAGTGCTGGAGTCCGGACAACCCGGTGTAGGCCCGGATGATCACGCTGGCCACCTTTTCCACAGCCTCGTCCTGACCTTTCACCCGTTTTTTGAGTTCCTCGCGAATAGTTGCCAGTCGTCCTCGACTGAGATCCTCCCAGGGGCTCTCTTTTTGCCCGTATTTGTAGAGATTGATGAGATGCTCGAACGACAGCGGCTCCGACGAGTCTACCCGGGAAAGTTTAAGCAGCTGATGGAGATCGCGGATTGTCATCCCCTCGAGGGAATCGACAAACTGGGAGAACTTCACTTCGCCGGGCCGGGGTAAAGGCTTCAGGCGCCAGACATCCAGGGTCCGTTGCAGAAAACCCTCCCGTTCAGGGCGCCCGGGCGGTGGGACGAGGACCTCCGCCACGGCCGGGTTGCCCATGTAGAGGGCCGGCGGTAGGGCACCAAGTTGCGAGCAGAGCAGGACAATGAGATTCGCCGGTCGGGTAAGCAGATTCCTGTCGGCGATCGAAATCGGGGCGTTGCGAATGGCTTTCGAAATGATGAGCAGCCACTGCCGCTCCTGTTCTGAGAGGGCATTGGCGTTCCCGAAAAGATATTGCGACCAGTCGATAACAAAGGCGTAGCGTTCGGGCGTGGGGTGCACGAGATGGTGATACACGACAGCAAGGAAATCGTCGGCCTGGGGAACTGTCGTGCGAGGTGGCAGGGTGGAGCCAGCACCCACGTCATACGCCTCCCCCTGGAGCGCGCTCTGATTTCGCGATTGCGCGGCCGCCACGGTATTGCGCATCAATCGCTGCCACACGCTCTCCGAGATTCCCTGCACACCGGAAAACCGGTCCCAAAGCACCACGTGATCGAAGCCCATGGTTTTGAGGGTATTGACGAGCACTTCGCTGACGCACCGGTATTGCTGCGTATGGGGACAAAAGCGCAGATCGTGGATCTCGCCGTGGACGATGAGGGCGCGACGGATGGCGGCCTGTCGGGTGAAGTTCTCCAGCCAGCGGTTTTCCCCGTGATTAACCATGGCTTTCTCTCCGTTGATTCACATCCAAAGGGCGTGCTGAATTGGCCAATCGGTCAGGATTCTGCCAGAGCACGCGGGCGTTGGATAACTGGATGCCGTAGACCTCTTCTAGTAACGGTAAGAGTTTGTCGATATCGTCTTTGCACTTCATGCCTTCATAGTGGTCGAACTTGTAGATCATCGTCCCGTTGAGGCGGACCGAGAAGCTGGCCTCTGCCCCGGCGGGCTTGGTGGCGCGGATCAGCACTTCGTCCGTTTCCGGAATACGGCGCGGCTGATCAACGACAAAACCCGAACGGCTCAGGCTCTCCACGATCGCGCGAACGACCTGACGGCGGGCCTCTTCGGGGCACGGAGCCCGTTCTGCGTCTTCCGTCTCTGCCACCAGGCGGGCCTGAAACTCTTCGAGCGATAATCCCTGCGTCTGGGCCAACTTGTAAAGATTTTCCAGCCGCGCTTGCTTCTCCTGCGCCCGAAGCGGGTCCGGTTGTTTCGCAAGTTCCGCCGTATACAAATCCAGAAGCTTGCGGCGCGCCTCGTCCTCTATCTGCCGGGTTTTCGCTTCCCTCCATTCCTGGGCCCGACGAGCCGCTTCCGCGCGAAGCCGCCCCAGCTTTTCTGCGATTTCACGCTCCACGGCAGGGAGTTGCTCTGGGAGTACCGAGCGCCCGGCAAACTCCTGGCGCAGAGCCTGTAATTCCTCCAGGACAAAATCCTGTTCCACGGGATCCGTGATCTGGGCGATCGCCTGTTCCAGAAAGCGACCGAGCTCGGATGTCGCTTCCGCCCGCAATTGGGCCAGACGTTCCTCCTGACGACGGCGTTCCTCCTCGTATTCGCGCCGGGCCTGTCGCGCACGGGCAGGCAGCCGGCTGATTATAGGAGCCAGTTGGAGACTCAAATCCCGGGCCGCCAGAGGATCCCGCGCCAGAAGCTCATCCAGAGTTTCCAGTTGCTCTTTGATGTGGGCGAATTCCTGGGGCAGATAGTGATCCAACCCTTGGGCGAGCAAATCCTCATAGGTTGCCACATAGCGATCCCGGTAACGGCTGGTTGTCTCTCGGACTCTCTGGAGATACTGTGCACGCCGGACCTCTGCGGCATGTCTCTCCCGATGACGTTCCCGCGAAGGACTGCCCACGATCCACTCGAAAATTCCTAGTTCACTCATGGCCAACCTCCACGCTGCTGCGGTTTCCTTTGCTTATTTATTACGATGAACGTTTCGAGGGACTAACAAATAGCTGTCCGTTTCAACGTGTCGTCTCGCGCTCTGTCACAAGACCTCCCGGTCACTCTCCACACCCTGGGCAAGGTTTGCGAGAGCCTGCCGCCCGTAGGGGACCAGAGCCTGACTGCTGAAACCGAAAGGAACCTCCCGTCTAATGCGGCCTTTGAACCCGTGTCTCGCGTGCTCCCCTTCGTTGCTGAATGTTCGTGTAGCGGGTCTTAAGGCGGGCGATGAAGGCCTCCGCCTCGGTCGCCGAGTACCCGGCCCGTGCCAGCGCCTTTCGGGTTCGCGTCGCAAAGGTCTCCTCGGACTCCCACCAGCGTGGGATGAGGAGACGATTTTCGTCAACCGTGTCGCGCAACTGGGATGCCAGCCTGCGGAGGATGTCTGGCTCTCCGGATCCCGAAGCCGTCTGGGGTGTCCACACACCGACCGGCAGGAGAACTTCCTCATCCTGCACTCGCACTTGGAGGCGATGACCGATCAATGTGTGGGTCTCACAAACACAGAGTACATTGTCAGGAAACGGCCAGCCGCCTTGGTTGATTACTTGACAGCCCGCGCCATCGGAGTTCCATTGCACGGCTAAGTCCTGGGAAAGACTTGGATCAAAGCCGATAATGAGCCGCCCGGGGGTTTGCGGCGAACCGGACAGCGACCGCAGACTGGGATGCACGATGCACCACTGTGCCGATTCGGGGATCATCTCAGCAAAACGGGGAAGGACCACCCAATGCCTTTCGTCTGAACGGAGCAACGATGGGGGCTCCGTCGGCCAAGTCTCAGACCATTCGCTACCGAACCGGTCCAGACCGAAAACAGGCGTGAGGAAACGTTCCACAATTTCCCGGGCAGGAAGTCGATTGACGTATGCGGTTTCAGTTTCCGTCGGTAATTGTAGCGTGATCCGCCCCTCGTCCAGGTGGACGCTGGCCATAACCTCCCGCCAGAGAATCTCGGGTCCCCCGACACGCCGCAGCGCCTGGACACGGGCCTGCGGGCGCCACCACGAGAAACGCGCATCGGGAATCCATTCGCGGATGAGGTTCTCAGGAAAAAGATTGCGGAAAGCTTCCGCATTGACCCTGATGGGTGGAGTTTGAGTAGAGTACCGCATAATATCTCTTTCCGCAAGGATTTCCCCAGCAATGGGATCAAAGAGAAACGATTCTTCATGGACTTGAGTCCGGGCTGATATTTGGTTTTCCGCAAGCATCCGCTGTCCCGCTTCGGTGATTTCCAGTTCTCCCAGCCGCAGCCACGCTGGATCAGCATCTTGTCTCCGCGCGACGACGGCTCCCAAAGTCACCAGTTCGTTGATTACGGGACGCACGAGCGGGGCCGCGTCAGGAACGCACAGAAAATCCTCGAAGGCCCTGACCACGGGGAGATGCCGGAACAAGGGGTCGCCAGACAAACGGTCGCACATAACGAGAGTGATCCGCTCAAAGGCCGTCAGAACCCGGGGAACGCTGTGCGTAATTTCCACAGCAAACCGTAACGCCGGCAGTCCAACGCGAAACTTGGTCACACTGATGGCCATGGCTTACCCCCTCTCGTGATTCCCTGCGGGGCGCGGCCCGCCTGCGGCTGGAACTCTCGGTATGTCTCCACGGACACGATATCAGCCGAGGAACGAAAACATCCCCAGCGCTCGATCTCCTCGATGATATGCCGGTAGACCTCGATTTCCCGGTAACCTGGGCGGTCGAGGTGAGGCAGCTTCACGGGATAATGGCGGAAGCTTCGCTCTGCGCCGACGATCACCAGCAGTTCCTGGGCCCTGGAAAACGCCACATTAATGCGTTCAAACTGGGCTGTGTTGGCTCGTCGCGACAATCTGTGACGCGGGTTCCGAACCAGGCTCACGAGAACGATGGGACGTTCCTGTCCTTGATAGCGGTCTACAGTATTGATGTCCACGCGAATGGCCTGAAACTGAAAGGCGTGTTTTTTCTGGAATCGCCGGAGGGTTTCCCGGATTGTCCGCACCTGACGGGCATAGAAGGTGATGACGCCCACGCGTCGAGGAGGCTTTTTGCCGGGTCCGAATCCCAGCTCTCGATAGGCCATCTCCATGTCATACAGGCACTGCGCGATGAGTAGTGCTTCCAGGGCGTTGGTTTTGCCCCCTGATCCGGTTCGCTCTTCAAAGTGCGGTTTTCCCAAAGGATCGACGGAAGAATCGATCCACAGGACATGTTCCCGGGGGCAAAGGTAGGGGCGTCTTCTGGGACCAAGCAGCGTCAGGTTGTGAAGGCGATGCTCGCGGGGATCAGAATTGGGGTGGTCCCCATCGGGATCCTGGAGGCCACATACGAGCCGATTCTCGTAGAAGTGGTTGATCACCTTCATGATTTGAGGATGCATCCGGTACTGGGTGAAGAGAAAGGACTTCAGTGTCTCGGACGCGTTTTCAAAGTGCTCCTTGAAGAGGGAGGCGGTCACCAACTTCCGGAAACGTTCAAACGTCTCCCGCGTGAGGGGCACGAACTCTTGACCGTTCTCCTCGTCATCCTCTTCGGCCTCTGCAACCAGTTCTTCCCAGGGGAGTTCCCGCTCACGAAAGAGGGGCGGGAGCTGCCGGTGGTCGCCCACGAGAATGGCCGTCCGGGCCAGCAACAGTGGCATGACCATTTCAGGAGGAGTGGCCTTACTGACCTCGTCAACGATGGCTACGTCGAAACGGACAAAACCGTCCTCTTCCAGGGTCTTGGGATTCTCAGTGCAGGTCACCCCCACGACATTGCACGCTTGCAAATAAACGGGAAAAAACTGGTGGCGGTCGCGTTCTGCCACCGTAGGGTCCATCAGGGATCGGGTCCAAACCTCTAGGATCTCGCCCCAGGCCTTGCGGATCGGCTCTTGCTCCCGCAGGAAACGGGTGAGCCGCTCAAGCTGGTTGCGGACTCCTTCGCGAATCCGTGGCAGAGCCTGCCGGGTGGGGGCTTCCTCGTGAATCCCCCCGTGTCTGCCCAAAAGCTCCACCAGACGTGCCTCTTTTTCAGCAATTTCCTTTTCCAGGGATGCCAGTCGATCTGTCACATCAGCAAGCTCAATTTCGTACTGCCGTCTCTGCTCGGCCACGGACTCCCGCGGTGCCGTCGCGTTGACAAACTCTTCCACTTTCCTCTGGCACGTCTCATACACCAGGGCCATCTCCTGACGCACTTCGCCGATCGCGCGGAGAGCCTCCCGGAGACGCGCGAGCACTTCTTGTCGCCGGGCCTGAGGATTGGTGAACTGACGGGCAACTGGAACACCGTCCACCTCGGCGTTAAAAACCGCGCCGTAGACTTCGGCATTGAGGCCACTCCCACGCTTGCGAAGGTCGCGGATCCGTTTCTGCACTGCCTGCCACTCCGCGAGCTTGCTGCCATCCTCGGTCATCTCTTCGAGCAGTTGCCGCGCCCTTCGCTCCAGTTCGTTCAAGAGGAGGGCATCGCCTTGCGAAAGGATGCTTTCCCCGTCCAAAGCTGCTAAACGCTTGGCATCCTCTTCCAACTGAGGGACATACTTGTCCACTTCCTGCCAGCGACGAAAGATCTCTAGAAGTCCCAGCGATTGCTGCCAGGCGGAAAGGGGAATACGCGTCACCTGCTCGGGATCGAGTTCGATCCCCACCGTCCGCAGTTTTTGGACCAGCGGCGACAACTGTCCCAGGACCTCTGCGGCAATCTCTGTGGGGAGTTCACCCGGGGAATCTGTCTCCTCCTTGAGGAACGCCAGAAACTCTTTGGCCCGTTCCCGCTGTTCAGCCAGCTGGCGGCTCTGCACCTCCTCCTGACGGGAGGTATTGATCGCCGCCAGGATCTCGTCCCGGCGATGTGCGAGCGAATGCTGCTCTTGTTCCATCGCCGCCAGGTCAGCGGCGACAATCTCCACCTGGTTGAGCCATGCTTGAAGTTCGCGAACCGTCCGCTCCGCCTCCTCCCACGGCTGAAGAATCTCCTCCCGACAGGTTTTGGCGATGGCCTGGTAGTAGGTGGTTAGAGCCTTACTTTTACTGAAGGGGCAGTTTTCGTCTGCCCGCTGCCCCAGCCGGATCGCCCTGATGCTGGGAAATCCCACCAGGCGTTCCAGAGCGTTGTCCACGGCCAGGTTTGCCTGAGAGGCTACCAGGACCGTCTTTCTTTGCTCCACCAGGTGACAAATGGCTTCCGCGATCATGGTGGTCTTGCCCGTCCCGGGCGGCCCTTGCACAAGGGCTAGGTCCGGGGCGCTGATCATTTTGCGGACGGCGAGTTTTTGATCGTTATTGAGGTCCTTCCGGAACCAGCGGTCGTCCGGTATGGGGATGAGGTCCGCCGGCTGATTGGCCGCCTGAATATCAAACAGATAGCTTGACAACAGCGGGGCGTAACCCCCTTGTTCCTGCAGGCGTTTCAGTGCCGTGCGCTGCCGATTCACCAGGGCGAGCTCCCCCACGATGGAGAGGGAGAGGAAACCTTGACGAGGAACTCTGCGGAGAACTGCTTCTTCGATTCGCTCCCAACTGGCTCCTTCCTCGCGCATCTGATCGAAGTCCTCCTCCGCCGATTCGCTCAGCCGGTACACAGCCCACGCCCACACGGGGTTTTCCCAGGGCGTACTCGTGATATTCGCCTCGTCAGGTAGGGCAGATATCCGTTCGACTGTCACAAAATCACCCAACTCGACTTCTTGAGGCCGGCAATCGTCGTTGTAATCAAACGTCCACGGGTCTCTCGAATACTCGAGGGGATAGGCCCGCACTTCGTCCTGCCGCAATATCCGGCGCATCCGTTCCCAATCGGGAGCCACCACCAGAAAGCGGAGACGCCCCTCGGGGCCTTCTCGATCCAACGCGACCTGAACATAACGGACACCATCCAAACTCTTTTTCGCCAGGGTTTCTTTCCAATTGAGATACTCCCACCAATCGTCGAGGCGTTTCTCGGTCTCGACGGAAATGGGTGGGAGGGCTTCCACAAAAGATCTCGTGAGCACGTTTTGCCGTCGCAGCCGCCCAGGATATATTTCGTTGGTGCGAGCTATGACCCGGATCTCGCGTTCGAACGCCCGCCTGGGACAGTGCGACACATCGACGATTCGCTGCACAAGGAGAACGGGATTGTCGGGATCGACGCGGTTGTCATAAAGCCGACCGCAAATTCCCAAAACGACCCCGGGCGGAAGTACTTCCTCCATGCGGGGTGTTATGTCCGTAGGCCGGATCAACAAGTAAGGCTGGTCTTGCTGGTAGCTGATGTTGCACACGAAGTAACTGCGGACCAGCCCCTCTGGAAAAAATGTCATTCGGAACCACGCGAGCGGTTCTTCTGTGAGCTGAGTGTCCGTTTTTCCGTAGCGCTCCAGCACCGCCTTCAATTGCGTATTCAGGCCGGGCCATAGATTGCCCTGAGGATCCGAGTTGTCCTCGGCATTCTTGTCAAAGTCGAGGTAGAGAGCGCCCTCGGCCACCGCACTCTCTTGGCTCGAAGCGACGCAACTCGATACAACCCTCCCTCTCACCGAATCGCTTTTCGGCCCCATGTGACCATCCCATTGCTCCAGAAGGCGGGAAACCTCGTTGCGACGATCTTCCCAAAGATGGGCAATCTCTGCAGCCTGTGCCGACTCTGGCACGGTCACTCCACATTCCTGCAGTCGCAGAGTGACTTCCTGCCGCCATCGCTCGCATTCAGCACGGCACTCCCTTACGCGACGGTGCGGTTCGGCCAAACCAGATTCCAGAGCCTTGTGCTCTTGCTTTTTCAAGCGCTCGAGAGAAGACTCCGCTTCGGCGAGATTTCGTTCCGCACCAACCTTGCTTTCACGCGCTGCGTCATACTCCTTTTGAGCTGCCTCCAGGGCTTCTTCCGCTTCTGTCAGCAGCTTCTGCCATGCATCCTCTATGGCCTGCGCTAAGGCCTGCTCGCGTTCCTTCTCGCATTGCTCGATTCTCGTAAGGACACCCTGCAGTGCCGACCTTGCCCCGGCCAGCGCATTTTCACATTCCCCAAGTTCATCAGAAACTCGTTTCCGCTTTTCGACAAAGGCCCCGTATTGACGCTCCTGCTCGCGGCGGCGCGCCGCGGCGATTCGCTCTCCCTCCTGACCGAGCAAGTCGTCACGTTTTGATTTGGCTTGCTCAAGCGCATTCGCAACCTGTGATTCTTCCTTGACCATTTCGTTATATCGAGATTGGGCCTTCGCCAGCGCTGCCGCGGGATCGTACAAGAACCGGGCAAGCCAATGCCACAGGCCGCTCTTTCCCTTGTCTTGCTCCACTTCCCTGTGCAGTCGGTCTATTTCTCTCGCGAGATTGTGCTTGTTTGCTCGAACCTCAGACAGCTTCGTCTCCAGTGCGGCGATTTCCTTGTCCAACTGGGCGACTTCCTTTTGGTGAGCGGCACGCGCCTCCTGGGCGGCCTTTTCGATCGCCGCCCCCACCTCTGGCGGCCACGTTCCGCTGTCCCAGTACTCGGCCTCGCGCTGGACTTTCTCCCACTGCGCTTTCAGGTCCGCCTGTTGGGTTTCCCGTAAGCGGACCTCGTTTTGGAGCGACTCGCATTCCCTGCCCAGCTGGTCCAGTCTTTCTTCAAAGGGCGCACATTTCTTTTGTGCGGTCTGCTCCACGATCGCCCAATCTTCGGACATCAAGTCCCGGGCCCGGATCTTGGCCACGCGGTTACGCGCAGCCCGGAGGGTGCGATGGAGTTGGTCGACGGCTTGCTCGGCCTGGCGAAGCTCGTATTCGGCAGCGTCGCGCCGCTCTTTCCCGTCCGCGAGTTTTTTATCCCACGTTTTTTGGAGGGTGTGCTCGATTCTGCAGAACTCCTCCTCCGCGCTACGCTGCTTCGCTTCAGCCTCAGCGAGTGATCTTATGGACTCCGCTACCTCTTGGAGTAGTCGATGCTCCTGCTGGAGGAGGATCCACTGATAAGTTGGGGTACGGGTGAGACGCAATGACCGGACAATCTCTTCTGGGGAACGGAGCGGCTTGCGCTCCTCAGTACCGGTTGTGCTTTGCCCGCATTTCTGCCCTAGCATAGAAGTACTCCCCATACAAAGATCGCGTTTCGCTCCCGTGTTCTTTCTCTTTGGTAGGTAATACGCTGGAGAGTACAAATGAATAACAAACAACGCCCAGAATTTTGTTGACTTCAGCAGTAACCAAACCAACCTCCGAATTCCACATTTCCAGGCGGCAAACCCTTGACCTCACCGGGACGACGAAATAGTAGTTATTTAGGAGTCCTAAGCAATGCCAGTGTTGAGCCCGAAACAGCGTCACAGCCTGGGTGGGCAAATTGCGATCGCACTCTCCCGAATCAGCGAGGCCATTCATCACCTCTTTAAAGAGCGAGGAAAGATGAGGCGGCTTTCTCCCACACAGATGCAATCCCTTTTGTTTCTTAAGTACGTGCGACCGGGGGCACGCACGATCGGGGGGCTGGCTGACCGGCTGGGAAGTACATACGCCACAACAAGCGAAGTTGTTGACGCCCTGGAACGAAAGGGACTGGTCGAGCGGACTCCTCTCCCCCAGGACCATCGGGTTACCACGTTGAGGTTAACACCCAAAGGCCAGTTGGAAACGGAATTGGTAGAAAACATCCTCGACGAAATCGAATCGGCGGTCAACACCCTGCCGGAAGGAGAGCAACGTGCCCTGCTCCACGCCCTCCAATCCGTTGTCCGCCACCTCCACAGTCGCGGCTACATAAACATCTACGATATCTGCTGGAGCTGCCAGTTTTTTCGGAAAAATGCCCATCCTGATGATCCGCGCGGCCCGCACCATTGTTCCTTTATGGACGCACCGCTTGCCGAACCCGACACCTATTGGGATTGCCCAGATTTTGTTCCCGCAGAGGAACGCGATCAAAAGGAAAGGGGGTGATGCGCATGGACCACTGCTCCCATTTTTATCGCACAAGGCATCCAGGCTCACGTATCTTGAGGATTGACTGCTGGACAACTGTCTCGACTTTTAGGGTAATTTTCAAACGAGTAATGCCGCGCTGAAACGCCGACCACCACTTTCACCGACTAAGCAACGGTTTTCATCTGAGAAGCTGTGGGTGAAGCCCGTGATTGTCTCAAAAGGCTTCTTCAGCGTTTCACAGGTTTGTGCTCTCAACTAACCAGAGGAGGTATGGATATGTCCGAAAGCCAGATCCCCGGTTACACGTATGGGACGTCGCAAGTGTCCCGTTCTCCGCTTTCTCGCGAGGATTTGGACAATCTCAAGAGAGCGGTGCTTTTCGGTCCTGAAGACGAGAAATACCTCCGTCTTGCGGGCGAGGTTTTACAGGACCAAATTGAAGAAATTCTCGATTTGTGGTACGGGTTTGTGGGGTCTCACTCCCATTTATTGCATTACTTTACTGACGGCCGGGGAAATCCGAATAGTGAGTATCTCGCGGCCGTCCGGAAGCGGTTTGGCCGGTGGATTCTGGATACGTGCAACCGTCCCTACGACCAAGCCTGGCTGGACTATGCCCACGAAATTGGACTGCGCCACCATCGCACCAAGAAAAACGCAACCGATGGCGTCAACGCCGTCCCCCATGTGGACTACCGCTACCTTGTGGCCTTCATCTATCCCATCACAGCGACGATTAAGCCGTTTCTTGCCAAAAAGGGCCATAGTCCTGAGGAAGTCGAAAAAATGCACCAGGCGTGGTTTAAATCGGTCGTCTTGCAAGTGGCTTTGTGGAGTTTTCCCTACGTTAAAGAAGGGGACTTCTGAGGGGATTAAAAAGCCTTAATCTCTCAGGAATATTCTCTTCAATTCTTTGGTTGCCGGTGATCTAGTGAGCGGGAGGCTGTGCGGCTGCTCGACTTTCGTCCTGTCCCAAATCGTCGGGACTCCGACATACAGAAGCAGCCACCGTTAGGGTCGAACAGCACTTAGGTTTCGCCGATCCGCAATTCTGCGCGCTTTCTACTCTGGCAGTCACAGGAGGACCGGTCTCTTTCTGGGCTGCTCGGCGGTGCACAAGTGCTTGATGGGCAACGTTTTACAGCCGTTTTTGGAACGATTACAATATAAACCGTGGTCAACGGGCAGGAGGACTCGTTCACTTCGGGAAGCTGCTCTCCACTCGGAAAGGGTGCACTCCTCGGTGAACCGTCCTTGATAAAGCCGAACGCGGATTGCCTCCGGGGTCAGAATCGCGTGTGCCCGTGTTCGACAATAAACAACCAGACTGGAGAGCCCGGGATGGTGGCAGGCCCGAATTACCGACATGGCCCCAGGGCTCCTCACGACGCTGGGAGAACCCAGAACACGCAATCGATCGACACGATCGACAATTCTTGACGGGATTGCAACGTTTGATCAGGGAGGCCCATTTCAATCGGGCAGAGCTAAAAAAGGTGGCAAGACTTTCTTTCCGGGAGGTGGACCGTGGCTGGCCGAAAGAGAGAGATGCCGAAGATTGGCTTGTCAGTTTGGAGGTGGACCCGAAAGGGGGTGAAGCCGATCCAGACAACATCCTCCATCGGGCGACGGCGGCCGAGTTTCGAGATACTGGAAGAACGCTGGGTTTTGGACGCGGCTCTGCCAAACATCTTTCCAGGATTAGCGCTCCATCTCGGAAATGTCGGGCCTGCTTCGGTGGTCATCGGCGACCTCAATGAAGACGGGAATCCCGATTTGGTCACGGCCAATTCTCTGGCCGATACAATCAGCGTGTTTTTGGGAGAGGGTGATGGGCGTTTCACCAGTGCCCAGTATGCTGTAGGGGATCTTCCCATCGATGTCGAAATGGCTGATTTTGATGGCGACGGTCATATGGACCTCGTCGTTTCCAACGCCGGTGACAATTCTCTCTCCCTGTTGTTCGGGACCAGTGAGGGAACTTTTGGAGAGGAAGTCCGGTGGTCTCTGGCATCATCTTCGCGTAATCTGGCTGTGGGGGATTTTGATGGCGATGGCCATCCGGATATCGCGGCCATTCTCGTTGGCGACGATGGGACCTCCGTGACCGTTTTCACTTCTCAGGGTGATGGCAGTTTCGATCTCTTGTTTGAATCACCTGCGGGTATCTCGCCCGATGCTCTGACAGCGGCTGATGTCAATGGCGATGGGCGTCTGGATTTGATAGTTGGGAATTTTGGCAGCATTGATGTGTACCTTTCCAAGGAAGACGGGACATTCGAATCAGTCAGTACTGCGACGCCCATCCGCACGGATTCCCTCGCTGTAGCCGACTTTGATGGTGATGGTCTCCTCGATGTCGCGGTCTGTGAGCGGGGATCACCCTACCTCATTGTTGGGCTCGGTCGGGGGGATGGTGGTTTTGATCTTTTGCCCACTGAAACCTTTGATGGCCCGGTTCAGTGCGTGCTGACCGGAGATTTCAACGAAGACATGACAATGGACCTGGTGCTCGTAGTTGGCGACGGGACCATCCTCTCGCTGACAGGGCGCGGCGACGGCTCACTCGAGGCGCACATCCCCTCTGGACCGTCGGCGGCCTGGGGCAGCGCTGCGGGCAGCGTCGGCGATATCAACCGCGATGGACACCTCGACGTAATCACGGTGAGCGACAGGGATATCTCCGTTGTCTTCGGTAATGGAACGGGAGCGTTCCCTTCGCGACAGTCGTACCCGGCGGGGCACATCCCGTCGCGAGTTCGTCAGGCCGATCTGGACAATGATGGTTGGCCTGATTTGCTTGTTGCTAACTGGCTGGGCGGGGATGTTTCCATTTTTCTCAACGATCGGACCGGTAACTTTGTAGAAAAGGGACGATATCCAATCGGCTCGTACATGGGGGCTGTTGCCGCCGCGGATTTTAACGAGGATGGTCACGCCGACTTTGCCGCAGTCGATCGTGCCAACGGCCAGGTGGCTGTTTTCCTCGGCATTGGTGGCGGGCAGTTCTCTCCCGGTTCGCGATTGGCTGTGGGGCAGGGGCCATCGGATGTTGTCGCTGCGGACTTCAATGGCGATGGACACCTTGACCTGGCAGTCTGCAATCAGGGCAGCAACGACGTGTCGGTTCTTCTGGGGCAGGGTGATGGCGCGTTCCAAACGCAAGCCCGGTTTGCCGTGGGAAGCAACCCGTTTTCCCTGGCAGCAAGCGATTTCAATGGCGACGGCCGGATGGATCTGATCTCCGCCAATTGGGATAGTGCCGACGTATCGATCCTCCTTGGTAACGGCGACGGAACTTTTCAAACCGAGTTGCGCTACACGATGGGCGACGGCTCGCGTTCGGTGGCGGTGGGCGATTTTAACGGTGACGGCTTTGTCGATGTCGCGACGGGCAACCGCCAGGATCATTCGATTTCCGTGCGCCTGGGAAACGGTGACGGGACTTTTGGGCCCGAAAGCCGGTATTCTGTGGGAATTTTCGTGTCTCATCTGACAGTCGCCGACTTTGACGGTGACGGCCATCTGGACGTCGCCACGACGAACAGCGACTCGAACGATGTTGCGATTCTTTTCGGCAACGGAGACGGAACCTTCCTCTCCAACCTCCGATTCAGCGCAGGGGAGAGCCCGGAGGCTCTCGCCGCTGTGGATGTCGATCGCAACGGTCGCATCGATCTTGTGGTCCTCAACCAATTGGCCGATACCATCACAGTCCTGCGAAATCTCTTGCCCGATCGCTATTCCGTCCACGATGTGGGCATTGTTGACGATCTGACCATCTCCGACTTGAGCGCGCCGGAACTGACCGGAACCGTGTTCCAGGTGACTCGTGCGCGGAACGGCTTTCTCACAGTCATAGCGGAGAGTGTCGATATTCCGGGGTCCATAACGCTGCGGCTCTTTGACGAAAACCCCTTCGAGAATCCCGAGGCTACGCTCCTGGCGCAGTCGGAGTCCACAGGGAGTCAGAACAGGCTGGATTATGAATTCGCCGACGAAGGGAACTCCTATTATGTGATGGTTTCGCGCACCGATACGGATTTCTCTCTTCGATTTGTCAATCTTTTCGCCGTCGAGGTCCAGGGAGAGGCCGGGGCTTTGGCGTCCGTTTTCGGAACCGACGGCGATGATTTTTTGGTTCTACGGCCGGGGACCTCACCGGAGGTAGTCATCAACGGCGTTGCCTATGCCCTGGCGCAGACGCCTGACGGTCTGACGGTGCAAGGTGACCTCGGATCTGGTCAGGATATCGTGGTGGCCTACGATGCGGTGGAGGACGATGTTTTCTATCTTCGTCCTGGCATTTTGAAAGGCGCTATCTCGGCCCCGATTCCAACCAGCGTGGACGCGGTGGTGGGTTTCGAGGAGGCTCACGTTTACGCAACCGGTGGCGGCCAGGACACAGCATGGCTGTACGACTCGTCGGAAGACGGCCTGGTCGATCTTTCCGTGAGACTCAAATCTGAGCCCCAATACAGGCATGTCAAGATGATCGGTCCCGGGATGTACCACCGGGTCAAACTATTTGAAGTGGTCCACGGTTTCTCGACGGGTGATAACGACCGGGCGGTGTTGTTCGACTCTTCGGGTGACGATGTGTTCTCCGGCGGCTACGGCCTGAGCCGGATCTCAGGGCCAGGCTATGACGTGACGGTCCACAATTTTCGGAGTGTGACAGCCTTCGCTTCGCAGGGACACGACACGGCCGCCCTGGTCGATTCTGTCTTCAAAGACGAACTCCACGCCAAGGCCCACAAGCATGAAATCTTCGACCAGGTTACTGCGGGGGTCGGATACCGCGTCACCGTGCGGGCGTTCGACTATGTCTATGCCGAGGCGAGCACGGCTGGTGACAACCGCGACACGGTCAAGGTCTGGCCAACAGGTTGGGATGACCTGGTGGTTATCAGCGGGGATGTCCTGGACCACTTTGTAGTCAGCGGTGCGGAGGCACGGCGGCTCTTCCGCGCCGCAGGTTTTGAATTCGCCAAGCTCCAGCCAACCACCGACAGCAACGACCGGGTGCAATTGACCGAGCCTATTGAAATCAGTTTGGACATCAGCAGCGGCTGGCAAGGGACCTGAAAGCGACGACCCGCTCTTGTCATGTTCACCCCGATAGCGCACTGGGGATTTCCGGGTCTTTCGCGCTGGCCTGCTTTACCGATGGACAACGCACTTTGCCTTATGGGCTCTGAACAAAACGGAGCCAGTTGCCGGCCGCTCTTTGATGATGTCCAATGATCGCAAGGCTGGTCCACAAACGGTTTTTGGCAAGCTGTTGATAATGGCCCCTCGTGGCTGTATAACGCTCTCGGATAGCGTTCATAAGTCGGCAAGACATGCCCCCAAGGCGTTAAAAGCTGGAGTTCGCCCATGAACGGGTCTCGCTTCTCTGCCATCGGCATACTTATCACAGGTCTGTGCTTCGGATGGGTCATCGGATGTCCAATCGTACTGGGCGCTGGACAACCGGACTGGATCTTTCACCACGCAAAAATTGTGACCGTGGATGAACATTTTCGGATCGCGGAGGCGATGGCCGTGAGCGACGACCGGGTCGTGGCGGTCGGTCGCAACGAGGAAATCCTCCAGCTCGCGGGTCCCAACACTCAGCTCGTCGATCTCCATGGCCGAATGGTCCTGCCCGGACTCATCGACTCCCACACCCATCCACCGACTGCCGCCGTGTACGAGTTTGATCACGAAGTGCCCACTATGGAAAGTATTGCCGATGTCCTCGCATATATCCGGGCCCGGGCGGCCGTGTTGCCGAAGGGAGAATGGATCGTCGTCCAGCAAGTCTTTGTGACGCGTCTAAAAGAACGGCGATTCCCCACGCGAAAGGAACTGGATGAGGCGGCGCCGGAGCACCCCGTAATGTTCCGAACCGGGCCCGATGCAGCTCTGAATTCTCTAGCTTTGAAACTGAGTGGAATCGATCGAGATTTCCAGATCACCGACGGTCAGCCGGGATTTGTCGAGAAGGACCCCGTGACCGGTGAACCGACCGGCATCCTCCGGAGTTGCACCCGACTGGTGAAAGTCAGACTCTCCACCAAATCGCCTAGCGAGGAAGAGTCACGTGAGGCGCTCCGCAAGCCGCTGCGGGCGTATAACGAAGTGGGGCTCACCAGCATCGTGGACCGCAGTGGGAATGACCGCACTATTGCCCGTTACAAGGCGCTTCTGGACCGAAATCAATTGACATGCCGGATCTTCATCACGTACTACGTTAATGCCCAGGATCCAATGGAGAAGATCGAGGCCGCGATCGATCAAGCAGTGGCCCATCCGCTCCACCAATATAATCCGTGGATCTGGGTCCGCGGCCTGAAATTCTTTCTTGATGGAGGCATGCTCGCCGGCAGCGCTTACATGCGGGAGCCGTGGGGAGTTAGTGAGATTTATGGGATTACCGATCCCAATTACCGGGGCGTCTTATTCTTGGAGCCGGAAAAACTTTACCAGATCGTCAAGCTGGCACTCGCGAAAGGGCTTCAGCCAACGGCGCACGCTGTCGGAGACGGTGCCGTGCTGGCCCTTGCGGAGGCATACGCGCGGGTCGATCGCGAGTTTTCTGTCCGCACACTGCGACCGTGCATCTCCCACGCCAATTTCATGAGCCCCGAGGCCATCGCCCTTATGGCCCGATGTGGAATCGTGGCCGACCTCCAACCGGCCTGGCTGTACCACGATGGGGCGACCCTCCTGGCACATTTTGGCAATGAACGGCTGAGATACTTTCAACCCTATCGCACTCTTGCGCGGGAGGGTGTGATTGTCGGCGGCGGATCGGACCACATGCAAAAGATAGGCCGACGTCGCTCGATCAATATTTACGATCCGTGGGTTGGCATATGGACGGTGCTGACGCGTCAGCCGCGGGGAGCCGATGCTCCATTGCATCCGGAAGAAATGATCACCCGGGAGGAAGCCATCAAGTTGTACACTATCAATAACGCCTATCTGACGTTTGAAGAGAAGGTGAAAGGGAGTTTGGAGCCCGGCAAATATGCGGATTTCATTGTCATCGATCGCGATGTCCTGACCTGTCCGGTGGATGACATCGCCGAGACCCAAGTTCTCGAAACCTGGGTCGGCGGCCGAAAAGTCTTTCCTTAAACTATCCACGGTTTACACACCGGTTGCTGCTTGTGGCCATTCGATCGGCCTGTTTACGGGCCCCCCTAATCATCGGCCAGAGAAAGATTCAGACGTATCGATTGAGCCGGCCGCACGGAAGTTCGAATGAGAAAACGCGGAATCTTGGCCTGTGGGGTGATTACGCGTGTTTCTTACTCCCCGGCCTGTCTGAGTTGCCTGAGAAGCTCACTGATCCCCTGATGGGCTTCGTCGTTAGCACGCACGACAAGCGCCCGGCCTGGCCGCCAGTAATAAACGGTTCCCGGTCCGCCGGCAGCGGCCCAGTGAGATGGTGTGACGTGACGATGAATAAGGTCCACCAGGACCTGCCCCTCGTTCGCCGTATTGATGGGGTTTCCTGCCCATGGGTTCCCAATCCCGCTCTGGAATCGTCCGCGCATCCCGGAGTTAAACCCACCTGGGGCCTGGACCAATCCACCGGCCGGTGGCCACCCGCGCCACGGAACCATCCACGGCGGCGGTTGTGCCGCGACGGGGGAAACGGCGATACTGGCCGAGATTATGGCTGCCACAAGCAGCCGCCGCACATGTCTGTGCCACCACCCGCGGACTGTTCGGTCCATTGTTAGCGGGTCCATCCTTCCCGCTCCTCCGTCATCGGAAACGGTTCACCCCTAGGCCATTCTATCCTATCACGAACACGCAACCCCGGCAACGCGTTTGCCTTCCGAGTCGTCTCCACGCTTTGTAAGGACCAGTCAGAGGCCAAAAATTTCGTGTCTTGAAGAGGTAATTCATGAATAACGCCTACTTCTGAATTGAATAGGGACTGAATGAAGCAAGTGAAGGGAGAACAGTGGAATCGGTCACCCAAATTCAAATTCAAAATTTGGTCGTCGCAAGCGAGGCCCTCCGGGTAAAATTTGACTACTGCACCCGGTTTACCAAGGTTCGTGCGCCTTTTCAGCGGCCGAGGAAACGTGGGGATGACCCAGTCCCGCATCGCTGAGCTGCACGAGGCAGATTTTCATTTATCGAAAAGCACGTGGAGCAGTGCGGACGTCCTTAGGAAGTTCCCGCGGATAGCCCCCAAAGGAGACGCATCTGATGGAATCACGCAATCCCGTTGTTCACGTTTTTAAAGCGATCTTGGCGAGCATGCTGGGCATGCTGATGGCGAACGTCCCGACCGTGCAAGGTCGGTGCGAAGTCACAGCGGTGTGGATGGGCCACACACGGCCGCTGCCGGATGAACTGACTCTTTCGTGGACCACAGAGAATCCGGAACCGAGCCGCGTGGCCTACCAGGATGGCACGGCCTGGCGGGAGATTCAGGATCCCCAGCCCACCACGTGGCATCGCCTGCCAGTTCCGCTTCCGGACCCCACGCGCCCCTGCCCAATGCGCATTCTCAGCGGATCGGCGACGATGGAGGTGGTTTTTCCAGGCTATCCTGCCGATGGCTTAAGGATCGCGGTGGTAGCCAACTGGCAGAACCGCCCCAAGCTGCAGGCCATTCTCGCCGACAAACCACATCTTCTCCTCACGGCAGGGGACCACGTAAATAATCTTCACTCGGTGTGCGGGGCAGGACACGCAGACTGCGTGGAACCGTTTCTTCAACTCATTCGGCAATATCCGGAGCTTTTCCGTCGGGTGCCTGTGCTGCCCGTGTTGGGCAACCACGACCGAGAAATCCGTCCTCGCACGACGAGGCCACCGGAGAAACCCGTCTATGACATCGAAGCACGGGCGTTCCGTCGTGTTTTCGCTTTGCCCGACGCCGGCTGGTGCTGGCATTTCATACTTCCTCAAAGCGGATTATGTCTGGTGGGGCTGGACCTCAACCACATTAGCGACCGCGGTACAACCTGGCAGTCCTGCCACGATTTTGGACCAGATTCTGAACAATTTCAGTGGTACAAGAAAATTGTCGCAGAAAACACGATGCCCTTTTTGATCACCCTTCACAATGAGCGAAACGTCGCTGTGCGGAACCAGTATGGCGGTATTTGGGAGCAACTCTTCCGAAGGAACACGGCCATCATTTCGGGGTTCGGTCACTTTGGCGAATGCGCTTTGAAGGATGA
>Ga0181858_1000100_pt1 | contig 32290 bp, 24 predicted proteins | sample NewIslPassag4_SG_FD_130749 | JGI IMG/M metagenome (GOLD analysis project Ga0181858, IMG submission 130749) | Feedstock adapted compost microbial communities from Newby Island compost facility, Milpitas, CA, USA - Passage 4_SG | ecosystem: Engineered > Solid waste > Feedstock > Composting ...
ACCATTTTACAGCGTTCAGGGGGTTGCTATTTTGATATGATAAGGACTGTTTTTTTTTTTCCAGAATTCATGATGCTGCTCGAAGGAATACATACGGGTGCCTGATAGTTCAGTGCCCATGACGAGGCGTAACAAAGACGTAAGATTACTGCTGCAGAAAAGCCGTGTGGAATTAATAAACTACAGCCCGCTCTTGCGACGGACAATTCTTGTTAGTTCTATGCAAACCAAGTGCGACAAAGCGGCGGTTACAAACGTTAAATATAGTAGAAGGGGGTAACCCTTCATGCAAAAACCGTCACTGGTCGAAGCTGCCAAGCGGGATCCGGAAGCGTTTGGCCAGTTGTTTGATCGGTATTTTGATCTCATTTATCGGTTTTTTTGGTATCGCTGCAAAGATCGGACCTTGACGGAAGATTTGACTTCAGAGACGTTTTATAAAGCTTTGCGCCAGTTGCACCGTTTTGAAGGCGGGGACGACGATTTCCTGCCATGGCTTTACACCATTGCCCGCAATACGCTGGTGGACCGTATCCGCAAAAAAGCGGAAGAACCGGTGGAAATATTGGAAAATGACCATCATACGGAAAATCCGTACCACCAGGTAGAATTGCGGATGGATGTCTTGATGTTGCTGTCGGAGTTGTCGGAGCAGCAACGCCAAGTGGTGCAGTTGCGGTTTATTGACGATATGCCGGTAAAAGAGATCGCCAACGTCATCGGCAAGTCGGAAAGTGCCACCAAGTCCATTTTGTACCGGGCCTTGAAACAGTTGAAAGAATCGGGCGTGAAAGGGGGGTTGGGTTCATGAGAAAAGAAGAATGGATGAATGGCGGCGACAAATGGGAGTATGAGCAACTGGAAGCGGAAATCCAAGCCCTCCTGCAGTCTCCGGTGCCCATGAAGCCGGAGTATAAAGCCCGTTTGCGGGAAGATTTGTTGCGTGAACACCGTCGTTTGTACGGCAAAGCGCCGCTGGCCAAGTGGCGTTGGCCTCTCGGGATCGTTTCGGGAACCGCGGCCGCGGCTCTCATGCTCGTCTTTGCCAGCCAATTCTTGCAAGGGGAACATCCATTTCAACAGAGGGAAATGGGTAATGGCGGCAACGGTTTGGTGTGGGAGCAGACGGGCCAATCGCCAGTCTCCGAAGGTGAAGGCTCGATGGGAGAGAGCGGGAAGCCTTCTTCGGCTGGCGCGGAATTGCTGGACGCGGATGAAGCCGCAAGGACGGAACCGGTGTCGGATTCCGAACATCCGGAGGACATGGGGACGGATGACAATTTGTTGGTGCAATCCGACGGAAATGACGGTGCAGGCAGTAGTGCGGAAAGGGTTATGTCCGCCGATGATGGAAAAGGAGCCCAAAGCGGCGTTGAAGACGGTCAAGCCGTGGCGATGAGCCCGGCGAAGGGGCGGTCCGGAACGGATAACGGAGCGCAAACGCCGGATGCTCCAACGGAGGATTCCGGTTCGGATAGTGGAAAACCGATTCGAGAATTTGTGTTTAGCTCTTCTTACATCACCATGAGCAGTGTTGTGCCGTTTCGCGCCGATACGTTGCCGGCGAACGTCGAACTGAACGTGAATGGACTTGCCGTTCCGAAAGAAATGCCGGTGTACGCGTACGCCGATCATATGCCGCTGGATATGCAGCAGCGCCAGGCCGTCGCCGAAGCCCTCGGGCTAGGTGACGACGAACAAGCGACAGCGAAAGGGTTCCGCTACCGGGGCGCCGACGGTTCCACTTTGTTGTTTGCTGTTGATGGCATTCCGTTCATGGAATATGTGTATCGGGGGGATTTGCCGGTCAGCGATGGTGACGTTCCCGAGTCGAGTTCCTTGTCGAACGGGGAAAACGAAACGCAATGGGTGGAACGGGCCAAGGATTTCCTGAAGCAAATCCGCATCAACACGGCAGAAATGAAGGCACAGGTGCAACCTCCGGCGGAAGGGGACAAGTGGACGGTGACCTTCATTCCGGAAATGGATGGCGTGCCCAATCTGTCGGGCGCGGTGACGGTGCACATGATGCGGGGCACCGTGGTGGAAGCCAAAGTGCCGCTGTTGGTCAATTTGAAAGAGAAGAGCAGCTCGACGCCGCTCATTCCTTTGACAGATGTGTTGCAACGCATCGTCTTCTCGGAAGAATATTTCATCCAGCCCGATGAGAAAGTGGTCATCCGGGAGGCGGAACTCGTGTTCTACGCTTTTGGCAACGGCACGTTGGCTCCGGCTTACCAATTGAGGGGCGTTGAAGAGAAAAGCGGTAAATATATCCAGCTGATCGTTTCAGCAGTCATGGCGGATGAGGCAGGAAATTGATCCCGTGTGTCGAATATTTGGGAGTAGGCGGGATAGGACCAATGATTGGTCCTTGCTGACGAGAGGGGGGACAGGTTGATTCGACACAAAACAAAATATTTGTTGGTCGGTGTTTTGTCGTTTACCCTTTGTCTCGTCTGGATGCTGACTACGGGGATGACCGTTGAGGCGGCGACAGGAACGGCGGAAGAACCGGTGGAAGAACCAGCGGAAGTACCGGTGGAAGAGACGGATGTCTCGCAGCCGGAGACGGGCCGGTCCGACGGTACCGGTACGACGCAAAATGCGGGCGAGATGGCAATGATGGCGCTGCCTTTTACAGATTTGACCCGCTATCAGTGGGAAGACGGCAAAAAAGCGATCCGGGTCATGAGTCAATCGAAGATTATCAACGGTTTTCCTGATGGCACGTTCCGGCCGTCGGAACTAATTACACGTCGGCAAGCGGCCAAAATTGTGGCGATGGCGGCGGGACTAAAACCGGCGCCGGCCGCCTTTGCCGATGTGGAGCCGGGTCTCAGTTACATCGGGGCGTTGCAACAAGCGGGCATCGTCTCGGGAGACCGGGAAGGCCGTTACCGCCCCAACGATCATTTGACGCGGGCCCAACTGGCAAAAATGATCGTGCTGGCCTACGGCTTGGAAATGAAGGAGGAACCGAAGCTGTCCGACGTGCCGGACACGGATCTCGGGCATTATGTTCGCATTGCCGCCAGCAACGGTGTCATGACCGGGTACGAGGACGGCACGTTCCGCCCGAACCAGCCGGTGAAGCGGGATCAGGCGGCGGTCATGATCCACCGGGCCATGCAGTTGGCCGGGGATGGACAAGCTCCGGATGACGATTCGGAGAGCGGCAACGACGGCAATGATGTCCGTCCGCCGGACGATTCTGGAAACGGGTTGTTGCCGGGGCATACCGGATGGAGTGCTGAGCGGCCCTTCCGCCTGTTCGTCGATGCCGGCCATGGCGGAGAAGACCCGGGAGCCATCGGTAAATTGACCGACGGCGGCAAGATTCAGGAGAAGGACATCAACCTGGACATCGCCCTTGAAATCGCCCGCATTTTTCGCGAAGAATACGCCTATGTCGACGTGCGGATGAGCCGCAGCGACGACACATACGTCATGCTTCAGGAACGGGCCCGCCAGGCCAACGAATGGGGAGCCGATTATTTCGTCTCCATTCATGTGAATGCCAACGACAAACCCAGTGCCAGCGGATTCGAGTCCTACATATACAATGGACCGGTCACGCAAGAGACGGTGGACAAGCAACGCATTATCCATCAACACATTGTTGAGAAAATGGGTCTGCGGGATCGCGGTCCGAAAAGCGCCAACTTTGCCGTGTTGCGGGAGTCGAAGATGCCGGCCATTTTGCTGGAAAACTTATTCATCAGCAACCCGGAGGAAGCGGTGTTGCTAAACGATCCGGAGTTTCGCCAGCGGCTGGCCCGGGCCACGGCGGAGGCCATCGCCCTTGCATGGAACGTACCGCGTTACGATGAATTGTCGACGGAGCCTCCTTTGGGTGGCAATGAAAAGACCGATTCCGCTGAGACCAATGAAGGTGATACAGCTGAAACCGGTGACACCGCCGCGTGAGCAAAGCAGGATGGAAACAAGACAGATACGACATCTCAAATAGTACTCGCATAAAGATCCGTGAAATTCAAACCAAACACCCCATGGGCGCTTGCGTAGAAGGCGGGCCGTGGGGCGTTCTTTTTATCAGCGGTTGTCTGACAGTTTTTCCCTTATGGGAGAGAAATGGGAGGAAAGGCATGAGGGGAAACGAAACTGCCGAGATGTTGGAGCGGACCTATTGGATCTTGAATGGCGCAGGCAGGAGGGCCGGCCGGCGGTGGTCTTGGGCCGTTTTGTCGGTGGCGTTGGCGTTGTTGACCGTCGCGGCCGGGGTTTGGCCCGGGGCTTTTGCTGCAGCTGCCGGGGAACCAATGATGCGGGTCGAAATCACCCATACCGACGCCAAAGGCCAGCGAATGCCGGTCACCCAAATTGAATTTGCTTTGCGCAACGAATATATGGTCAACGGCAACTTGGTGTTGAACGCCCGCGGCGCGGCCAATGAATTGTTAGGTTACCGTGTCGTGTTGAACCCCGACGGCACGTTGCGCTTGGAGAAGCGGGACGATACCGGCGGCGGCAACAATCAAGTGCTTCTGGACGGTGCCGCCGTGTTGCGCCTGGTACCGCAGGATACCGGCAAAACCGACAACTTGGTAGATATCAAGCGTTGGATCAACGGGGAGCGGACCAACGCCAACCCGTACCGGCACGTCATGGAATTCCGCCGCGGAACGGTTACGGTCGGCGGCGGGGAAGGGCAGTCGCCGGCGACCAAACAAACACTATTGGCGATTAACGAATTGCCCATTGAAGAGTATTTGAAAGGCGTCTTGCCCAGCGAAATGCCGGCCAGCTGGCCCCTGGAGGCGCTGAAGGCCCAGGCGGTGGCGGCCCGCAGTTACGCGGTGAACCACATTCGCGGCCTGCCGTCCGACGGCTGGATCGACGACACGACGACGTATCAGAAATACGATGGGTACCGGGTGGAACAGGAACGGTCCAACGAGGCCATCCGGCAGACGGCCGGCGAAGTGTTGACGTACCAAGGCCGGGTCATTACGGCGTGGTTTTCAGCCTCCAACGGGGGATATACGGAGCTGGCGGAAAACGTCTGGTCGGCTTCCGCCCCTTACTTGCGGAGCGTGGAAGACCCGTATGACATTCGCGAAGGCAATTCCCACCGCAGCTGGCAAGTCCGTTATTCGATGGAAGAGTTGCAGCAGAGGTTTCAGAACAACCGGATACAGATCGGGCAACTGACGGCCCTCGTTCCGACCAAGACGTCCCCATCGGGCCGGGTTGTGGAGATGCGGGTGGAAGGGACGCAAGGGAAGGTCACCTTAGCGAAAAACGAAATCCGCAGCATTCTCGGTTTGAAAAGTTTGTTGTTTACTGTGAAAAGCAATGACCAAGTGTACGTGCTCAGCCGTACGGGGCAAACGTCGACGAGCGTCTACGGCATGAAGGTGGTGGGGGCCGGCGGCGCCGCGGCGACGTTGAACCAAGCGGCGGCTTCGGTCATGGATGGGACGCAAGCGGTACAAACGATCCCGACGGTGCCCACCGGATACACGTTTGAAGGCCGAGGTTACGGCCACGGGGTTGGCATGAGCCAGTACGGCGCCCGTTTCCGGGCGGAAGACGGCCACGATTACCGGAAAATCCTGGCCTTCTATTACCCCGGTACCGAGTTGGCGGGCAATTACAATCAGTGACGCCAACGACAAACCGGACGCCGCACCATGCCGCGGTACCCGGTTGAAGAAGTGCCTTATATATTTGCCGCGTAGCTAAAATAAGCGTTGTAAGAAATAAGCGAATGTAAGCGGATGTAAGGGAGACGTCGGCCGCCGGCAAACACGCCGGGCGGCCGGTTTTTTATTTACGGCGGCGAAGAAAATTAATATTGACAACGAGAATCGTTATCAACTATTATTAGAAACGCAATTGTTTATCAATCAACATTCAATAAACAAAAAGTATCAACGTGTGTATCAACAATACAAAGATGGGTGGAATCGGGAATGAAAGGGTCAACGCGATTTGTTGTCAGCAGACGGATTGTTGCAGTGGTTGTGGGGTTATTTTTGCTCTTCATCATGGCCGCCTGTTCCGGCGGGCAAACGTCGAACGACAGTCCTGCCGCCGCGGAAACTCGTACAAATGGGCCATTTCCCATCGTCATCAAACACGCCTTTGGCGAAACGGTCATTCCGGGCAAACCTGAGCGGGTGGCTACCGTCGCCTGGGCGAACCACGACGTGGCGCTGGCGCTGGGGGTTGTGCCGGTCGGTTTTTCCGCCGCCAACTACGGCGTCCAAGACGACAGCGGACTGTTGCCCTGGACGGCGCAGAAACTGCAAGAACTCGGCGTCACCAATCCGAATGTCTTTCAAGATATCGACGGGCTCGATTTTGAAGCCATCGCCGACGCCACCCCCGACATCATCCTCGCCGCTTACTCCGGGATTACGCAAGAGGAGTATGAGACGCTTACGCAAATCGCTCCTGTCGTCGCTTATCCCGAGAAGCCGTGGGTCATTACATGGCGCGATCAAATTCGCATGAATGCGACGGCCTTGGGGATGGCGGAAGAAGGCGAACAGCTGATTCGGGATGTGGAGCAGTTCATCGCCGGCAAATTGCATGAACATCCCGAAGTGCAGGGTCTGAAAGCGGCTTTCTGCTATTTTTCGCCGGCCGATTTGTCCAGTTTCTACGTGTATTTGCCGGAGGACCCGCGCGCCGGGTTCCTGGAAGAATTGGGCATGGTTATTCCGGAAAGCGTCCAACAGCACGTGGCGCCGGAGTCCGGTTTTGCCATCAGCTTGAGCGCTGAAAATGCAGACGCGCTGAACGGAGCGGATATTCTGATCGCCTACGGGGATGACGCGTTGTTGAAGGCGTTGCAGGCCGATCCGGTATTCGGTCAAGTTCCCGCCATCCAACGCGGTTCCGTAGTGCTCGTTCCGGACGGGACGCCGCTGGCGGCGGCGTTGAATCCGAATCCGCTGTCGATTCAATATATGTTGGATGAATACTTGTCGATGATTTCCGCGGCCGCCCAAAAAATCAACTAGTGATACAAAGGAGTCCGCTTCCATGCTGCGAAGCCGATCTTTACCGAAACAATTGCCGATGATGCTCGGGTTGATCCTTGCGTTGCTCGTCCTGAGCATCATCGCTTCGCTGATGTTCGGCGCCCGCTCGCTGACGCTGCAGGAATGGATCTCCGGATTGGTCCATCCGGATGCGGACAACTATGCCGCAAGCGTTGTTGAAAAGCGGGTGATCCGCACACTTTTCGGGCTCTGTTGCGGCGCGGCGCTGGGGACGGCCGGCGTGCTCATGCAATCCGTAACCCGCAATCCCCTCACCGACCCGAGCATTCTTGGGGTGAACATGGGGGCGGCGTTGTTTGTCGTGTGCGGTATGGCTTTTTTTCAAATCATGTCGCCTTATCAATACATTGGGTTCGCCTTGGCGGGCGCATTGCTGACCGCCATATTCGTCTTCGGCATCGGATCGATGGGGCGCGGCGGAGCTACGCCCCTTAAGCTTGTTCTGGCGGGGGCTGCCACCAGCGCCGCCTTTTCTTCGTTGGTGACGGCGGTGATGCTTTCCCGGTCTTTTGTAATGAATCAGTATCGGTACTGGCAAGTCGGCAGCGTCGGCGCAGGAACTTGGGAAACATTGCTGCTGATGCTACCTTTTCTTCTGGCGGGCATCGCCCTGGCCGTCATGATTGCGCCGGCCCTCAACGCCATGGCGCTGGGGGATGAGGCCGCGGCCGGACTTGGGGTCAAAACCGGTTTATTTCGTGCCGTTGCCGTCTTTGTCGGCATCGTTTTGTGCGGCGTCACCACGGCAGTGGCCGGCCCCATCGGGTTCGTCGGATTGCTGGCCCCCCATGTCATCCGGATGCTCATGGGCGCCGACGTCCGCCTGTTGGTTCCGCTGTCGGCTTTGGCAGGGGCCATTATTTTGACGGTGTCCGACGTGATTGGCCGGCTGGCGGGCCGGCCGGGTGAACTCGAGGTCGGCATCGTCACGGCCTTTGTCGGCGCCCCGCTGCTGATTATCTTGGCCATGCGAGCGAAAGTGTGATCCCGATGAATGCACAAGCCATTGAAGTGATGCGAAAAGTCCGGATTGGCCGTCGGCGCCGGTGGGCCTTGGTGACGGCGGCGTTGGCCGTTCTTTCATTGGCCTTGTGTGCCGCCATGTTGCTTTTGGGGAACACGTTTTATCCGGTGCGGGACGTGCTGGCGGTATTGGCCGGCGAAGAGATCCAAGGCGCTACGTTTGCCGTCAGAACGGTGCGTTTGCCCCGCATGTTGGCGGGCCTGTTGGCCGGCTTTGCCTTTGGCGTGGCGGGCTATACGTTTCAGACGATGCTGCGCAACCCGCTGGCCAACCCCAACGTCATCGGGATTACGTCCGGCTCCAGTGCGGCGGCGGTCTTTTGCATTATCGTTTTGCAAAGCAACAAAGCCGTGACGTCCATCGTGGCCGTGATTGCCGGTTTGTTAACTGCTGTTCTGTTGTATGTGTTGGCACAGGGCCGATCGTTTTCCATTGGGCGGCTCATTTTAATCGGGATCGGTGTCCAGGCCATGTGCAATTCCTTGATTTCTTATTTATTGCTAATCGGAGGAGAGCATCAAATACCCGCCGCCGTTCGCTGGTTGACCGGCAGCCTGAATGGGGTCAAGATGGAGGAAATGACGCCGCTTTTGTTGGCCAGCTTGCTCTTGCTGCCGCTGATGCTGGCGCTGGGCCGGCCGCTGGCCATGCTGGAACTGGGCGAACAGGCGGCCGCGGCGTTGGGCGTGCCGACGGATCGGGTCCGCGTCATGCTCATGATTGCCGCTGTGGTGCTTTCGGCCATCGCCACGTCCGTCACCGGCCCCATCGCTTCCGTGGCTTTGCTGGCTGGTCCCATAGCCAACCGGCTTGTCGGCATCGGAGGATCGAATTTGCTTCCTGCCGGCCTTGTGGGCGCCGTCTTGGTCATGGCCGCTGATTTGGTCGGGCAATTTGCGTTTCCGGTCAAATACCCTGCCGGCATTGTCACCGCGATAATCGGCGCGCCTTACTTGCTGTATCTGCTGGTGAGGATGAATCGAAAGGGGAAATTTTAAGCCGTGAAACAGCATTTGTTGGAGGCCAGAAACCTTGTCGCCGGTTATGACGGCAAGATCATTCTCGACCGGGTCAGTCTGCAAATCCCGAGCAACCAGATCAGCGTCATTATGGGGGCCAACGCCAGCGGCAAATCGACGCTGCTCAAAACGTTGGCGCGGCTCATCCGGCCCGTCTCCGGCGAGGTGTTGCTGGACGGCCGTTCCATCCATGCCATCCCGACGAAACAATTGGCGCGGGTGATCGGTCTGTTGCCGCAATCACCCGTCGTTCCTGAAGGCATCAAAGTGGTCGATTTGATTGGCCGGGGACGATATCCGCACCAGTCGTTTTTCGGCGCATGGAGCAAGCAGGATGAAGAAGCCGTCGCCGAGGCCATGGAGATCATGAACATTACGGAGTTGGCCGACCGACATATGGACGAATTGTCCGGCGGTCAGCGCCAGCGGGTTTGGATCGGCATGGTTCTCGCGCAGCAAACCGACATCTTGTTGCTGGATGAACCGACGACCTATCTGGATATTACGCATCAGATCGAAATTCTGGACTTGTTGACGGATTTGAACCGCAAATACGGCAAGACGATTGTGATGGTCCTGCACGATATCAATTTGTCGGCCCGGTATGCCGATTATCTGTTTGCCATGCGCCAAGGCCGGCTTGTGGCCGAAGGCAAGCCGTCCGAGGTCATCACCAGCCAATTGATCCAAGACGTTTTCGGATTGGATTGCGTCGTGGTCGAGGATCCCGTATCGGGTTCGCCGTCCGTTGTGCCCGTCGGACGCCACCATGTGCTTCATCCCGTCGCCGGTTTTGCCGGCGTCTACACAATTGAAGCGGATAAACGGACCGTCTAAAAATGGGTGTCTATAACGAAATGAGCGCCGCGATTGTTCGCGGCGCTCGTTTATTGTGTCATTGGCGGGTTTGTCGTTGGTCTTGATTGGATTTCCGGAGTTAAAACACGTTACGTCTTTTGCCGGGTAGATGTATGTTCCTTGTATTATTGGTGCCTTACTCGGCAGATGTGTCTTCACCAGGTGTATCCGCACCGGCACCGGGTACGACCTCGATGGTGAACGTCTCCGCGATTGTGCCGTTCAATACCCACGAGGTGCTGGCGGTGATGCGGGTCGGTTTGGCCATCTCCGACGCATCTACACTCGTGGCGGCCTTTTCTATCATTTGTTCGGCCGCTGCCGCCGGCATCGTGGCGAGCATTTCCACGGGCAGGTCCGCAGCGATTCCATTGCCCATGAATTCAAAGACAATGTCGTTGCCCCGTGGAGCGTTCACGTATTCATCGACCAGATCTTGCAAAGTTTTCGGCTGGTTGTTGTCGACATAATACGGATCGTAGTAATAGTAGTAGCCGCTGTTTCCTCCGCCGTATACCCGCACTTCATATATCCCCGGCGCCAAATCGGCGGGAATTTGCAACGGAATCGTCATCGTTTCCGCCGGTTTTCGCCAAGGCTGCACTTTGACAGGAACTCTGACGATTTCCCCTTGCCGTACCGTACCGGAGATGGCGCTCGTATCCACTTCCAACAATTGCGCCGTTTGGTTGGCTTCTTTCACTTCCGAGTTCACTTGGATGGATTTGATGGTCACATCTTGATACGGGTTTTCCAACAAAATGCTCATGAGCTGATACATGGAATAATACGGCGCATAGGACACGTCCCAACTGTCAAACTGCATGTCGGAGCGGCGGATGGTTCCCAATTCTTCCGTTTCCACCTGGATGGTGTACCAGGCGGTGCCTTGGCTTACCCGGTCGGCGGCCCGCAGGATGCTTTCGCTGACGGTGGCGGAGGGCAGAGAGAGCAAGTAATCTTTGAACTTCGCCAATTGCAGTTGGTAACTCTTGCTGATGCCCCGGTTCAAGTCTTTGGCCGACACCGTCATGGGAATCATGGCCGGATTTTGTCCCAGCACACCGCCCACGGCTGCCGCCCGGTCTTCGGTGAGGGTGCCGACGGTTTTGCCGAGATAGCCCATTTTGTACGGCGGCCACAAGCCGGAGGCGCCTTTCATGACCGTGGTAATCCATGTTTCGGTGATGGGCAAGTTCACATTGCCGTACCAGAACAAGGGGTGGCCAAAGCCGATGAGCCGCTGGTTGTCCACATAGGTGACGGTGCCGATGGCGTATGCTTCCAGATCGCCGACGGCGATGCCGACGCCCATGCTGTCGCCGGGAAGCAAGGAACGGCCCAGCGACGGCGCTCCGCTTTTGTCATTGCCGGTGGAGCCAGCGTTGATCACGGTGATCCCTTTATTCTGCAGCGTGTCTTGCAACCGGTTGAAGGTATGGGAGCTGAGTCCGGACAACATCAACGGCACCGGCAGATGGTATCCCCGGAGCGTACCGGGCTGCGCCGGTTGGCTGGTGTTCCGGTTTTCATTAATTTCCACCCGGGTGTACGTTTGCCCCTGGATGGTGACGGGCTTTTCCAATTCGCCGGAAACGGTGGCCGTCGTTTTGGGCAGAACGTTCAACATCGTTTCAATCGGGGTGATGCCCGCCACTTTTTCGTCTTCAAACGCCAAGGCTACGGCGCCGGCAATTTTCCCATTGATGTAAAGGGGGCTGCCGCTCATGCCCGAGGCGAAGCCGTGGGCCCGTTCCAGCACGTCACCGGTGCCCCGCACGAGGATGATGTCGGCGCCGCCGTATCCTTGTCCCGGCAAGATTGCAATGACCCGCACCGGGATGGATTCGATTTGTTGTCCCTGGATGACGGTCTGGACAACGCCGTTCATGCCCGGCTTAATTTGCGAAAGCGGGAAAATGGGCGGTGCCGGCAGATCTTTTTGTTGGACGATGGTTTTCAGTTTGCTGACGATAGCCGACAGTTCCGTCGTCGTCAGCGCTGTTGACGGTTGCAGGCGGCTGTTGTTGCCGTTCAGCAAGCCGAGCCACGTGGCCCAGTTGACGTCGCTGTAAAACGCCTTGGAGACGTTTTCGCCGTCTAAATATGGCGGTACGTGGTTGGCCGCCGGCAGTTTGTGTTTCGTTTTTACCGCCCGTACCAAAATGGCCGCAGCGGCCTGACGGCTGATGGGCCGATTGGGATTGAACTGGCTACCTTTGGCGATGAGCCCCGCTTTGAGGGCGGCGTCGATATACCCCCGGGTTTCAATCCAATGGTTCCGGGTGTCCCGGAAGGCGCTGCCCGGTTCGTTTTTCAGGGGCAGCTGCAACACGTCCACGACCCGTTTGAGAAATTCGGCCCGGGTAACGGTTGTCTCCGCCTGCTGGATGGTCAACATATGCGCACCTGCCGCCGATGCCGGGCTGTTTTCGGGGGCGGCCCATGCGCCGGCCGCGGGCAGCATCGTGGCGGTCAAGGCCGTGCTCAGGACGACGGAGGCCATGATTTTGGTCGATTTTTTAGCCAATTATTTCACTCCTTTACCGATATGGTATTTCAGCAGCATGTCTTGACCGAGCCCATTGGCAAAGCCAATCCATACCATGGAAAAAAGTCCATTCGTTGTTTTATTCGACATCGGTATTTAATTTCCTTGTTAAAAATTTATTAATTGATGGGCGGGTCGATTGGCCCGGTTGACGAAATTGCAAAAATCGGGACAAGCTTTGCCGGATTGTGTATAATGAGGGAAAAAGATGGCGTTTTTGGGAGAGTGAGGCAGGAGGGATGGCGCAGCTACGAGCGACGAGCTGGAGAACGTTGATCTGGTTAGTTTTGTTGTGTTGTTTGTGGATGGGCGTGGCGCCGGCCGAGGCCGCCTTCGGCGATCACGTGTTGAAGAAGGGGATGCGGGGCGAAGAAGTGCGCCAGTTGCAACAATATTTGGTCGATTTGGGCTATCCCCTGCAGGTGGACGGCATCTTTGGCCAGGAGACGCTGACGGTGGTCAAGATGTTTCAAAGTGACGAAGGGTTGACAGCGGACGGCATCGTCGGAACGAAGACGTTTGCGGCGCTGGCGGCGGCCCTGGAGCGGCTGCATAGCGCGACGGGGGCGGAAGAAGACGGCGGCGGTGAAGGCGGCGGCGCTGCTGGTGCTGAAAGCCGGCACGGAAATCAAGCTTCCCGCGGTGGGGCGCGGGATGGAGGGGCCGATGTTGCGTTAGGCACAACCGACGGACAGCCTCAGACGGGAGATACGGCCGGCGGGGAGACTGCGGCCGAAGGTACGGAACAAGCGGTTTTGGACAAGCTTTACCAATTCGCCGAAACGTATCTTGGCACGCCGTACCGTTACGGCGGGACGGGGCTGGACGGCATCGATTGTTCCGCTTTGACCCAGCTGGCCATGACGGCGCTCGGTTACGACATTCCCCGCAGTTCGGCGCTGCAGGCGACGGTGGGCATGCCGGTGGAACGGCATGAGTTAAAGGCCGGAGATTTGGTCTTTTTCAACACGTCCGGAAACGGCATTTCCCATGTGGCCATCTATTTGGAAAACAACATACTGCTCAACGCCTCCGTCAGCAAAGGCGTGACCTACACGTCGCTGTTGGAAAACTATTGGGACAAGCGGTATCATTCGGCCCGGCGGATTATCGGGAGCAACGGTGAATAGTAGTTATTTTGCTATAATGAAATGACAACAATAGATTTCCCGGCGGTTTTCCTTCTGCCCGCCGGGTTACGTTTTTTTTATGGTTTTTCGTTATTTTTTGTGTTGTTTGTCATTCCCTTTGATAAGGAGGCAAGGCTATGAGCCAGCGGATACGACACGCGCAATTGGCTTCCCGGATAGTGACGGCGGAGGAGGCGGCCGGCTGGATCGAGAATGGGATGACGGTGGCCTTGGGCGGGTTTGCCCAGGCGGGCGACGCGAAAGCGGTGCCGCGGGCGCTGGTGGAGCGGGTGAAACGGGAAGGGCGCCCGTTTAAGATCAATGTGTTCACGGGGGCGTCCATCAATTCGGAAATTGACGGCTTGTTCGCGGAAGCGGGCATTGTCCACCTGCGGTTGCCGTACCAGTCGGATAAACGGATGCGGGGCCGGATTAACGCCGGTGAAGTGAAATACATCGACCAACATTTGTCCCATACAGCCGAATGGATTCGGCAGGGCAGTTTGCCGCCAATTGACGTGGCGCTGGTGGAAGCGGCGGCGATTACCGAAGAAGGGTGGATTGTTCCGACGACGTCGGTGGGCAACGGTCCCATTTTCTTGGAACGGGCCAAGTCCGTCATCGTCGAGTTGAACGAAGCGCAACCGGAAAGTTTGGAAGGTGTGCACGACATTTATTTGCCGGGGCCACAGGGGCAACGGGAGCCGTTGCCCCTGACCCGCGGCGACATGCGCATCGGCACGGCGGCCATGCCGGTCGATCCCGACAAGATCAAGGGCATCGTCGTGACCCGGGAACCGGATGTGTCGGCGCGAATTGTGCCGCCCGACGCGGAGACGGAACGGATGGCGGGGTTTTTGCTCGAATTTTTGCGCCATGAAGTGAAGGTTGGCCGTCTGCCGCGCCAATTGCCTCCCTTGCAGGCGGGGGTCGGTTCTGTGGCCAATGCCGTGCTGCACGGTTTTTTGCAGGCCGGTTTCGGGAAGCTGGAGATGTATTCGGAAGTGTTGCAGGATGCCGTGTTTGATTTGTTGGACGAAGGGATGCTCCGTTATGCGTCATCCAGTTCCATCACGCTTTCGCCCCGCAAGGCGAAAGAAGTCATGGAACATTTTTCCCGTTATCGGGATCGGTTGATCTTGCGGCCGCAGGAAATCTCCAACCACCCGGAAATCGTCCGCCGTCTCGGCTTGATTTCCATCAACGCCGCCATTGAGGCGGACATTTACGGCAACGTCAATTCCACCCATGTCTTGGGCAGCCGGATGATGAACGGCATCGGCGGTTCCGGCGACTTCGCGCGGAACGCCCGGTTGACGGTGTTCGTCACCAAGTCCGTGGCCAAGGACGGGGCCATTTCCAGCATTGTGCCTTTTGTTTCCCATGTGGATCACACCGAGCACGATGTGGATGTCATCGTGACGGAGCAAGGGTTGGCCGACTTGCGGGGGCTGACGCCGCGGGAGCGGGCCCGGGCGATTATCGGCCGTTGCGCCCATCCCATGTACCGGCCGCAGCTGGAGGCGTATTTTGAAGAGGCGCTGGCCCGGGGAGGCCACACGCCCCACGTGTTGGAGAAGGCGCTCATGTGGCATGTGCGGTACGAACGGGAAGGAACGATGCTGGAACAGGCGCCGGCAGCGAAGGAAGGATAAGCGGGGCAGAGGCGTACCCTCTGCCCTTGATTTGTTATTTGATATAATGATGGACATGGAGGTGAAAATGAATGAATAAACAAACTGATAACGATATTGAGAAAGAAAATGATTGTAAAGAAAAAGAAAACATTGAGGAAGATAAAGAAAGAAGAGTTATTGAAATTTTTGGAGATGTTTACATGTCGTCATTCGGTAAGTTTATAAAGTCTCAAAACGAGCAAAATAAAATGAATAATGTGGCGATCTTTGTCGATTATGATAATGTATATTGGACACTGATGAATTATTACAACCACGATCCTGATAATGAAGATCCTAGCAAAAATTTGTTTTCCCGCTTGTGGGAGCGGTATGGACATCGTCATGTCCGTACGTTTAGGGCATATGCAGATTTTCAATTGATTAGAACGAACCTCACCAGTTTACAGAAAAAGAGAATCCAAATACGTCATGTTTATTCAAATGACAAAAAAGGGGAGCAAAGAAAAAATTCATCGGATATTGAATTGTGTATCGATGCTATTGAAACGACATATAAGGAACCGGATATTTCTTGCTATGTCATCGTAACGGCCGATAGTGATATGATTCCTTTGCTTAGCCGTTTGAGGTATAAAGGAAAAAAAGTGGAGCTTTATTATTTGCCAAAAGCTGCACCAAAACACGTAGATATTACTCATTACGCTGATGTAAGTTTCGATCTTATTGAATTTTTAAACATAGAAGATAAAGAGTATAACTTACAAGACTTTATCGTACCTGCGTTGATTCAGATCGATCAATGGGAAGAAGAGTATCGTAACGACAACAGATATTATCTCGGTAAACCTTATCTCAGAGATGCAATATTAGGGAAAGCTTTAGGTTTGCCGTCCAACGTTTGTAGTGAGCTGATTGAATTGCTTTTCACGAAAAAATACATTCATATGATTAACAAACCATTTATCGACGGAGAATACAAACAGAGCATATCTCTTACAGATGATGGTGAGAAATTAATTATTGCACAAAAAGAAGCGGCGCCCGCTATACAAGAAAAAACGAGTGATGAACACTTACAAACAGCAAATGATGCAACAGAAAACCGGTAAATTTTGATTGACAAATGTATGTGAGTTTACTTAAATTAATAAGTACCGAATTCGTTACTTATATTCGTTATGCGATTCGTTATTTCTCATTCGTTACTGAATATTCGTTAGCAGGGCAGAGGCGTACCCTCTGCCCTTCGCCTGCAGACCGGGTTTTCCGATGGAGTCGGTTTGCAGGTTTTTTTGTGTTATTATCTTAGGTATTTTTTATGAGGTGACACAGCGATGAAACCGTTATTGCTCTTGTTGCTGGCCATTGTGAGCGAAGTGGTGGCCACGTCGTCCTTGAAGGCGTCCCAGGGGTTTAGCCGCTGGGGCCCCACTTTGCTGGTGGTGGGCGGATACGTGGCGGCCTTTTATTTGCTGTCTATCAGCCTCAAGTACATTCCGCTCGGCATTGCGTATGCCATCTGGTCCGGATTGGGGACGGTGGGCGTCGTCCTCATCGGTTATTTCTTTTGGCGGGAGCAGTTGAACTTGCATCATTTCATCGGCATCGCCTTGATTCTGATCGGTACGGTCATTTTGCATCTGAACAAGGTCGAAGGGTAAGGAATGCGGGATTGGAAGACCCGGCGGAATTGGCACCGGCCTAGTTTTTGTGTGAACTGGCCCGGGCGATGAGCCGGGCGACGTTCCGCGCGGCCGTTTTCAGGAGCGGGCGGACATCCCGCATGGCTTCTTCCAGCGTCATGGGCCGGTTGGGGATGGCAAATATGGCGTCAAAGCGCCGGTACAGTTCATCCAACGTCTTTTCGTCGCCGGTGAGGCTGCCGGAGACGAGCACGGTGCGGACGCCGTGGGAACGGGCCGTGTCGGCCAGGATGACGGGCAATTTGCCGAGTAAGGTTTGCGCGTCGGTTTTTCCTTCTCCCGTAATGAGCCAGTGGCTGTCCGGCAACCGATCGGCCAAGCCGGACGCCTGGATGACCAAGCGGGCCCCCGAGCAGATTTGTCCGCCCAGGCACAGAAAGGCAAACCCGAGCCCGCCGGCAGCGCCGGCCCCCGGGTGGTGCCGGTAGGTGCGGCCGAGATGGTGTTCCACTTTATCGGCGTAGTACGTCAGTGCCTCATCCAAGAGCCTGACTTGATCGGGCGTCGCTCCTTTTTGCGGGCCGAAGACGGCTGATGCGCCTTGCGGACCGCACAGGGGACTTTGGACGTCACTTGCGATGACGATTTCCGTTTCTTGCAGGCGGGCATCCAGCGTGCCAAAGTCGACCCGGGCGATGCGAAACATGAGTTCCGAAACGGGGTTCGGTGTGAATGCATCCGTGGCATTCAGCGTTGATGCCGCCGTGACTGTGCTCGAAGTTTTCGCCGCTGAAGCGGCCGATGCATGACATGGGGCCGGGCGGCGAGCGCCCGGTTTGAAGTCGGGCAGCCGGTTTCCTTGCTCATCGTAAAAGCTGGCGCCTAATGCCTGCAACATGCCCAGTCCGCCGTCGTTGGTGGCGCTGCCGCCCAATCCGATGAGAAAGCGGCGAATGCCGCGGTCGAGGGCGTGGCGAATGCATTCGCCCAGGCCGTAGGTGGTCGTGAACAACGGATTCCGCTGCTCCGGCGGGACCAAAGTCAGTCCCGCCACCGCCGCCGTTTCCATGACGGCCGTTTCCAAACCGTCCGTTTCCATAACGTCCGTTTTCATGATGTCCGTTTTCAAGACGTCCGTTTTCAAGACGCCCGTTTTCATGACGTTCGTTTCCATGACGGCGTCGTCCGGTTTGTCGTTGCTGTCGTGGCATTTGCCGATGATGCCGTAATACGTGTTCACCGGCGAGCCCAAGGGCCCGGTGGCCGAAAGTTCGACGCGGCGGCCGCCGGTGCCGGACAGCACCGCTTCCACGGTGCCTTCGCCGCCGTCGGCCATGGGAAAGACTTCCACCTCCGCTTGCGGCAATTCGGTCCGTATGGCGTCGGCCATGATGCGGGCCGCTTCAATGGCGCTAAGGGAGCCTTTGTATGAATCGGGGGCTACGATGATGCGCATGACGTTCTCCCCTTTTCGGATTGGTATGCTTAAGCCCATTATGGCAGGACCGACGGAAAACAAAAAGAGGAGGTGTTGCCTCCTCGCATCCTTCGATGGTTTTAACATCGGGGTTTACATCGGGTGCCGATTGGCGTCGGGTGCCCGTTCCAGGCTCTGCTGCCCTTCTAAGCCTCGGGAAACAGTCATTTGGATTTGGCCCGTTCCCGTAGGACGTACTTGAGAATTTTGCCACTGGCGTTGCGGGGCATTTGTTCGATGAAGTAATATTTGCGCGGCCGTTTGTAGTCGGCCAGTTTGTCGCTCTGTTTGCAGAACTCTTCCAGTTTTTCGGCGGTGAGGTTCGGATCTTTTTTCACGACGTAGGCCACCACTTTTTCGCCCCACAGTTCGTCGGGCTCGCCCAGGACCGCCACGTCCAGCACGCCCGGATGTTCGTACAAAACGTCTTCCACTTCCCGCGGATAAATGTTTTCCCCGCCGCTGATGACCATATCCTTGAGCCGGTCGGCCACCCACAGGTACCCGTCTTCGTCCAAATAACCGAGGTCGCCCGAATGGTACCAGCCTTTGTACAACGCTTCGGCGGTGGCTTCTTCCCGTTTGTAGTAGCCGACCATCATGCATGAACCGCGGATGATGATTTCGCCGATTTCACCCGGCGCGCAAATGTCGTCGGGATCCGACGGTGCCCCCTCCCGCGGCCGGACGACCCGGAGTTCGTGGTTGATGCACGCTTTTCCCGCCGATCCGGCTTTGCTCAGTTGTTCGTATTCGTACAGGAAAGTGACGGCGGGACCCAATTCGGTCATGCCGTAGGCTTGCACCAGGTCGATGCCCAGCTTTTCTTTCAGCGCCTTCACCAGGGCCGGTGCCATGGGCGCGGCGCCGTAAAGCCCTCTTTTCAGGGAGCTCAAGTCGTATTGGGACAAGTCTTCTTGCAGGAGCATATTCCACATGGTGGGGGCGGCGAAGAAATGATCGATTTTTTCGTCCTGCACCAGTTGCAAAATTTGTTTCGTGTCAAAGTGGTGCAAGATGACGCTGCTGGCCCCCATATGAACCCGGGGCAGGAAGACGCAGTGCAGTTCGGCGGCATGGAACATCGGCCCGACTGCCAATCCCCGGCTGTTGGGCGTGATTTTAAGGGCGCTGATGCAAATCATGCTCTGTTCGATCATGTCCCGGTGGCGGTGCATGACGCCTTTGGGCCGTCCCGTCGTCCCGGAGGTGTACATGATGCTGTACAGGTCGGTTTCCGCCACGTCGATAGGCGGCCGCTCGTCGCTGGCGGCTTCCACTTGCCGCGCGTAATCGCGGGCGTACGGAGGCGTTTCGCCGTCGATGCACCAGAACTGGACGTCGGGGAAACGGCCGGCGATTTTCGCCACCTGATCGGCCACCGCTTGTTCGAAGAGGACGACTTTCGGTTCGGCGTCCGAGAGGATGAAGGCCACTTCTTCCGACATGAGCCGGAAGTTGATGGGGTTGAAGATGGCGCCGATTTTCGCGCAGGCGAACAAACAGGTGATGAGTTCCTCCGTGTTGTACAAGTAGGTGGAGACCCGGTCGCCTTTTTGCACGCCGACGCCTTTGAGGGCGTTGGCCAGCCGGTTTACTTGCCGATCCCATTCGGCGTACGTCCAGCGGATGTTTTTCCGCACGTCGTAGACGGCTTCCTTGTTCGGGTATTTGTCGACGGTTTGTTCAAACATGGTGCCCAAGCTGTTGTACATGGCCACGGGCGCATTCCTCCTTGTACAGCAGTTTGTATGCGCTTACATTGTAACATTCATCATAACACTGTTGAGGCAGTGACGACAATAGCGAATAATCGGAAATAAGATGTTTTAGATTATTCATTGTCTCTAACATGGAATCCATTCTTCTTATGTTCTTATTGGGAATAAGAAGAAATAGATATCGAAAGTTTAGAAGGATTTCACAATTGAATGTAGAATGTTTTCATGTCAGGATTTGAATTCATGTAATGGATAAAATGGATGTAATGTGCAGTTTGTTTATGTAATGGGACAGGAGGAAATATGGCTAGAGGGATTGGAATAGATGGTTGTCGCTCAGGATGGGTTGCTGTAATTATTGATGACTCACTTTCTAATGTAAAGTTAGTGAGCAAACCGTCTTTTACAGCATTATGGAACTTATTAAATCCAAAATATAATCGGGATTATATCTTAATTGATGTTCCAATAGGATTACCTGAGGGGCCGAAGGGTATTAATAACCAATATTCATATAGAGATTGTGATAATCAGTGTAGAAAAATGTTAATTGGTAACAGGAAGCGTAGTGTATTTAATACTCCATCAAGACAATCAACAAAACAAATAACGGCTTCATATCGACAAATATCAATGTTAAATTACGGGATTCTTAACAAGAAGTTAACATTACAATCATTTTCTATAATTCCTAAAATAAGAGAAGTAGATGATTTTATTTATAGGTATCTTAATAACAAAAAAAACAAGATACATATTCAATCATTAATGGAAGAATCACATCCGGAATTATGTTTTCAAAAATTTCTTCAACTATCCAGTAATAATTTTAACGTAGGATTACAACATAGAAAAAAACATTATAAAGGTATATTAGAAAGAATAAATATTTTAAACATTGCTGGGTTATCAATGCATGATATAAATTTATTATTAAGCCATTACAAGAAAAATTTTATTGGGAAAGATGATATTTTAGATGCTGCGATTCTTGCAATAACAGCATTTAATATTATTATTTCAGCGGGATACCATAAACGTAAGGTAACACAATCTAAACAATATGATTATTCTAATAAAATAGAAATGAATATGGTTTATTACGAGTAATTAGTTTCATGTTTCCGCCTCCAGCCATTAAAGCTAGGTGGCTAATTTTTTTTGAATAGTGGAATCGTGGAATCAATGTATGTTTCACTGCAAGGTTCGTATGTAGAAAATGAAGGATTTCTTTGTTTTAGTTGGAATAAACTTGGTACAATGAAAAAGCAATGTTCACGGGATGACACAAGGAAAAGGAGGTCTGTCCGATGTGGCAAGTGAAAAAGGCCATCATTCCGGCGGCCGGGCTTGGAACGCGGTTTTTGCCGGCCACCAAAGCCATGCCGAAAGAAATGCTGCCCATTGTCGATAAACCGACCATTCAATATATCGTCGAAGAGGCCATCGCATCGGGCATCGAGGACATTATCATCGTCACCGGGAAAGGCAAGCGGGCCATCGAAGACCACTTCGACACGGCCTTTGAATTGGAGTATCACTTGCGGCAGAAAGGAAAAATGGAGCTGCTGGAGGCGGTCAAGCGGCCGTCGCAAGTGGAAATCCATTACATACGGCAAAAGGAGCCGCTCGGTTTGGGGCATGCCGTCTGGTGCGCCCGGAAATTCATCGGCGACGAGCCCTTCGCGGTGCTTTTGGGGGACGACATTGTCCAGGGCGAGGTGCCGGCGTTGAAGCAGTTGATCGATCAGTTCAACCGGTATCGCGCCAGCGTCATTGGCGTGCAGCCGGTGCCGGCCGATCAAGTGCAGCGCTACGGCATCGTCGAAGCGCAGAAGATCGACGAAGGGTTTTACCGCGTGCTGCACCTCGTGGAGAAGCCGAAAAAAGAAGAAGCGCCGTCCAACCTGGCCATCATGGGGCGGTACATTTTGACGCCGCGCATTTTTGAGTTGCTGGGCCGGCAGCAGGCGGGAAGCGGCGGGGAGATCCAGTTGACCGACGCCATCTCCGCCTTGAATCAGGTGGAGGCCGTTTACGCCTATCAATTCGCGGGAACGCGGTATGATGTGGGGGAAAAGCTGGGTTATATCCAGACCATGATCGAGCTGGCGCTGCAAAGGGAAGAGCTGCGGGGGGAATTGTTGGAGTACTTGCAACAGTTATTGGAAAAAGAAAGGACGGCATCCGGCATTCAATAAGGTATCCCATAAAGTGTGGATTGGCCGGTATGAAGCAGGATCGGTCAAGGGAAGTTTTTCCCGACCGGTCCTTTCACGAAATGACTTTCACCGAATGAAGTTTAAGAGATAAACCGCTCAATAAGAATCCCCACGGTCAACAGAAGGCCGTATTGGGTGTGAAGTTGGGCGGTCGCTTTCATGGCGGGCATCATTTCCAGCGGTTTTTCTTTGCCGACAAACCGTGCCACCGCATTTACCGCCTTGGGGATGCTGAAAAAGACGATGAGTAGCCATAGCCAATGGCTGGCCAGAGCGTACACGACCGTCCACAAGTAGGCGGCGGCGAACATGCCGGCCAGAAACCGGACGGCGTTGGGCCGGCCCAGGATAATGGCCAGTGTTCTCCGTCCCCGTTTGCGGTCGCCGTCCAGGTCGCGGATGTTGTTGGCCATGAGGATGGCGCCGGTAAGCACGGCGACAGGAATGGAAACGAGCACGATGTCCCGGTCGAGGGCGCCGAGTTGAATGTAATACGTAATGAGGATGATGACCGGACCCATAAAAAAGCCGGAAAACAGTTCACCTAACGGGGTATAAGCCAAAGGAAAAGGCCCTCCGGTGTACAAATAGGCGACGGCCATGCTGATGGCGCCGACCGCCGCGATCCACCAGCTGCTGAGCATGCATATGTAGACACCCAGCAAGACGGCAATGGCAAAAAAGCAAACGGCCAGGCGCAAAATCGTCCTGGGCGCGATGCCGTCCCGGACGATGCCGCCGCCGATGCCTACCGACTCCGGCGTGTCCAAGCCCCGCTTGAAGTCGTAATATTCATTAAACAGGTTCGTGGCGGCTTGGATGAGCAAAGACGCCAACAACATGGCGGCAAAGAGCAGCCAGTGGATGTCGGTTTGCCCGACGGCCATGGCGGTGCCGATGAGGACCGGGATGACCGAGGCGGTCAGCGTGTGGGGGCGCATTTGCCGCCACCAGACTTTCCAGTCGATGGGCGTCCGCCATTGGGGCCGCGGGTGGGTTGTGTCAAGGACAGTTTTTTGCGTGTCCACGCGTATTTCTTCCTTTCCTGACAGCTTCCTGATGGCTGGTTTATTTGTCGGGCCGGTTTCGCTTGGTCACGTGGCCGGCGCGGCCAATAGCCTTTCCATTTCCGCCAGCGGACGGGCGTATTCGGCCCGGACATAAGGCTCTTCTTTATAAATGTAATGAATCGTTCCGCCGCCCAAGCAGACGTCGCCGTCGTAAAACACGACGGCTTGCCCGGGCGTGACCGCTTTTTGGGGTTGGGCAAAGCGGACGAGACATTGGCCGCCGGGCAGGACGTTGACCGTGACCGCCTGATCCGCCTGCCGGTAGCGGAATTTGGCGGTGCAGGAAAAGGGTTCGGAACCGCCTGCGGGCGCACGGCCGCCGATCCAGTTGACGTCGACGGCCAGCAATCCATGGGAAAACAACGCCGGGTGGTTGCCGCCCTGGACGACATACAATGTGTTTTGGGCCAAGTTTTTGTCGGCGACGAACCACGGTTCGCCGGTCCCGCCGCCGCCGATGCCCAAACCTTGGCGCTGGCCCAGCGTGTAATACATCAATCCTTGGTGGCGCCCCTTCAGCTCCCCGTCCAAGGTGCGGATGTCGCCCGGCTGCGCCGGCAAATATTGGCTGAGGAAGGCGCGGAAGTCCTTTTCACCGATGAAGCAGATGCCGGTGCTGTCTTTTTTGTTGGCGGTGGGCAGGCCCGCCTCCCGGGCGATTTGCCGCACTTGGGGTTTGGTCAGGTGCCCCAGGGGAAAAAGCGTCTTGGACAGCTGATATTGATTCAGCTGATTGAGGAAGTACGTCTGATCTTTGTTCGGATCGACGCCGCGCAAGAGCACCCATGCGTCGCCCCGTTTTTCCACCCGGGCGTAATGGCCGGTGGCGATGCAGTCGGCCCCGAGGGCGAGGGCTTTTTCCAAAAAGTGGCCGAATTTGATCTCCCGGTTGCACATGACGTCGGGATTCGGGGTGCGGCCCTTGCGGTATTCGTCCAGGAAATAGGCGAACACTTTATCCCGGTATTCTTCTTCGAAATTGACCGTATAATAAGGGATTCCGATGTGCCGGCAAACCCGCTTCACGTCTTCAAAGTCTTCTTCCGCCGTACAATGGCCGAATTCGTCGGTGTCGTCCCAGTTTTTCATGAAGATGCCGACGACGTCATATCCTTGCTGTTTTAAAAGGAGCGCGGCCACCGACGAGTCGACGCCGCCGGACATGCCGACGACGACGCGGGTTTGTTGCGGTGTTTGGCCCACGGGAATCCCTCCTTTTGTCTGAGCGTTCATTTTCATTGTATCAGACGGCCAACAGCGGGACAACGAACAACGGGCCGCCTGTGTTATCTCAAACACGATGGTTCCAACGGGAGAAAAAAGGAAATGGTGAACGATTGTCGAATACTAACGAAATGATACTTTGTTATTGTTTTATATGAGGTAAAAAAAGCCGGTTATCTTAGTCGGTTTTCCGTATGACCAAAGGAGTGATGATAAGTGGCGGAAACATTTCGCGCGCTGGTGGTGGAGAAGACGGAAGATACGTTTTCGGTTAGCGTGCAGGAACGGCGCATGGACGATTTGCCCGAAGGCGACGTGACCATCCGGGTGGCGTATTCCAGTGTGAACTATAAGGACGGATTGGCCTGTATTCCCAACGGGCGCATTTTGACCCGTTACCCCATGGTGCCCGGCATCGATTTGTCGGGGGTGGTGGTGGACTCCAAAGATCCCCGTTTCCGCGAAGGAGACGAGGTGCTGGTGACCGGATATGAGCTGGGCGTTTCCCATGAAGGCGGTTTCAGTGAAATGGCCCGCGTCCCCGGGGACTGGGTCGTTCCTCTGCCCAAGGGGCTCACGCTGAAGGAGGTCATGGCCCTCGGTACGGCCGGTTTTACGGCGGCGCTGTCGGTGCATCAGCTATTGGCCCACGGGGGGACGCCGGATAAGGGGCCGGTCATCGTGACCGGGGCCACAGGCGGCGTCGGCTCCACCGCGGTGGCCATCCTGGCGCAATTGGGGTATGATGTGGCGGCCAGCACCGGGAAAGCTTCGGAAGAGGCGTATTTGCGCAAATTGGGCGCCCGCGAAATTTTGTCCCGGGAAGAAGTGTCGGCGGAAAGCAAACGGGCGTTGGAAAAGGAGCGCTGGGCCGGTGCGGTGGATCCGGTGGGCGGAAAGACGACGGCCTACCTGTTGCGGACGACGAAATACGGCGGATCCATTGCCCTGAGCGGCCTCACCGGGGGCAACGCGCTGGAGACGACGGTGTTTCCGTTCATTTTGCGGGGCGTGAATTTGCTGGGTATCGATTCGGTGTATTGTCCCATGGAGCTGCGGAAAAGCCTTTGGGAGCGGCTGGCGGGCGAATGGAAACCGCGGCATTTGACGGAAGACATCGCCCGGGAAGTGACGTTGGACACGTTGCAGGAGACGTTGGCCGCCATTTTGCGGGGCGAAGTGCGCGGACGGACGGTTGTCCGGTTATAAATGGTCAAGAACCAGCAAGAAAGCGGCCGGATACTGTCGGCCGCTTTTTCATTGCTCACAGTTTCACTGGTTGTGTTTGTTTGATCCATTCGACAAAGGCGTTGACGACGTTGTCCAAAAAGGCCAAGGTCGTTTCGTCCGTCAGCCGTCGGGTGGCCGGATCGAATTTTTGCTCGGCAAAGGCGATCAACACTTCATTGCCGCCGGGGGGCAGAACCTTGGCCTGGACGCCTGGGCTGGCCAAAATGTCCCGCAAGTGCAGTTGCGCCCGCACCGTTCCCACCATGCCGAGGGTGGCGCCGGCGGTCATGGCCGGTTTGCCGATGAACACTTTCTCCCCGCGGGACGCCCAGTCGATGGCGTTTTTCAAGACGCCGGGCACCGACCAGTTGTATTCCGGCGTGATGATGACGACGCCGTCGGCGGCGGAGATTTTCTTTTTGAAGTCTTTGACAACTTGGGGCGGGTCGAGTTCTTGGTCTTGATTGAAGTGGGGCAGTCCGCCGATGTCGACAATTTCCATGTTCATTTTGTCGCGGTACCGTTCCCGCATCGTTTCGGCCAACTGCATATTGTACGAGTCTTTGCGCAGGCTGCCGACCAATGTTGCAATGTTCATGCGGTGTCAACTCCTTTGTGCCGGCTGGTTGATGTCTGTTTTTGGTGCTTTGTTATAAGTATGTACAAGTTGTCCGGTTGTGCGGTCAAACGGACTGGCTAAGTCTGTATGTGTAGCCGTTGTTTTCCTTGAACGTAGATTCGTGGCATGTTACGATGAATTTGGTATGTGAGGAGCCGGAAAGATGACGTTTCATTGACATGGTCAGTGGTGGGTGAATCCGGATCCGGCCGGAAAATGAAATGGGATGGGAGGAATGGGGATGCAGCAAATGGCAAGGACGCGGTACCTTTCGTTGCTGATGGTCGGCGTTTTGTGTATAGGCCTGTTTTTTTCCGGAATTGGTTTTTACGGGGTCGGAACGGCCAAGGCGGCGGAAGACTGGGATGACGCATTGGAAAAAGGCGGCAAGTATAACGACGATATTTATTTAGACGGTGATTATGATGGGGAAGAGATTGATCCCGATAAGTTATTAAGAGTCGACGGCGATGTCACTATCAGCGGAGACAAAATTAAGTTCCGCAATGCGGAAATCTACGGCGATCTGATTATTCAAGGCGAAGAAGTTGAAATCGAAGACGTGGAAGTCCGCGGCAATATTGAGATCGACGGGCTCGATGCGAGGCTGGAAGATGTGACGGTCGGCAAAGATGTCACGGTGGAGGAAGACGATGCCGAATTGAAACGGGTCACCATTGAAGGGGATCTCGTCATTGAAGACGATGTGGAAGACAGCTTCACCGGTAAATTAGTAACAGTAAAAGGAACGGTGTTCGTCCACGGCGGCGGATCCAATTCCGTCCATTTTGATGATGCGACGTTGAACCATTTGGAGATCGATTATGAAGATGTACATGTCCACTTGACCGGCAAGACGAAGGTGTCGGGTAAGGTCACGATCCGGGACAAGAGCACGGTGACGCTGGAAGATACGGCGGTCATCGAAGGGGAAGTGACGGTTAACGCCGAAAGCGAGTTTTATTTGAACGATTCGTCCAAAATCACGGGCACGGTGAAGGTCAACCGGCCGAGCACCTTCGAGTTGGAATCCGGCGCGTCCATCAAACGGATGAACATCAACGACGACGATGTGGAACTGTACGGTACCGGCACGATTGAGGCGCTGTTTGTCGACGATGAGGACGATGTTTACATCGACCGTAGAATGACCATTAAGGCGCTCAATGAGCCTGTCGATGAGCCATCCAAAGGTGAAGGGACGGTCATCGAAGCGGGGAAAGCCGGGACGGTCCGCCATGGCAACGAGGTGACGGTCCAGATCCCCGAAGGGGCCGCCGATGTGCAAATTGAGGTGACCATCCGCGAAGCCGGTAATGTGCCGAATGTCCCGGCCAATTTGAAGTTGCTGAGCCGGGTGTACGAGTTGAAACGGAGTCCCGACGGCACGTTTAAAAAGCCGGTCATGGTTTCCATCGCCTTCGATACTCGTCAGTTGTCAACCGGTGAAAAACCGGTGGTGTACTATTACGACGGGGTCGGGAAAACGTGGCGGCTGTGGGGCGGTTTTGCCGATGGAAATAAAATGATTGCGTACGCGGATCGATTCGCGATGTTTGCGGTCATGGCGGAAAAAGCCGGGCAAACGACACCGCCGCCGACCACCACGCAACCGGCGACGCCCCCCTCGGCGGTGACCTTTAAGGACGTTACCGGCCATTGGGCGGAAGCGCAAATCCGTAAAGCGGCCGCGTTGGGAATCGTCAGAGGGTATCAGGACGGGACGTTCCGTCCAGATGCCAAGATCAACCGGTTTGAATTTGCCATCATGCTGGCGCGGGTCAAACAATTGAGTGAAGTGCCCAATGCGACGTTGAATTTTAAAGATGCCGACAAAATTCCTGCATGGGCCCGCGGTCTTATCGCTTCCGCGGTCAATGCCCGGCTCGTCTTGGGCGATGCGGCGGGGAATTTTAACCCAACGGCCAATTTGACCCGGGTACAAATGGCGGTCATGATCGCCCGGGCGGCCGGCTTGCCCAATCCGGTTAATTTTGAAGGCAACCTGCCTTATCGTGATGCATCCCGTATTCCTGCATGGGCCCGAGGAGCGGTGGCCTCGGTGACGCAAGCCGGGCTGATGAGCGGCAGCAACGGCCAGTTCAATCCGAACGCCCTGGCGACCCGGGCGCAAGTGGCGGCGGTGCTGGTCCGGCTGGCGGAACGGTGAACGCGCTTGTATCCTGCAGTTCAAGCTCTTCTTGGAGCTGTCTGCAGGATTTTTTTTGATATTGAAAAATGGCTTTACCGATATTGGCAATGTGCGGCGGATCTCGTCCATGGAATCTTCAACGATTGTAGAATGGCAACTTCATGACATTTCTTAGTCATTCATTGAAAGCTCATAAAGGGTTTTTTATACTGAAAACGAGTTGCCGTGATTTCCTCTGTGTATGATTTTTTGCTTTTTCGAGAAGTAAATGGTAGTTTTGAGAACAGTGTTGCACAACATGGAGGTGTTCATGATGCTCCGAAAAACGATGCAGCTCGGAATTATTGCTTTGTTGTTCATTTTGGCGGCCTGTTCATCGGCAAACGATCACGGCCACGATCACGATCACAATAACCAAATGACGTTGGAGCCGACCGTTCCCGTGCAGGTGGAAGTGTTGACCGATCCGGCGGAGATCAAAGCAGGACAAGAAGTCCGCATCATGGCGAAAGTGACGCAGGGCGATGAATTGGTGGACGATGCGGAGCGGGTGAAGTTCGAGTTGTGGATGGAAGGGCAAAACGAGGATGAACATGTGCATATGGACGGGGAACATCAGGGGGAAGGAATTTATTCCATCACGTATACGTTCGACCAGCCGGGCACGTACTACGTCATTCCCCATACCGACGCCCGCGGCATGCATACGATGCCGACGGCCACATTGCAAGTCGGCGAATGACCGGTGAAAATACGCTCAATTGTGCAACGGATGAATTTCAACGGAACATGCCGTTAAAAATACCGTTATTATTAAGTCGTTAATAAATGAAGTTGTTCATAAAACAAAGGACTTGTTCCTTGACGGGAGCAGGTCCTTTTCTGCTTTGATATAATCAATGCATGAGAACAGCGGGAACCAAGGGTTTTCCCAAAAGGGTGGATGAAGCGTTGTTTTGGACGTGGACGGAAATGGAGCGGGTCATTCCCGACGTGGCATTGAAGGAAAACGAGCGGCATTTCCGGATTCAGACGCGCATCAGTTTCCGGGAAGGGGCCCGCATTTTATACGGACCGACCATGGCCGTCCGGTATTTGTTGGCCGGAAACGTGGCCGTCGGCACGGTCCGGCACGCGGAGGATTTGTTGTACATTTGGGAAGCCCGGGAGACGGCGGGCGACGAGGCCAAACAGGGGGTTGAAGGCGGGCCGGCGGCCCGTCCGGAAAGATCCGGCGGGCGGCGCTGGATCGGCATCTACCATCCGGCCAAGCGGCGTCTCTACTGGGGCATGTCCGATGGGCCGGACGCTCCCGCTTCGCCAAGCCCGTCCGACGGGTATGGCGACGGCACGGGGCGGCCTAACGGCGAGCCCCATTGTAACGGCGAGCCCCATTGGTCCATGTATGTGGGGGCATTGCTTTTCGCCTACGACGATGCGAAAAATCCCGATGTGGCGGAAATATGGCCCCTGTTGCAGGAAGAATGGCGGGAACGGGGGCGGCTCGGCGAGACGGATGCGGCGCGGGAGGCGTTGTTCGTCGTCAATGCCTTTTTGTGGGAAAACCGCTTCTTTTACGTTCAAGATGCGGCGGAAGTGGAACCGCTGCCCCAGGCGTTGCCCCGCCAAATCCGGGATCTGTCGGAAGAACTGGTCGGGCGCTCCATTCCGTTTTCCTGGTTGTCGGCTTCCTGGCGGGAGACGGGAAAGGCGGCCGGCGCGGAAGGCGCCGGCGACGACAAAAACGGGACGGGGTACGGTGGGGCAGAAAACGGTGGGGGGGAAGACGGCGGGCAATCATCTCCCTTGTTCGACGGCCGTTATGCGCTGGCGCCGGACTACCCTTGGCCGGAGGAAACGCGGGCGCTGATCCCGCGCTTTCGGCCGGACGAGGTGCGCCTGCCGGCGTTTTTGCTGGATTTGGCCGATATGATCCGCCGGACCCAACACTCCCGGCGGCCGTTGCGCAATTTGCTGTTCTACGGCCCGCCGGGCAGCGGCAAGTCGACGTTGGCGCAGCTGCTGGCGCAACTGTTGCATCTGCCGTACTATGCCGTCAACCTGTCGTTGAACGTGGAAGAGGATGTCATGTTGGGCAAATACGTTCCCGGGGAAGAGCCCGGCCGCTTCCGTTTTGACGAGCCGCCCTTTGTCCGGGCGTTCCGTTACGGCGGGCTGGTGGAGTTGATGGAGCTCAACTTTGCCCGGCCCGGCGTGTTGGGGGCGGCCCACAGCGCCCTGGAGACGCCGTTTCGCTTGACGTTGGCCAACGGCGAGACGGTCCAGCGGCATCCCTTGTGCATCGTGGTGGCGACCATGAATTTGGCCATGGTCGGGACGCAGCGGTTGAACGAAGCCTTGAAGTCCCGGTTTCAACGCAAAATTCACGTGCCGCCCATGCCCCGGGAAGAACTGGTGGAAATTGTCGCCGCCGCCAGCGGCCTGGAGGATCGGGCTTTGATCGCGCGGATGGCTGACGTGGCGGAAAAAATGCAGCGGCGGGTGGAACAGGAAGGGTTGCCGGGGCAGGTGGGAACGCGGGAGCTCATCGACTGGGCGCAGGATGTCCGGTTTACCGGCGATCCGGTGGCTTCCGCGTGGAAGACGGTGTTGCCGGCGGCGGCCCTGGAACAGCGGGACATCCAGGAGGAATTGGCGCAGCTGCTGGTGGAAAACGTGTTCGGATTTGCGGGGGACGGGGATGGATGATGGATAAACAGGCCACGGCCCTGGATGAGCGGGAGTTTTTATTGTCGGAGGCGTACCGCGGATATTTGGAACGGGTCGTGCGCACCGTCAGCGGCATGTACGACTTGCAAGTCGTGTTTTCCCGCGACATTCAAACCGACGGCCGGATGATCCATATCAACCCGCTGTCGCCCCTTTTGGCTCCGTTGTCCACTTTGGAGGAAAAAACGCTGGCCATCCTCGGCCAGTTGGCCCACGAGTATTTTCACATCGCCTACACCGATTTCCGCGCCTTCCGCCTGTTGCCGGCCAAGATGCGCCGGGAATCGGCCTTTCGCCGGGAGATGGCGTATCGGTTGTTGAATATCGTGGAGGACGGGGCGGTGGAACGGCTCGGTTGCGAAGCTTACCGGGGGCTGTTTCGGCGGGCGCTGGACTTCAGCAATCATGTGGCTTTTTCCCAGATGCCGCCGATTGACGAGATGGCGCGGCGGGGAGCGCCGGCTTTGCAAATTCTCTCCCAGGCGACGTTGATGCAGGCCATATTGGGACGGGTGAAGGGCGCATGGCCCGACGCGTCGCTGGCCGAAGCGTTCGCCAAAGCCGTGCCCATTTTGGAGGAAGGCCTACGGGCCCCCGATTCCATGGCCCGCCTCCGTTACGCGGAAGCGTTATACGATCTGTATTTGCCTTGGATTGAGGAAATGGAAGCGTCCGGCATATGGCTCGACGATGGTTTCCCGAGGATCAAGCCCATTTGGCGCCTTACGCCCGAGCGGTGCAAGGACAATTTCCCGTCTTATCCGGCGGGTGATAAGTTCGCCGCGCCAGAAAAGGGAGACGGCCGCGCGATGGGGAACGAACTGGACGGCCCCCGGCAAAATGCCCGTAACACAGGCGATGGCGACGGCATCGCGCGCTTTGGTGAACGGGACACGGCGGGCGGCGACGGCGCAGGGACGGATGTTCCTGCCGGCGGAGACGC
>Ga0181858_1000103_pt1 | contig 32165 bp, 32 predicted proteins | sample NewIslPassag4_SG_FD_130749 | JGI IMG/M metagenome (GOLD analysis project Ga0181858, IMG submission 130749) | Feedstock adapted compost microbial communities from Newby Island compost facility, Milpitas, CA, USA - Passage 4_SG | ecosystem: Engineered > Solid waste > Feedstock > Composting ...
CTTGGTAAGTGTTAGTGATAGCAACTTCATTTTACCAAAGGATTGGGTGTTTTTCGCGTTTTTTGGCCAAATTCCCCAGTTAAATCAAGGGATTATCGTGTTTTTCAAGGTGCGAAAGTTGAGATAGTAATTTTTCGACGCAAAGATAGGAAGTCCTACAGGCCGGTCGCAACGGTTTTTAGAAAATTTATGTATGAGTTTTCGTGGATAAATTGCGGATGAGATTAGCCGCGACGCAATGCTTCACTCGGACATAAAATACATTGTGCTTGATGGATGCGGTTGTCCTCTTTGTAACGAGCCGATGGGAGTGGGTGTCGCGATGGAAACCGGCCAACTTTTCACATGGGAAGCCCTTGCCACCATGGGAGGAGCTTCATTGTTAACGTTTTTCGTAGTGCAATACACGAAAGGACTTGTCGATCGGTTCTTGGCTCGTTGGTTGCCGACTGATCTTTACGCAGTGATAGTGGCCAGTTTCATTCTGTTGACGGCCCAGCTTGCAATCGGTGCCAATCCGGGCGACTGGCGTGTTTATTTGTTGTCCATCGCCAACGGCTTTTTAGTGGCGGCGGCGGCCGGCCAAATGCAAAGGAAGGCGGTGGAGCCGCCGGGGCAGCTGAAAGGCAACGGAGAACAGAAAGAACTTGGTGAAGAAAAATAAAATTTTCACAGAAGCCACCTGTTTGCCTGGACAGGTGGCTATTTTATTAAACCGGCAACGTTATGATCACAAATTGCAAAATGAGCGGCACTCCTCTTGGCGGGATATCGTTGAGGATGAGCAGGCCGGGACGCACGGTGTACAAATTTAGCGGTTGCAGGATACCGTTGACGAAAAGGTTGAGAAACGTCACGCCGTCGGGGTCCAGGATGGGGGATGTGCTATATAGGGGAACGGCGTCACTGTCGGTATAAACATTGCGCAGACCGTCGGAATACGCCGTGTACTGGTATGTTTCTGCTTTCAGCAATTGGGGGACGGCGGGGGATGCCGGCCGTGGAAAAATGCCGGGGCAGCCGGGCGGATTCAAGGTCTTCGCGCGGCGCCAAACATAGGCTTGGTTCTGCGGTATGGATGCAAGCACTGTAACCCTCCTTCCTCGGAAAAATGAAGAAAGGGTCTTTCCAGACGGAACCCGTCTGGAACACCCTGTGCGCTGGACGTTAATTGACCACGATTTCTACAACGACCGGCGTAGCCGGGTGCAAAGTGTCGCCGTCGGGAATAGTAATTTCGCTCGCAGAAAGGGTTGAAGCGTTGCTCAGTTGGAGCATGGCGTTGATGTAAAGGTTGTAGTAGGCGTACGAAGTGGGAAAGGCGGTCACCGCATTGCCTTCGTCATCGACGAAAGCGGTGGCCGGGATGGCAAACGTGGCACCGGTTCCGGTTCCATCGCCGATGGTGGCGTAAAATCTTGCCGATGCGATAAACGGTTTGATAAACGGCAATTCCATCACCTCTTAAGAAATTCAAACTTTACAAGTATAAAATGCAATCTGGCTCTTATTGGTGGCGGCGAATTGACGGATGCAATCGCCGCAAATCGGTCCGATGGCCGGTTTGATTGAAAAATGGGCCCCCTGGAATACAAACTTTTTTGTCCGTGTCAGCGTAGACAAGAGAAAGGAGCATTTTATCCGCTAGAAAGGAGTGAAAACATGAAAATCATGTTGGATCCGGGACATGGCGGCAGCGATCCGGGGGCCGTGGCCAACGGGCTGCGGGAGAAGGATTTGACCTTTGATATCGTTCAGCGCATCCGGCGAATGTTGGAAGAGGAGTACGCCGGCATCGAGGTGCGCCTGACCAGGGACACCGATGAAGAGATGGATCTGTCCGAGCGGGCGCAAATGGCGAACCGCTGGGGAGCCGATTTTTTCCTTTCGATCCATATCAACGCCGGCGGCGGCACGGGATGGGAGTCGTATCGTCATCCGTCGTCCTCGAGCCGAACGGCCGGCTACCAGGACGTCATTCATCCCGCAGTGCTCCAGTTCATCCAAGTAAAAGATCGGGGCAAGAAGACGGCCAACTTCGCCGTGCTCCGGGAAACAAAAATGCCGGCGCTGTTGACGGAGAATATGTTTATCGATCACGCCCAAGATGCCGTATTGCTGAAGGAACCGTCGTTTCGTGAAAAATTGGCCCGGGGGCATGTGCTTGGTCTGGAGAAAGCGTTTGGCTTGAAAAAGAAGGAAACGCCGGGTTCCACGACGTCATCGGGTACTTCCGTTCCAACAGGGCCCTTCGTCGACGTTCCGCCCGACCATTGGGCCGCCGAAGCGATCCGGTTCGTCAAGGACGCGGGCCTCATGACGGGGCGGGAAGACGGCACCTTTGGACCAAACGAGCCGGGGACGCGGGCGCAAATGGCCACCATCCTGGCGAAATTACTGAAACTTAAGTAGCCGTGGTTTAGCGAAAAGACGTCATCAACCAACCGCGGCAAAGCCTAATAAGCGTTAAAAAAGCCATCCCTCGTCGCAAAACGCGGGATGGCTTTGTTCGCGGGATGGCTTTGTTCGTGCGGGTATGTCAACACCTTTTTCCCGATTTGAGTTTCTGGACTTCACGCGTCAAATATTTCACTTGCCGTTCCAGTTCGTGAAGGTTGACCGGATTGGCGGAACGATTTGCGTTTTTTCTTGTTGGGATTCTTCCAGTGCCATGATGGCCGCGATGGTGGATAAGGCGTCGCCCAATGTCGTAATCAATCCGGCAATCACGGCCAGCGTCGCGGAATTGATTTCATTCTTATGTTCATTTTTTTGATTGTCCACCGGCAAGCTCCCCTCGGCCTGTATTTGCCAGCAGTTTATGCAAAGTTCGCCCGAGAGGATTCGGCCAACTTCCTAAGCTTTGCTGTTTCGCAGCATGCGGCGCATATAAAAAAAGATGGGAAGCGGAATGACGATCCAGCCGAGGCTTTTGAACAAACTGTTGACGGCCGATCGCCGGGTGCGCTCCATTTCGCTGGCGACCAGTTCATCGTACTCTTTTCTTAGTTGTTCTTCGCTGAGAGGGGCCAAATTTTCCGGGGCGATGCCGCTTTCTTTTTCGATTTCATACAGCCGCATATGTTCCGATTGTCGCATGGTCTTGTAGTCGGTAAAACTCTGGTAGTACGCGTGGGGCGAGACGATATCGGCCAAAGCCATAAAGGCTGCCACGCCGCCGCCGACAGTCATCATCAACGTGGCAAACATGACGGTGTAGATAAAAATGGTGCGCACAAGGGGCATCCCTTCACTTCCTTTCAGAAAAACGGTTTGTTAATTAAGTAAAACACATGTACCGGAGAAAACCAACGTATCTTTTCCATATTCTTGCGCCAAATTCGTTACAATAAATGGTATCGGTTTATGGCGAAAATATTACGGCGAGAAAAGAGGCAGAGTATGAAGCACGTAATTGTCGTTGGCGTAGGCATCTTGGGCGCGTCGGTCGTGTACCATCTGGTGAAGATGGGTTGCCGGGTCACGATGGTCGACGGAGAGGAGCGGGGACAGTCGACGTATGCGGCGGCCGGTATTCTTTGCCCTTGGTTGGCCTTGCGCCGCAAACCGGCCTGGCATCGCCTGACGTGGGCCGGGGTCAGGTATTATGCGGCGTTGATGCGTGAGCTGAGCGCCGATGGAGCGGTTGATGCCGGATATGCTACGGTGGGGACGCTGTTCTTAAATAAGGACGTCGGGACGTTGCGATGGCTGGAGCGGCTGGCCCTGGAGCGGCGGCGGGAAGCGCCGGAAATGGGCGAGATCGGGTTGTTGTCTCCCCGGGAAACGAAGGAGTTGTTTCCGCTGTTGGATGATCAGTATTATGCCCTTTATGTTCGCGGCGGCGCCCGGGTGGACGGGTGGGCGCTGCGGAATGCCCTGATCCGGGCCGCCCTTCGTCATGGCGCGTCGTTCATCCAGGGGAAGGCAACCCTCGTCCATGAAAACCGGCGGGTGTGCGGGGTCGAGATTCACGGCGAGGTGTACCGCGGGGATACGGTGGTGATCACGGCCGGTGTGTGGGCCAATCAGGTGCTTTATCCGCTGGGGGTGGCCATGCGGGTGAGGCCGAAGAAAGGGCAAATCCTCCATTTGCAATGCCCGAAAGCGCAGGCGGATACTTCCGATTGGCCGGTGGTGCGGGCGCCGGGTGGGTTTTACATTTCGTCCTTTTCGGACGGGCGGATTGTCGCCGGGTCGACGCACGAAGACGTGCCGAATTTTGACCTGGAACCGACGGCAGGTGGCATGCGGGAGATGCTTCGTACCGCGCTGACGCTGGCACCAGGGTTGAAAGCCTGCGCTTGGACGGAAACGCGCACCGGGCTTCGGCCCCACACGACCGGGGGGATGCCGGTGGCGGCCTGGGTGCCGGGCTGGGAAGGGCTGATGGTCGCCAATGGCCTGGGGGCCCTGGGGCTGTCGGTGGGGCCGTTCTTTGGGGCGCAGATTGCCAGGTGGATGCTTGGTGAATCGACGGAATTGAACATGGCCGATTACGATGCGAGAAAAGTGATGCGATAAGTTCGAGCCACGTGCCGCAGGGGATTCCTGCGGCATGATTTTTGTCTTTAGGAAAATAGGAAAAGAAATAATAAAATGATTGACAAGTGGTTTTGGGATATTATAAAATGCATTCAACAAAAGTTGAATAATATTCAACTTAAGTTTAACCATAATAAACATGCGTTGCATACGGAGGAAAGATGTTGGAGAAAGATCTGGAAAAAAATATTGGAAACAAGATTAAAAGACTACGGCAGTTTTTGAATATGTCGCAGGACGAATTGGCCCAAAAAATCGGCTATTCCAAGAGTTTTATTTCAAAAATTGAAAACGGAAACATCAGTGTGGCCATTGCGACGTTGTCCAAAATTGCCAAGGTCTTGGGGGTTGAGTTGTCGTGGTTTTTTGAAGAAGAAGAGGAAGGCCAACCGATCTATATTATGAAGCGGGTTGACATCAACCAAAGCCCGAAAGATGACGATTATTTTTTTGGTTACAGTTATTACCCGCTGGCCAACAATAAGCGGCTTCCGTTTATCCAAACGTTTTTGGTGCATGTTCCGCAACAAGTGAAAGATAAAAAGCCATTCACCCATGATGAGGAGGAGTTTGCCTATGTGATTCGCGGAACGATCGATTTGTATTACGATGGAACGTTATATCGTTTGGAAGAGGGTGATAACGCTTACTTTGACGGAACGATTCCTCATATGTTTTTGCCGGTTGACGGTGATGCGCACGTCCTCGTCGTCATGGTTCGTAAAAATCAAAAACAAGAAAATCATTGACACATGAAGGAGGGATACCGGTGAAAAAGTCGGCTAAGCTGATTTTTTCCCTGCTATGTTCTTTATCGTTAATTGCAGTTGGATGCGCTTCAAACCCATCTTCTCAACAAAACAATGAAAACGCTTCAACTTCGGCTCCGTCGTCGAGGTCCAGTACGCATTTGTCCGTCGGAGGTTCTACATCCGGCTCGACGGCCTTCGCCTATTCGGTTGCCATCGGGAATATCGTGAGCAAATACAATCCCGAAATTAAACTGCAAATCCAGGAGACATCCGGTACGGTCGAAGGCGTTACCTTGTTACGCGGGAACATGTTGGATATCGCCGTATCGACTTCGGACACGACGGCCAATGCCATCAACGGCGTAGGTCCTTTTGAAAAGGATGGTCCTTTTGAAGACATGCGCATGATGTGGAACATGTATCCGACGCCCTTTAACATTGTCGTGCCGAAAAATTCGGATGTCCAAACGCCCGCCGATTTGGTCGGGAAAAAGGTTGGCGCCGGTGCCCCGGGAAGCGGCAGTTACATCATGTTGCTGGACGTCCTGAAGGCCTACGGCATCGATGAAAGCCAGGTGCAGATCCAATCCATGACGCCGGAACAACAGGAAATGGCTTTTCGAGACGGGTTGATTGACGTGATGACCTTCCAGGCCGGACCCGGAACGGCATGGTTGATGGATCTGTCCAGAAGCCGCGAGTTGCGGTGGATTGAATTGACGGAAGAAGCCTTTGAGAAAATGATGGCGGACAAACCCCCCGGTTACTATGTCATGAATGAGATTCCCGCCAACAGTTATGAAGGGCAAAACGAACCGGTGCAAACAGTGGCCGCCGTGGTGCAGTGGGTGACCAGAAGCGACGTGGATGAAGAGGCCGTCTACCTGATTACGAAAAGTTTTTGGGAAAATAAAACGGAAGCCGATGAAATGCACAGCGTAATCCGTTCCTCGACGTTGGAAGCAGCCTTTGGTAACAGCCCCATCCCTTTCCATCCCGGTGTCATTCGTTATCTTGATGAAAATAATATTCAGTATAATCAATAATAAGAAAATAAGTTTTTATTGATTGGTTTTTCTTGCATTGGGACCGGGCGGTCTCAATGCAAGAAATCCACACCTTAAGTTCCGTGCTGATGGGGTGATATTGTGCGTGTTGGCCAACATATCGATTTGTGGACCGGCCGAATCCAATGGGTCGTTGCGGTGGCTACATCGCTTTTGTTTTTATGGACGTCTTTTTTCGGCGCCTTTGAAGCGGTGGTGCAAAGGAGTCTGTTGCTCCTGGGGGCTCTGTTGTGGGTGTTTCTGCAATTTGCCAAAACAGAGACCAAAATCGTTGGAAAAATCACTTTATTGATAGTAGGTATAATTTCTACCGGCGTATGTCTCTATTTGGTCGTTTTTTGGCCGGACATCGTCAAACGGTACGGGATACCGTTGCCGCATGAGTATATCTTGGGGGGTATCCTGGTTCTTGTTTTGTTGTATGTCGGCAAACGTCTTGTCGGTTGGGCTTTTCCCATCATTGTCGTCTGTTTTTTGGCCTATGCGTTGTTCGGTCCGTATATGCCCGGAATATTGTCCCATAAGGGCGTGACCGTTGAACGGCTGTTGTCCTCCATTTATTTGACGACCCAGGGCATTTGGGGAACGGTCATGCACGTGGCGGCCACCACCATCATCCAGTTTGTCATTTTCGGGTCCTTTTTGCGCTTGTGGGGGGCCGGCGACTTCTTCATGAACTTGACCAGCGCCATGGTCGGTTCGGTGCGGGGCGGGCCGGCCAAAATGGCCGTCGTATCCAGCGGCCTGACGGGCATGATCAGCGGCGTGGCGACGGCCAACGTGGCTACTACCGGGTCCATCACCATTCCGCTGATGAAAAGGATCGGTTATCCGCCGGCCTTTGCGGGAGCGGTGGAGGCGGCCGCATCGACCGGCGGCCAGATTTTGCCGCCGGTGATGGGCGCGTCGGTCTTTGTCATGGCCGAAACGTTGGGCGTGCCGATTTGGGAAGTGATGAAGGCGGCGCTCATTCCGGCCCTTCTGTTTTACTTCGGTGTGTTTATGGCCGTGGATTTTCAGGCCGCGAAATTGAATCTGCGGGGCATAAACAAGGAAGAACTGCCCAGGTTGAAAGCCACTTTGAAAAACGGCTGGCTGTATTTCGTCCCCATCATCGTGTTGGTCATCGCCGTCTATTTGCAATATTCTCCCGGCCGCGCGGCCTTTTTGTCCATCGTGGCCTTGCTGATTGTCGGTTTGTTCATCCGCGACGCCAAACCGTCGCTGAAGAAGTTTTTTGAAGCGTTGAAGAGCGGGGCGGAAGACACGGTCTTGATCACCGTCGCCTGCGCCTTGGCCGGGATTGTCGTGGGCGTATTGAACATGACAGGTCTGGGTGTCACCTTTGGCAATTATTTGGTTGCCATGTCGGGGGGCTGCTTGGTGTTGCTTTTGCTGTTCACCATGGTCGGATGTATTCTCCTCGGCATGGGACTTCCTACCATCGCCGCCTACATCATTGTTTCCCTGACCATTGCGCCGGTGCTGATTTCCACGCATGACGTATGGGCGATGGCGGCGCACATGTTCGTATTTTTCTTTGCCATCATGTCGGTCATCACGCCGCCGGTGGCCGTGGCTTCCTATGTGGCTGCTGGAATCGCCCAATCGGATCCGTTCAAGACCGGCTGGCAGGCGTTTTTCATCGCTCTTCCGACGTTCATCATTCCTTTTATCTTTGTTTATGCGCCGGAATTGTTGTTGCACGGTTCATGGCCGACCATTTTGTGGCGCATCGCCCTGACAGTGGTTTCGGTTTACGGCATGGTGGCGGCCATACAAGGATACCACCGATCGAATTTGTCGATCTTTTTCCGCTTCCTGTTTATGGTTGCATCCCTATTGCTGATTATTCCTCATTTTGTCACCGACGTCTTGGGGATTGTCTGTTTTGTGCTGGTCGTTTTCTTGGAGCAAGTGAAAAATTGGCGAACAAGGCATCAGCAGCATGAAGGAGAGATCATCGGATGATGCAATTGGAGACCCTTTTCACACCGAAATCCGTAGCGGTTGTCGGCGCCTCGCCCAATTTGCAAAAAGTGGGCGGACGGACGTTATATTTTTTGCAGCGAAGCAACTATCAAGGGCGAATTTACCCTGTCAACCCGAATTACACGGAAATCAACGGATTGCCGGCTTACAAGGATCTGTCCGATTTGCCGGAACCGCCAGAACAGATCATTCTTTGCATCCCGTCGGAGCGCGTGTTGCCCGTTCTGGAAGAAGCGGTCAAGAAAGGCGTTCGTTCCGCCATCGTCTTTGCCGGGGGATTTGCCGAAACGGGGGAACAGGGAAAACAACTGGAAGAACAGATGCGGCGATTGGCGGAACAACATTCTTTGGCGCTGTTGGGTCCGAATTGCATGGGATTTATCTACCAACAGGATTATGTGGGGACGTACACGTCCATTTTGGAAGAAAACGAGACGCGGCAGAGTGATATCGCTTTTATCGGCCAAAGCGGGGCCATCGGCGCCTACAGTTTCGTTTTGGCGAAACAGAGAGGGCTGAGTATCGGGACGCTGATCAGCACCGGCAACGAACTGCTGGTGGATGTGGCGGACTGTCTCCGGTTTCTCAGCGCCGATCCGCGGATCAACATTTTCTTGACGTACTTTGAAGGGTGTAAAAACGGCCGGAAGCTGGAGGAAGCGCTGCAAGCGGCGCGCGAGAACGGCAAAATCGTCCTGGCCTGCAAAGTCGGGAGGACGACGGAAGGCATGCGGGCCGCCCAATCCCATACGGCCAACATGGTCGGCGATGATGACGTTTACGATGCACTGTTCGAAAAGTACAACGTCGTCCGCTGCGCCGATATTGACGAGTTGGTGGAAGTGGCGGAATTGCTGGCCAGAGGCGTTCAGCCGAAGGGAAACCGCGTGGGGATGATGTCGGTGTCGGGGGGCATCGGAGTGCTGGCCACCGATCTGTGTGTCGAAAACGGGCTGCAAGTGCCGTTGTTTGAAGAGGAAACAAGGGAACGGATGCGTGCCATCGTTCCGTTTGCCGGGGTGAGTAATCCGATGGACCCCACGGCCCAGGGGACCGACAATCCCGAGACGTTGGGAAAAATGTTGGAAATTATGGTGCGAGATGCCAACATCGATGTGGCTGTGTTGAATTTCGGTTATTTCTTGCTGTCCGAGGAACGGGGACCGGTCATGGCCGAGGTGGTCAGAAAGGTCGCCGAGGCCAGTCCGGTTCCCGTCGTCGTGACCGGCTTGCACAACCATCGGGTAAAACGGATGCTGCAAGATTGGGGGATTCCCCTGTTTGCCGATTTAAGCCGCTGCATCCGTGCCCTTTCTTTGGCGGTTCGTCTTCGGGCGGTTTGCCGGCAGCAATCGACGGTTCAGCTTTCCCGGACGCCGGCCGCTCAAGTGGACCTCCCCCCTGCGGCGGATCGTGCGGCGCTCGTGGATCCGCTCCGTAGGCATCCATATTTGACGGAGTATGAAGGAAAACGGTTGTTGCATGCGTTCGGCATCAACGTGCCTGAGTCCAGGATGGTTTGCGGCGAACAGGAAGTCTTGCGTGCGGCGTCCGAGCTTCGTTATCCGGTGGTGTTGAAAATTTCCGACCGCAACATTCTTCACAAAAGCGATCTGGGCGGCGTCCATCTCAACCTTCGAAACGAGCAGGAGTTGTTGGCGGCGTACCGGAAGATGGTCTCGGACGACCGCCTCGCCCAAGGCCGGAGGCAGATCCCGGTGATAGTGGAGGAAATGATCGAAAAGCCCATGGCGGCGGAACTAATTGCCAATTTGCGGGTGGATCCGGTCTTCGGCCCCGTGATTGTCGTCGGCATGGGCGGCCTCCTCACCGAATTGTTGCACGATGTGGTCGTCCTCAAGCCGCCGCTGGCTCCCGAGGATATTGTGAAAGGACTTGAGCGACTGAAAGGGTACCGGCTGCTGGCCGGGTACCGTAACCGGCCCAGGGCCGATGTCCCGGCGCTGATTGAGGCGATTCAAGCGCTGGAGCGCATCGGACGGCAAATGGGGGATGTGCTTTCGGAAATCGAGATCAATCCTTTGGCCGTGTTTGCCGAAGGGGAAAAGGTCATGGCGCTGGACGCCGTCGTAAAAGGAAGAGGAGAGGGTTTGGGATGAATCTGAAGCAGACGGTTTCGGTGGTCGGGGTTGGAGAAACCGGCATGTCCAAACAATCGGGAAAGACGACGCTGCAACTGTGGGCCGAGGCGGCGTTGGCGGCGGTGCACGACGCTGGGTTGACGATGAACGACATTGACGGCGTCATTGTGGCGCCGAGCTTGGCCGACGGTTTTATCATGCCAAGTGTGACATTTTGTGACTACATGAATCTGTTCCCCAAGTTCACCACCGCGCCTTCCCTTGGCGGCGCGGTGGGCGGCGCCATGGTCAATCTGGCGATGATGGCCATCCACAGCGGCGCCTGTAACACCGTCTTGATCATCGGCGGCGAAAGCCGCAGCAGCACCATCGGGCGGAACAACGCGGTGGCGTTGTTGTCCAATGTCAGCCACCCGGATTATGAGGCGCCTTTTGGAACTTTGGTGCCCGGTCTTTATTCCCTCATCGCGCAAAGGCATATGGCCTTGTATCATACCACGCCGGAGCAGCTGGCCGAGGTGTCGGCGGCCATGCGCTATCATGCGTCGATGAATCCGTACGCTTTCATGCGCACACCGATCGAAGCAGAGGATGTATTGCGGTCGAAAATGATCGCCGACCCCCTGCACCTGTTGGAATGTTCGTCGGTGTGTGACGGAGCCGGCGCCATTGTTGTGACCGGATACGAACGGGCCCGTTCATTGAGAAAAAAACCAGTCCAGGTGATCGGTTGCGGCGAAGGTTATACCCACGAGTACTTGACCACTTCGCCGGATATCGTCCGTTCCGGCGCCGAAATGTCCGGAATGCGGGCATTTTCCATGGCAGGCATTGCACCGGGCGACATTGATGTGGCCCTCTTGTACGACTGTTTTAGCATTACCGTTGTTGTGGAATTGGAAGACCTGGGGTTTTGCGAAAAGGGGGCGGGCGGATGGTTTGTTGAGAACAAGGGCATCCGGCTCGGCCAAACGCTCCCGGTCAACACCCACGGCGGATTGTTATCCCACGGACATTCCGGCGGGGGAGCGTCGATTTTTCACATCATTGAAGCTGTCCGGCAGCTTCGCAATGAGGCCGGCGAACGGCAGGTGGAAGATGCCCGCTATGCGTGCGTCCATTCCAACGGCGGCGTCATGTCCGCCCACGTGACGTTGATATTGACCAATGAAAGCTAAAAGGATTTCCTTTGCGAGGAGGGAGCAAGGTGGCAAAACCGCTGCCGAAAGTTACGGACGAAAATGAAACGTACTGGTACGGGTTGCGGGAAGGCAAACTCTTTGTTCAGAGATGTGTTTCTTGCCGCAGCTTGCAATTTTATCCGCGGTTTTTCTGTACCCATTGCCATGGCAGGGAACTGGAATGGCACGAGACAAAGGGGACGGGGACGGTTTATACATTTACCGTTATCCGGCGGCCCCCGGTCGAAGCCTTTAAAGACGACGTGCCGTATATCTTGGCGTTGGTGGAACTGGACGAAGGGATACGGATCATGACGCGGATTGTCAATTTGGCGCCGGAGGAATGTGCGGTGGGTATGCCCGTCCAACTCGCTTTGCGTGAGCTGGAAAAGGATGTCGTCTTGCCGATGTTTGCACCCATGGAGTAACATGCCGTACGAAAGGAAAATTGGGCTCCCGTGTAAAGGAGCCCGTTCCCAAATGAAAAAAGCGACACGATTGGTCGCCTTTAAATTCCCAAATACACTTCCCGAAGACGGGCGTCTTGCATCAAGTTTTCCGCTTTCCCGGTGAACGAAATCTTTCCGTGGTCGAGAATCGCCACTTCATCGGAAATTCTCAGCGAGACGTCGACGTTTTGTTCTACCAACAAGATGGTTACGCCGCTTTTCTTGATGACTTCGATCTGCTCAAAAATTTCGTCCACCACTTTGGGGGCCAAACCGATGGACGGCTCATCCAACATGAGCAGTTTCGGATTAGTCATCAACGCCCGGCCGATGGAAACCATTTGCTGCTGGCCGCCGGACATGGTGCCGACCAGTTGCTTTTCTCTATCTTTTAATACAGGAAACAATCCGTACACGTAAGACAAACGTTCTTGTATTTCCGTTTTGTTCAGCTTCAGGCCGCCCATCAACAAGTTGTCCTTGACTGAAAGTTGCGGGAACGGCCGCCGCCCTTCCGGGCAATGGGTGATGCCGATATTGGCGATTTTGTGGGGTGGGAGGTTTTTGATCGATTTTCCTTCAAATACGATGTCGCCCCGCGACGGTTTTAACAGCCCGCTGATGGTGCGAAGCAACGTCGTTTTCCCGGCGCCGTTGGGCCCGATGATGGAAAACGTATGGCCGGGCTGAATTTCCAGGTTCACTCCTTCCAGTACCGTCGCCTTGCCGTATCCGACTACCAAGTTGGTGATTTTAAGCAAGGTCCCACCTCCTGTCCCCCATGTACGCCTTGAGCACCCGTTCATTTTTCACGATTCGCTGTGGGATGTCGTCGGCAATCAGTTTGCCGAAATCAATGGCGATGACCCGTTGGACCATCTGCATCAACTCTTTCAGCTTGTGTTCCACGATAAGAATCGTCAGCCCGCTTTTGTGCAGCTCCTGGACCAGTTGCAAAAGGCCCTGCATCTCGGCGTTATTGAGACCGGCAAAGGGCTCGTCCAGCAGCAGGAACTCGGGGTTCGTCGCCAAGGCCCTGGCCACTTCCAGCCGCCGCAAGTCGCCCTGGGGCAAGTTGCCCGCCGGCTGATGCCGCATCTCCCACAATCCCACTTGCTTCAGGACGCGCTCGGCCCGTTCGGCCAGCGTGGACTTGTCCCGCCCGGCGTTGGCCACCTCGATGTTCTCCAAGATGGTCAGCTCTTTGAAGGGGCGGGGGATTTGAAACGTCCTGGACAGCCCCTTTTGCACGATGCGATGGGTGGGCAGACCGGTGATTTTTTCGCCTTTGAAAAGAATCTCGCCGGAAGTGGGTTTCACAATCCCGGTAATCATGTGGTAAAGGGTCGTCTTCCCGGCGCCGTTGGGGCCGATGATGCCGACGAACTCGCCCTTTTCGATGGAAAAACTGATGTCGTTGGCCACGACCACTTTGCCGAAGCTTTTGTTTAAATGGCGAATTTCAAAGAAGCTCATGTTCCCCTCCTAGGACAGTCCTTGTTTTACGTGCCTTTGCCGTCGGTTTTCTTCCGCAAAGCCGAAAATTGACGGCGCAGCGTGATGATTCCTTGGGGCAGCAACATGACAAAGACGATCAGCAACCCGGCGTAGATAAAGTCTTGGAATTGTTCCGTGCTGCGCAGCCATTCGGTCAAGAAGGACAAACCGTACGCGCCCAACACGGGACCGATGATGGTGCCCATGCCGCCGGCAATCCCCATGATCAGAATGGTGATGGATTGCCACATGTCGAACACCGTCGGGCTGACGTGCCGCAAGTAGATGGCCAAAAGGCCTCCGCCGATGCCGGACATCAGGGCGCTGAGGGAAAAGGCCAGCAACTTGTAGTAAAGGACGTTGTTGCCGAGGGCGGCACAGCCCAATTCGTCTTCGCGGATGGCGATGAAAATTTTGCCGGTCCGCGAACGGACGAGCATCAACGTTCCGATGACACAAATGAGCATGAACGCCAGTGTGATGTAAAACAGCGCTTGGCGGCCGATGCCCGCCGAGACGGTCAAGCCGAATTCCCCGCCGGTGATGTCCCGGAACGTATACGTCAATTGGTAAAAGATCAAGGGGAGAACCATGGTCGTCAACGAAAAATAAGGACCGGTCAGTTTCAGACTTGCCACCCCGATGATCAATGCGGCCACTACCGAAATGATTGCGCCCAGCGCGATGGACGGGATGATGCCGATGGAATCGTGGTACATCCCTACGGCAAAGGCGCCGAAGCCGATGAACAAAGCCTGGCCGAGGCTCAACTTGCCGATGTAGCCGGAGACCAGATCCCAGCTGACGGCAAATACCGCGTACAAGTTGGCCAGGGTCAGCACCGAAAGCAAATAATACGAGTCACTGACGAGCGGGATCAGCGCCAACAGCAGCGCCAAAAGCCCGACGAGCCAATACGCATTCCAAAATCGGGTGAGCAAGTCATTTCACCTCTCTCGAGAAAAGTCCGTTGGGCTTGAAGATCAGCGCCAAGATCAAAATCGTGAACGTTACGGCGTCTTTGAGCTGCGGATGAATGGCGTAAGATGTAATCATTTCCGCAAAGGCGACGATCATGGCGCCGGCCAGCGTTCCCCAAATATTGCCCAAGCCGCCCAAGACGACAATGGTAAATGCCACCAAAATCGGCGACCAACCCATGGTCGGCGTGACGGTCAAGAAGGGGGCCACCAGAATCCCGGCCGTAGCGGCCAAGGCCGCCGACAAAGCCATGACGAACATGTACACCCGTTCCGTATCAACCCCAAGCATGGAAGCCATTTCCGCATCTTGCGAAACCGCCCGGACGATGCGCCCGATGTTGGTTTTGGACAGCAACATCCAGACGACGGCAATAAGGATGATGGCGATGAAAAAAGTCAGCAATTGTTGTTCGGTGACGCGCACACCGAGAATGTTTACGCCGCCGGTCAAGATCGAAGGCACATATCGGGGTTCGGGACCGAAGACCAACAGCACGATTTGTTCCAACAGCATCGCCAATGCCAACGTGATGATCAGGACCTGGGTCATTGCGTTACGCATAGGCCGGATAAAGGCCCAGTAAATGAGAACCGCGATAATGATTGTAAAGATGATGGCACCTAGGGCTGCCCAAAGGAGCCCTAGATGCGCTTGTGCGGTTAACATGAACACGATGTAACTGGCAATCATGAAAAAGGCCCCGTGGGCCAAATTCATGATGTTGGCCACCCCGAAAATGAGGGAGAAACCGAGCCCGATGAGGGCGTAAATGGCGGTCCAGATCAATCCGAAAATGACAATGTCGATAATCATCAGATTTCACATACCCCTTTTATTGTTCGTTCATCCAAGGAGGATTGATCATTGAACCCGTAGCGACGTTATTGGGCCATACCGGCACCATTTCGCCGTCTTGCCATTGAATCACAGTGAACGGAACAAAGCCTTGACCGGTGTTGTAACCGTGGTCTTCCCGGAATTGGATGATCCCGGATGCGCCGGTGAAGGTGCCGTTCTCCAATGCTTCGACCACTTTATCCGATTCCGTCGTTCCCGCTTGGTTGACGGCGTCGGCCAGCACGAGCAAGGCGTCATACGTGGTGATTCCGGGATACGGGCCAGGCACGCGGCCATATGCTTTTTCAAATCCGTCCCAGAAAGGAATCGTTTTGTCGGTCACTTCCGAACGGACCCCCATTTTCCACGTCATCAAGCCTTGGGTTTTTCCTTCCGTTTGGGCCCAGAAATCCGGGCTTTGCGCTTGCACGACATAACCGGAGAGCACAACCGGAATTTGCCGTTCGGCCCACTGCCGGACAAAGGTAATTCCTTGGTCGGCGGAGAAGAGCAACATGGCCGCTTCCGCGCCGCTTTCATTGAGCTTGGACAAAATCACCGAGAAGTCTTTCGTGTCGGTTGGCGGCCGTTCCACATACACGACTTTGTCGCCAAAGATTTGTTGGAATTGTTCCACAATCGGATCGACCCATACAGCGCTTTCAGCGATCAGAGCAACTTTGGCGAAGTTTTGTTCGGTGACCAAGTCATTGAACTGTTGCAGGAACCCGTCGCCCAGCTGGTTGGAGTCCAACATGGGGCGGAACGTGTATTTGTAAAACTCGTAGTCGTTCAGCACGCCTTCGGTCACTTTCGGCGAGGCCGAACCGGTGTTCATGAAGATTTTTTTCGCTTCCATGATGACCGGCTGAACGGCCAGGGCCACTTCACTGCGGTGTTCGCCGACGATGAAGTCCACTTTGTCTTGATACAGCATTCTTTCAACGACTTTTTTCCCTTCTTCCGGGTTCGCCTTCGTGTCGCCGTAGACGGCTTCCACCGGACGGCCCAGAATGCCGCCGTTTTCATTGATGGTTTGGATCGCCAGTTTGGCGGCGTCTTCAATTTCTTTTCCGGCTTGCAATTGGAACGCGCCGATGACGCCGATCTTAATCGGATCTTGGCTGCCGGATGTTCCGGTGTTTTGGCCTTCCGAGCTTCCTTGTGTATCGGACGACTGCGATCCGCCGCCGCAGGCCGCCAGCAACATGCTCAAGGCCAGGATCAACGTCATGACAACGGTAAACGATCGACGAAGTTTGCTCATGGACGAACCTCCCATTCATTCGTTTTGTTTGCAATTTTCTCTTTCGCATTCATCCTTGACGGCGTTGTAAGAAATTTGGAAGCGCATACGCCGTTTTGTGTGTGCGTGCTCTCTTTTCTCGTCTTGTCCCCCCCCCTTTAAATCTGTCCACCCAAAAAAATTAAGCAATGTTCGTGCCAAAACGGACAAATTTTGTCCGATGACGTGGCACGATTTTTGCAAAAGTAAATGGACTAGAAGAAAAGGAAGGAGTTGACCCTCTATGATGACACCCGAACAGTATATCGAGAGTCTGCGGGAGCAAAAAAAAGAAGTGTATTTTATGGGGGAGCGGGTGGACAACGTCGTTGATCATCCGGCCATGCGGCCGCACATCAACGCGGCGGCGGTTACGTATCAATTGGCTTGCGATCCGCAATACGAAGACTTGGCGACGGCCACGTCCCACCTGACCGGCCGCAAGATCAACCGTTGGACCCACATCCCGCAAAACCAGGAAGACCTGGTGAAAAAAGTCATGATGTTGCGGGCCGCCGGCCGAATTACCGGGACGTGTTTTCAACGGTGCGTCGGCATGGACGGCATGATCGCCTTGTATTCGGTCACGTGGGAAATGGATCAAAAGCTGGGCACCGATTATCATGAGCGTTTCAAAAAATTTCTTATTAACACGCAAGACAACGATTACATGACCGACGGGGCCATGACCGACCCCAAAGGCGACCGTTCCAAAGGGCCATCCCAACAGCACGATCCGGACCTTTACCTGCGGGTGGTGGAGCGGCGGGAAGACGGCATTGTAGTCCGTGGTGCAAAAATGCATCAGACCGGCGCCATCAACTCGCACCAAATCTTGGTGATGCCGGGAACGGGGATGAAACCGGAAGACAAAGATTACGCCGTCGCCTTTGCCGTACCGGCCGATGCGGAAGGGCTCATTTACGTCTTCGGTCGGCAAGTCAACGACAGCCGGAAATGGGAAGGCAAGATCGACCAAGGGAATCCGAAGTACGGTGTCGTCGGCGGGGAAGCCCTCATCATTTTTGAAGATGTGTTCGTGCCTTGGGAAAACGTCTTCATGTGCGGCGAGACGGAATTTACCGCCACGCTGGTGGATCGGTTCGCCTCGTATCACCGGCAAAATTACGGGGCGTGCAAGGCCGGCAACTTGGACGTTCTCATCGGGGCGACAGTGCGGATTGCCGAATTGCACGGGGTGGCAAAAGCCGGGCATGTCCGGGACAAACTGTCGGAAATGGCCCACTTGGCCGAGACCATGTACAGCGGTGCGCTGGCCTGTTCGTATCATTGTTCCGTTATGGAAAGCGGCGTCGCTTATGTAGACCCGGTCTTGGCCAACACGTCCAAGTTCAACGCGGCCCGTTATTATCCTGAAGTGACGCGGCTGGCCCAAGATATCGCCGGCGGTTTTGTAGCCACGTTGCCGTCGGAGAAAGAATTGGAAAACCCCCGGGTGGCCGACTATATCCGCAAATATTACAAGACCGGCGAAAATGTGGATCCGGTGGAACGAATCAAGCTGGGCCGGCTGGTGGAAAACATGACCGGTTCGACGCCCATTGTCGAATGTATGCACGGCGCCGGTTCGCCGCAGGCGCAGCGGGTCGTCATCCAGCGGTCCATCAATTGGGAAGAGAAGCGCAAGCTGGCCGAAGCCATCATCAACGCGGAAATGTAACCGCTATTTTCTGCCAATCCGCATCATTTTTCGACTCTGGCGCAAGAAGCCAGAGTGTTTTTTTTCGTGCCCGATGCATTTTTACAAACGCTTTCATTATTGATGAATTTTTTCATCGGAAAAAGGGGCGGGATTCAAAATTTCTATAGATTACAAGTAATGGATTTGATACAAGGAATAGAATGATGTATTTTTTCATCGGAGGCATCTTGTCGGAAAAGGGGGTTGCGCGATGTCCCTCCAATCATTCTTGTTTGCCCTGCTGGAAACGTTGAATTCCGGCGTGTTGTTTGTCGACAAAGAGGGCAAAATCTTGTTGTGCAACCACAAGCTGATGGATATGACCGGGTTGAAGCGGGAAGAGCTCATCGGTCGATATGTCCAGGACGTGTTGCCGGATCAGCGCGTGTCGGAATGGATGCAACGGGAAGAATACCACTTTGGCCAGAAAATGAAAGTGAAGGGGTCGACGTATCTCGTCCATAGTCGGCCGGTTTACAAGGAAGGCGCCGTCGTCGGGGTGGTGGCGGTGTACAGCGATATTTCCGAGCGGGAAGAGTTGCAGGCGTCTCTCGACTATGCCCAGGCGCTGAACCGCCAGCTGGATTCCATCATCAATTCCAGTTACGACGGCATCTATATTGCCGACGCCCACGGTGTCGGCGTCAAAGTCAACAAGGCGTATGAACGGATCACCGGCGTCAAGCCGGAAGAACTGTTGGGCAAAAACATGAAACAAGTGGTGGAAGAAGGCATCGTTTCCGATTCGGTCACGTTGAAGGTGCTGAAAGCCAAGAAGCCCATCACCATCGTGCAGGACGTGCGGGGAAAAGAAGTCTTGGCGACGGGAAGTCCGGTGTTTGACGAAGAAGGTCGGCTGATCAACGTGATCACCAACATCCGGGACATTACCGAATTGAACCAGCTCAAGCGGGATTTGGAAAAAACAAAAGCCCTGTCGGAAAAATATTTCTCCGAACTGACGCGCTTGCGGCAAAAAGAATTTCACGGTGAAGGTCATTTGGTGGCCCAGAGCCAGGAAATGAGACAAATCTTCAACCTGGCCCGCCGCTTGGGCCAGTTCGATTCCTCGGTGTTGATTTTGGGCGAGTCGGGGGTCGGGAAAGAAGTGGTGGCCCAGCTCATCCACGAGTCCGGCGAGCGGCGGAACCATCCTTTTATTAAGGTCAATTGCGGCGCCATTCCCCATGACTTGTTGGAGTCGGAATTGTTCGGGTATGAAGCCGGGGCCTTCACCGGGGCCAGCCGGCGCGGCAAGCCGGGGTTGTTTGAATTGGCGGATAAGGGGACGTTGTTTTTGGACGAAGTGGGTGAGTTGCCGTTGGACTTGCAGGTCAAGCTGCTGCGGGCGGTGCAGACGTTGGAGATTACCCGCGTCGGGGGGACCAAGCCGATCCAGGTGGACGTCCGCATCATCTCGGCGACGAACCGTAATTTGGAGCAGATGGTGGAAGAAGGGAAGTTCCGGCAAGATTTGTATTACCGATTGAATATTGTTCCGATTCACATTCCGCCGCTTCGCCAGCGCAAGGCCGACATTATCCCGCTCGTGCATTATTTTCTGAACAAGATCAACCAGAAGTACGGCATGCAAAAAAAATTGTCTCCGGAAGTGTTGAACATTTTTCATAACTATCATTGGCCGGGGAACATCCGGGAGCTGGAAAATTTTATCGAACGGCTGGTGGTGACGGTCGATGACGACATGATCATGGTGCGGCATTTGCCGTCGGAGATGTACGCCGATCGCTTTACCCAACCGGCGATGGCCCGGCCTTTAAAGGAAATTGTTCAGGACATTGAACGGGAAGTGATTACGCAATCGCTCAAGCAATATAAAACGACCCGAAAAACGGCGGAAGTGTTAGGCATCGATCAATCGACGCTGGTGCGGAAAATCAAACGGTTGGACATTCCATATCCAGGATAAAATCGAATCATGCCAATTAATTGTTGAGTCCCGGGTGTTCCGGGACTTTTTTGGCATAAATGTTGCATGATGAAACGGTTGAATGCATCCTAGTCATCACCTTTTTATCGACGAGAGTTGGAGGTGTTTTCCGTGAAAATTCCCTCATTTGAATTAAACGGTAAAGTGGCTTTGGTTACGGGAGGGACGAAGGGAATTGGGTTTGGCATGGCCATGGCCTTGGCCCATTACGGTGCCGATGTGGCCATCGTCGGCCGGAACCGGGAAGACGGTGCCGCTGCGGAGCGGGAACTAAAAGCGAAAAATGTCAAGGCGAAATTTTTCGCCGCCGATGTTACCGATAAAGCCGAGGTCAGCGAAGTGGTGCAACAGGTGGCGGATGAGTTCGGCAAAATTGACATTCTCGTCAACAATGCCGGAATGAACATCCGCAAACCGTTGATTGAAGTGGAAGAAGAAGACTGGGATCGGGTGTTGACCACCAACTTAAAAGGCGTTTTCCTGGTGGGGCAAGCGGTGGCCCGGCAGATGATCAAGCAAAACTACGGGCGCATCATCAACATTACTTCCATCTTGGGGACCATCGGCCTGCCCAATCAGACCAGCTACGCGGCCTCGAAAGGCGGCATCAATCAATTGACGAAAGTGTGGGCGTGCGAATTGGCGCCGCATAACATAACCGTCAACGCCATCGGTCCGGCGTATATCCGCACGCCGATGACAAAAGACTGGCTGGCGGATCCAAAACGGTACGAAAACATTGTCGGCAGCACGTTGTTGAACCGGATTGGGGACTTGGAAGACTTGGCGGGCCCGGTTGTTTTTCTTGCTTCGGATGCCTCTGCGTACATTACCGGTCAAGTTTTATATGTGGATGGCGGCTGGCTTGTAAGATGAAAGGAGTTACCATCATGTGGACAGAAAAGCAAACAAGAGGGATTCAGCGCGAGACACATTTTGGCCGGGATGTGCTCGTTTATGCGGAGCGACCGCAAAATGTGTTTGCCATGTTGGAAAACACAGTCCGACGCTTTCCGGACAATGAAGCGTTGGTCATGGGAGAGCGGCGGCTGACTTACCGGGAAATGGGGCGTTTGGTCGAAAATATTGCCGGTCATCTGTATCACCGTCACGGCGTACGGAAGGGCGATCGGTTGGCGCTATTGCTGGGGAACGGCATCGAATTCGCCCTGTTGTTTTTTGCCTGCGCCCGCATCGGGGCCATCGCCGTGCCGTTAAACACACGGCTGAACAGCAAAGAACTGGTGTTTATGTTGCAACAGTCCGGTTCTTCCCTGCTTTTTACCGATGATGAGTTCGCATACCTCGTTCAGCATGCGGAGGAATCGGTTCCGTCGCTCACAGCCAAGTTTATCGCCGGAGGAGAGCGGGAAGGTTTCTTGCCGTATCAGCCCCTGGAGTCTCCCGCTGAGGCCGCACCCCAAATCCCGGTGCACGAAGACGACCCGTTGTACATTATGTATACGTCGGGGACGACCGGTTTGCCGAAAGGCGCGGTGGGGAGTCATATCGGCGTAATCCATTCGGTCCTCTGTTACAACCGCATTTTTGGAACCACTTCCAATGACCGTTCGTTGGATGCCGTGCCCCTTTTTCACGTCACCGGATTGATCGGTCAGCTATTGCACATGGTATACGTCGGGGGCGCCAACGTGTTGATGCGGCGTTTTAAGGCGGACCGGTTCATCCGTCTGCTGTCGGAAGAGAACATTACGTTTACGTTTAACGTGCCGACCATTTATGTGATGATGATGGCGCATCCGAATTTTCACGACTACAAATATCCGTCGTTGCGCATTCTGGCTTATGGCGGCGCGCCCATGTCCACCCAGACCATCGAGCAGTTGCAGCGGGAGTTTCCCGGCGTCCGCTTGCACAATGCGTACGGGGCGACGGAAACGTCTTCGCCGACGACGGTGATGCCGGCCGGATACCAGGAGAAAAAAGCGCGTTCCGTCGGCCTGCCCATTCCGGTGGTCGAAGTGAAAATTGTCGATGAAAACGGCCGGTTGTGTCAGCCGGGCGAAGTGGGCGAATTGTGGATCAAAGGGCCCAACGTCGTGCCCGAGTATTGGAACAACCCGGAAGCCAACGGGAAATCCTTTGTCGACGGCTACTGGCGATCCGGCGACATGGCCATGATGGACGAGGACGGGTTTGTGTACATCATGGACCGGTTGAAAGACATGATCAATCGCGGCGGCGAAAAGGTGTTTTCCGTCGAGGTGGAAAACGTGTTGTATCAGCACCCCAAAGTGCTCGAAGCGGCGGTCGTCGGCATTCCGGATGCCGTTTTCGGCGAAGTCGTGAAAGCGGTGATCGTGCCGAAGGAAGGCACCACCATCACCGTGGACGAGATCAAGCAATTCGTGAAGGAACATCTGGCCGACTACAAAGTGCCGGCCGTGGTGGAATTTTGCGGCGAACTGCCGCGCAACCCCGGCGGAAAGGTGTTGAAGAATTTGCTGCGGGAGTCCAAGGGGAACTAATTTCATGCAATAAGCCTGTAGACCTTCTTCTCCTTGTGGATGTGGGTTTTGGTCTACAGGCATAATATTTATTAGTTTACCGACACGTATGCCCTCCGTTCAACATGGATGGTTGTACCGGTTACATCGGACTAATAATCGGCACACATCTCCCTTGACAACGGTGTGGGGAATATAATAAAAAATCTCCCGTACCTCGATAGTAAAGGCAATCATTTCTTTATGCGGTCGTGGTGGAATTGGCAGACACGCTACTTTGAGGGGGTAGTGGTCTTTTGACCGTGCGAGTTCAAATCTCGCCGACCGCACCATTTCATCATGTGCCCTTAGCTCAGTTGGATAGAGTGTCTGACTACGAATCAGAAGGTCGGGGGTTCGAATCCCTCAGGGCACACCACTTTTTTCGGGGTATAGCTTAGCTTGGTAGAGCGCATGCTTTGGGAGCATGAGGTCGCAGGTTCAAATCCTGCTACCCCGACCATGTCGAAATAATGCGGGTGTAGTTCAATGGTAGAACACTGGCCTTCCAAGCCAGATGCGTGGGTTCGATTCCCATCACCCGCTCCATTTTTTTATCTAATAATTTACAGAAAATTTAAATAATAATTGAGGCGACTGTCGAGCGACGGTTCGCCTTTATTAATCTTGTCTTCCATTGATATAATGCAAACAAAAGAATGAACGAAAGCGACGGATGTGTGGTGGACGAGTTTGCGCTGATTCGGCGGTTTCTCGGGACGGATGCGGCTTATTCCGGGACGCGCCGGGATGAGGGCGTCGCCAAAGACGCCGGCGGGGTTTTGGTCGGCCCCGGAGACGACGGCGCGGTCGTGCGGCCGTCGCCGGGGAAAGATTTGGTTGTCACCTGTGACGCCATGGTGGAAGGGCCGCACTTTACCCGTCAGACGATGACGCCCCATGCCATCGGCTGGAAAGTGATGGCGGCCAATTTAAGCGATGTGGCCGCCATGGGCGCCGAGCCCCGGTATGCGTTGGTGACGCTGGGAATGAATGAGCATTGGACGGTCGACGAGTTGACGGCCTTGTCGGCCGGCTTGCGGGAGTTGGCGGCGCGGTTTGGCGTACGGCTCATCGGCGGTGACACGGTTCGTTCCCCCGGCGGACTGATGCTTGCGGGGACGCTCTTGGGGGAAGTGGAGCCGGGGAGGGCTTGGTTGCGTTCGGGGGCCAAGTCCGGCGACTGGTTTTTCGTGACAGGGCCCCTCGGGGGTTCGGCGGCCGGCCTGCACGCCTTGCTGCATCCCGAGACGGCGGCGGCTTGGGAGCGGGCGGGTTTGGGACAACGGGATGTCTTGGTCCGGATGCACCGGTATCCCGAACCGCAAATCGAAGCGGGGCGGGTTATGGCCGCATTACCCGTCCGCGGCGCATTGAACGACGTGAGCGACGGTTTGGCCAGTGAAGCGTGGGAAATTGCCGAGGCGAGCGGCGTGCAAATTTGCCTAGATGCCGCCGCCATTCCCATTGCACGGGCCGTGCGGGAATTTGCCCGGTATTGCGGTCAGGATCCGATACAGTGGGCATTGTCCGGAGGAGAAGATTTTCAACTGGCGGGTACCGTTTCCCCCGCCTATTGGGATGCGTTGTCAACCGCATTTCGGCAAAAGGGATTGACCGTCTACCGGTGTGGCGAGGTCAGTGAAGGGACCGGTGTGTGCCTCCGGCGGGAGGATGGAAGCATCGTGCCGTTGGCCAAGTCGGGATACAATCATTTTGCTGAAATCAAATGAGGGAATGAGCCCGATGAAGGAAATGTCTTTTATTGTCAATACCGCTGAAGAAATGCGGCAATGGGCGGAGCGATTGGGCCGCCTGTTGTCGGCCGGCGATTGTGTGGCTTTGTACGGCGGGCTGGGTGTAGGGAAAACGACCTTTACCCAAGGGCTCGCCTTAGGCCTGGGCGTGACCAAAGCGGTGAACAGTCCGACGTTTACGCTGGTGAAGGAGTATCAAGGTCGGTTGCCATTGTACCACATGGATTTGTACCGGCTGGAAGATGCGGGTGAAGAATTGGGGCTGGAGGAATATTGGGAAAGCGACGGCGTGACGGTGATCGAATGGCCCGAGGTGATGGGCCCGTTTTTGCCGGAAGACCGGCTCGACGTGCACATCCGGCAAGAAATCGGCGGACGGCGGCTTGTGATCGTGGAAGCGACGGGACCGAATAGCCTCCGTCGGCTGGCGCAGTGGCGGGCGGCTTTCGAACCGACGGATGGGGAGTGTGACCGGACATGACGGTGCTGGCCATGGATACGTCGACGCTGGTGATGGGTGTTGCCGTTCTGAATGAAGATCGGTTGTTGGGCGAGGTGTTGACCAACCAAAAGAAAAACCATTCGGTACGTCTCATGCCCACGGTGGAACGCTTGTTGGCGGAGCTGGACGTGACGATGCGGGATCTTCGACTCATCGCCGTCGGCATGGGACCGGGTTCATATACCGGCGTGCGCATCGGGGTAACGACGGCGAAAATGATGGCATGGGCGTTGGATGTGCCCTTGGTGGGCGTGTCTACGTTGCTGACCATGGCCGCCGGTTTAGGCCCGGTAGACGGCTGGATATGTCCCCTCATCGACGCCCGGCGGGGTCGGGTGTATGCCGGTTTGTACCGGTACGAAGGGGATGCCGTGCGCCTCGTGCGATCCGAAACGGTGACGGCGTGGAACGATTGGTTGGACGACGTATTGGCGCCCTTGGAAGGGCCGGTGTGGCTGGGGGGCGAAGATGCGCCGATTTATCAAGAAATCACATTGGCCGCCTTGGGGGAGAGGCTTCGCTTGCCGGCGCCAGAACATCGCCTGCCCCGTCCGTCCCAACTCGGGCGTCTGGCTTTGCAATGGTACGGCGGCATGATCCCGACGGAAAACTTTCCCGACCCCGTTGTTGTCGCCGTCGAGGGAGACGACGTTCACCGGTTCGCGCCCCGATATTTGCAAAAAACGCTGGCGGAGCAAAAACTGGCGCAACGCACCGGCGGCGGGAGTGGACGGGGATGAAAGAGCGCATTGCCCTGCGCCGGATGCGGCTGGACGATGTCGACAGCGTTTGGGAAGTGGACTGTGCCGCATTTGCCCAACCGTGGTCGAAACAGGCGTATTACAATGAACTGACGATGAACCGTACCGCCCACTATATGGTGTTGACGGTGGACGGAAAAGTGATTGGCTTCGGCGGGATGTGGATTTTGCTGGACGAAGCCCACGTCACCAATGTGGCGATCCATCCCCGGATGCAAGGCCGGCGCCTCGGTTGGCTGCTGATGGTGGCCTTGATGTTGTGGGCCACGATTCTCGGGGCTCGGCGGATGACGCTGGAAGTGCGGGTTTCCAACATCAAAGCACAGAATTTATATCGGAAATTAGGGTTTTCCGTTACGGGAAAGCGGCCCCAGTATTATAGCGACTTGGAAGATGCGCTCATTATGTGGGCGACGCTCGACGAGGAGCGGTTGCGGACCTTGGTGGAAGCCGAAGGCAAAGAGTGGGAATGGGAATTGTATGGTTAAGACTTCTCTGGGATGTGGAAAACGGCGGGAGGAGGGTCGCCATGGGTGAAGGACAAGGGCGTCCGCGCCTCATCTTGGGGATCGAAACGAGTTGCGATGAGACGGCGGCGGCGGTGGTGGCCGACGGACGGTGCATTTTGTCCAATGTCGTTGCCTCGCAAATGGCGTTGCATCAGCCCTTCGGCGGTGTCGTGCCGGAAGTGGCTTCGCGCCATCACGTGGAACAAGTAAGTTGGGTCATTGAACACGCCTTGCGGGAAGCCGGGGTTCAAAGGCAACATTTGTCGGCGGTGGCGGTGACGGCGGGCCCCGGGCTGGTGGGGGCGTTGTTGGTGGGGGTGGCCGCCGCCAAGGCGCTGGCTTTCGCCTGGGAAATTCCGCTGGTGGCGGTGCATCACATTGCCGGCCACATTTATGCCAATCAATTGGTGGGCGAAATGACGTTTCCTTTGCTGGCGCTGGTCGTCTCCGGAGGACACACGGAACTCGTCTTGATGCGGGACCACGGCCATTACGAAGTCGTTGGCCAGACACGGGACGATGCGGCAGGGGAAGCGTACGACAAAGTGGCCCGTTATCTCGGTTTGCCATATCCGGGCGGGGCGGAGCTGGATCGCTTGGCGCAAGTCGGCGATCCCATCGTCTCTTTGCCCCGGGCATGGCTGGAACCGGATTCGTACGATTTCAGTTTCAGCGGCTTGAAAACGGCCGTCGTCCAAGTTGTCACCCGGGCGGAACAAACGGGCGAAACGTTGCGCCTGGAAGATTTGGCCGCCAGTTTTCAAGCGGCGGTCGTCGATGTGTTGGTGGAAAAGACGGTGCGGGCCGCGCAAGCGTTTCAGGTGCGGCAGGTGTTATTGGCCGGCGGGGTGGCGGCCAATCAAGGGTTGCGGCTGGCGCTGCAACTGCGGTGCAAACAACTGGGGATTCCGCTGATCGTACCCTCTTTGTCACTTTGCACCGACAATGCGGCCATGATTGCCGCCGCCGGAGACGTCTTGTACCGGCAGGGCGTGTTTGCCGGCATGGATTTGAACGCGGTGGCCGATTGGCCGTTGGGAAGCTGATTTGCCGATGCGGGGACATAAATCGAGACGTAAAGATGCAAGGCGTGAACGCTGCCTTCCGGAGAGGGAGGCGGCTTTTTTTGTTTTAACGGATGAACGATTCGGAAGTTCCGGGCTGGGAACGGGTTTATGTTGTCATGGTTGCGTGTTCGGTGCGGGACGTTCTGGATAACTTGCCGCCGTCATGTTTGTGGAGTTTGTGGAAAAACCGCCGGAACGTCTGCCGGTCATCGTTCGGTGTTGTGGATAATGTTGTGCATATTGTGGATAAATTTGTGGATGATTGGTTGTTCGAGCGCATGTTCGCCGAACAGGGAAAGACTTGGCCGCATTGGGAAACAATACCCGTGAAAGGAGGCTAGGGATATGGGGTTGTTTCCAAAGGCGGCGCTGTCGGCGCTGCTGGTTTTGTCGTCGTCTTTATTGTTTTTTTCTTCGGTGGCTTCGGCGGCGGAGACGGTGGCGGCGGAATTGGACGAGGATGCGGCGAAGCGGGTCGTCCTCGTCGTCATTGGCGGATTGTCGCTGGGCGATGTGGCCGAACATCCCCGCTGGCAAACGTTGGCGTCGAAGGGATGGCTGGCCGGCATGACGTTGAAAACGGCCCGGGGTCACGGGGATGTGCACCAAATGGTGACGCTTGGCGCCGGAGTTTACGCGGCGGGTGAGAAAGGCGTTTTCGGATACGATGCCGATGAATGGATCGAGGAGGAGGGGGTGTCCGCCGCCGATTGGTACGCCCAGCTGACCGGCCGGCGGCGGACGGAAGGGGTCTTGGTGCCGTCCATCGGCCGGTTGAAAAAGGTAAATGAAAAAACGAACCAATTCCCGGCCGCGCCGGGAGCCTTGGGGCGGCTCCTACGGGAAGCCGGCGGCTTGGCGGCGGTTTTCGGCAACAGCGACCGCGGGAGTCAAGTCAAGCGTCTGGCTCCTTTGTTGACGATGGATGAAACCGGTTGGACGCCGGTGGGGGAAGTGGGGAAGGCTATGTTGCGGCCTGCTCCGGATCGCCCCTTTGGCGTTGCGGCCCATTATGAAAAGATGTTGGCGGCGTATCGGCACTTGCCGCCGGATGTGCGCCTGGTCGTCTTTGAATTGGGTGATTTGGACCGGCTGGAGGCGGTTCGGGAGAGGATGGAGGAGCCGTACGCCCGGCAATTGCGGCAGCGCGTTTTGCACGAGATGGCCGAGTTTGTCGAGAAATTGCTTCGTTCGCTGCGCTCCCGCGACGCGCTCATGGTCGTATCGCCTATGGTGGATGCGGACAGTTACCGACAGGGGATGTGGCTTGCGCCCGTGCTGTGGTTGACGGAATCGTCGGTTGCAGGCGCATCCGGCGGAGGGGGGTTGTTGTATTCGGATAGCACCCGGCGGGCTGGTATTGTCACCAATTTGGATGTGACGGCGACCATTTTGGCGGAGTTGGACATTCCCCGGCCCGCCGGGATGGGCGGTTTCCCGTTGCGAGCGTCTGAATTGGCGGAACCGCCGGGCGATGCGTTCGGACAAGGCCGTTTTTGGCATGAGCTGGCGCTCGTTCAATGGGCGCATCGGCTGCGACCTGAGGTGCTGCGGCCATACGTCGTCTTGCAAATTACGCTTTTGCTTCTGGCGGCCGTCGTGTGGGGATTCCGCTTCCGGCGCTGGTACCGCCCCATCCGCTTGTTCTTGTTGGCCCTGCTGTTTGCGCCGACCGTGCTGCTCTTTGTTTCCGCTCCCCGGGCAGCAGCTGGGCACGTTTTGTTGCTCATCTGGGGCGTGCCGGTGGTGATGGCCTGGTTGACGGAGCGGGTTTCCGTTCGGTTTGCGTTGTTGACGGCTGCGGCCAGTATTTGGCTGGCCGTTGCGGTGGACTTGATCCGGGGCGGCGTTTGGCTCAAGCGGTCGTTGTTGGGTTACGATCCCATGCTGGCCGCCCGTTTTTACGGTATTGGCAACGAATATATGGGGGTCGTCATCGGTGCGGTCATTTTGACGGCGGCCCTCGTCTGGGAGGGGTCGGGAAAGGCGCGCCGACGTTGGGTGTTCCGTTTTGTTCAATGGGCCGTGCCGGCGGGGATGCTGGCGTGGTTGATTGTGTTGGCCGCCCCCATGGCCGGGGCCAATGCGGGGGGAGCGGTGGCGGCGGGGGTCGGGTTTGCCGGAACGTGGGCGTTGTTGCGTTATCCGGGTCTTTCTCCGGGACGGTTGGCATTGAGTTGGTTGATCGGGCTTGGTTTGGCTTTGCTGAGCCTTGTGGTCTTGAACGGATGGTGGTTTGGTGACAGTGATGTGGCAGGGGCGCCCGGCGGGACGTCCCACGTAGGCAAAGCGTTGACGGCGGCGGAAGACGGGCAATGGGAAATGCTGCGAGCGATGGCGTTCCGGAAGGTGGAGACGAATTGGCGGTTGATTCGCCATTCCATCTGGACGAAAGTGTTTGCCACCGCCCTCGTTGTCAGTTTCATCGTGCAGTTTTTCCCGCCCCGCGAAATTCCTGGCCAAGGATCGTTAAAGGCGACGCCGCATCCCGCATGGACCGCCGCGTTTCGGGGCATCTTGGCGGCCAGCGTGGCGGCGCTCTTGTTTAACGATTCGGGTATCGTGGCGGCGGCGACGGCCATCGTTTATTTGGTCGTCCCGAAGCTCGTTTTGGAATGAAACGGATTGGAATAAACCGGAACAAGATTTGGCTGGACCGTTTGTGATGAGGGCCGCTTTGCACAGATACGGCAGCGCTCTGCTGGAAAGCGGCCCTTTTTGTGATACAATGAAGCACAAACTTGATCATTTTTTCCAATCATGTTGGGTGATTTTTTAGGGTGATCGTAGAACGGCACGCTAACAATGTGGAGGGAGCCGGCATTGAAGGGACATTTGCGGACCGCGCTCTTGCGGTGCCGTGATCGTATTTCCGTTCCGGAGAGGGAGGCCCGTTCCCGTCTCATTGCTGAACTGTTGCGTCGGTCCGCATGGTATGACGGGGCCGAGCATATCTTGACATATATCGCTTTCCGCAGTGAAGTGGACACACGGCCTGTTGCCGAGATGGTTTGGCGGGACGGGAAGCGGTTGTGGGCGCCCAAAGTAAACCGGGCCGAGAAGGCGATGGACTTTTATGAAATCCGGCAGTGGGGAGATGTCGTTCCCGGTGCGTGGGGCATCGGGGAACCGAGGGATGCGGCGTTCTCGTTTTTTGCGGTGCCGCCGGACGAGCCGGCGATGTTGCTGGTGCCGGGGGTCGCTTTCGATAAGCGGGGATATCGTATCGGTTATGGCGGCGGATATTACGATCGTTTTTTCGCCCGGTGGAAGCGCCGGTGCCTTTCCATCGGCTTGGCGTACGACGTTCAAATGCTTCCATGGATACCGGCTCAGGCCCACGATTGGCCGGTGGATGGCGTGTTGACCGAGCGGGGATGGAGAAAAGTGCCGGCTTCTCTTGTTTAATACCAGTGGTTGGAAACACTAGCCCTAACGATGAAACGCGATGAACAAAGAAAGGAATGAGCCAATGTGCGAATCATTGTCATTTCCGACACCCATTTGCCGAAGCGGGGAAAATGGCTGCCGCCAAGCTTGATTCAGGAAATCGAGCAGGCGGATGCCGTGTTGCATGCCGGGGATTTCATGACCGGGGACGTGTTGGATGACCTGTTGGCTTTGAACAAGAATTTGGTGGGTGTGGTAGGAAACAATGATGATGCCGAAGTTCGCCGGCGGTTGAAACGGAAGGAGAAAATTCGCCTCGGCGGCCGCTCCATCGGCCTCATTCATGGAGACGGCGGCGTTCGGGAACAGACGTTGCAGCGGGTGTGGGAGGCGTTTCGCGGCGAAGCAGTCGATGTCATCATTTTTGGCCACTCCCATTTGCCGTATTTAAAGACAGCCCAAGGGACGATTTTGTTCAATCCGGGTTCGGCCACCGAAAAGCGGCGAAGCCCGTATTACTCTTATGGAGTCATGGAAATTGACGACGAATATATTCGACTTTCCCATGTTTTTTACGGAGAGGAGGCCTTCGCTCAATAAAACGCCTGTCCCTCCGGCGCGTCCGAGGGACGAGCGGAGGACAGGCGATTTTACTCTTTTTGCGCTTTCAGTTCGTCTTGAATTTCTTTGCGATATCCTTCAATGGCTTCTTTCCGCCGTTCATTTTTTGCCAAAAGTTGCGCCACTGCGTCCGGGTTCATTTCTTCGCCGTGGGCTTTCAAAAAATCTTCCGTTTCATGAATGTTGGCCATCGTGTTTTCGATCATCTGTTGCAATTTTTCCACGTTGTCGGAACGGTCGTCGGGATTCGGGCGGTTTTTTTGAGGCATGTCAAATACGCTCCTTTCACGCCACGTTATATTTCCTTGTCCTTGCTGTTCCTCGTATAGTGTTGGCGATTGCCAGGGGATTTATGAAAGTGATGCGGAAACGCGGCGGGAAAATGATTTTGGCAGGAAACCGGCGAAAAAGAAAGGATCATATCGTAAAGTCAAGATTGTTTTGGTCAGATGCGGAATAAGAATGTCCTATTGGGAAATGGGAAGGGAAATGACTTTTGATCCGATGTCCCGTCCGTGATATAGTATTTCTTGCTGCTCGCGATGAGCGGCACGCTAAGTTTGCAATACGCCGCGTTGGCGAGGCCGCGTCGGCGGCGCCCAAAAAGGCGCCAAAAATTGGCGGCATGCCGCGCGAAAAAGTGCTTGACAAGATGGCGTGAACGTGGTAGTCTGGAGAAGTCGCGCTCACAACGAGCCGTGGCAACA